>Ga0315306_10000993_pt1 | contig 13620 bp, 11 predicted proteins | sample TDP1_MG_FD_203803 | JGI IMG/M metagenome (GOLD analysis project Ga0315306, IMG submission 203803) | Freshwater sediment microbial communities from Lake Towuti, South Sulawesi, Indonesia - TDP1 | ecosystem: Environmental > Aquatic > Freshwater > Lake > Sediment | place: Indonesia: South Sulawesi... | reverse complement strand
ATATATCACTGACTTTGTGCAGACTTTAGCTTTTTGATGATTTTGCGGGAGTAACTCAGTTGGTAGAGTCCCTGCCTTCCAAGCAGGTTGTCGCGGGTTCGAGTCCCGTCTCCCGCTCCATAGATATAAAGGCAAGGCTCATGACAACCTGCATGAGCTAAGGAAATAGATAGAGGTTGAAGCTGGTCTAAACGACCTGCACCGGGCGGGCTCCCCAAAACGCTATGGTGCAGAAAGATGGAAGCTGGCAGTGGTTATTGGAGGGATTTAAGTATGAGCTGGAGGCGCGAGTCCGCCCAAAAACAGTTGAGTATTACCACGACCACGCTCGCATTTTTGCTCGCTGGGCCGAGAGTGCCGGCATAGCCGAGCCGCGGCTGCTTACAAAGCGAGACATCAATACTTTCCTCCATTGGATCGTAAACAATTCCTCCTCAGCTGAGTGCAAAGCTGGTGCTGGTGAAGAGGCTCGTCGGGCAGAGTCGCTTCGATTTCACTACTATCGCGGACTGAAACGTTTCCTTTCTTGGTTGAGCGCAGAGGGCTATTTAGAGCAGAACCCTTTAGATGGTATTGTGTTCAAGGCACCTAAAGACCCCCCGATTGAGCCTTACCAGCTGGAACACAAGGATAAGTTCTTGGCCGTCCTCGACCATGATTGGAAAGTTGCCAAAACACTTCGGCAGAGAATGCTTGCTGCCCGAAATAGGGCAATCGTCTGCCTGTTTTTTGAAAGCGGTTTGAGGCTGCAAGAGCAAGCTGACCTCAGCATTAGGGATATTGACCTCAATGAGCAGAGGGTAGTAGCGCGGTTTGGGAAAATGGGTAAGTCAAGGCTGTGTGGCTTTGGTCCCCAAACAAGAAAGGCGTTGTGGCGATACTTGAGCCTGCGCCCGAGCCAAGTAGATGGGGACAGGTTATGGGTTACAGAAGAATGTAGACCGCTCACAAGCCGTGGAATCCAGGAAATATTCCGCCGTCTTAAGGCGGATGCTGGACTTAAGCATGTCAGGGGACTGGTTCACAAGTGCCGACATACATTCGCCACAACTTTGTTGAAACATACCGGTGATATGAAGGCATGCCAAACCTTGCTTGGTCATTCTACACTGCGGATGACTCAGCGATATACAGAATATGTGCAAGTCGAGTATGCTTTGAAATACTATCATGGCAAGGGGCCTCTAGACTGGATGAGCAAGCAAGCTCGTTAGTGGCTGTTCCTTTCAGATGATTCTTCTAGAGACCAGACTCGTACCCCTTGACTTTTTAATAACTTTGTGCAAGAATCCTAGCAAGAGGCAAAAGAGCAGGGTTCAAAAGCTAACGACTCGAAGAGTCCTTCACAGGTGAAGGACTAAATAACGGCCCGGCTAGGTAAGGAGGGCACTCGAAAGGTGCCCTCCTTTTATTTTCAGCTGGAAAAAGGCGAAGGATGGTTGCTTCTGAGGGAAATAGGTGATGCAGGGAATCTAGCCCGGTAGGATGGGCACCTATGTGGTGGGTGAGGTTGTGGTTGCCCAGGCAGGCTCCGGAGGGTAACGTAGCCGAGACATGAGTAGGTTGTCAATAGAGGATTTCAGCGCCGGAGTTGAAACACTTGCAGCGGGAGAACACTCGGCATGCGCGCAGAGCACCAAACTGGCGAGTTGACGGTTAGGGAAGCGGGCCGCATTGGGGGGTTGACTACCCTAGCCCGCCATGGACTTGCTCATTACCGAGAAGCTGGTCGGAAGGGCCAGGCCGAATTAGCCAAATGGTGTGGGCCGGCTCAACGCTGCCGTTGGGGCACCATGGGCGGGAGACCGAAAAGAGTCAAGCTACCTGACACAGGGGAGAAAGGGAAATCAAGATGAAGGAGGCAAGGGGAGCCTGCCCGGTCATCCGCCCTTTCTCCCCCGCCATTATACCATGACAAACATGTACAAACCTCATTTCTGGGAGCCATCATCAAACGGACAAGAGGTAGCCATGAACAGTGAACATCGAGAAGCTTCCCCAACGTCACTCACTGGGGAAAGAAAGCCCGGACGACCCAGGGCGATACCTGAGAGGCTGATCCCAAAGGTGCTCTCCCTTTATCAACAAGGATTGGGATACCGAGCAATAGCTCGGGAGCTAAGGGAAGATGGCTTATCGGCAGACTGGAGCACTGTCAGAAGAGTTATCAAAAGGCAGAAGAGCGAGACTTTCGGAAAGTGATAGGCGGAGGCCGATTTCTAACACTATTCTGACACTGGGTATCCAGAGGGAGCCGAGGGAAACCCTTAGCTTATCGGACTAAGGCCGAGAAAAACTTGTCTGAGGAGCGATGAAGGCATATCTTGAGCCAAGCGAGGTAAAGCTGATTGAGGAGAGAGCCACCTGTCTCAGGGATCGGCTGCTTATTAGGCTCCTTTTCCGTTTGGGCTCTCGTATCTCGGAACTCCTTGGTCTCACGATAGAGGATGTGGACTTTGATCACGGCAGTGTTACTATCGAGCGCCTGAAGAGCCGTACCAGGTTGTCCTGCCCTAACTGCAGAGCAAGGCTGGGTAAAACACACCACTTCTGCCCAGGTTGCGGCGAGGTTGTGGAGAAGGCTTTGTCCCAAGAGCAGCAGCATCGCCGGGTGAAGACACTACCCATGGATAGTGAGACTCTGGAGATGCTCAGGGACTACATCCGCCGGGGCGGGCCGATCTCCCGAAAAGGAAAGATGCTCATATTTGGCATCAACAGACATAGGGCTTGGCAGGTAGTCCGTGACTGCGCTGAGAAAGCGGGGGTGGGTAAGTTGATCAACCCAGAGACGGGTAGACTGCATAATGTGAGCCCAAGTCATTCAATAGATAGAACTCCAGATATGGTTTTCAGGGCAGTGTTCGCATTTGCATAGGCTTAAGTCCTCAAGTCTGGACTATACAATCCGTCGGGTTGCCAAGTTGAACCGGAAAGAGGGAATTGCATTTGTTCAAATCATCGACTACAGTGGTCAAAAATTTAGCCAAAAAGATGTTCATCTATTCACAAAAATGTTCAAAATCGGCCCAATTTTTTCGATGTTACCGAGAAAAGGGAAGTTATAAGTCGCCAAAGCTTGAGGGTGGCTCTTCCCCGCATTTTGTGTGGTGACTGTGACTCTAAGAGGAGGTGAGAGATGCCTAGGGAAATCCCGTTAAAGGACAGGCACAAGGTGCTCGGTCTCTATTTTCAAGGCCTTTCTTACGATGAAATTGCTGAACACACGATGCTGTCAAAAGGGAGTGTAGCAAACATTGTCAGTATGGCAAAAGAGGGGAAATTCCGGGAACTCAGCGGTGTTCGTGAACAAATAGATGCTCTACGTGAACTCAGTGTTGAACTCAGAAAAAAGAATCTGAAGCTTGGTCAAGCTCTCCTCGGCTTATCCTTCTTTGAAAGGCTCAGCAAATTAGGGATAGAGCCAGATGTGTTGGATAAGTGGATAAAGATGTGTTATGAGATTTCCTCCCCTGACTATCCGATAGAAGAATCTACGAGGGCGGCACTGAGGCTGAAAGAATTGGAACACGAAAAAGGGGTGACCTATGAGGAGTTGACTGAGGATTATGAGGCGAAGACAAAGGTTTTGAGTGATATCGAAAGGAGGATTAGTGAGCTAGGAACTAGCCATGAAAGACTTTCCAGCGAAGTTGATAGCCTGAGCAAGGAGAAGCGCTCCGTAGAGACAAAGATCAAGGAACTCGACGATATAAAAGAGCTTATCTCTGAGAGGGTGAAGAAATGGAAACAGGAAGAAGAGCAACTGAAAAATAAAGTGATTGAAATGGAAAAGAGTTACAAAAAACTCAAACTGGAGTCTCAGCAGCTGGAAAGCAGGAATCTAGCCTTACAAGAAGACATAGGTGAAAGAGAAGGCATACTCGGCAGGCTTCGATTACTGGGGTTTAGTGAAGCAGAACTATTGAGGCTGAAGGATAAATTGGAAGAGCTAGCTCAAAATAGTGATATGAAGCCAAAAGATCTGAGGAAAAACCTGTTTCTCGATCTGGACAGCTACACCGATGTTTTAGGCTTCAGGAGTGAAAGCCGACAATTGCGCCAGGAGGTAAAGAGGCTGAGGACGGAGAAGGAAGGGTTGGAGGAGGAAAACAAAAACTTACAGAAGGCAATAAGGGAATTGGGAAATGTATCCGAAGAGGCTGTACTACACGTCAAGAAGGAGGAGGGCAAGATAGTTTCGAGCATGGATAACTTGCTCAGCAAAGCTAGAAGTACACTAAACGAATCAGTACTAGCCGCCAGATCAGGAGTCAATCAACTCCTGGAAGATATCGAATCTGCAAAACAGGAAGTGAAAGGCGAAATGAAAAGGGCCACAAGCCAGGCGGTTGAATATGGGAAGGCGATGGGAAGGATGGAAAAGGTTGTAGGTGAAAGGGAGGAATTAGTGAAGCTGTTTGGAATACTTGGGGACGTTTCCGCCATTCCTAAAGACGTAGCGGTTGCAGCGCCACTGGTCGTTCTTGCGAAATTCCACGAGTGGGGTAAAACGACGAACGACCTGAAAAATAAGGGTAGAATACTTTCAAGCGTCGAAGAGGTCGTTCATCTGTTAAGGCTGGAAGCAACGTGAAACTAGATGAATTCAGATCCAGAGTAACTGCAGTCGTCGAGGGCATGCAGGAGGGATTTAGGAATCTTGATGTGGTACTGCGGGAGGAGAGAAGAAAGTATTGGCTCCTATTTTTAGGCGCGTTTGAGAAACAAGTAGAAGAGGCAGAAGAGAAGCACAGAGGAGAGGAGTTGAATCCGTACCGTGTCGGAATTAGCTTTGGAATTACTGTCTTAGGAGAGATTGTAAAGCTGGTAGCGAAAGATAATGGGGTTGGCAAGTTCCTTACTAGATTGGGCGACGATATTTCCAAAGGCAAAGACCTAGTGATCGCAGTAAGTCAGGAGAAGGGAATGCTGATGCTAGGGGATTTTGAAATTCTGGAGCTTCCTGGGGGAGAATGGGGGAAGCGAGATGAAAAGGGGAGACTCTTACTCACCCCCTCCGAGTTTAAACGTAGAATCCAAGAGTTAAGAAGTCATATCCTTGGTATGGAGGAGCCATTTCCCCTACCTATCGAGGCTAAGCAAGCTGCAACTGCGCTGTGGGGTCATCATCGGAGGCAAATCTGACCTATGCTGCACATTATGGACTTTTGTTACATCAATGTATCAATCCGCATCCAAGCTGAGTGTGGCATAATACCGTAGAAGGTTCCTCGACACGAGTTCAGCAAGGGGATGGGGAGAGGCAGGTTAACTAGGACGAGGTGGTCATGAAAAAGGAAGAACCAGCTCTGTTGACAGAAGGGTTTGTTCCCTTTCTATGCCGCAGATAAGCCTGCAGTCCCGAGTATCGCTGCAACTGAGGCGATCGCAGCAAGGTTGTTAGCAATAGCATCCAGGTGATTGGCTATGACCCGGGTCGACTGAGCAGGTGAGGGCCCTCTCAGATACTTTTTGGATAAATTCTAGATGATCTAGCCTGTACTTGTGACGGTTCTTGTGCTATAACATTTAGTTAGACCCCCGGTGATATTACGTGGGGGGTCCTAGGGTGAAGAGCAAGACGGTAGTACACGCTGACGTAGCCAATAGGAACGCTCGTATTGTTATCGGTTTGTAGTATTTTGCCGTTTATTTTGTGACTTCATTGTTGTTGGCTAATCATGATGGTCACAACCAGGTATGTACACCTCTCCAAGCAAGTCTCTTTGGAAAGGCAAGATTACTCTTCCAGTGAGGAATTGTGGGAAGTTCAGCCAGTGGTACAGTAGAACAAAGAGACGAAATGAACCAAGTGAATTGCCAAGCTAAGCAATACCACAGCGATAGGAGGATGGCTCGCCTGTGTATGTTTGGTGGTTGGGGTATCGGGGAGGCAGTGATGAAACTGAACTTATGAAAGGGGGTGATAACCAAGAAAGGATTAAGTTCATAGAACAGTGATTACTAGGAATGAATTGAACTGGACAGGAGGATAAGGTGAAAAAGTCTATTTCAGTCATTACTGCGATTGTGGCTGCACTGTTAGTCGTTGGGGCAATCAGTGGCACCACCTTTGCTGCTGGTCACAGTCCTACGCAGGTCTGCTCAGATGCAGACGCGATCGCAGCTCCTCTGGGGGATTATGGGGATAGGTCTGCACCTCCCGTCGACGGTCTTATTGCATCCACAGCAGACACACCGACCGGCAGCAGTTACATGCTTATTGATAATTGGGGTGGTAACTGGGCTGATGCCGAAAAATTGCCGCCGGACGACGGTGTTGGTAATCCAGGCCCCCCGTTTGATCCCAATGAGGAGGATGACCTGATGTGCTGGGCAGCAGCCGCATCGAACATACTTGAGTGGTCAGGATGGGGTTTTGTATCCACCTTTGACAACACTGACGACATGTTCCAGGAATTTCAAGACCACTGGGTTGACGATGGTGGCGTAGCCAATGCTGGTTGGAATTGGTGGTTCGATGGTACTGACCCGGGTGGAGGAGCAATAGATGTAACCGGTGGCGGTAATTTCTGGCCATCATATACCTTCTCAAATTATTACCATCAATACGACGCAGGCACTGATGATCCAGATATGTCCTTGCAGAAGATTGACGATTGGTTACATGCAGGATACGGTGTAACGCTGTCGATAAAAGACGGCGGTCATGCTATTACCGTTTGGGGTTACAACTATGACTCCGGGGTTGACAAATCGACAAATCCCAACGGTCATTATCTAGGCATCTGGATAACAGACTCCGACGATGATAAGGATTTATTGAATCCTCCAGATGTACTGCAGTATTATGAGGTTGAGTACGACGCTACAATCAATCGATGGAGGATGCCCAATTATGGTGGAGGTTGGTTTATCAGGACCGTTAGGGTGCTCGAGCCCTTCCCTGATGACACTAGGCCTGTAGCCAATGCCGGTACTGCCTATGTTGGTCCTGAAGGCTCAGCCATCATCTTTGATGGCAGCGCTTCCAGCGATGCTGATGGCGATACCCTTCAGTACCGCTGGGACTTCAATAATGACCGTGTCTGGGATACCGGCTGGTCAGGCCCGACGGCCAGTTTTACGTGGAACGACGATTACACTGGCACCGTGGTATTAGAAGTGTTTGATGGTAGGCTGAGGGATGTTGATACGGCTACAGTCACGGTGAATAACGTCGCTCCGGTTATTACGGTAGTTGGGGACACCATTGATGAAAATGGTACAGCAACAGTTAGCGGTACGATAACCGATCCCAGTAGTCTGGACACCTTCACTGTTGTAATTGATTGGGGAGAAGGCTCTCCTCAGAGCTACAGCTACCCCGCCGGTAGCACATCCTACAGTGAGACGCATCAGTACCTGGACGACAACCCCACCGGGACTCCCTCAGATGTTTATCCAATAAGCGTGACGGTGACTGATGACGACGGGGGGTCTGATACTGAATCCGGTATAGTGGTAGTTAACAATGTCGATCCGGTGGTGACCAGCATTACCATGACACAACCAAACCCAGAGTTCATACTACCTGTGGTTCATGAGCTAGGCTTTAAGGGAACATTCACCGATGTTGGAACCAAGGATACTCATACAGCACTGTGGGATTGGGGAGACGGTTCAAGTTCAACAGGTATCGTCAGTGAATCCGGTGGTTCGGGAATAGTCACCGGCGGCCCACACACATACTCCGACCCTGGAGATTACACCGTAACGTTAACAGTCACTGATGATGACACTGGCTATCATTCCAATACATACCTGGTGCATGTTGCTGATGTTGCTGAAGCCTTAGACATTACCAATGGCTATATTCAGAGCTTGCCAGGTACTGCCTTCAGGGGCAAGGCAAATCTTCGAAAGGCAGCTATCAACAACATGTTTAAGGCTATCGATGACATGCTGGCCGACGAGGAATACAACGGAATGATAAGCGACCTGCGCAGCAACATACGAGGGAAGGCTGATGGTTACGTCGACGGAAAGCTGAGTAATGACTGGATAATAGACAAAGTGGCACAGCAGGAGATTTGCCAAAAGATCGACGATATAACAGCCTATCTCGCAACACTTCTGTAGGGTGTACCTGCTTCCTCTATTAAGGAATACCGGTAACGGCTAGCGACAGAGTCTCTTCTGCGTAGGGGACTGAAAAAGTCGACCCTACGCAGAAGAGATGGTGAAATTGAAGTAGCCGTGTTTGAAACAGTATAGGGCAAGATAATTCGTGAGCTCTCTAACCAGAATGGCACCTAATCGTCTTACGATGCGCTCCGGCACTTCTCCCATTTAACTTTTTCAGACTAGGTCATTGGGTTGGTCACACGACCAACAAAGAGGACGGTCCCTGTCTCGAGGTCACGGATGAGAAAGACAAAGGGACGGTCAACGGTGACGTGAAACGGCTCCTCGATCCCTGTTTCCTTCATCACCACTGCTGTGGCAGCTGCGGCTTCTGTGCCCGCCTCATCCACTGAGACAAAGGCCTTGTGCAGTATCTCGGCGATGTATAGGTCGCGGCTCCCGGTCATTCCTGAGAAGTCAGCTGCTCCTGAGAAAGCAATCGGCATACCCATAGCAGCAAGTGTGTTAGCTAGGCTGAACTCTGATTCGAACTCAAATTTGGGCAGGGTAAGAGCGACACACTTATCTTCTAGGTCCCTGATGATGCTGTCTACCCGGTCAGCGCTCAGCGAGGCTTCAAACTCCTCGAAATGCCCTGCCTCAGGAAGCAAGATCACCATCGACAGCTCGCTGCCGTCGTACAGCAGTTCCACTGCCTGATACCCCTCGCCCTGTGCATACCCAAAGGACTCGGTCTGCCTCATCATTGGCACTACTATCTCGCCGCCATTGAGCAGATGGTAGGTGCCATCCTGTGTAGCATCCTCGCTGAAAGGACTGAGCCATGCGGCATTGAAGTAGATAGCGTTGGTGAGCACCAGCCTTGTCAATTCGTCGATGACACCCTGCGGAATGAGGTCTTCTATCTTGCCCTCGGTCTGGTGGCTTACCCAGTCGTTGATGGTAATCCGTGACTCTTCTGGTGCATTTATGAAGTCGAGTAGCCTCAACCCGGCCCCGTAGTTCTCTGCCAGGACATCGAGAAATTCGTCGAGGAATTTGTAGTCCCTTTGGCCCCAGATAGCATTAACGATATTTAGCCGGAATCCATCTCCATCCTTACCTTGGGCACCTTCACCGCGACTAGCCAGTTCGAGGTCCAGCCCGTTGAAGGCATTATGAAGACGGCTCTGAGACAGAAAATGAAGGGTGTCCGCCATTTGTTGTTCCGTTTCACCGCCGGCCCCGGCATATGTCATCGCTAGCGCCAGAGAGATGCTATAGGGTGAGTAAAAGAGGTTTGCCTCCTTTTCCCTTAGGGCCTGGTAGAGGTCGAAGGCGAAGGCACTGTTTCCGCCGACTAAGTCACTCAGGTCCGAGAGGGTGACATTGGGTGAAGTCTCTCGCGGCTTGTCAGATAGCGCGACTTCAGTCCCCTGGGCAGGCTCACCGCAACCAACCACACTTAGCACCACTACCAAGGCCAATACACTCAGTATGATTCGTCTCATGATAGTTGCCTCCTATTTCAGTCCTCAACAGGCCTGTAATCAACCCCGCTATATTATAGACGTATTGAGAGCAGGGAAAGTTCCAAAAGCAGATATCTTTACCTCTGTGTAACCGCTTGGTGAGCCCACCTCAGAGGCAACCTATTCCAGATTACCAGAAGCCCCAAGCCACTACACAGTGATTTCAAAGGGGATTGATTGGGGTGTATTGCGTCCAGGTAATCGAAATAGGCTGGACACAATACGCTAGAAGGTGCAATCCAGTCTTTGGAAGTGTGGTTTGCCTTTCCTAGGCTCAGAGGCCACCCACATGGTTCAAAGGCGGTAATTCATAGTGCTCTTTTTCATATACCATTAATAGCACCTTCTCAGCTTCTTCAGGTTCCTCAGATTCCGCGTAACAGAATTCCAAATCTAAGCCTAATTCCTCTCTAAGCCTCCTCACGCGAGGCCAGGCCACATGTGGTCCTTCCCGCACCAGTTCCAGAAGTCGATCTCTTAACGTTCTATTAGCGCTTCTTCCCGAGCGCCCTATATACAGAATGTCAGACTCGCCCACTAGCCTTGATACGAGCACACCTCCTGTTTGTCTAATCTTATATACTCCGAAGCGTTTGGGAACATGGAGTCTTATGCTCTTTTCGGTCAGGGCATACCAGCCTGACCAATCTAGCCCCAGTATCTTCTCCGCCTCAAGCACTGTTTTCCTCCTCCTTTCACTGTATTTCTTCATTTGCCCCCCCTTGGTGAAACATCAGTCCGGCCATTTTCCATCTGTTACCTTCGAGAAACTCGGCCTTACCCCTTGGGCAGTATCCAAGATCTTCCCTGGGGGTTTCTATTGTATATTGGTAGTTCTCCCCAGGCAAGAAGCAAACGGCCAATGCGAGGAAACTGAACAATTGTCAGGAATGTTGTATTAAATAGGCAATCCTCGCGCTCAACATTTCGATGAACTGTGTTCTCAAGTGGCGCTCATTAGCCCTCCAGGCTAGGAGGCTGCGCCATCTTCCAAGTTCCACAAGAGGAGGAAGCGTCGGAAACTCGGCGGAAGTGATGTTATCAGCGGTTATTCCTCCCTAGTTGTAAGAGCCTTCAATCTGGTTCATCCAAGCCCCCCTTCAAAGAGGGCTTTTCTTCTGCCTTTCCTGCGCTAGGTTCTAATCTGCCTGTCGCTCTGAGCAGCTACCTCTTCAGAGGAAAGAGATTCCAGATTAGCCAAGCCAGGCTGAACCAACTTGATTTTTTGGAATTTTTTGCTTATATTTTTGTATACGTGTCCCAGGTAAGTTCTCATCACCTCTTTTACCTGCGAATAGCGTTTGGTGCTAGTGGAAGGTAGTCCTCCCTCATGAGGAGGAATGGTTAAGGTGGCCACAATGGACTGCTTAACCAATCGAGTGCTTGGCTTCCTGCCAGTGTGCTGCTATCTCGACGATATTTCTTAAATCGCCTGGTCCTTCTGGTAAACGACTGCCATGGGCCAAGGACAAGGGGGGTGACTGGATGAATAATAGAAGAACTAATATCGAGGTGATAGCTGATACTCTGAGACTGGGCGAGGCGAGCAAAACTGAGATCATGTACAGTGCCAACATGAGTTACGGGCAGCTTCAGAGGTACCTTGATTCGCTAACCCGGGGAGGATTCATAGAACGAGGGGAGCTATCGAACCCAGTGAAAAGATACAAGGTGACTGAAAAAGGTCTTGAACTGTTGAAAAAGATAGACAGCATATCGCAAATGCTAGCTCAAGGCGGGGAACCAAGAAAATCTTACCCCAGAAAAGCCTTATTATCCCGAATGGTGAGAGGCTAGCGCCTTGCAAGCCAGTGACCAAGTTGCATGAGAAGTTGCTCTTTCAATTCGGAGCCAGACGGATTTGGAGGGGATAAACCGAAGATTGGGGCAACAACCTGGCTTTCTGTTGCCTTAATGGTAACAATGTGACGTGATGTGTGGAAAGCATGACCCAGCTCGGGCAAGCTGTCGATGTCTCTCGGTCCGTGCCTGCGCCGAAATGCCTGTGAGATATGACTATTAATTGCAGCCTTTAGAGAAAAAGGGGGGCGGGGATTTCTCCCCGCCCTTTTTGGTATCGAGTGACGTTGAAGAGGAGTCTGGGTTGGCTTATGCTGGTATGCCCAAGTCGATGTCGCCACTGGCAATCATTTTCTCTTGCGTCTTCGCTCCGTCCCAGTTGCTGGAGAACCAGAGACCGCCTTTACTCTTTTGCACCGTGATTGCCAGTGTGTCACCAGGTTTGGGAACACCATTATCAAAACCCATATCTGTCACCGTTATCTGGATGATTGCCCCGCCATCAATAGATGACATAACCCCAGGAGACAACTCTTCCTGAACCGTACACTTGGCGCTAAAGGTAGCTAATTTGGGATCCCCCGCCTTTTTCCCTGGTGTTACAGACAAGACTGATATGGCGTTACTCTTGATAACGTATTTATGGAGAACGTCACTGAGAACACCATTCCTGTCGTAGTAGCTCCATACAATCAGAGTCACCTTGCCCTGCGGGTTAGTCTTCTTGTTGTTGTATTTCACATCGAAGTAAAACTCAGTAGTAACAGGGTCCCCATGAAGGTCACAGCTGGCACCCTTGATCAGCCCGGCAGAACCGTAAGCGGTGGCATTGCTGATAGTTCCCGTGCCAAACAAGCGGCCTGCAAGATCCGGCTTGAATAACACGATCAAAGTTTGAGATTCAGGGCTGCTAGTATTATTGTAGTAACAGCCGCCAATCTCTACGGTTACTTCGAAAGCCGCTGAGGTGTCAGTACCGCTTAGATTCAGTTGAACAACGGCGCTGGCAGTGCCTACCGTAGCATCAGTCACGTCAATCAGGCCGACGGGCAGGTTTTTCGCAATTGGTTTTCCGTCAAGGTAGAAGGTGACTGTCGCCGCCCTGACATCTCCAGCAGGAGTTCCGTTATCTTTTATCGTGGCCATCAGGGTCACGGTGCCGGTGCTGCTGTTAGGTCCGGTAGTCCACACAAGAGTCGCTCCAGTGTAGAAATTATAAGTTCCTGGGAAGGTGTCGGCTTCGCGCTTTACAATCTCTAGATCCGTTGTGTCGAAATTTGTCAAGAAATTAGAACTTGAATCAGGAATGTATGTCGCCGTGACCACCCATGAGCCAATCCCATTATCGAATTTGAGCTGTGTCATCAATATCGCCTGCATTTCGCCGGTTGTGCTATCCGGAAGCGGAACAAGGTCTGCCGAACCGTAAGAAACTCCATCAATCTCAAATGACACTGAACCCGTGGGTTTACCGGTAACACTTAGATCAACTGGTGACCCTGGTTTTACTATGGCTGATAGGGTGATGTTGTCCATAAAGATTGCATACGGAGAACTTACCTTAGCCTCGACGTCTGTATCAACCAGAGTCACTTCATACTCGTGCGTCACAGTTTCAGTGTTCCCTGCGAGGTCTGATGCAGTTACTGTAAACGATTTACTTCCCAGGCTAGCGGTATCTATTGCAGATCCATGTGGAACTGTTCCGTTCGCAGAATCCAATCCAGATATTGATGCATCAACTGACCAATCCGCAAGTACTACCTCTGAGAGATAGTATGAAGCATCATCTGGTGGTGTGGTTATTGTTATGATAGGTGCTGTATCATCCACGGTGATACTCAAGGCAGCAGAGGCTGATGAGGTGTTTCCAGCCGCATCCGTTGCTTTGGCCGTGATGCTGTGGACTCCCGCTGCTAGGCTAATATCCATCGACCAGTTACCACCGCCATCGGCCGGGGTTGTACCCAGAGAAATGACACCCTTAAAGAGTTCGACTGTACTATTGGCTTCAGCCGTGCCTGAGATAGTCAGGTCACTGGTGTTCTTGGTTATGTCATCGTCATCGTACTTACCGGTATCATCGGTTGCCGCCAAGTCCGGCTTTGAGGGTGCACTAGGCGCTACGGTATCCTTGGTAGCCGTGTCCTGAAGGGCATTGCCCGTGTTGCCCGCGGCATCCACTACCGAGGCATCAGCAGTAACAGCTCCATCAGCC
>Ga0315306_10000991_pt1 | contig 13625 bp, 17 predicted proteins | sample TDP1_MG_FD_203803 | JGI IMG/M metagenome (GOLD analysis project Ga0315306, IMG submission 203803) | Freshwater sediment microbial communities from Lake Towuti, South Sulawesi, Indonesia - TDP1 | ecosystem: Environmental > Aquatic > Freshwater > Lake > Sediment | place: Indonesia: South Sulawesi... | reverse complement strand
TCTTTCTCGAATAGACCTATCTTCTTCGCGCATGTTGCACGACATAGTTGACAACCACGCTGGTCGGGGTTCCTGGCCCGAAGACCTCTGAAAGGCCTATCTTCTTCAATTCAGGAACATCCTCATCTGGGATTATGCCTCCGCCTAAGACGAGAACATCATCGATGCCTTCCTTCTTCATCAGTTCAAAAATCATCGGAAACAAAGTCATATGCGCGCCTGAAAGAATACTTAAGGCTATAGCATCAACGTCCTCTTGAACAGCCGTCTTTACAATCTGCTCGGGAGTTTGCCTTAGGCCGGTGTAGATGACTTCCATCCCCGCATCTCTGAAAGCTCTGGCGACAACTTTTGCCCCTCTGTCATGATCGTCCAACCCAGGCTTTGCAACCAGAACTCTCAGCTTATCTCTAGAACTCAAAACTTGGCAGCCTCCTAGAAAACAATAAGCTCTTGATATTCACCGTATACTTCCCTCAATACACCGCAAATCTCGCCAAGCGTCGCGTAGGCTTTCACAGCTTCGAGAATTGTTGGCATCAAATTCTCGTTACTATCTGCCGAGTTTCGAAGCCTGTCAAGCGCTTGTCGGACTCTTTTAGAGTCACGGCGATTCTTTAGCGCCTTCAACCTGCCAACTTGAGTTTCCTCAACATCAGGAGAGATCCTTAATAGCGGAATCGGCTGCTTCTCTTCACTGGCATACTGGTTGACGCCGACGATTATACGCTCCTTGTTGTCGATTTCTCTCTGATACTTGTAAGCGCTATTCGCAATCTCTCTCTGGAAGTAGCCCTTCTCTATCGCCGGAATGACTCCGCCCATCTTCTCGATTCTATCGATGTATTTGAGCGCTTCCTCCTCAATCTCAGCTGTCAAAGCTTCAATGTAGTAAGAACCGCCGAGGGGATCGATCGTATTCGCAACCCTGCTCTCGTGAGCGATTATCTGCTGAGTCCTCAAAGCGATTCTAACGGCTTCTTCGGAGGGCAAAGCCAATGCCTCGTCGAAGGAATTCGTGTGCAAAGACTGCGTACCGCCGAGGACAGCTCCCAGAGCCTGTAAGGTTACCCTGATGATATTGTTCGTCGGCTGTTGTGCAGTTAGAGTGCAGCCTGAAGTTTGAACATGCATCCTCATCCACATAGACCTAAGATCTCTCGCTCGAAATCTCTCCTTCATCATTCTCGCCCAAATCTTGCGAGCTGCACGAAACTTCGCAACCTCTTCGAAGAGATCATTGTGGCAAGCGAAGAAGAATGAAAGTCTGGGTGCAAATTCATCAACTTTCAGACCTCGATCCAATGTCTCTTGAACGTAAGCAATACCGTCTGCCAAGGTGAAAGCCAACTCTTGAACAGCGTTAGATCCAGCTTCCCGAATATGGTAGCCGCTTATGCTAACAGGGTTCCATTTAGGCATGAACTTTGAACAATACTCTATGGTGTCAACAACAAGCTTCAAGGAAGGTCTCGGAGGAAATATTACCAGCTTCTGAGCGAAGAATTCTTTCAGTATGTCGTTCTGAGTTGTTCCGGACAGTTGGGATTGTCGCACATTCTGCTTCTCTCCAACGGCGATATACATTGAGAGAAGAACATTTGCCGGACCATTGATAGTCATCGATGTGCTGACTCTATCGAGCGGGATCCCATCGAAGAGTACATCCATGTCCTTTAGCGTCGATATCGCTACGCCGCACCTTCCAACCTCACCTCTAGCCATCGAGTGGTCGGAATCGTAACCCCAGATAGTCGGCATATCAAAAGCTACACTCAGCCCTGTCTCACCCTCTGTCAAGAGGTACTTGAACCTAGCATTCGTCTCTTCAGCTGTTCCGAAGCCCGCGAACTGGCGCATCGTCCACAGACGCCCTCTATGCATCGTCGCATGGACGCCTCGAGTGAAAGGATACTCTCCCGGAAACCCGAGGTCATCAAGATAAGCGATCTCTCTCACATCATCAGGTGTGTACAAACGTTTAACCAAGAGTTCCGAGGAAGTAGTGAACTTCCCTCTTCTCTCCGGGACAGCTCTAACCCATTTCGGAACAGTATTCTTCTCCCAACTCTTCTTCTTATTCTGAATCTTCCTCAGCTCGAGCTTCTCAAACAACGCAGCATCCTCCGCCAACTCATTTATCCATCCCTATCGTGAGCAACCTAAAAAGCATTTGAAGAAACATTCTTTCAACAACAAAGAAGTGACGAGAGAGCAAAAAACGGTAACTATTTCCGTCCGAATTTCTTCTTCACCCACTTCTCTATGACTTCGAGTTGACCTACTAGACGTCTTCTCTGCTCAGCCGTTCTTCTCGACGTAGGCTTCTCAGCAGGCACAAAATAGAAGTCCAAGGGGCTTCCTTTCGGCTTCGCAACGAACTTCAGTTTGACTTTAATGTCACATTCGACTTCTTCCGGCTTTATCTCTCTCAACCTTCCAGCTATCAGAGTGTTCGCTCCGTCCATCCTCACATAAGCTAGGATGAAAGGCAGGTCTCTAAGGAAAGCTTCAGCTGAGAAGCCTAGAATCGTGTAGCTATGTAGAACTCCCGTCGGAGGCAGTTCAATCCACTCAGCCTCCTGTAAAGCGCATTCATTCCTCCAGCAGTGGGCTCTGGGAGGGCAAAAGACATCGCCGCACTTCGGACAACGGGTTCCGAGGATCTTCTTTCGAAGTAGACCTTCAAAAAATTCTGAGACAACCCCGTAGCTATGCCGATACATCATGTCGTAAGGTCTGTAAGCGTACATGAACTGGCCAGTCTCCAAAGCATCAAGCCTAGGTCCCTCTAGAGATTCAACTATATCATGGCCTTCGACATTCATTGAGCCCAGACTTCCCCAGCCTTTCCAAGTCTTTCTAGGCTTCGACTCTTCCTTGACTTTCATATTCTCACCTCGACATTATGTTCACCGTAATGGTCGTGCCCGTTCCTGCGTGACTATGCGCCAAACCAATCGTAGCGTTCGGAACCTGAACGCGGCTCGTTCCATGCTTCTTTGATATCTCCTGTCTCAACTGCCAGAATATCTCAACTATCTGGGCGATCCCTGTCGCGCCGACAGGGTGGCCCATCCCCTCGAGCCCTCCACTAGGGTTGACAGCAGCCTTTCCATCGATCTCGGTTTGACCTTCGCGAATCAGAAGCTTCCCCTCACCCCGCTTGCAGAACAATAGGTCCTCATAGGTCTGGAGTTCACTCGAATCGTACGCGTCATGTATCTCAGCAACATCGATATCTCTAGCCTCTACGCCGGCCATACGGTACGCCTGCTTTGCTGCTTCGATACAAGCCCCGAAGTTAGCTATCTCAGGGTAGGGCTGCCTAGGCTTCTTTGCATAGTCTGGATAGACGCTCTCTGGCTCAGGGTTTCTCGCACGCCAACCAGGATTGTCAGGTCTATCTCCAGGTCGCATAGCATCGCTACCCAAACCCAGCCCGGTAACCCAGATTGGAGTATCAGTGATTTGCTTCGCCTTCGCTTCAGAAGCTAGCACCACTGCAGCTCCGCCGTCAGATATTAAGCAGCAATCAAGAACCTTCAAAGGCCAAGCAATCAATCTGGAATCAAGCACATCTTCCACAGTAATCTTCTTGCCGTACTGGCTACGCCACTGCGAGTACGGGTTATCAAGCCCATTATTCCTGTTCTTGACAGCGATCATAGCCAGATCCTGCTCAGTCTCCCCGTACAAGTACATGTGGCGCACAGCCATGGCGGCGTAGTAGCCAGTATAATAGCCGCCTACCGGAAACTCGAAGTCTGTGTCCGACGCCAACGCTATGAACTCGTTGGCTTTAGCCGTGGCAACCTCGGACATCTTCTCCCAACCGCAGACGAGACAGATATCGGAGAGCCCAGAAGCAACAAGCGACCAAGCCCCTCGGAAAGCAGCTCCACCCGTTGCTCCGCCGGTCTCGATACGAAAGACGGGTTTCGGCGTCAAGCCGAGATAATCGTGGACGATCCATTCTTGAGCAAGCTGTTGGTTGAAATGGTCGGAGAAATATGAAGCAACCATAGTATCAATGTCCTTCATTGAAAGATTCGGAGTGTCATTCAGAACTTCTCTAACGGCCTCAGCGATCATCTCCTCTTGATTCTCATATCGAGGAAGATCGAATCTAGAAATCCCTCCCGCCACGACAGCTACTCTTCTCATTCCCAAGCCCCACAACGCTTGTATAGGTTCTAACATCGACCATCTATAAGACTTAGGATTCCGAAATGCATCTCGAGAAAGTCAAAAATAGTCAACGAGTCTATCTACCGGACTGAGGAACAATCGACATAGACTGGGAGGGAAAATTGACGAGTCTGTTCAAGATCTCCTATGGGCAAGTCTCCATTTTCGCATCGGAGCTACTTGGACTCGACAGCTTCATAGATAGATTAGAAAGAGAACATACTGTCTCAGCAGTTCAGAGAATCGGCTTGACTGAAACAGGTCTACTCATCACAAGGGCTTCAGTCGTAAACGGGCTAACCCTAATTGCTCGGAAGAGCGGATCTCATTCTTTAACTTGATTCGGTGAAAGAACCATGTCTGGTAAACCGCTAGCAGCAATAGTATCCGCCGGACTTTCGAAATTCGGAAATCTTGAGGGTCTCTATTCCAGAGAGATCTTCGCGGAGGCTGCGAGAGAAGCCTTCGAGAAATGCCCGAAGCTAGACCCGAAAAGGGATATCAAGGCTCTCTACGTCGGGATGATGAGCGAATCCTACGAGCATCAAGCCCACATAGCTCCAATGATGCTCGACTGGGTCGGTCTCCTACCGATTCCCGCTGTAAGAACTGAAAACGCCTGCGCTTCATCCGGAGTAGCGTTGAGAAGCGGGATCTTAGCGATCATGTCGGGCATGTATGACATCGTTATGGTGGGAGGCGCTGAGAAGATGAGCCATTTGACGACGACCGGCGTTACGGAAATCCTAGCGCAAGCATCAGACTTCCCATTCGAGCAGTGGCATGGGATATCATTTCCAGGGATCTTCGCGTTGATGGCGAACGCTCACATGTATAGATACAAGACGACTCAGGAGCAGATGGCGATGGTCGCTGTCAAGAATCATAAACATGGAGCGTTGAATCCTAAAGCCCACTTTCAAAAAGAAATAACGATCGAAGATGTTATGTCATCGAGGCCAGTGGCATGGCCCCTCAAGTTATATGACTGCTGCCCCAGAAGCGACGGCGCAAGCTGCCTTATCCTAACGAAGCCCGATATAGCGAGGAAGTTTACAGAGGCACCGGTATACATAACGGGCTCAGCTCAGGCACACGATACGTTGAGCCTATTCCAAAGAAGAGACTTCACAACTATGATGGCTGTCAAACTCGCTGCTCAACAAGCCTACAAGATGGCGGGAGTGAAGCCGAAGCACATAGACCTCGCTGAAGTCCACGACTGCTTCACAATCGCGGAGATAATAGCCTATGAAGATCTCGGATTCTGCAAACCTGGCGAAGGCGGCAAACTAATAGAGATCGGAGTTACAACACTTGACGGCAAGCTCCCGGTAAACACAAGTGGAGGACTCAAAGCGAAAGGTCATCCTGTCGGCGCGACGGGAACGGCTCAAGCGTACGAAATCTTTCTACAGTTGACTGGAGATGCGGGGAGAAGGCAGGTCGACGGTGCGGAGATAGGTCTAGCGCATAATGTAGGGGGCTCAGCATCAACGGCTACTGTTCACATATTCAGGAGGGCTGATTGATATGGAATCAAGCGCTCCGCCGACAATAGAGCAGTTCTACAAGTACTGTTCTGAACGGAAACTTATGGGTGTCAAATGTAGGAAGTGCAGAACAATCTTGGTCCCACCTAGAAATGTATGTCCACACTGCTACTCCTCTGGCTTCGATTGGGTTCAACTGAGCGGAAGAGGTAAACTCTTGACGTACACGATTATCCACGCGCCTCCAGCACAGTTTCAAGCAATGGCGCCCTACGCAGTTGGGATCGCGAAGCTTGAAGAAGGGGTCCAACTGCCGGGAATGATCAAGAGTGCTAGACTTGAAGACATAAAGATCGGAATGGACTTGGTCGTTGATTTCGAGACAGCAATCCCGAAGGTTTGGCCGCAGTGGCCGAGATACTACTTTAAGCAGCCGTAAGACAACTAGCTCTGAGAGAAATGAATGGGAAAAAGGGGTGCCCCTTTATGGGAATCGAGAATGTTAGAAACATCGCAGTGATCGGTTCAGGGATAATGGGAGCTGGAATCGCCCAGGTATGCGCGGTTGCAGGCTATAGAGTGGCGATGAGAGACATCGGAGAGGCGTATCTCCAAAAAGGGATGGAAGCCATAAGATCAAGCCTGAAGAAAGGCGTTGAAAGAGGAAAACTCACACAAGAACGGGCTGACGAAGCGGTGGCCAGAATAAGGATGACACTGAACTTGGCAGAAGCTGTCGAAGAGGCCGACGTGATTATTGAAGCTGTTCCGGAGAACTTGGAATTGAAGAAGCAAGTGTTCAAAGAGTTGGATGAAATCTCCCCGGAAGACGCAATCCTCGCGACGAACACATCATCTTTCAGCATAACCGAAATCGCTTCTGCCACAAGGAGGCCCGATAGAGTTGCAGGGATGCACTTCTTCAACCCTGTACATGCAATGAATTTGGTTGAGGCCATAAGAGGAGACTCAACATCTGATCAAACGATTCAAATAGTGAGAGACTTGGCCAAGAAACTCGGCAAGACCCCTGTCAACGTGAATGAGGCTCCAGGATTCGTGGTCAACAGACTACTCGCGCCATTTCTCAACGAAGCTATGTTCTGCTTGATGGAAGGAATAGCTGAAGCGAAAGATATAGACACCGCGATCAAGTTGGGATTGAACCATCCCATGGGTCCGTTGGAGCTCGCAGACCTAGTTGGCCTTGACACAACCCTAGCGATTCTCGACTATATGCACAAAGAGACTGGAGATCCCAAGTATAGACCGTGCCCTTTGCTTAGAAAGATGGTTAGGGCGGGTCGCCTAGGCAGAAAGTCTGCAAAAGGGTTCTACGACTATACAGCCAAATAGACTGGCGTAGTCGTTCTACAAAGCTTTTCTCGAATCTAGGAATCAGATTCTTTTCCAATCTCTTCTCCTATAACATGTTTTATGACATGATCAGTCTAGTGACAGATCTTCCGAAACGGATCTTGAGCTATCCGGGGAAATTGTCTCTCACCCAGATTGTCTTTGATAATGCGACGCGTATCTTCGTAGAAAGTGCCTATTATGCGAGCTTGGACTTTCAACTCTGATAGTCGCTCTAGAGCTCTCTTTTCTGCGTCAGTTCTCAATGCAACGACAAGTGTGCCAGTAGAGGACATTGACATCAACTCGTTCAGTGAGAGTCGATAATGTCTAGCCAAGGTGCGAATCTCCTTCGGCATAGCAATTCGTGTGAAATCCAGTGAGAAACCTACGTTTGATGCTTCAGCCATTTCGTTGAGCGCTGCTACAAGGCCTCCTTCAGCTGTATCGTGCATTGCGTGAACTCCGGGCATTTTTGAAAGTGCTAGAGCCTCTTTGACACAGGACTGAAATTGAAACTGTCGACTGAGTTGGGCTGCTCGCGATTTCCCAAATATCTTCCTTGCAAGATCTTCTCGTACCTGCGCGAACGTGACCAGAGTCTCCAAGCCTACTGGTTTCGTGCAGAGTATTCTGTCTCCGGACTTAACTTTGCCAGGGGTCAATAGGTCTCTCAATGACGTGAATCCGTAAGCTGTACACACGCCAACCAAATCGTCCAATCCTTCGTATCTTCCAGTGTGCCCGGCGACGATCTGCATATCGAGTTCTTTGGCGGCTCTACAAGCTTTTCTCATGACATCTCGAAAGATTTTTGTGGGAGTGCGAGGTGGGCCAAGCAGGTTCACAGTACAGTATCGAGGCTCTGCCCCAAAGACTGCGACATCCGAAGCTGCATAGTGAATGAGCAACCAACCGAACCAACGCTTCGGTACGCCAAGGCAAGGGTCTGTGGACACTACTAGATATTGATCATCAAGAATTCTATGTACTCCAGAATCGAAGCCGACTCTCGGGGGTACAACAGTGGAGCTGCTTCGCTTAATGCATCTGACAACAGCCTCAAGCTCCTTAGGTCCAAGTTTTCCCATGAACGGTTTCTCCGCATCTTACTATTCTTATGATTTCCAATGTGCCTATTAATCGTTGAAGCACAGGCTCAGCAGTGTCCTTAATCCGCATCCTACTTGTAGAGATCGATCAGTTTCCTTTTGGTTAGAACTACCATCAGTACTGAGCTTATCACGAGTTCCGGAACCAGATAGGTTCCGTTGTAAATTGCGGAGTAGGTGAAGGCGTTAGCCCCGATGTTCAACCCTAAGTAGATCTCGGGGGCATACGTTGCGAAGAAGACTACTCCTGAGACAAAATGAGCGAGAAACCTCCCTCCAATCCCAGCAGCTACGCCGCTAACCTCATGGGTCTGAAACAGTCCTGCGAGGCCAAGAGCGCCAAACGCGATTGGATAGTCAAGCAACACCTGTGCGGGATGAAAGAAGTAGGGTTCAACAAAGAACTGAACCATTCCATATACGATGCCGCTGATGATACCTAGCTTCGCTCCGCGCCTGAGGCTGAACCATAGCATCGGGACCATGCTTCCCGCTGTTACGGACCCGCCTTGCGGCCAGATTGAGAACTTGACGAAGCTCAAGACTGTGCTCAGAGCAATTGCGACAACCATTTCTGCTAATATCTTGGTCCTAGAACTGGTCGACTTCATGTTCCTCCGCCAGCATTACCTGGATCAGGTTCAAAGGGTCGACGGCCCGATAGCCGTCCTCTCAGCCGGTGAACCAGCTCCCCTCAGTAGGCTCAACTGGTAGCCCAACTTGTATATAAGACATTCCTCCTTGAATCGTGACATTGCAGGCAAGGTTTGAAATCGCTCGGCAATTCTCGATTTGAAGTCATCAAAAGTCTTATTCTTCTCGGAATAAGCATCATATGATGCATCGTTGCGGTGAAACATTTTGGTCGAGCCTTCTGTGGAGGATAAGAGGATAACTCTTGAAGAGGCCGCCAAGAAAATTTATGATGGAGCTCATCTCTTTTGGGGAGGCTTCGGCTACCAAAGGCCTCCGGCTGAATTCGCAAGGCAACTGATCAGACAGAAGAAGAGAGACCTAACTCTATACACTTGCGGCTCTGAGATAGACATAGATATGCTCGCAGGCGCAAGAGTCGCTAGAAGGTTCGAACTCGCATTCTTCGCAATTGAAGCCATCGGATTAGCCCCAAACGGCCTTCGTAGAGTTCGAGAAGGAGAACTCGAAATAGAAGATTACACCAACTTAGCCATGGCGATGAGGTTCTACGGAGGCGCTGTGGGTGTCCCATTCATGCCTCTCAAGAGTATGCTCGGAACAGATCTGGAAAAGAAATCGCGGTTCAGAAAAGAGAAGTTGAAAGTGATAGACTGCCCGTTCACAGGCGAGAAGGTTGTTCTCGTTCCTTCAGTGCGCCCGGACTTCAGCATAGTTCATGTTCAGAGGGTCGACTTGGAAGGCAATGCTCAAATAGATGGAATAAAAGGGGAGGATGAGGAAGGCGCGAGAGCTGGGAAGAAGCTGATCGTCCTAGCTGAGGAGATAATCTCCAACGAGACCATCAGGTCCCAGCCCGATCTGACGGTTATCCCCGGCATATATGTTGACCATGTGGTTGAAGCCCCTTGGGGCTCTCATCCTATGACTGTTTACAAGTACTACGACTACGATCTGGAGCATATCAAATTCTATATGGCGCAATGTCAGACCGAGGAGGGCTGGGAGAAATACTGCGAGCAGTACATCCTGTCTGTGGATCGAGAAGGATATCTAAAGAAAATCGGCGAGGAAAGACTGCTCAAGCTCAAGGCTAAGCCCGAATACGGCTACTAGGTGAGCATGAGATGACTCATATGAACGACTGCGCAAAACCTGGAGAATATTCACCTCTAGAAATGATGGCGATATGTGGTGCACGGACCATAAGAGACGGAGAAACAGTTTTCGCCGGAACGGGATTGCCAGTGCTGGCAGTCATGTTGGCTCAAAAGACTCATGCGCCTAGGTCCAAGATAGTCTATGAAGGAGGGTTTATCGACGCACGAAACATTCACTTGCCGTTGTCAATTGCTGATTCGAGGCTGACCTACAGAGCTGCCGCAGCGATAGGGCTTAGAGAGACTCTCGGCGTTCTTCTTCAAGGCGGAAGGATAGATGTCGGCTTCCTAGGGGCGGCCCAGATAGATCAATATGGAAACGTAAACACGACGATAATCGGAGACTTCGATCAACCGAAGATAAGGCTTCCCGGAAGCGGGGGAGGAAACGATATCGCATCCTCATCCAAACGAATCGTCATAATAATGACTCATGACAAACGAAAATTCGTTAAGAAACTTGACTATCTGACGAGCCCCGGGTACCTTGACGGACCTCACGGAAGAGAGAGAGCAGGTCTCAGAGGCGGAGGCCCGTCATCCGTAGTGACGAATCTCTGCGTCTTGACTTTTGAAGAGAAAACCAAGAGAATGAAACTTCTCTCAGTCCATCCTTGTGTAACAGTTCAGCAGGTGCTGGAGAACACGGGATTCGACTTGCTTGTGCCGGAAAACGTTCCGGAAACCGAGCCGCCAATGTATGCGGAGCTCAAGATAGTTCGAGAAATCGATCCGACTGGAATCTACCTCGGAAAAGGGAAACAGTAGATCACGAACTTCTGTGCATAGCGCTTATAGTGACGTAGGAAAGTTTTAAGACACAACCTCATTCCGTTTGATACATGAGGAGATTCAATTATGTTGGAACGGAATGGAGGTCAAGACTTCTTTTCAGCGATCCGTAGACGCAGAAGTATTAGAGAATTCACAGGCGAGAAGATACCGGACGAAGATATTGAGAAGATAATTGATACAGCCAGATACGCACCTTCACCAGAGAACTTTCAGAATGTCAGATATGTTCTAATCAGGAAAGATGAAGATCTGAAGAAGACGATCGCTGATATATGTCAAGAAGCCTCAGGAGAACTTTTCGGGAGCGCGCCCTATGAACTCACTCAAGGGAGACTATGGTATATGCCTGAATCGAGAAGACCGGCGACATTCAAGGATATGCGGGACGGAAGCTTATTCAGATACCCAGAGAAATCAGATTCTCTGATAGTCTGCTGCGCTTCAGAATCCTACCATGACTCACCTCTCATATACCCGAACGAGTATTTCGGCTCAGTCACTCTTGGAATGGCCATCCAAAGTATGTGGACAGCCGCAAGTACACTTGGATACGGCGTTGGATACCAAGCATTTCCAGTAATGGAGCCGAGAAGAGCTGAATACATTTGCGATGAGATAGGGATACCTAGATTATGGAAGCCGATAAGCGTACTCTGCATAGGTGTACCGATAAAACCCATAAGGATGATAGGTCCATCCCGTTGGCCTCTCGAAGGCTTCTTCTTCGAAGAACGATGGGGAAATCCGTATGTTCGAAAAGCATTTAGAAAATAGTAGAGATGAAGGTGAGATCAGATGTCTAAGATAACGATAGAACTGCCGGAAGACGTTCATAGGAGCCTCCTTAAACAGTCCGAGAATATAGGCGTTTCATCTGAGGTGGCCGTGAAGCTTCTGTTAATCAGTTATCTGACGCAGAAAGGTGGGAGGCTCTGGTTAGGCGAATGGCATGGTGGAGGCAAAGGAGCCAGACGAATAGTGGTTCAATGGCCCTACGTAACTGGATACTTTGAGGCGAAAGCCGAAGACTTGGTTTAGGAGGATTAGAAATTGGCTGAATGGTTGGGTTTTCCAGATCTGAAGAAAGAGGATATTGCTGCTGACTATTTGAGGGAGAAGTTTCTAGGAGAAGATCTCGTGAGGACGAAGAGAGGTCGCATAGTTGTAATACTGGAACAAGATGCGTACCAAGAATTCTTAGCCGCGGTCAAAAACCGGTTCGGGGACATATCTCATCAACATGTCAACGGCGCTGCTCTTCAAGCCCTGAAAGAATGGGCCTCTAGGAACAGGTAGATGAAGAGATGGCTACTGCCAACGATGTTAAGCTGTTCCTCTTGAAGACTGCAGATGCGGTGAATAGAAGTGAGCAAGCCCAGTCGATCGTTAAGGAGGCTTGCAGACACTATCCCGGCAAGATATTTCAATTCAACGTTGAAGGAACCGAGTTTCACTTGGTCTTCTTCGCTGATGGCCATGTAGAGTTGAGGGATGGAGAGTACCCTAGCGCCGATGTACATTACATCTCGGACCCAGACACTTTTCTAGGCGTCTTGAAAGGCGAGAAGCAGCTCAGGGATGTCACGGCTGACTGGAGCTTCATTATCGAGGGCGCAATGCATGAGACGACCTACTTGGCTAAAGCCATCACCACGGCATACAAGATAGAGAAGATTTAGGTCTCCTACACAATCTTGATTTCGAATTGTCTCATAAACTGCTTCACAGCATCCTTGTAGGGCGTATCCTTACGTAAGTCAACGAATCTAACCTCTTTCCTACCAATCGTAGGGATCGAGCCTAAAGGCACATACCTAATCATGTTGGGCGTCACGCAGATGCCTCCCCCAAGCTTCTCCGCTAATCCCTCTATCGTCTTAGGCTCTTGATAATCAGCCTCTAGGAAGATTTTTATCAAGTCCACAATCCCAGTTGGATCTTTTTCAACGATGAACAGGTAGTTCCTGATCTCAGGGAAACCGAAGATCGCGTTGTCTATAGCGAATGGGCTCGTCAAGGTACCTCTAATCTTCACGAGATCGTCGAGCCTATACTTGGGCGGGGCAAGTCTCAATAATGTTCGTCCGCATGAGCATTCAAGTATCGCGTGAGAGAAATCATTCGACCTGAATCTGATCGACAAAGTACCCGTCCTAGTCAAAGTTGTGAATACAAGCTCACCTTCCTCTCCCTCTGATACTCTCTCCCCAGTTCTCGGGTCGATAACCTCGACGAGCGTCTGGTCTTCAGGCCAATGGACCCCATCCTTCTCTTCGCATTCAGCTCCGCTTCCAGCTTCAGTTAACCCGTAGCCTATCCTGACCTCGATGCCCCACCTCTCCTCGAGCTTCTTTCTAACGACATCAGGAACCGGTTCACCCAGCGCATACGCCAACCTCAGCGAACTTTTCCTCGGGTCCTTCCCGATCTCTTTCTCGTAGACATAGGAAAGCTTGAGGATAAATTGAGGAATGCCGACTATGACGGTTGGCTTGAATACATCAATTATCCGGGCCTGCTGCTTGCCAGTAGGGAGTTTCCCCGCGGGAATGACCGTTGCTCCAAGATGTCTCGCTCCTTCATGAAGGCAGATACCGGCGAAGAACATCCCGTAAGGAGTGACATTGTGAACGACATCTTGAGATGTTACTCCTATCAATCTTAAGTTTCTCGCCTCCATCGAAGTCTGTCCTTCAAGATCGTCGTCGGAGAATCCAATGATCGCAGGCAGCCCAGATGTGCCTGAAGTTGTATGCCACACAGAGACCTTCGAAGCTATCGGCGCTAGGTAATCCTTCACAAAATCTTCCTTGCTTGAGAACGGAATTTTTACGAGGTCGTCGTAAGTCTTGATATCGTTCAGT
>Ga0315306_10000988_pt1 | contig 13634 bp, 14 predicted proteins | sample TDP1_MG_FD_203803 | JGI IMG/M metagenome (GOLD analysis project Ga0315306, IMG submission 203803) | Freshwater sediment microbial communities from Lake Towuti, South Sulawesi, Indonesia - TDP1 | ecosystem: Environmental > Aquatic > Freshwater > Lake > Sediment | place: Indonesia: South Sulawesi... | reverse complement strand
GAATCTTCCTGCCAGCTTCCGTGTTGGTGCTTGGGCTGGGATACACCTCGGCGCCCCAAAGATTCATCAAAACCTTTCTGTAGGGCTTCTGGTCATAGCTTACCCTCACCATGTACACGGTGCATTCAAGATCAAAGGTCATACAGCCAAAGGCTAGTGCTGAACCCCACTGCCCAGCTCCAGTTTCCGTAGTCATTCGCTCTTTGCCCTCTTTCATGTTATAATAGGCCTGTGGAACAGCAGTGTTAGGTTTATGGCTTCCTGGAGGACTTCCACCTTCATACTTGTAATAGATCTTTGCGGGGGTCTTTAGAGCCTTCTCCAGATTTATAGCTCTGAAGAGTGGGGTGGGTCTCCAAAGACGATAAACATCCCTCACTTCTTCAGGGATATTTATCCATCTTTCTGTACTCATATCTTGGGCAATGATTTCCTTAGGAAATATTAAGGGTACGATTCCGGGTCCAGGAGCCTTCTTCGCTGGTTCTATCAATGGAGGTATCGGTTTGGGAAGGTCAGGCAGTATGCAGTACCATTGCTTGGGTATTTCTTCTTCGTTTAGGAGTATCTTCTTTGATGCCATTTTCTTGCGTCCTACCAGTTGTTAGGTTAGATATTGGGCTTTTATGTTATATTTAAATCTTTTGTGCACAAAAATGTACATATCAGCTTTAACTTAATCTGTAAGGTTTGACGTTCCCTCAGGCATGGCAGGACTTTCTTCCCATAGAACTGGATGAACTTCCGCCCGTCTAGACTTGAACTAGCGAAGTATAGGTGATTGGAACCAGCCCTGAAGTATTCCTTTTGGTGTGTTCTTCGGCTGTTGTGGCCATTATCCATCTTTTCGCCATGGCTTCGTCTCCTAGTATTCTCGAAATTACAGCTCGCTCAATTCTGAAGCCGTCTTACCAGAGCACAAGATAGATACGTTTGACTATCCTAAATTTCAGTGTGTTGAGTCAAGCTTGAGGCGTCCTTCGATGAAATTGGGCTTCAGCACAGTGATGTATGAAGGAACTGGACTGAGATACTCTGAGATTGTAGGTAAAGCCGCAGCACTAGGTTACGAGGGGATAGAACTCAACTTCCGTGAATTACCTTCTGAGCTGAAGAGAGGCGAGGTCAAAGAATCACTAAAGAGATTCGGCGTTAAGATCGCCGCCATAGGAACAAGACACATGTATGTCACCCATAGACTGTATCTTGCATCTCCTCACAAAGTCGTCAGAGTAAAAGCCTTCACCTATATGGCAGAATGTATGAAACTGGCGAGAGACTTTGGTTGCTCCACGGTTCAAGCTGGATGGGCATTCCAGGGATCGAGGTTAGAAGCACCATACGATGCGGTTTGGAAGCAAGCTGTTGAAAGCCTCAGACATGTTGGCAGACTGGCACATGAGTATGGAGTCAACTTTGTGATCGAGTTCGCATGTAGGGAGAACGCGAGGTTGATCAACACTATGGGTGATGCGTTGCGTCTTCTTGACGAGGTCAGATGTGAGAACGTGCTCGTAATGGCGGATGTTTTTCACATACATTCTGAGAAGGAACCGTTAAAAGAAACTGTCCTAAAAGCGGGCGACAAGTTGGCGTATGTCCACATATCTGATAGCGAAAGATTGACGCCGGGGACTGGTACGATCAACTTCCGAGAGTTCATTAATGCTTTGAAAGGATTAGGTTATAAGGGGTACTTGGTTATGGAGTTTGATCCTGGTCCCAGACCAGACAAGGCTCTGAGGCAAGCATTCGACTTTTTTAGAAAACTATTATGAGAAGGTCAGGTTCGGTCATAGATTTTGCCACACAACTCTTAAAAGGTCATGTCTGCTCTTGATGGGACTAGGTGTATTGTAGAATGCCATACCTAGCTCCGAAAGACGCGAACAACAAGTTAATCGATACTCTCGATGAGATAAAATCCCGCAAGGGACGCCCGCCCTGGAGAGAACGGGCACTCGCCACCGCGCGCTTCAGAATGCTCATCCATTGCTGGCCTCAAGGGTTTGGCCACTCAAACCATTACCATCCAAGAGCAGACGAGATATGGTATGTCCATGAGGGACAGCTTAAGGTCACTTTCAACGATGGCCCGACTCTAGTCGCCGGCCCTGGTAGCATTCTTTTCGCCGAGAAGGGAATCGCTCACGACATGGTCTCCATCGGGAAGGAACCGTTGGTTATGCTTGTTTTTGTAACACCCAACGAGCCAGATGATGAAGTATCCTCATCTTCTCAAAAGGCTGAGTTTCTGTGATAAAACATGTAGCTAACCAACATCTGTTATTAGGAGACCTTTTCCCGAAGTTCCGCCTCTTGGACGATTAGGTGTCCAGCGTTGCCTTTCCATTCGATGGTAGCTTTGGTTATGTTAATCTTCTTTCTGAAGTATGGCGCATCCAATACAAGCGTTTCATATTCGCCGCCTTCGCCTGTAATAGAGACCTCATATTTTTTGTTCAGCTCAATCAGATCTCTCAGGACTGCGGCATCAATTATCCGTCCAATCCATCTTTGGTCAAAACCGTACGCATAAACTCCCGTGATGATAACTTGGAAACCAAGTTTGATCAGCTCCTCCATCAACTTCACGGGGTCTTCGTGCCAAAGTGGAGCGATTGATCTAAACCCTAATTCTTCGCAGATTCGATCTATTCTTTTTTTCTGGTATTGTGACGAGATAGCACCTGAAACGATCCCCTCGACATCTAACGTTTTGAGGAGATTTTTCAAATCCTCCAGTTCTTCTTCCTTAATCCCAGTGGTTTCGGCTTTGACAAGTGGAATGCCGACTGCTTCAGCAAAGAGGTGTGTCAATCCTATGTTGGGGTAGTGGAAAAGCCAGCTATCTTCTCTCTGAGGGATCATTGTAACTAAGTATTTCACTGTGGACCCAGTCTTCAAAGCTCGATAAAGCGCAAGTGCCGAATCCTTTCCACCACTTACTAGCACAGCAACATCCATATCGGCTCATGCTCAGAAAAACCAGAGAATGACCACCATTATAAGTTTTTTATCCTTCTTATCAGTTCATCCACCTTTGTCTTCCACTCCGGCAGTCCTTCAGGCGAGTATGGATACTCCTTGTAAAGCCTCTTAACCTTTTTTGAAATTCTAGCCATTGTATAAAGCCTCCTCAGGAATTGGGGTTTTCCCAACCCCTTAAAGATCCGCCTTGTTGCATCAGTAATGTTTAGCTTAATATCCTCACCCAGGCTTGCTCCCAATACATCCTCTTCATTGATCAGTTTATACTTCATTCCGTAGTTGAGTTCTTCATTGGTTAGACCTTGCAGAAAGATCCGGAAGACATCGAGACCTGCTTGCTTGGCCCCATAGCCGCCCATATACTTAACGTTAATGGGCCACAGCCTTTCACGACTTGGGTTGCCCGCATTGAGGGTTTCTACTATGACTTCGCCAGCTATTTTTCCAGCTGTCATAGAGGGTCCTATGCCACCGCCATGGATGGGATTTACTTGGCAAGCGGCATCTCCTATCACGACAATGCCATTCCCAACAAGCGAATCTATGGGTCTACGAGTTGGGACGATGCCACCTCCTCTATGAAGGACGTTTGAAGACTCGAAAAGAGGACTCGCAAGCACAGTATTATAAAACTGATCCTTCGGGTTTGGAAAATCTCCAGCAGCGGCTACACCAAGTCCCACATTAACTTTCGTTCCGCCCTCTCCGAAAACCCAATAGTAGCCTCCCGGTGCAGATTCTAGGTTCAAGTAGATCCTGCACATATCTGGTTCGCTAATCTCTTCTACGAGTTCACGGATCTCCCGGTAACAAACTACATAGTCCTCCTTGCTGACCTCTTGTTCAATCCCTATCTGGGGTGGAAGATTGCTCCGTAAACCGGCTGAAACGCCGCTGGCATCTATAGTGACCTCGCTCCTCAGCTCAGTCTTGGAGCCTGTCTTAACATTCCTCGCTGAGACTCCTTTTATGAAACCCTTCTCGAGGATGGCTTCTAAGACACGTGTGGAATCCAGAAGAACCGCGCCAGCATCCCTTGCTTCTTTCAGTAGCCTCTGCCCAAAAAGATATCGGTTGATCATGAAGCCAGACAACCTTTCCTCTTGGACGTGGAAGACTGTCTGCTGGTCAGGGGAGTAAACATCTACACCCGAGATAGATCGCTCCAACTCTTCCCCTTTCGGGTACATTAGGCCAAGCTTGTCAAAGTGATGTCTCCCAATCGCGTCGCCGCAAACCTTTTCGCCGATTGACTGCTCTTGTTTCCGATCAACCAAGCAGACATTAAAACCTGCTGAGGCAAGGGTCTTGGCCGCCATGCATCCTGCTGTCCCAGCTCCAACTACTATTGACTCGAACTTCTCCAATTCATAAAGCCTCAGTGTATTTTCTACACTAGATTTATAATTTAAACCTTATAAATTACGAAGTATACTCATGCACACTAGGTGTAAGGGATGAACTCCAAATTCATGTTAAGTAAAGATCTCCATTTGCTCGTAGAGTCACGCATGAGAAAGACCCTTGCTGGAATAGAGGATACCCTTCAACACATATTCGAATATCAGAAAATGGATCCAGAAGAGCTCAAAGGGAGTCTACAGAGCCTCGAGAAGAGCTTTAACCTATTGTCCCAGAAGTGGAATCTTCTAATACTTTACACACTATTTGTTAGAAACATTATGGGGTTCGGCGATCTTAAGAAAATCCTGGGAGTAAATTCTCGCACACTGTCGGACAAGCTGAAAACCTTAACTGAATATAGGTATGTCAGAAGATCAGTTGAGAAAGGACCTCCTTTGAGAGTGAAATATGTATTGACAAAGCGAGGATGGGATACTATGCTACTAGCCTTACCACTGCTATACTATTCCAGTCGCAATCTTTCATAAAGATGGTTAAGAAACCCGGCATGTCTGCGGTCATCTAATCATAATAAGACTGATCCTCATCATAGATGAGAAGATAGCGTATGAGTAAACCTAACTCAAGGAACCTTGAGGAGTAATGAGAGGTTGGGTCAATTGGCAAGATTACCAATCCCCGAGCCAGTTTCAGGCGGAATTTTTCTGTCATACAAATGTACGAGTGAGTGCAGACACTGCATGTATGCTTGCTCTCCCAAATGTAAAGCAGACTGGATAAGCCTCAATGATGCCCAAAAGGTTTTGATCCATCTTGCCAAGGCCTTCAAGCGTACCTATCCTCCTAAGTTTGATAGGGTCGGTGTAAACCTTGGACTCCATTTCACCGGAGGCGAGCCTTTCATGAATTTCAACCTTCTACTAGATCTTGTAAAAATGGCGGATAAACTAGAAATTCCTTCCACTTTCGTTGAGACTAACTGTTTCTGGAGCATTGATGATGATATTACAAGAGAGAAGCTGTTGCGGTTAAGAGACGCGGGCTTACACGGCATTCTAATCAGCGTGAACCCTTTCATAATAGAGCATGTTCCCTACGAAAAGACTGAAAGGACCATAGAGATAAGTGAGGAAGTCTTTGGAGAGAATGTGATGGTTTACCAAGAGTTCTTTCGGAATCAATTCAAACAACTCAACACTAAAGGTTGTATGTCTTTCGAGGAATACTTGTCACGAGCAGGCTCCGTCAGCCTGCAACAAGTGGAATTGATTCCAATGGGCAGAACATGCTACAGACTAGTCCACCTCTATAAGAAGCACTCGGCAGCCACGTTTTTTAGTGAGTGTTGTATTGAAGAACTGACGAGGTCCTGGCATGTCCATGTTGACAATTACTGCAACTATATTACTGGCTATTGTGCGGGCATATCATTGGGTGATGCTAGGAACCTTGACTCGATCCTTGAAGGAATCGAACTTGATAATCACCCTGTAGTAGCCAGACTTGTTTCCCCTAAAGGATTGAAGAAGCTCTATGATTTCGGCATAGCAGAATTCGACTACAGACAACTCGAAGAAGGATATATTTCAAAGTGTCATTTATGCATCGACGTAAGGAAGCACATCTCCAAACAAACCGATGAGTTCAAGGAACTAAAACCCAGAGAATTTTATCTCAGTTTGCAGGAGTAGTCTACACGTCATACCCCACAAGATATATTATCGATTTTTCAGGTTGCCTCTTCCTAATCACGTCCCATCTGTTTATGATCAACCGTCCAATCATATTGTGATGGGCGAAGATAACTTATACCTTCATCACGCCATATTTTAGACTATTGAGTGACTATTCAGCCAATATCATGTGCTTCCGTATCTTTCCTGAAGGACGTATCTGACCTCTCTCATGGCTGGGTATGGCTTTATCAGAATGCTGGAAAAATCTATTCTAAGCCATTCCTTGTAGAATGCAGCTAGCTTTTTAGCATTCATAAACCTTCTTCTCAAATTCCGGGTGATCCTTAACGTATGTCGCCTATTGAGCTCTTCATGCTTCACTTTCTGGGATAGTATCCTGAATCCTTCATTAATGCTGTTAACTTCCTTCTCAACACGCCTTCTTACATCCTCTAAGAGACTTTCAACGATCTGATTGTTGGCCACGATCACCCGTGGAACCATCACAGCATTTGCATCAACCTCTCGAACGAGCCCCCAAAAGGTTCTTGCATCAACAAGCTCCCGGTTCTTGTCAAAACGTTTGTGACGCTGAGCAAAGGCGTAAACTCCACGAGAAAGACGAATGCACGGAGCTCTTTTCAACAGGCTTTTGATCTTGCCTTTCTTTGCTTCTTCAGGGATTTTGTAGGCTACGACCACGAGGCTTCCAAGCTCACTAAATGTGCCCTCAGGCGTGATATATGGCTTCCTTACTTCCCTTGTCCTCTTTAGAATTACTACGAAGTTGTCTTGAAGAATTTTTATGACAGATCCTATCTTGGTCTTATCTACTTCCCAAAAGGATCTACGTATCTGTCTACAGCCCAAGGCTCGCAAGCGACGAACAATCTGACTCCTATACTTTAGTTCACCTGACACCTTATAGGCTACATAATATACCATGTTTAGTCATCGCTGTGACCAGAGATTTAAACCATTCGTATAAAAAAAAGGAAACCATAAGGACTACGAAAACTGTGGAAGACAGCAATTAAAGTACTGGTTAAATTGGTCTCCTTTCTATCTCCGCAATTCGGGCAGACGCCTACTGCAATCTATGCCGTATCCCGCCTTCTTTTTATTATTGATCAATGTCTCTTATAGTTCATAGCGACTTTTCACTTTTTTTAGGTGCGATAGGTTCGAAAAAAAGAAGGGGTTTTGCTAGAGGTCACAGAAAGGATTCTGTTAGGCTTCGGCCTTGTAGGCAGTGTAGCTGGTGTATGGTGGTTGGATGTCGTGTTGCCAGAAGATGCATAGGAGTTCTCCACGGTGATGGATCTCCTCCTCGACTAAGTGCATCAGCATGTCTTCAACCCTGTGCTGGTGTGTTTTCCCGTCTCTCCCTTGAAACTCGAATATGCTCTCTAGCTTCTTGTCCGTTAAAGTGTTCAGGTAGTCGTTCGTTTCGGTCTCAACCTTATCAGCGTAATCCTGTACGTCCTTGATGCTGACAAACTTGCTGAATGGGGTCTCGTATATCCCTTCCGTGCTCTTTCGAGCCAAACGTCTGATCCAGAAATGTTCAGCCTGGAGGCTGTGCACAAATATGTCTCGGATGGAGTCGAAGCTGGCACCGCAGTTCTCCGTAACAGTCTCCCAAGGGATCCCAGCCATGCTCTCCAGAAACTTCCTGCGACAGTGCCAATTGTATCGGAACAGATCCCAAATATCTAACATTTTCACTCAAGGAAAACGTCGCACTTCCTCCTAATATAAGTTAGTTGAGTCACCGAGATGATCACATAAAAGTAAAGGGAGCTGAGAACCTTGTGTTTGAGTTTGGAAAGATCGTCCCTTCGCGAGATGAATTGGGCATTAATGTTTAGTATAGTTCGATCCAGATTCCATCCGGGTCCTCTATGTAGACCCATCGACTGCTATCTGCTTTCATTTCCAAGACGGTTTGGTACCCTGCTACTCTGGCTTCTTCTAGAGCTTTGTCTAGGTCGTCAACTTTGAAGGCGAGATGATCCAATCCTTCTCCCACGTTGTATTCAGTGTTGTGGGGGCTGTTTTCTTCATAATAGTTTAGTTCTAGAACGAAACCGCCTTTCTCGCTTGCTAGGGCAACAGTTTCTCCCTTGGTTTGCTCAATTTTGCCTCGACCTACAACTTTCATGCCAAGTAATCTTGTGTAGAAATTGATGGATCTCTGCAAATCCGTCACTCTTATTCCAATATATGCAAATTTGGACTTCATGACTATCATCCTGTATATTATGCCAATTATATATAGTATTTAGGATTTTATTCTTTAAAGTATTTCTAGGATGATTCTCATCGCTGAAGAATCCGTGACTTCTCTAGTTTTTTCTTGTAAATATTGTATCTCTACCAGATTAAAGCTGACGATCGTTTCTTCTCTTCATCATGGATATTTTCGACATTAAAAAATATTAATCAACTGAGAAACACATTCAAACAATATTTAGAGGTGATGTCAGATGCAACCATTAAGTTGGTTCACATTTTACATTAAGAGCCTTGGCCAAGACTAATAAATCTTCATCAGTTATCCACTCAGTCTGGAGGTAGTTGCAAATCCTTTCGTCGCTTAATCCTAATCTACGCGCCTCCTCAACAGCGTTGCGGTGAGCCTCAATCTCTGTGGGGTTCTCGACGTAGTTGTAGCGGCGGTCAAAGAGTTCCTTTCCATCCATGAATTGCTTAACATGGGTCAACTCATGGATTACATCGAGGTATATGTCTAAAATGTCGCCATTGTTTAGATATTCTGCGCTTATCATTAGGTGTCCATCTGTATTGCTTACTCCCATGTAGCCACGCCTTCCACCAAACTCTATCTTAAGATTTTTGATTACACTTTCTGTCTTATCCCCAAATATCCGCCTAACAGCCTCAACCTTCTCAAATCCCTTGAAGTAATCAGTGAAGGGAAACATGGCAACCATGGCATTACGCACAATCCTGACGTTCAGTTTCGATTCCATTATTGCCGAACTTCCCATTTTTTTTATATCATTTGTTCTAGTTTCCACCTTGGTGCTAGGGTAATACTTAAACTTTTTATAAAGTCTTTCGCAATCCTGATTCGAATAAAGAACGCAACCGATTATGTGAGCCCTTTTTCCCGGATGTCTAAAAGTGGCTCTTGCTTGGCGATATTTCTTCAGTTTCATGCAATGTCTGCATGTATCATTTTTGCCTGACAGTTTTCCATTTCCGATGTTTCAGTAAATTCCCCTTCGGAATTCAGAAGACAGATAGCAATCTTCCCAAATAATGGCTGTTATAAACGTTCAATTTATAAAATCGGAATCATAAGCATTGAAGTATGACGGCTGATTCAGGAGCAGTACATAGGAAGAGTGAATACTTAAGAGAAACAGTCAAGTCACTGGATTTAGAAAAAATACAAACTGTCTCGGAATTGTTGGACGCTTTCAACCGAACCTCCTTTCAATCCCGTACTCTAGCCATGTGTGCCAACATATTCGTAGATATGCTTGAGGATACAGAAAGACCGACTATTTTTCTCGGCATTGCAGGTGCCATGGTTCCAGCTGGTATGAAGGGCGTGATATCAACTGTTGTGAGAAAGAACATGGTTGACGTTATCGTGAGCACTGGAGCTAATATGTACCATGACTTTGTGGAAGCATTCGGCGAGCATCACTACATTGGTTCACCAGACGCCGATGACAGAATACTATGTAATGAAGGAATCGACAGAATCTATGACACCTACATGGACGAATCAAAGTGTGGGGCAATTGAGACCATGATAACGTTCTTTGCGGACAACTTGGCAGATGAGGAATTGAGCAATGTCACATCAAGACTATTCCTACATAGGCTTGGCGAGTTGATTGATCGAGAAGGCACAGCAGAAAATAAAAAAGATTCCATAATATGGAATTGCTGGAAAAATGACGTCCCAATTTTCGTACCAGCTTTGAATGACAGCTCATTGGGACTTGCAATAACAGAGCACCATATCAAATTCGTAGAGAAAGGGCGATGTCCGCTTGTGATCGATCAGATAAGAGATAACTACGAAATACTGCAAATTAAGAAGGCGGCGCCTAAGACAGGAGTGATATATATTGGCGGCGGTGTGCCAAAGGACTATATTCAACAGACCGCTTTCCTCGAAAGGCATTTTGGAATACCCAACGCGGAACATGAATATGGTTTCCAGATAACGACGGATAGCCCTCAGTGGGGCGGGTTGTCTGGGTGCACGTTTAAGGAAGGCGTTAGCTGGGGGAAGGAGAAGTCTGGAGGCAAATATGCGATATGCTACTGTGACGCTACTATTGCTTTCCCTCTTATTGTTAAGGCGACACTTGAGAGATGTAAGAACCTGGAAAAGAGAGGTAGACTGCAATTTAAATTCTGATACATATGAAAGCGTGGATTGTGGTATTGTGAAAGGTACATCTCCGTCTCTGTAGAGGACATAAGACTTGTTCCGTATCAAAAAGATGTCATCTGAAGACTTCGAATTCGCAGTTCATCTAACTGACACTATGAATTGGAATTCCGTAGAAGAAGACTTCGAATTCATGACGAGACTGGAGCCGGATGGATGTTTTGTGTTATTCTCCAACTTAGAGAGAATTGGCATCGCAACGGCAATAAGTTATGGTCAGGTAGGCTGGTTGGGAAACGTCATAGTCAGCGAAAATCATCGTAGGAAAGGAGGCGGATCGCTTCTGGTCAGACACGCAACCGAGTACTTGACGAGCAAGGGTGTGAAAACCATCGGCCTATATAGTTACCTTGATCGAATCCCTTTCTATGTAAAGCATAATTTTCAAACTGATTCAAAGTTCATAGAACTGAGGGGAAGAGGATTCCCCTCGTCAACCAAAGCTCGTGTGAGGGAAGCTGAAGAAGATGATATACGGCAAATAATCGGATTAGACCAGATATGCTTTGGCGGACCACGAAGCAAGTTGTTGGAGCCCATTCTCCTCGACCCAAGCAACTTCTGTTATGTGTGCAGAGATGAGGACCGAATCCTCGGGTTTGCAGTGGCAAAAGTATTTGATGAAGTATCAGAGATAGGGCCACTGGTTTGCAGACGAGGATACAATAAGATTGCCATAGATCTCTTAAAGACAAATCTTAACAGACTAAAAAGTCGCAAAGTTTCTCTCTGTGTCCCTGAAAAAGAATCTAGGATCCTCGGTCTATTAACGCAACATGGATTCAGAGAGGACTTTCATTTAGCAAGGATGTTTCGCGGAACTCCTTTCATTAAAGATTATATCTATGTGGCGGAGTCTTTGGAAAGAGGCTGAGACTTTTGTCGTCAAATCTGGGCAAGACAATACTTGAAGATTTCCTTAGGAATTCAAGACCATGTATCCAAGCCATTGTGGAACAATTGCGCCAATTCGAAGTATACCAAAGTGAAAAAGTCCATTTGCAAGAAGTGATGAAAAACCAAGTGAGAGATGCCATTTTTGATGGGGATCACTTCTTTCTGAGGTCTTCTGTTGAGTACTCAAACCCACAGCTAACTCTTGAGGAAGTTCAAGGTATCATCGCCGCCAAGTTAATCGAAGTCTGCGGGAATTATTTTTACCTTCATAATTTTCATGAAACAAGTAATGAGGACGTGACTGAGATATGTAAGATGCTGGAAGAACCATCTGGAGGAAGGATTGTCTCGTTCCTGTTGAACACGGATGACGTGGAGCCTGATAGATACTCAGTGAACCCTTTGAGAGAGTCGTTAGTTAGAAGTGGTCAAAGCGCCTTTCCATCAGCATTCGTCAGGACAAATGATCTCAAGATAGATGAGAAGTTCATGAAAAAGTATGAAGGGTCACTCATCTCAGGATCCGAGGCAGAACTAATAAAGTACTGCTTGGCTAATTGCGGAGATATCTATGTGAATATGGTTGATGCCGTTAAGCACGAACAACTAAGGATGCTCTCAGAATCATTTGGAATCGACCTCTGTCTTCCCGTCATGCGAATGCCTTTACAGGTTCTTGAGAAGGAGAATACCGACGGCTTGTTACACCATATCATAGGGGAGGCACATAAAGACTACGAATCAATTGAGCGTGTTTACAATTGTATGGGTAGAAGCATGAAGTCCCGGACAACGCTTCTGACGGTGCCGCATTCGAAGAAAGGCTTCGGCTCGAAAAGAGCAGCCAAAGGTAAAATATACTTCGAGGAGACAAAACTGAAAAGTATTCAAGTAACCTATCGGACTACACCTTTATACCCGAACGATATTGATCCGAAGGATATCAGCATCGCGGAAGCTGAAGATCAGTTCACAATCGAAGGAGACAAACTCGTAAACTACGATTTCAAAGAAACGCCGTCTTCGCCCCAATTCATTCTATACTCTCTAGGATCTCCGGAGGATGCGGCCATATGGCACGGGATTGGAGAGTCAGGGGCGGCGCAGTTGATAAAGAGCTATACGTCAGTGCGCCTTGCATGTGCCAAAGATGCGATGATTAAAGGTTTGAAGAAATATGGAATTGTACCAAGAATTCCTCTTCAATTCAACCTTGTACCGCAGAATATGTGGATTCACCCAGTACATGGAACCATAGACACAAGTATAGGCTCTGTTGGGAGATTGGAAGATCTGGCTAGATTGGGAATGAAGGTTGAATGCCTTTCGACGCAGGAATATGCTAGATAAATAAGAGGCTGTTCTTGAAATGTTCTTCCAACAGATCAAACAGGTTTAATTTGTTAACCACGAGCAAGAAAGCATACTTCATACCCAAAAATCTATTAACTTCCAATGCGCACACAAAACCCAAAAATAGAAGTCGGTATTAGAGCTGAAATTTGATAACATAGACTCATAACTTTAGGATACATAAAAGAAACTTTTCTACATGAAACTGGCACCAGTCTTTTCAGATATCGCTTATTTTCCCTTTTGTTTTTCACTTACTCTCAATCAATTCGATGAGTGTTCCATCCGGGTCTTCGATGAAGGCTATCAGTGAACCTCCTGGGCTAAGTTGGTAGGGTTCATCCGTAATCGTAATCCCCTCTTTCCGCATCATGGAGATTGTCTTCCTCATATTCTTCACTTCGAAGGCGAGATGATCGAAGACCCTATCTTCATATTCGGCTTGTATGAACTTCTTCTGGTCTCGGTATAGGGTCAACTCCAGCCTCGCCCCCTTCCCCTCTGGGTCCTGAAGAAACGCGATCTCAGCGTTGTTTTGTGGGATCTCATGTCGGCCTAGAAGCTTAAGCCCTAGGAATTTGGTATAGAAATCAACCGATCTATCCATATTGCTCGTCCGAATACTAGTGTGAGTAAACATATTTTCACCCAATATCTCTTAATTTAACCCCGTATATAGGAATTGAGGTTTGGAATGGGATTAAACTTTAATGCACACACACTCATGTGAGTGTATCGCTGTGTGTGTCTAGGGTCAGGTCTAGAAGTCTAAGGTTAGAGATAGCTAAGGTTAGAGAGAGAAAGGCTAAAATTTAACATTGAATTCTAATCCAACCAACCCAATGCGTGCGCATGGGTTCAAGTAGAACCAGGATTTTGATTTTCATCTTATAGTTATTAACAAGTTTGAC
>Ga0315306_10000987_pt1 | contig 13664 bp, 14 predicted proteins | sample TDP1_MG_FD_203803 | JGI IMG/M metagenome (GOLD analysis project Ga0315306, IMG submission 203803) | Freshwater sediment microbial communities from Lake Towuti, South Sulawesi, Indonesia - TDP1 | ecosystem: Environmental > Aquatic > Freshwater > Lake > Sediment | place: Indonesia: South Sulawesi... | reverse complement strand
ACCGGTCTGGGTTCCCCGGAGCCTCTCCTTAAGGTAGATCTGGTGGTTAAATCTCTCCCGTCCAACAGGATCTTAATCCCCACATCTGCCGAACCCGAATCGACTCTGTTAACTAACGTAAACTGCAAAGTTTTTTTATCCACCCTCTTCAGGCTTTCCTTCAAATAAACTACAGACATCATTTTTGCCTCTCTTAGCCTCTCTGCTCGTTTAGTCTTAAAAAGTTTCCGATGAACCGTTGACGGGCAAAGGTTCGGGGGTTCGTTGGGGGAGGCAAATCATCCACAGACTGAAGCCCCGGGGGAGTCCTTGTCCTCAGTTAACTAAATGGCTAAATATTTGCCGATTCTCGGCGGACAATGTTTACATATTCTCTGACGCGGGGGAGGGGTGTGCCCGGCGTCACGGGGCTGCCTAGAGACATAATGAACCTTCCGAATTCGCGGCCCACATTCAGCTGCCTCCTAATCTCCTTCTCCAACTCGGTGCGGGTGCCGTTCTGAAGAACTCCAACAGCATCCAGATTGCCAAGGATGCAGGTTCGGCCAGCCACAACCCTATGGACCCAGGCTATGTCGATCTCAAAGCCCTTCTTGCTCTCCTCCAGGGATATGCAGTCGGGTCCCGCTTCAATCATAGGCTCCAAGCGATCACGCACGTCTCCGCAGGGATAGTAAATGCTTTTCATCTTGAGCCGCCTTATTTCGGAAATCACCACCTTAACGTAGGGCAGGGCGAAGCGTTCAAAATGGGCTAGGGAGATGACATCAGCTGAGCCGAGGCACTCTTCAATCCAGATGCCATCTACACCCGCCTTGGCATAGGCCCTAAGCTCCTCCACGGTGCAGGCCGTGATTTTTTCAAGCACGCGCTCCACTAATTGAGGCTTCCTGAAAAGGTTTATCATCATCCCCTTAAAGCCAAAATAATGGTCCAGAGCTATCCAGTAAGGGGTACCGATACTGCTACATATGAATTTCTCAGAGCCAAAATTTTCCACCATCGTCCTAGCATAGTCAAGTCTTCCACTTTGGGTAAGGTCTTCTTCCTTTGTTATCACTATTTGTTTGTCCACGTCCTTTAAGGATTTGATGAGGGACTCCTTATCTATGGGAATGCGAGTGCCACTTATAGGCTCTCGCCATATTTCCTTCCTCTCCCCGCTTAGGGTGTCCATTAGGAAGACGCTATCTCCAAGGGTCTCAACTCCGTGGTTTTCCCTCCACTCCCTTGACGGGCACATTCCGCAGGGCACCCAGTCCAGATCAAGCTTCCTCTGGAGATCCTCCTCAACCCTCAATCTGGCAGGTATGTCCCAGACATGGATAGTCCACCAGGGCTGATTGGTCACTTGGTCCCAGTGGTCCCGTAGGAAGATACCCACGTAAGGTATAACCACTGGAAAGTTAGCTTTAAGTCCCTCAGTCATGGCAGCAAACATTCTCTCCCTACTCGTCATCATGTCAGATCAAACCATTTCCATTAAACGCAGGAATATTAGAATTTTGCATCAATCTGAACCGAAAATAGCTTAAGATTTTGAATATGAGATTGATTAACCCCAGGCGAAGGTACCTAGTTTAGGAGGGTAGCCCTTGTATAGGGAGACTAAAGATAAGGTGGCTGAGCTTCATCAGGAGCATATTAGCGCGCTAATCCTGTGTCTTAACCTTTGACCATTAATTAGCGTCAGCTGCCCAGTGTTGCGTTAGTTTCCTTGAGTTGTTTCCTTATCTCAATGTTTTGGGGGCATTTTTTTTCGCATTCGCCGCATTCTTGGCAGGCGGCGGCCCAGGCTGGTTTCGGCACTCCATCCACGACTCTTCCCGCCAATCTTTGATACTGTCTTTTGGCGTGGTTCCCCAGTCCATATAGGCGATAATGGTTCATTAACTCAAAATTTCTTGGGATGTCGACTCCGTTGGGACAGGGCATACAATATCCACATCCTGTGCAGTAGAGGTCGGCCAGCTTCTTCTTTTCCTCCAAGGCCTCCAGGATCTGCTTCCTTTCTGCCAGTGTTAAGGGTGTTTCGATGGAGGCGGTGGCTACGTTCTCCTCCACCATCTCCAGGGTGTTCATTCCGCTGAGGGCTGCTGAGACGTTGGGGTTGGACAGTACGAATCTGAGGGCGAGTTCTGCTGTGCTGTTGACTGATTTGCCTATCATCTCCAGGAGGGCTTTGCTTGGGGCGGCTAGCCTTCCCCCGCCTACGGGGCCCATGACCATTATGCCTATGCCCTTCGCTTTGGCGTAGGCCATGACCTCCTTGTTGGTGGTGTTAAGGAGGTTGTACTGGAGGATCATGGACTCGAAGACGCCTGTATCCAAGAGTTTAATCATGTTTGCTGGAGTATCATGGCAGGAGAAGCCTATGTGCTTAATCAAGCCCCCTTCCTTAGCCTCTTTTATCTCGTCTATAGGTGAATGGGCTAGTTTTTCCCATCTCTGGAATTCCTCCAGTTTAAAGCTATGGAAGTTGTAGATATCGATGTAATCTGCATCTAATCTGCGGAGGGACTGGTCAAGTAACGCCCTCCACTCGTTAGGGTCACTTCCCTTGTAAGGGTTCTTCGTGGACACCACAATTTTATCTCTCCAGCCCTTCAGAGCCTTTCCTATGGTGATCTCACTCTCCTGATTACAATACCCAACAGCGGTATCCATTAGGTTTACCCCCAATTCGAAGGCCCTGTGAATTATGTCGATGGCTTCCTTCGTCTTCACATGGTTGCCTTCCATGGGTAGTCGCATGGCTCCAAATCCCAAGGCGGAAACTTTCAAACCAGTATTTCCCAAACCCCTATACTGCATGCAAAAAGAGTTGGTTAGACATCCCTTTAAGTGTTAGCTTATTTATTGGAGTCGTGTAAAGTTTAAGTTAAAGGTGGCGGGAGTGGCTGGACTGTTTGATCCTTTAAGGGTAGGCCCGCTTGAATTGAGGAACAGGATTGTGATGCCTCCCATGGCTACCCAGCTTTCCACAACTAAGGGAGAGGTAACCGAAGGATTGATTGAGCACTATGCGCGTCGTGCCGGGGGCCTCGGTCTCCTCATTGTTGAGCACGCTTATGTGACCGTGGGCGGGAAACTGAGTGAGCGGCAGCTTGGAATCCATGACGACGCGCTAATTCCTGGACTTAAGAAACTCGTGGCCAAGATTCACTCCCTCGGAACGTCCATAGCCCTGCAGATCAACCATGGGGGTCGTTGGACAGATAAGGAGATCACGGGTGTGGAGCCGGTGGCTCCCTCCCCGGTCACCTTTGAGGACGGAACTTCCGCGCGGGGACTCAGCCCGGATGAGATTGAAAACTTGGTTGAGGCCTTTGTGGAGGCTGCTGGGCGGGCTGTCGAGGCAGGGTTCGACGCCGTGGAAGTCCACGGAGCCCACGGCTTCCTCCTTAACCAGTTTCTTTCACCCTTAACCAACGGGCGGAGGGACGGTTACGGCGGTTCCTTGGAGAACAGGATGCGTTTCCCCCTTAACGTGGTTCAAGGGGTCAAGGGAAGGATTGGCGAGGCTCCCCTGCTTTATAGGCTTGGTGCCGACGACATGAAGCCAGGCGGGTTCGAAATAAAGGAGGCAAAGAAATTTGCCCAAAGGCTGGTGGAGGCTGGCGTAAACATCCTAGACATCTCAGGTGGCTTGTGTGGTGGTAGCCCCGCCCAACTGCAGGGGCGTCAAGGCTATTTCATGCCTCTGGCTGAGGCCATGAAGGATGTGGTGGATGTGCCAGTCATCGGCGTGGGAGGAATCACCGAGCCTGAGTTCGCCGACAGAATAGTGAGGGAAAACCGCGTCGACCTAGTCGCCATTGGGAGGGCCCTCCTTAAAGACCCGGATTGGGCTATAAAGGCTAAGAGGTGCCTAAGCTAGAGAAGGGAGGGACTTGTACGAGTTTAATTGACTCCATCCTTAACCGGCGAAGCATCCGTTCCTACAGGCCAGAGAAGGTTCCAGACGATGTTTTGGCGAAGATCCTTGAGGCTGGGAGGCAGGCCCCCTCCGCCAACAACATCCAGCCATGGCACTTCATAGTAGTCTCCGACCCTGAAACCAAGCGCAGGCTCGCTGGGGAAAGTGAACCCTTCATTGAGGAGTCGGCCGTGACCATAGTGGGCTGCGGCGATCCAAACGCTTCTCCAAAGTGGCATGTGGTGGATGTTACCATAGCCTTGCAGAGCATGGTGATCGCCGCCTGGGCACAGGGTGTAGGGTCATGTTGGATCGTGTTCTTCAATGAGGGGGCTGTTAAGAGGATTTTAGGAATCCCTGATCGGTTGAAGATAGTTGCCCTGATATCCCTTGGGTATCCGGCTACTCCTCCTGGGCCTAAATGGAAAAAACCCACTAACCAAATCGTGCACCACAATAAATTTTAAGACTAAAAAGGGCAAAGAAACTTGAGAAGGAGATCCTCGGAGGTTTTTAAATGAAGAAGCTCTTGGTGCCTAAACCTGTTTCTGCAGGCATATTTCTTTCCTACAAATGCAGTAGCGAATGTAGGCATTGCATGTATGCCTGTTCTCCACGTTGGAAGGCTGACTGGATCTCTGAGAAGGATTTAGGAGAATTTTTAATTCAGCTCTCGGATAAAATTCTTCCGAGCCCTCTCGGGCCAGATAGAATTGGTGTAAACTATGGTCTTCATTTTACGGGTGGAGAACCGTTTCTCAATTTTGATCTCCTGCTTAAAGCCGTCGAGTTGGCTCATGAAATTGGAATCCCTTCTACTTTTGTTGAAACCAACTCTTTTTGGTGTATCGACGATAAGGGCACAAGGGAAAAACTGGTGCAGCTAAAGGATTCAGGATTAGACGGCATGCTAATCAGCGTAAATCCCTTCATCCTTGAACAGGTGCCTTTCGAAAGAACAGAAAGAGCCATCAGAGCAAGCAGAGAAATCTTTAAGGAAAATGTGATGGTGTATCAAGGGATTTTTTACCATCAATTTAAAGGGCTCAGCATTAAAAGTGCTTTATCCTTTGAAGAATACCTGCAGAAAGTGGGTCTCAGCGGTCTGAGCTTTGTTGAACTGCTCCCAATGGGTAGGGCGGTCTACGAACTCGGATACTTGTACAGAAAACATCCAGCCACACAATTCTTCGGGGAATCGTGTAGGGAAAGTTTAACGCGGGAGTGGCACATTCACATCGACAACTATGGCAACTACATGACGGGCTATTGCGGAGGGATTTCCCTAGGAGACGCAAGGGACATGAACTCAATATGGGACGGAATAAATTTGGAAGAACACCCGATCCTCGAAGCCTTAATGACCGATTTAGAAAAGCTTTACGAACTCGGTGTCAAAGAATTCGGTTACAAAGAGCGAAAGGAAGGGTATGTCTCCAAATGCCATTTGTGCCTGGATATAAGAAAGCACATCGCCCAACAAAGCAACGAGTTTAAAGAGCTTAGGCCAAGAGAGTTCTACTCTCATCTTGAGTAAAATTAAGGTGGACCGGGCGGGATTTGAACCCGCGGCCTCCTGAGTGCAAGTCAGGCGTTCATGCCAGGCTGAACTACCGGCCCATGATCATCTTTTCTTTAAGACAGGTGCTTGCCTAAAAGGGTTATCCATACGGGATTTTATTAGTTTGTCGTCTCTCGTCCTAGGTTAATGCCGAGGGCTTGAATCTTTGGGCCCCCATACCAAGGGATTTAGTGGGTGGAGATTACTTTCAAGTTAAGATTTGGGTCCATTTCCCTAAGGACCTTTGAAATGACTTGGATGGCTTCTTCCGACTCCTTTGGGTTCCAGCTAATCTTGTAAATGTGGGCTGAACTCCAGGCTGGGTAGAGAACCACCACACAAACAAACTTCCCCCTACGCCGGATAAAATACTCGTAGCCGTGCATCCTTGCATGAAAGCCTTCTTTAGTTAACCTATAAAGAAGGGCTTGTCTCATTTCCAAAGAAGCAAAGGCTGAGGACATGGAACCCCCTCCTTAAATAGGTTTCAGAAGAGCCAAAATCATATCATATTCAAATGTAAAGACGGTAAGGGTAATGGTAAGCAGCGGCTTACCAGGGTTTGCATTTGACCGTTTGCTCTAAGATTCTGGATCGTTTGTTGTGGTGGTGCGCCAAGTAGGGCCCAAAGCATGTTCGTTTCTCCGTCGATTTCCAAAATGCCTTCACTGCTGTGCGCGACATATCTTTGCCCAGCGGTGATGAACTCCATTGACCTAACAAATTCAGGAGGCATTCGGCTTTCAAAGTATGGTAGCATCTTTGTTATCGTTCGACAGAAATCCAGGGCCTTAACTGTCCCGCGTGTTCTTATGGGTTCCCCAACAACATCGAGCGACGAGAGCATTTGACAAAGCGGATCACCCAAGTTTACCTCAACGTAAAGGTCGCAGTTGGGTGGAGTATTGGAGGCAAGAAGTGAGAGTGCGCTAACGACTGCGTGGCGTTCACCGCAGCACTCCAAAACCTGCTGAGAAAGCCGACCCTCCCTTTCTGTCGGTTTTGTGACAAGCATGTATCCAATGGGTGTACCGTCAATTTCGATGATTTGAAACTCGCATGCTTTTCCTGAGCAGTGACCATGTTCTATTGTGAGCTGATAGTCGGAGCGAGGGCGTATGAATCGAATCGGCTCTGTCTGATAAAGTTTGCTGAGCAGTTCGGCGTCCTCTTGGGTTGCGGTTCTCAGGCTCACCCGGAGGTGGTTTGCCGCGCTAAGAGCGGTCGCATCCAACTTGAAGCGGGTGAAACTTCCAATATGATTTGCGCCAGCAGCGTAATAAAGCTGTCTCGATCCTGAGATATAAACGAAGTCCACGTTATTTGTGTGGAACCTGTTCATACAGGCGGACAGTATGGTGCTTGCGAGTCCCTTGCCTCGATGCTCTGGGTGGGTGCAGACGCCTCCGATGAATCCCATGCGAAGCCTGTGACCAAATATAATAAAGTCTCTTTCAAGCCGACTGGTCATGCTCACCGGCTTGCCCTCGTGAAACATAGCAAAGGTGCTCTCGGCATATTCTTTGTTAAGCGCCATGGGCCAGGTTCTGAAACCTTCAGACCAGCTGCTTTTTTGTGGGAAGAAGATCGATCGGCTCAACTCTGCGGCGACTTCCCACTCGTTCTCCTTGAGTGTTCTTGGTCCTTCGTATCCGCCAATATTTTGCCCTTGCATCCTTTACTCCTCCGTTTTACATTTTCTCTCGGATTTGCCACAGCGTCACTCCAGGGTGGTTCTTTGTGTATTCTTTAGTCAAGGGAGCTGTTTAATGTTTTTGAAATCTGGGACTTCCACTGGGGCTCCGCCTCGGGTGATGGACTCCTGTGACGCTATCCCTGGGGCTGTCATGTTTAGGGCGTCGTACACGTCGATGGGGGGCTTCCTGTTGTGGAGGATGGATTCGGCGAAGTCTCGGACGACAAAGTAGTCGCTTCCCCAGTGGCCCGTCTTTAGCGCCTCCTCTGGGGGGTGTTTCCACTCTTCTGGGAGGAAGCGTTCCTCATAGTCCTTAAGGGGTTTCCACTCGTACCCCTTGCAGTCGTCGGCGAACCAGACCTTGTGGTCGTCCCCCAGGCCCCGGGGAGCCTCGTAGCAGCCCCTTGTTCCTTGGAGGGAATAGTAGCGTAGGTTGTGGGGGCGGTTGGAGACCATGTCGAAACGGAGTTTAAGGAGCTTTCCCGACTTCGTCTTGCACAGGGTTAGGGTGGTGTCCTCGAGCTTCGTGCCGGGGATGGTGTGGACTCCTGAGCCGAGGCAGCAGACGGAGACGACCCGCTCCCCAAACATCTGATATAGGGGCCCTAGGCTGTGGGTGGGGTAGACGTTGCCGTTCCTTTCCAGGGCCAGGAGTCCCCGCCAGGTTAGGGAGCCGTCGGAATAGTAAAGGAGGTGCTTGCAGTCGTGGACGTACTCGCCCTCGCCGAAGTAGAGTTCCCCGAACTTTCCCGCGGTAATCAGTTCCTTAAGGAGCACGTTTTCCCTTATGTAGCAGTAGTTTTCCGCCATCATGTACTTCATGCCGCTCCGCTCCACCGCCTCAGCCAGGGCGTAGCATTCGTCCAGGGTGGCCGCCGCCGGGACCTCTGACAAAACGTGCATTCCCGCGTTTAGGGCTTGGATGGCCTGCCCCGCGTGGAGGGGCAGGGGCGTCGCGATCACCACGATGTCCAGATCAGCCCTGAGCATGTCCTCATATCTGGTGTAACGGTTAGAGACGTGATGGTGATCCCCGCACTGGTTCAGCTGTTCCCTGTCGATGTCGCAGATGGCTGTCACCTCCGCCCCGGGCATGAGGTTGAAGGTGAAGAAGCTGGAGCCCCGTCGTAATCCAACGATGCCGACCTTTAACATGGCAGAACCTTCTTTTTTCATAATTTAAAAGGTTTCGTGGGTTGTGGGGCCGGGACCGGGATTTGAACCCGGGCGCCAGGCTCCACAGGCCTGTAGGCTTCCAGGCTACCTCATCCCGGCCGCGTTTACCGTTTAGGCTACTTGCACCCTTCGATTTAAGAATTTCCTTGTTGGGCTTTAACGCCTGTTTATTCCATTGGGCTTGAATCTCGTTTGTCTGGTGTTCTATTTTTTGGTACAGCCTGTTCTAAGGTGTAGTATTATTAGGGGGAAGTTATTTATACTATCTTGTCCGAAGGAGGAGTGGTGAAGGATGTCCGTCTGGGCGATGTTGAGGAAGAAGGTGTGGTTGGGTTTGCTTTTGTCCTGCCTGGCAGTTTTCGGATTACTTTTGGGTACGTGGGGCCAGGAAAATCCGCTGTCAGAATGGCTGAGCACTGTGTGGCCTCCTGGCGAGGGTGCAGCGCCGCCCACCCCACCGCGGTCGCCGCCCATCCCAACTCCTCCCGTGATTCAGGGGAGCATTAATTACAATGTGGTTGTTGACAAGACCGCATTAAGGTTGGGGGAGGTCCTCCGGGTTGATGTTAACCTTACCAATATTGGGTCGGAGACTGCTAATTTGTCGCGGTCTTATCCTGGGTTTAGGGTTATGGTCTACAGTCAGCAGGTTGACCCTGGGGTTAGTGAAACCTTAAGGTCGCTGGTCTGGAGTTCTGATTATGGCAGGGTTTATCCGATGGTGGTTATCCAGGTGCAGCTGAAACCAGGGGACTCGATGAGGGAAACCTTTGAGTGGAACCTAAGGGGCAACGATGGGGTTCTTGTTACCCCTGGCAAATATTATGTGTATGCGGCTGCCCCTCAGTCTCCGGTGATGGGCCCAATTGTGATATCCGTCACGTCTGGCTAACTGGAAAACTAATGTAGCCGACGCTATGTTGCGGACAGGGTTATGCCAAAAAAAGGGAGGATGTGGCACGGAAAAACGTGCCACGTTTGGGTTCGTTTGATGTGCGACTACGTTGGTGTTTCTGGTGGCATGTATTTGACCGAGCCTGTACTCCAGTCGACGTAGTAGATGCCTGTCTTGGTGTCACACCAAATGTTCTCGTCGGCGCTGGCTCCTGTTAGGTATAGTGGGTAGTCGTCCACCAGCAATACGTTGTCCCAGCAAGCCAGGTAGGCTGCCTTCCTGGCGTCCAAGTAGAGATCAAGAAGGAACCCGGTTAAGCCAAGGTTCTTCCATGTTGTCCATGTTGTGTGGGCTGCGTTCATCCTGTATATATCATCCTTTGAATAATCGGCGACGTAGATGTTAAGAGCGCTGTCAACGTACACTCCGGCATAGGCCTCACCAAACGGAGTGCCACTCCTAAGTTTAGCTTTGACGCCAGTAGCCACCGGTATCCACCAGAGTTCCTGTCCAGTTGGGCCTACTTCGTCTGTGTAGTACACGTTGAGGTTCTTGTCGACGTAAACGCCCCAGCCCCAGCCGAGTCCGCTGACCAGCGTCGAGACTGATTCGGTGGCTGGATCATACTTGTATAGCTTAGTGTAGGTCATGAAGTACACTTTGCCATTCTTGTCGACGGCTACGTCTGTGATGCCACCCACCTTGCATATGGCCCGGGGCGTCGTAGAGCCCTTCGCAAGCTCATACAGAACACCAATGCTTGAACTTTGGAACGTTCCAATGTACATCGTTCCCGCCGTTGTGACGGCTATGGCCTTGGCGGCTGGGATGGAAATGATTGTTTGAGCCACCCTCAAATAAATATTGCCTCCTAATAGTAGGTTCGAGGCCTTGAGCGTCCCTATGCCCGTGACCAAGTCGTAGGCAGTTCCAGCCGAGTATCCGCCGGTCTGGCCACCAGTTGTGATGTCATGGAAACACATCCCGTAATCCCCTGATCGGAAGACGCGGTAGAGCCAAGGGGTCGCCAAGCCTATCCCACCAGTTGAGCCGCTGGCGCCGACGGCCTGGTCAACGATGGCTATGAAGGCCGCCCAGATGGGTGCGCTGAGGCTCGTGCCGCCGACCTGGAACCAGAAACCAGCTATATAGGACGCACAGCGAACGTAAACGCCTGTGTTCGGGTCTGCGACCAGTGCCACGTCAGGTGTGTCCCTAACCCCATCAAGGGGCACGTTTGCGCCCCATTGCCAAGCCGGCTTGGCGAAGAGGATGCTCCTGCCCCCACCGCTGCCGGACCAAGCGGATTCGCTGAGCCGTCCCCCTGGGTAGGCGCCTGTCATGAGTAATGCTGTGCCGCCAACCGCAACGGTGTATGGGTCGCTCGACGGGTGTATGATGTGTCCACCGTAGTAGCCCGCGTCGCCTGAGGAGGCAAGCATGGTGACGCCACCCTTTGCCCCATTACGGGAAGCCGTATTCCAGCCGCTGAGGTATGCCGCCGGAAGGACAACCTCATCGGCGCCGAAGCTCATAGAAATGACGGCACCCTTCTTGTTGGTTATGGTCCACTGGAAGGCGGCAAGCATCTTGGCGAAGCTGTTGTCGTAGGAGATCACCAGGTTTATCTTGGCGCCGGGAGCAATGGCGTGGACCCACTCCACATCCATGGCGGTCTCAAGGGCCCAAACTGCAGGGTAAGTGACAGGGCTTCCCGTCGGATAGAAGGTAGAGATCGCGGGCGTCGTAGGTAGGGCGCCTCCCGACCAAGGACCTGCACCCCAATTCTGGGTTCCATAGCAGAAGGCCGACCAGTCAGAGGCCATGGTCGGGTTTCCGTAGGCGTCTATGATGGCAACGTTGATGCCTGTCCAGTCAACTTGCTCGGAGTTTCAATCGCCAAAAGGGTGGGGGTGAACCCGTAGGCATTGCGAATCTCGTAGGGGTCAAAGGGCGGTCCAACTGTTTCAGCGCTGGGGGTAACCCCAGTAGGGGTAACATCCTGGGGTAGGGACGAAGCCACTGCAAGGAGGGGTTCGTAGACCACGAAGTCCTCAAGACCAGCAATGGCTACCACGGCGTCAACTATATCCACCGGAACCGATGGGTCATCATCGTTCGCAAAGAACTCCCTATCCTTCAGCTTATAATTGCTGATGGAAACCTCGAAGGCCTTTTCAACCTGGGCAACTGTTCCCTCAACCCATATGGCTGAGAGGTCAGAGAGTTCATTTAGAACCTTCAACCCGCTTCCCTTAAGGAATGACTTAACGAGGTCAAACTTTCCCTGCCCCTTCGACTCTTGAGACTGCGGAAACACCGTGCTTTTCATCCCTGGCACCGGCTCATAGGTGTTGAGACTCACAACCACGAAAAGCTTCTTATCCGCCTTAGGCTTCCCCGTCTTCTCCACATCCGGGTCCTGAAGCACAGGAAGCATATGCCCCTTCACCTTAGCCCGGGGCTTATCCCCGACCACGGCAACAGGCAAGACCATCGTAGAGATGACCAGAGACGCTATGAACAATGCAAGACAGATCCTCAGAAGGTCACTTGTCCTATTTCCACTAATCGGATTTCTTATGGCTTTCAATTTTCTTTCTCCAAATAAAATCCATATTATAAAGAGATATATAAAATTAATGATACATTTCCATTAATGTTCCATAAACTTGTTAGGCTTTAATATCCGTTCTGACATTAATGTATTCTGGCGAGGCCCCATGTCTGATAATTCCCCCCAAGATCTGGCGGTCATCGAATCCCAGCTGAAGGGAAAAACCCTCCTTGTCTACTGGTACATGCTGAAGTCCTCAGGCTCCACCGTGGGAGTTCGGGAGCTTCAGCGCACTCTAGGCTTCTCCAGCCCCAGCATCGCCGTTCATCACCTGGAGAAACTCCGCGACCTCGGTCTGGTAGACAAGAGCAGCATAGGCGGAGAATACTTCATAGCCCAGGAGGTGAAGGTGGGCCTCCTCAGATTCTTCACAAAACTGGGCCGCGTCCTCGTGCCCCGCTACCTCTTCTACTCCGTCCTACTCTCCACCATGCTCATCGTTTACCTAATCCTCTACGGCCAAAGTGGGAGCATCCATAACCTGGCAGCCATCCTCTTCGGCGCCGTAGGATGCCTCATCCTATGGTTTGAAACCATCAGACTCTGGAGGGAGAAGCCGTTCTAAACCCTAGACAGAGTGTTCTAAAACATAGATTTAAAAGGATTTCCAGTCCCTTAATTATGGAGGCGATAAAACCGTGAAAAGGGCTTTGGCCTACATGGTGACCGGAATTATGCTAGGGATAGCCATCATGTTCATCCCATTAATAATGTTCATCCCCTCAGGTGTTCAGCTCAGCGTGGACACGCTTGCCAGTTCCGCGCGCACGCTGGGCACAGAGGAATACAAAAGCGCCGCCGGAGCCCCCAGCGAAACTAAACAGACGCTAGGTGTTGGCGGTGGAACAACCCTCCCGTTAAGCCTTCTATATGTTGGCTTGATCTTCGCAGTTAGCCTATTATCAGCCCTGGGAGTTTACGGCCTCTTCAAAAGGCGGCTCATGGGTTAAGCCTACAAACTTTTTGCCTGAGAGAAAAATGGGGTTTAGAGCCCGTTATCCCTCCATGGCGCTCCCTCAAGGGCCTATTGGGAGAACTGATCAGGGGCAGAACAATCTAAACATCAAAGTGGAGACGGGGATGATCAGGAGGCACGGATTTTGAGCCAAACCCTTTCATAATTAACGTTTAAATACCTACAGGGCTCTAATTGTGTGGGGGATAGTGTTGGAAAGGGAACTAAGGGTGCTCTTGGCGTTGCAAAGGTATTACATAGATGACATAACGTTTGCGAGGGCTGCCAGGGAGGCCAGCGTAAGCATCAGTGAACTCATCGATTTTATGGGCAAAAACGATCTGCCCATAGTTTACGAAGAGGCGGACATGGTCGAGGGGATAAGGAAGGTTTCACGGCTCCTGGAGGAGCGAGGGGTCAAAAGCGTGCTAAGCGTGGCCAGGGCCACTTTAACCGCCTAAAATAAGCCTCACCCGCCTAGTTCTGTAACCAGCCCCATAGATAGCCTCAGCAAACCCCTTCAAATCCACTATACCAGCCGAAGAGGCTTCACGGCCAACTTCTAAAATGTCCTTGACTAAACACCCAAAATTCTCCCTAATCTTCCTTTCAGCCCTTCCATTGGCGAGAATTATTGTGTCACCCTTTCTGTAGATTAGAGCCAGTGAGTATTCCCCCGGATCCAGCCCAAGGCGCCTAGACTCCTCTTCGAGCTCTTCCCCGCGTTTACCCACCCTAACCTCAATGATCCATTCACCCAATTTTCCAACTATCGCTTCCCTTTCCGTGACCCCTCGAAGGACTTCCCTGAGGACTTCATCAGTGATATACACCCTACCATAAAG
>Ga0315306_10000985_pt1 | contig 13671 bp, 11 predicted proteins | sample TDP1_MG_FD_203803 | JGI IMG/M metagenome (GOLD analysis project Ga0315306, IMG submission 203803) | Freshwater sediment microbial communities from Lake Towuti, South Sulawesi, Indonesia - TDP1 | ecosystem: Environmental > Aquatic > Freshwater > Lake > Sediment | place: Indonesia: South Sulawesi... | reverse complement strand
TGGGTTGTTGTGGGAACTGTGTCGTGTGATTCGGGTGGGCGGTACTCTTACGAGTGGAGGCCTGCGTCTGCTGGATTGTACTTTGTTCGTGCGAGTTGGTCTGGAGACACCGTTAATGCTGGTGCAGAGAGCGGCGTTAGTTCTGTCCGTGTCATCTCGTCAAGCTTGGTTTTCCTAGGGATAGCATCGGTTGTGTTGGTGGCTGTAGCTGTTGTTCTGTTTGTTGTGTCAAGGCGAATTAGAACAGTTCATGAATACTCAGTTACGCAGTGATTGTGTGCCCAAAAATTTGGAAAGTCATTTTTGAGGAGCAGAGGCTACATAACTCATAATAGGAAGACTGCGTTTTCAAGTATATTGGGATGATGTGAGGCGACGGCTGGGAGCCACCTCACGGCTGTGACACGGCCAAAAGCCGAACTGACCTCTTCGTGAGGTTGGAGGCTAATAATGTTTAGGGCGACTAAGCTTAGTGGTTTAGGCGTCGTTGTAAGTTTGGTTGATTTGGCTTCTCTTTTCTTGCCTTGGTGGTCTCTTAGGGCTTCGGGTGTGAGTATAGATGTTTATCCGTTTAAGGTGGTTGCTTGGAACGTGCCTGCGTACGATGTTGACTGGGTGGTTGATCGTCTCTTGGGCTTGGACAGCGCTTTGCTGGTAGTTGGTTTGCTTGTGATTGTTTCCAGCGTTATAGCAGTGGTTGGAAGTCTCAAGCTTCGGCTCTTCTTGATAGCCCCGTTTGTGTTGAACCTTGCTGCAGCCTTTCTGTTCTTTAAACTGATCTATTCGGCCATAGGCGAGCTTGCATTCGGTAGTTTCAGCGGTACAAACTTGACTCCGACTCCAGGAGGGCCTTGGGGCTTCACTGTTGGAATAGGATTATGTGTTCTTGCAGGAATAGTTTCACCAATCCTCCTAGGATTGTCTTACGTGAGCTACTTCAAATCAGAGCCACGCAAAACTGCAAAACCAACTTAACAAATCGCCTAAAAAACCAAGTCAGACAGAGTGAAAACATCGACTAAACCGAGAACTAAGTCTAGAACATAGAGACTATATCTTAAACTGTACTGGGATGATGTGTGGTGACGGCTGGGAGCCCCAGACGACTGTGACACGGCCAAAAAGCCGAACTGACCTCACCGTCTAGGAGCTTCGATCCATGCTCAGGTTCTCAGACCTTGGACGGTCACGCAGTTTGCAGGGTTCAATGTAGGCAGGGTGTTCGGTATTCTTGATGCGTCAATGACTGTAGAACTGTATAGAACAAAATTTCATAGCTCTTATAAGGCGAGTTTGACCAAATATAGTGGCTTAAAGGAGAGAAAAGAATGGAAAACAGACATTCAGGTAGACTCTATACTGCTTCCGCAACGTTCATGTTGACTGTTATTTTGCTTTCTCTGACAGGCGCCCTTTTGCCAGCCTCAAACGCAGTCTTAGGGATAGATCCAGCGACAGGAGCCATTTGGACAACAGACCCAAATGGAGAACGAGTTAACGGAAACCTATACACTAACCCAAGAAACGTTTACTTAGCTGGAGGACCACACAAGAAAGGGGCTGCAGGCCTCCCTGATGGCATCTACTACTTCCAAGTTACGGACCCTGCAGGCAAAACACTGCTCAGCACCGATGCGATTTCAAATAGAAGGTTTAATGTTACACACGGATACATATACTGCATTGTCCCCGGAACACACAAGTGGAACAATGACACAACCCGTGGCTATGGCATTGTAGTACAGCTTTGGCCGTTCACGTACACACCCAACAAGGGCGGCGTTTACAAGGTATGGGTGACTAGGGAAGACCACTATTACCCACTTCAACTTCAAGGAGTCTTCGGTTTCATTCCTTCGCTGTCTAAGACTGACAACTTCAAGGTGAAATTGGCTGAGGTTCCAAAATACTTCGAGCTTTGGGTGACTGATGGAATATCTGAACCCCCAGACATGGAATTCTATGTCAGCTACACCATTGATGTAGATGGAACCCCAGTTGAGCCATGGGCAACAGGACGACTAATCTGGGACCAAACAAGAGGTTGTTTCCGTTATGAAACATCATTCGCTTTGGGCTCGTACATTTATTGGAAGTTCTTTGCGCGGCGCGTATTCAACAGCTTCACGTGGATCTCAATAATCTACGGGCCAGAGCTAATAGACAAAGGTGGCATGGTTAACAAAGAAACTTTGTTCATGGTCAAAGGTCACAAGTACGACTATCGCGACTACCTGGCTGGCAGCCTAGTAGGACTCGAAGGATGGACTATTGAACTCTATAAAGACGGTGATAGCATTGGTGTAACTCAGACAGATCCTGACGGTTACTACGAGTTGCTTGGAGTAGGTACGGGCAATTACATTGTCTGTGAGATCGTTAAGGCTGACGAGGGTTGGGCGAATGCCACTCCAACCTGCTACAAATTCACTGTAGACGGCAACAACGGCGGGGACCTCACTTTCAACTTCTACAACTACAAGCTGTTACGGATGAGTGACACTAGCGACTACAGATGCGAGTTGTCGTCGTTCGACCTTGTGTTCACGCCTTCGAACGAAAATCCAGATAGTTACAGGTTGTCTTCGACAAATCCTGGCTCGTTCTACTACAACGTGGTGAAGTATGGAGAAGCTGGCACAAATGTAAGAATAGAGGTTAGTCTGCCGCCTGATCACGAAAACGATCACGAAAACGGTGTGGGGTACGATTCGCCTAACTTCATATTCCACCACACCTACATAGGTAGCACACCTGTCGTTGATGTACACGTGTATGCAGGAAGGCAGGAATCTCCTTGTGGCAGCGAATGGGTTCCAGACTGGTCAAAGGACGTCACTAGCCTGTTCGTCATAACTGCTCATGATGGAAAAAACGCCACAGTTGAGGGAATCATGCCAGACACCGGAGAAGTCTTCGTGACCGTGCACATTGACTACCAGATAAGCGCTTCACTAACATGGGATCAGGTTCAGTCGTTCAAAGATTTCAAATACACTTTCGGCGCCATGGTTTACTTCTCTATTATCGGGGGTCACACAAAACTACCGGTAGGCAACGTTAAATAGGTCTCCATTTATCTCAACCCCATTTTTTTTCTTTTTTCAAGTTTTATCTTGGAGATAGCCTGAGTTTCTTTAACCAGGTCCCTTCAGCCAACGGCGAATTCCCAGTTCCTTGACAGAGATTGTTACTTGTTGGAGCTCGCAGAACTTGTATTCTCCAGCCGCGTTCATGTACTGCATTTTTGGTTTAAGAACGAAGTCTCCCTTTTTTCTAGGTTTTAATGTTAGTTTCATTTCTTCTGTTTCAAGGGCGGCCAAGCCTCTTCCTTTTAGATTAAGGAATCCGTCTTCAACTACGCCTTTTTGAGGTTTTTCGATTAGGTCGAATCCTTCGGGTATGATGTCTTCCACCTTGATAAGAAAGGCTGTGTCCTTTCCGAGATTGGCAAAGTGAACCTCCAAGCGAAAGCTTTCACCGAATACGATCTCCCTTTGACTGACAATCAAATTTGCTTCAATAAAAGCGCCTTCAAATCTTGAAAAGCCAACTGGTTCTTCCACAGTTAAACTCGGCACCGAGATCATACGAGTACTTGATGCCTCAACAGGAGCAGCCAATATTTCTCCCAAAGACAGGGCGAATTCGCGTTTTTCCTTCACCTTCTTTAGGGTTTTAAGAACCTCGTCCCTTTTTCCAATGTATCCTGCAGCTTCGTAAAACCCAGCTGACCGTTCAAGACACTTTTCTGCAAGGAGATATGTTTCCATTCTCTTCTTTGGGTCAACCTCGATTTCAGCACTACTCATGTAGTTATAAGCATCAAACAAAATCTCTGTGGCACTGGTCCATAGAGAGGCGTTTTCAAGGTCAGCTTTCTGATAATAATTTGCTGCGCTTCCGAGAAATTGTTTTGCTTTTGAGAATGATTCTTTGTCTCTTGTTTCTTGGAATTTTGTTCCGAATTCTAATGCCTTACACAAAGCGTTGTTGCCTGAAGCGAGCAAGCTTGTTCTGTCTTTTGGGCTGTGTTCTTTTGCTTTCACAAACAGCTCAGAAGCCTCATGGTAGAGTTCCGGCACGTCACTACCATCGGCCATTTTCATTTTTCGCCATGCAAGGCACATGTATACAATCGGTTCTATCTCTTTTCGTTCTGTTTCTGACTCAAGGGTTTCCAGTATCTTTCCGAATGCTGTAGCGGCAAAGCCATAGTGATCGGCACTTTTCGCGTATTCTCCCTCTCTATCGTGCATTCTTGCTCGTTCCACGTTCGCTCTTGCATGGCAATATTCTATTCTACGCAAGGAGGCTTTGCCAAGTTCAATTGCCTTTTCCTTTTCGTCTTGAACTTTGATTTTGCCAGTTTCTTCTTCAAATGCTTCTCGGGCTTCTTGGAAGAGTTCTGCTGCTTTCTTGAAGTCTTCTATAGACTCATTGCTTCTTTCTTTTCTACTCAAATCTTCTGCCTGTTCCAAAAGTGACCATGCAAGGAAGTTTGAAGATAAATAGCTCCACAGTTTTGATGGCTTCAGAAGATTTGCGGTGTTTTCGTAATGTTTCATTGCAGTGGAGTATTCTTCATGTTTATGGGCAAATTTGGCTCTTTCGATTTCGCTCCATGCTTTCATATATGCAGCATAGTCCAAGTAGAAGTCAGTAAAGTGGAGGATTTTTTGAGCAGCAGCCTTATATTCTGTGAATGCTTTTTCGAAAATTTCTGCGGCTTTCTGATGATTGCCAAGGCGGTCTAGGTTTCTTGCCATTTTCCAGTAGGACTCTGCGACACGGCTTGACAAGTTAACTTTCTTGAATTTCGTGGCAGCATCGTCGTAGACTTCGATTGCTCTGTTCAGGGTTTCCTCATCTTCGATTAGTAGATAAAGGTCGTTTAGTATTCCTCCAAACGAGTCTTCGAATCCTGCAACAGCTGCTATAAGCGATGGCACTTGGTGAGATAAGACCCATTTTCTGCAGTATGAAACGCCGTCTTCCATATCCGAGACAGCGCCTTTAAGCATAGCTGTTTTTTTGTCTTTGTCTGTTTCTACTCTGGCCATGTCTACTTTTATTAGTCCCTCATAGGTCTTGCCATAGCCGCGAATCCAATCGTTGAATGGAAAAACTGTCTCCACAATGTTGATGAATCCTTTTCTATGAATCAAGGCTTCTTCTAATAGCTTTGTCTTTTCGTCTTTTGCAGTTTCAAGATTAGAGTAGAAATGCAGTGCTTTGCTTAAAGCGTGGAGAGTGGAACCCAGAGCATCTGGAGAACCTGAGCGAGCTGCGTGTTCTAGTCCTTTGCGTCCAATTTCTACTGCTTTTTCCAATAAGAGACGTTTTTCTTTTAAATTGACTTCAATTTCACGCGCTTGAGAAGAGTAGCTTTCAGCGTAGAACAAGCAGGTTTCTGCAATGAAGAAATCTTGAGAAACTAGTTGAAGAAAGCGGATGGCATCTTCGGCGTATTTAATGATCTTTCCGTATCCTTCTTTCTTCTTGTCGAGGTCTTCTTCCCTCAAAACCATCCAATCAGTAACGAATGCAAGAACATAGGACGCCACACCTTTCAGGTAATTGTCCCTTAAGATTATCCCTTTCTGTAGCATTTCTTTGGCATATCCCGCGGCCGATTCAACTTTTTCCGTGAACAAAAGGTTGCAGAAGGCTGCCGCCCAGTTTGACATGGCGTTATAATAAAGGTTATCAACTTCTCTGGAGAGCTCCAACGCTTTCTCTGAGTAGCTCAAGCTTCTTCGCTTAAGTTCATTTCTTTTCTCTTCCTGCTCACTAATGTAGGCATACCAGCTTTGAAGGCTTGCTGTGAAATAGGCGCGAAGGAGTTCACTTTTGTTCCCAAGCTTTGAGAGAACTGCAATGGCCTTATCGGCCCAATCTATTCCTTCTTGAGCGATATTTCTCATTTCTCTCCAGTCAGATGCAACATATAACCTCTCAAGAAGACACAACAATAGGTCGTTACACATCTTTCCATAACTCAGTTCTTCTCCAGCATTTTCGTATGCCTCTAGGCTCTTTTTTCCTAATGAACGGCATTCATCAAGCATTATTTTTTTCTCTGAAGAATTAGACGCCAGCCAAGAACGTACATATTCGGCTATGGCATAACACTGTGCGCTTTTACCCTGATTTTTCAAGCCCTCTTCCTTTTCAAAAAGTTTGGCAGCACTTTTGTAAGCTTCCACTGCTAATTGCCTAATTTTTTTGAATTCTTCTATGTTTTCAGTCTGCGTAGAAGCGTGGCTGTGACAAAAGCCTATTCTTTCCCAGGTCTCCGCGGCAAAGGAAGCAGTTATCGATTCGGCATGTAACGCTTCTTCATAATACTTTGCCGCTTCAGTCCAGTCGTATTTTTTTTCTTGTTCTTTGGCTTTATCAATTATAGCCTTCATGCGCAATTCTGAAGACAATCTATATCCAATATGAATGCGGATCTCATGTATGAAAAACTTTCGTATACGAGTTCACGATAAACAATTTGCACGCTTGCGTAGCACAAACTTGGCTTTAAAGAAGGAATTATAAACTAGAGACTATGCTTTCAATTAGTGGGATGATGTGTGGTGACGGCTGGGAGCCCCAGACGGCTGTGACACGGCCAAAAGCCGAACTGACCTCAAGTGAGTTTAGGGTGTGGGTTTTGCGCTTAGTAGTTGTCACTTGCTTAAGAATTCTTTGACCCAGCTGAAGAATCGTTGGGCGTCTCTTGCCGCTTCTTTTGCGTCGTTTTCGTTCATCAGTCTCTCTTCGTATTCGGCTGCGTTTTTTATTCCAATCAGTCTGCTCAGTTGTTTGCTCTTAGCCTTTAAGACATCCTTGGGTAGGCTGACTGTCTGCAAAAGAGTTATCGCGTCTTCGTGTCTTTCGCCAGCGTGCCTAACGCCCAGCATGAAGACGGTTAAAGCATCGCAGGCGCTTATTCCTGAATGGACAGCGTTTATGACCGCGGCGTTCCATCGTTCCGTTCTCAGGCATTCTGATGCGGTTGTTAAGCATTCTTCTGACTTTCTTAAGTAATTTTTAAAGATTGATTTGTTAACGTGTCTTGTTCTCACTGACATGGGTTTCACCCAAGGGTTTGCCGCAGATCAAAATGTGGTTCTGCAGAGCCTGTTTAATTGGGGGGTTCTTGTGTTTTTTCTGCAGGTCTTTTTCAGTAACGTAGTATGCTGAAACTGGGTTTCCAAATCTTTCTGAGATGTCTTTTTGAAGTTCAGCAAGGGTTTCCTCAACCGTTTCCCTTTGGTTGGTTACGATTAAGAGGTCTATGTCGCTTCGTGGTGTTTCTCTTCGTTCTGCAATGCTTCCAAACAGTGCGGCCGATGTTACTGGTGCAGTGTCTAGTCTTCTTTTTATCATGTCTTGAAGCTCTGTGAGAGCTCTTGCTTCCATGCTGAACACTGCTTCTACAACCGTTGCTGAATAGCTGTTTACGTTTAGTTTGAACGCGTGTGATCTTCCAAAGGTTCTCACTCTGATGGCGTTGGTTTTTTCAAGTTCGTCGAGGACTTTTTTGATGCCTGTGTGGGATATGCCCAGGAATTTTGCGAGTTCTCTTATAGTGAATTCTTTTTCTCTGTACCTCCGGAGGGTTCTGAGAACCTTAATTTTCACCTTCGAGCCTAGCAGCGTTTCAAGGTAATCATGAAACTGCATTTTGAATCACTGTAAACTAAAGTTTCCATATGGAAACAAAAAAGTTAAAAAACTTTCCCTTCAACCCACCCCGAAGATAGATAAAAGAAACATCGGATAACTAACTAACTAACTAACTAACATCTTCAATCAATATGGGATGATGTGTGGTGACGGCTGGGAGCCCCAGACGGCTGTGACACGGCCAAAAAGCCAGACTGACCTTCCGGGCGGGCCAAAGGCGCTATGATTGGAGATGTTTGTCTTCCACAAGAGACCTCGAAATCTTTGAAAACATAGAATACGCAACTTGAGTCTCAAAAGTCTACTCTGAATTGTCGCGGGCATAATATTCATTGCTACTTACGCGTGTTCTGGGGTCTAGAAAGAGTAGCCACATTTGCACGCCGAAAACTATGGGGAATCTAGAGAAACGTTGAAATATTAATAGTGAGTCTAAAGATATCAGAAACAGCATGTCAAACTTGAAACTTAAGCCAATTAAGCTAGGCAAAAACATACAGTTAAAATACATACCCTTTTCAGAACTAGCCATCCCATGGAACGTATGCACAGACCTCACTAAACCCGCGCATGACGGTTCCGATACCAAACAATCAGGCGTATCCACCCGTGGAACAATAACAACCAAAAGCTCAAAAGCATTGAAAACTATGAAGCGCCGCGACTTAGACGCCCTAAAACACTCAATAGGGCAGTATGGCTTATTGAAACCTTTCGAAGTCGCAGAACTACCCGAACGATTGGATTACTTCTACGGCGGCAAAGGCAAATACCTAGTCATCGACGGACAACGAAGATACTTCGCAATAAGAGAAATGTTAAGACTGCCCACCGAACGTAACGAGAGAACACAAAAAGACAGTCTAAGAACAAATTCTGGACAAGACCAAATCGAGAAGGCAGAAACACAAGCACAAGAACAATTTGACAAGTTGAGCATCCGAGACTACGTGTTAATACCATGCCTAGTCTATCCGTACACAACTTTTCTGCAGATGATGAGGCATAGCATAGAGGATAAGCGATTCAGTATGAAGCCTTCGAAGGATGATGTTGAACTTGCTGAGAAAATGCGCTGTGAAGGAGTGCAAGACTTGCGTCCAGAGGATTTAAGTGAGCTGTGGGAGACGCGAAGCCGAATTGATGGGGAGAGGCAGGCGATAGAAAAGACGCTTCATGAGATCAGAAGCAGGATGAAATAGGGAATGATTGGAGGGCGAACAGGTTTGAGGATGGGCCAGACACGTTGACATCGGGGGAAGAATAACCCGTCTTATCGCTTACTTTTGATACTTATTGCTGTTTCACAATGCTTTTCTGTGAAGTGTGGATGAGAGTTTTCTTTGCTGGAATAAGAGTTGGTCCTCATTCTAGAAATGGTCGTTGCGTCGATTGCGGTGGCCTTAATCTTGTTGAGTTTGAAGACTCTGCAAGCCATTAAGCATGTGGGCGTCGGCAAGTCGTTTTGGATGCCTATGACTGTGTCAGGTTTCTTGTTCTTTTTTGGGTCTATTGTCGCGATTCTTTTTGAGTTGAATTTTTCGCTGACGGCCTATACCGACGAGGTTGTACAGGTCAGTCGGCTTCTTGCTCTCTGCATTTTGGTGGGCGGTGTCTACAGCTATTCGAGAAAGGTCACTAAGAATCTGGGTGAAAAGTTCACTCTGCCAAAGAGAGCTGTCAAGGCGGACGACGCATCTGGAGTGGAGGCTCCAGTGGGTCGCATTGTTGGTCAGGTTGGTGCTTCAGTTGCACAAGCCCCTGCGCCTCCTCCCATAACCATTCAAGAAAGGATAATGCGAGAGAGTCCGAAAAAAGAAGCTGAGCCAGAGTGTAGGTATCAGTTTGGGTATCTGCGAACTCTTCCAAGGGATGCTTCTATTCCTGATGAGTGTTTGAGCTGTGACAGAATAATAGAATGCAAGCATTCCTCACTGAATACATTAGAGAGTCCCTCACGCTCAGCTGCTGAAGCATGATCAATCCAGCGACTAGCCAACCCTACCAGATAACCATTAGACAGGCATTTTCTCTGGAGGCAAATAAAAAAGCCGTGGTCGCTAATGAATAATATTAAGCTCGAACAAATCATCTAGACGGGATATCTTGTTCATGCTTTCGTCTTAAACCTTGCCATCACGGTCAATTGAGTATGCGGTTAACCCTGAACCTTGAGCTTCCTTATAGTCTGCTTCTACTTCATCCCCAATGAAAACAGCCTCGCAATGCGCAGTCCTCAGCTTCTGTACAGCGCAATGGAAAACTTCTGGATCTGGCTTCATCTTTCCTAAAGTGTCAATCACAACCACGATGTCGAAGAAACCTTGCAGACCCACCTTAGGCAATATCTCATCGACGTCACTTTGCAAACCGTTTGTTATGAGTCCAACACTCAAGCCTCTTTTTTTCAAAAGCGACAATATCTTTTCCGCATCCGGATAAAGGGTTACGTTTGAATAGTCCCACCAATGAGTCGCGATGTATCCTGCTAGCATCCGAGAATTTGTACCAACATCAAGGTTGTCTAAAATGCGCATATTCCATTGAACCCAAAACTCGTCAAGAAGTCTTGCTAAATCTCGGCGATCAAGTTCTCTCTCTGCTTTATTCCATGCTCGGTCTATCTCAATCAAGGAACGATTGATCCCGCAGTAGCCAAGTATCTTCTTCATCACACGCGGAATTTCCGAAGTCTTGACTAACGTACCTCCCAAGTCAAAAAGCACAGCTTTCACTTGCAGTTTGCTAGACTTCATTTTGCTCAATAACGACAGTGTATTCTTAACTTAAATTATACTATTTCCTATGCGAAGCTTACGAATAGGAGAAATAATCAAAACAGCGAACTCATGTTCACCTCGATGAAGAGTCTTTGACACTCACATCGAAGATAGCCCTCCACTCTTAACAAGCATTGAAAGTTGATGATGAGACTATAGCGCAAGTCAACCTCAACACGCACACAGCCCACCGCCCTCCAGTGAGCCAACCCATCCTCGACATAGAAGAAGAAGCCTTAATGGTCATTCACCTTTCTCTTCACACAGTTTCAGCCACAACCGCAAACGAACGAATACAAGCTACACCCTTATTCCGCTTGTTTTTCTAAACAGAACCACCACACAGAATGAACACCATTAGTACACCTTCTAACCGCGCCAAATTACTGAAAATTGCCAAAAGTTGCGCCAAATTACTGTAAACAACAAGAAGTTGCGCCAAGTTGCCCCAAGTCACCAATTTGCCCACACAACTCCCATTAGTAACCTTTATACGGCATGCCTCTAATTCAGAACAGCGAACGGATGATACCTCATGGGTCACAGGAAAGTTAACGCTCCCAAACGTGGTTCTCTATCTTATCTGCCTAAGGGACGCGCTGCCCGCCCAATCGGACGCATACGCTACTGGCCCAACCTGAGGGCAGGAGGTCCAGCCCTGCTTGGTTTTATGGGCTACAAGGCCGGGATGACCCATGTTTTCATGGTTGAAGACCAACAGGGCTCACCAGACTTCGGCAAAGAAATAGCCAAACCAGCAACAGTAATCGACACACCACCCACAATCATCTGCGCCATACGGGCCTACACACACGACAACTATGGCCTAAAAACACTCACAGAAACATGGATGAAAAACCCGCCAAAAGACATCAACCGCCTAACCACCCCACCAAACAACCCAAACCCTGAAAAGGGCTTCAAAAGAATAGAAGAAACCCTCACTCAAATAGCCGAATTCCGAGTATTAGCCGCAACCCAACCACGAATGGCAGGGGTGCCCAAAAAGAAACCCGAACTCATAGAAATCAAAGTAGACGGCGCCTCAATCAAAGAACAGTTCGAATACGTCAAAACCCTACTCGGCAAAACCATATCGTTAACAGACGTGTTCAAAGAAGGACAATACACAGACGTAATCGCAGTCTCAAAAGGCAAAGGGGTTCAGGGAGTAATCAAACGCTGGGGCGTCAAAATAAGAGACCGCAAGAGCAGAAAAATGAAAAGAGGCGTAGCCACACTAGGACCATGGAACCCCCACCGAGTATTATACACTGTTCCCCGCGCCGGACAGATGGGCTACCACCAACGAACAGAATACAACAAGCGCATCCTAAAAATCGGCACAAACGGCGCAGACGTGACGCCAAAAGGCGGCTTCCTACGATACGGACCAGTCAGAGGCACATACCTACTCCTAAACGGAAGCGTACCCGGACCCGCCAAACGCCTAATACGCATAAGAGTCCCAGTCAGACCACCAAAACGCGTGCCTGAAGCTCCACCAAAAATAGCCGAAATTTCATTAGAATCGCCACAAGGATGAGAGCACAATGGGCAAGGCCACAACCAAAGTCTTCGACTTGGAAGGCAAAGCTGTCGGTAAACTCAAGGTTCCAACAGTTTTCAAGACTCCGCTCAGACCAGATGTCATAAAACGCGCCGTCATAACCCTTCAATCACATCGATTTCAACCACAGGGAAGAGACCCCTTAGCTGGCAAACGAAGAAGCGTCGAATCACTAGGCGCAGGACACGGAATGTCCCGCTTCCCCCGACTGAAAGCAGGCGGGCAACGGGCAACGTTTGCCGTCGGCACAGTCGGAGGTAGACAAGCGTATCCGCCGGTTGTGGAGAAAAAGATCGCTAAAAAAATTCCAAAGAAAGAAATGCATCTGGCTATACGCTCAGCCTTGGCAGCCACGGCGTCAAAAGAAACAGTTGCGTCACGAGGCCACATAATCGAAGAGGTTCGAGACATGCCTCTGGTTGTTACAGACGACGTTCAGGGCTTAAAGAAAACAAGCGAGGTGAAGAAAGCCTTCCTCAAACTGGGAGTCTGGCCTGACATCATCAGGGTGAAAGAAAGCCTCAAGGAACGGGCGGGAAAGGGCAAGACGCGAGGAAGGAGAATGAAACACGCCGTTGGACCACTACTGATAGTGGCTGAAAACGGCGGCATTGCTCAAGCAGCTCGAAACATATTAGGCGTGGATGTGTCAACCGTCAGCAATTTAAACGCTGAACATTTGGCTCCGGGAACCCACCCGGGCAGACTCACAATTTGGTCAAAGTCGGCCTTTGAAAAACTAGACCAGTTGTTCAGTGAAGGAGGCTAGACGCTGTTTGGACTCTTCAGAAGTAATCCTGTATCCCGTCATGACCGAGGTGGCAAGCCGCATCCTAGAGGCTGAAAACAAACTCGTGTTCGTCGTGAGCCTCAAGGCGTCCAGAGCCGACATAAAGCGCGCCGTTGAGGAGCTCTATGAAGTGCGGGTTGAAAAGGTCACGGTGTCGGTAACGCCGAAGGGCGAAAAGAAGGCGTTTGTGAAACTTCATCCAGACTTCAAGGCAGCCGATGTTGCAGTAAAACTTGGAATCCTGTAGGCAATTCTTTCCGAGAACAACAATATCAATTGATTCAAAACAGCAAAACAAATATAGCAATTACAAAGAGGAGATAGAATTGAAGGACGAGACAAAGATGGAGAAAATCCGAATCGTCAGCTACGGCATGGGCGCAGTTGGAACCCGCATAGCCAAACTCCTACTCGAGAAGCAAGGCGTCCAAATCGTGGGCGCCATCGACATCGCCAAAGACAAGGTTGGAAAAGACCTCGGCGAGGTGCTCGAACTCAACAAAAAGCTGGGCATAGCTGTCTCCGATGATGTAGACAGTGTCATGTCAAAGGCTCGCTGCGACGTGGTTGTCCACGCCACCGGGTCTTACCTAAAAGACGTTTACAACCAGATTGCACCCTTGGCCAAATATGGAGTCAACGTAATCTCAACCTGTGAGGAGCTGTCATACCCCCATCTTTCAGAACCCGAACTCGCAAAAAAACTCGAAAAGCTTGGCGTAAAATACGCCATGACATTCTTAGGAACGGGCATAAACCCAGGCTTCCTCATGGACACCCTAGTAATCACATTGACGGGCGTCTGCCAAAAGATAAACAAGATAAAAGCTGAAAGAGTCATGAACGCT
>Ga0315306_10000983_pt1 | contig 13679 bp, 9 predicted proteins | sample TDP1_MG_FD_203803 | JGI IMG/M metagenome (GOLD analysis project Ga0315306, IMG submission 203803) | Freshwater sediment microbial communities from Lake Towuti, South Sulawesi, Indonesia - TDP1 | ecosystem: Environmental > Aquatic > Freshwater > Lake > Sediment | place: Indonesia: South Sulawesi... | reverse complement strand
TAAGACTACAGAATAGGCCCCTTCGAGATTGAAAGCGAGCTGCTCACACATAATCTCGTGGCGGAATCCGCAGTGGTGGCAAGCCCCGACGAATTAAGAGGATTTGTGCCAAAAGCCTTCGTAATACTGAAGCCAGGCTTCAGCCCTTCAAGGAAAAATGCGTTAGAGCTCTTCAAGTTCATCAGAAGCAGAATGGCACCATACAAACGCCCAAGAATCATAGAGTTCACGCCAGAACTTCCCAAAACCGTGAGCGGCAAAATTAAGAGAACTGAGCTCAGAAACCATGAAACAGAGCTTAGAAGCAAAAAAACGAGAGCGTCAAATGAATATTTTGAAGGAGACTTTGCCCAAGAACTCAAAATGTAATGCAGAGCGCGCCAGTTACTCGGAAGCGCGCGCTATTAAACTGCTACCTAAAGAGAAATTCAAATCTAGGCGTCATGTTAATCAAACCCTAGCTGAAAAGTTGTCTTTGGGGGCGCGGGCTAATAGATTCAGAAATTTTTCTTTAAAGTTTTTCTCTTGAGTCAGGGTGCCTAAGCACGTTACCTCTCCTGAAAGCTCCTTAAAGCACTCTGCACACGAAGCGATTTCACTGAAACGAAGATTTCTCAATTTATCCATTAGGCCGGACTGCTGGTAGATCAAATACAACCCATGTCTTCTCACGTTACCTAGACAGAATTCAGGGAAAGCGAGAAGATGGCAGGGGTAGACAGAACCATCCGGATAGACTGTGAGAAATTTACCTACCCCACAGTTGAATACTTCTTTTCTCTTGCTTTTCAATTGAAGCCCAAAGTTTTCATACCAGAATTCATGAGCGATTCTTTTAATCTCTTCAAAATCGCATAACATCTTATCATCCTTCGCCCTCCCTGCAAGTTTTAAAGGCGAAAGATGAATCCTAGTAATTTCGTTCCTGAGCAAGAATTTCATGAAGTCTTTTAGATGTGGAAGGTTAAGAGATGTAACCGTGACGAATGCTATTGGGTCTCCTCCTGCCTCCAGCACGCATCTAAAAGCTTTCATCACCTTTTCAAAGGTTCCTTTGCCTCTCATTGCATCATTTGCTTCTTCAAAACCATCAATGCTTATTCTTATCTCGTTAAAGTTTTCCACTAAACCCTCTGCGTTCTCTTCATTTATTAGTGTTCCATTCGTTGTTAGGCACAGACATGCTCTAATTCCTCCATTTCTCAGGGCTTGAGCGAGTTTCAAAATATCCTTTCTGAGCAAAGGTTCTCCGCCCGTAAAGACAACCCTTCTTGGATTGAGCAAATAGACGTCTCTAAGCACCGAGAGCAGTTCCTCGGTAGAGAGCTCTTTCTCAAAAGGCTCACCAGCAGAGAAATAACAATAAACACAATGCAGGGTGCATGCTTTCGTAACGTGCAGATAAACTGTATCAGGCAATGTTATAGCTTCCACGCCTCTCGATCGAGGTATGCGGATGGATCGTAAGGGGGATCTCCTCTTCGTTTTAATTCCTCTCTTGCCATTTCGCGCTGAGATTTGAAACTTAAAGTGTTATGATAAGAGTCACCACAAATACAAGAGACTTCTACCGTGATATCTTTCCTCTGTAATGCTCTGTGGAGAATATTGTTTGAGATTTGCGTAGAGATCACGCAGAGTCCATGAATTGCCTCGTCGCTATGTTGTATATCATAGTCGACCCAATAGGTGTCTTTTCTTCCTTTGCTCACGGTCGTTCTCTTAATGCACATGGACGCTTTGATAATGAGAGGCGCATAGTTACCAAAGAGATTACTCATTGCATGAATCCAAGAGTCTAATTCCGAAGGGGTTTCAACAGTTGATGGATCTCCGGGCCTAAATAACCAATTGACAACCATTTCTGCAGCTCGTAGGTCTCCTATTTCTCCAAGAGCTAGCGCTGCCGCCTCTTGAATCCCCCAATTGTCCTTAAAGGTTTGAATAAGGGGCTCTACCGCTCTTGTATCTGCAATTTTGCCAAGAGCTTGTGCTGCTGCCCTTCGAACATCCCAATCTTTGTCCTTCAGAGTTTGAATAAGTGGCTCCACTGCTGGCTTTCCTAATTCTGTCAACTCTTTCCATTTTCCCTTTGCAATTAAGTAATAAGCTTTTTCTGTGTGATCTCTAGGCTTCCAGCCCAGTTCATCAAGAGCTTCTGCTACTATCGTTCGAACCATGCTACGTGTATGCTGCAGGACCCGAATGAGCGGCTTGACCGTAGGCCCACCTATCCTAGCGAGAGCCTTTCCCGCTATCTGCATACCTTCTAAGTCAAGATTCTCCAGAGACTGAATTAATGGTTCTACAGCCCTCGCATCACCTATCTTCCCAAGAGCCTTTGCCGCTGTCAATTGAACATTCCTATCTTTATCCTTCAGCGCCTGAATCAGTGGTTCGGTTGCCCTCTTGTCGCCTATTTTCCTGAGAACCTCCGCTGCTTTCCATCGAAGCCACCAAGGGTCACGCGTCAGCGCCTGAATGAGCGGTTCAACTGCGGGTTCTCCTATTTTTCCAAGAGCCCTTTCTGCTTCATTTTGAACGTCTTTATCATTCATATCCTTCAGCGCCTCAATTAATGGTTCTATCACCCTTGCATCGTGCATATCACCAAGAGCCTCCGCAACTGTCCGTCGAACAAAGCTATCTTGATCCTTCAGCGCCTCAATTAATGGTTCTACAGCCCTCGCATCACCTATCTTCCCAAGAGCCTTTGCCGCTCCCATTCGAACGTTCTTGTCTTTGTGCTTCAGGGCCTTTATCAGCCCATTAACATCATTCTTCTTCTCCATCTTTTCCACATTTGGCTTAAATAAATCCAATATAAACCCCTAACCTACGCGCCAATTGCCAATAACTGCTTATATAGCGTGCGCTATATCCTTTTTCTAAGAAATGCTTTGTCAGTTTCCAAAAGTCTGTCAAGGCGCGCGATGAAACTGAGATGAAATCCTTCCTATGATCCTCTGCATATCTCAATAGGGCGGCTCGGAAAGCTATAGAGATTATTGAGCACGCGCAATATGGTACTCCCTAAAGGCTATTCTTCAGTCAACAGATGTCCCAGGTTCTCGCGTAGATTGGGATCTATTTCCAGAGCCTTGCGGAAGCAGTTCATTGCCTCCTTGCGTTTGCCCAGCTGATGCAGTATCACCCCTTTACCAGCCCACGCATAAGCGTATCTAGGACTAATCGTTAACGTCTTGTCATAACACTGCATCGCCTCTAGGTATCTGCCCAGCATCGCAAGATTATGCCCTTTACTGTACCATGCATCCGCATCAATCGGGTCTACCTCCAACACCCTATCAAAACATTGCTTTGCCTCCTCATGTCTCCCCAACTTGGTGAGCGCATAACCCATGTTGTACCAAGATAGCTTATCTCTTGGGTTTATCTTCACAGCTCTGTCAAAAGAGACTACAGCCTCTTCGTGCTTGCTCAGTCTGTTGAGAGTTATACCCTTGCAGTACCATGCATCAGAGGATCCTGAATCCATTTCCACTGCCTTATCATAGCATTCCATAGCCTCTGCATACCTGCCAAAATTAAATAGTGCTGTTCCTTTCCTAAGCCAGTCAACGCATTCCGATTTTACCTTCTGGGTTTCAATGGAGGCCGGCACTGTTCCCTCAAGTTCAACAATAGCAGGTTGAACCACTCCTTTATCGACATTTTTCAAGCATTCGTCCCGCGCCTTTTTTGGCACTTCCCAGACAGGATCAATCTCAACAGCCTTTTCAAAACATTCCAGAGCCGTAATGTATTCTTCTTGAGCCACCAGCGTTGAACCTTTCTTGTTCCATTCAAGAGCAGACCATGCTTTGAATTTGTCTTTTACCTCAGAAAGTTTTGCGCTGTCAGGATGAGAGCACAGCCGTCTTAAGCCTCTGAACATAACATGAGGGTCTGGTAGAATCTCTTCATCAACCATCGCCTCCAGCACGGCGGGTACAGTTGACCTATCGCCTAACTCTCCGAGTGCGATCGCAACCACATTCCGCATTCCCCAATCATCAGATTTCAATGCTTCTACCAACGCAGGTACAGCTCTCTTATCACCTAATCTGCCCAGCGCCTCTGCAGCTCCTTTTTGAACATACCCATACTTTAGAGCCTCAATGAGGGCTGGCACTGCAGACTTATCGCCTAATTCGCCAAGAGCTTTAGCAGCTACGTCTCCCACAACGATGTCTTCAGACAATAAAGCTTTCTCTAATGCCTCTATGAGAGCAGATACAGCAGACGCGTCACCCAACTTGCCCAGTATGCTCGCAACTTTCCACCGCACCTCAAAGTCCTCATCTTTCAAAGCCTCTATCAACTCTGGCACAACTGAACCATCACCTAGTAATTCCAAGCCCTTTAGAGCATCTACTCGCGCATGAGCCTCTCGGCTCTTAAGAGTTTCTAGCAAAGCAGGTATGACCGACTTGTCGCCTATTTTGGCAAGTGCTTCTCTAGCCTCCATCCGTACAACATCATTTTCATCTCTCAGAGTCTCAATCAGCGCTGGCACTGCAGACTTATCGCCTAATTCGCCAAGAGCTTCAGCAGCTCTCCACCGAAAATAATCGTCTTTGTGCTTTAGAGCTTTCATCAGAATTGGCACAGCAGAACTATCTCCTAATTTGCAAAGCGCCATAGCAAAATAGTCCTTTGCCAACGCAACGTTTTCACGGTTTAGAGCATTTCTTAGCGAGGGTACAACAGACCTGTCGCCTAACTCACCAAGTAAGTCTGCAGCCTTCAGTCGTTTAATAACATCCCAGCTTTCCAGTCTCTTAACCAGAACTGGCACAATCGACCTGTCGCCTAGTTTGCCAAGAGCACGAGCAGCTGCCTCAGCCACCATAATATCTTCACAATCCAGTGCCTCCAACAAGACGGGGACAGCTGACCTGTCGCCCAATTCGCCAAGTGCCAAAGCGGTTTCCTCCAGTGTTTCTTCTTCGCTGACATCCAACGTGCTAGCAAATTTCGTTACTTGCTTCCGTTTTGGCGGTTTAAACTTTTTAACATCCTTTAGCGTTGCTATCAGCTTCATGATGGTAGGGTTGGTTTCGCGGAATGGATCTGCAAATTCCCCAGCGCTTTCCAGAACCCAATTTTGCAATCGTTCAGAAACATTATACTGGTGAGAAAGCCTCTCGACAAACCTTACATCCCTAGGATGAACGCGATCATCATCGAGAATCTGTGTCTTATATTGTTGCACTTGAGCCTCTTTACTCGGCTCAATGTATGATGCCATTTCCATACATAGCATGAACTCGGCTAAGTCACCAAGCTCAGCTAAAGCAAGTCCTTTCTCCACCCACGCTAGAGTGTCTGCTGGATTTTTTTCCACGGCTCTATCATAGAATTCAAAGGCTTCCTTTTCTCGGCCAAGAACCCAGTAAGTTTTTCCCCGGTTTCTCCAGCTAGGTTCATAGGCTGGCTCATCGATCAATGGAAATTCGCTTCCAGTTTCCTCACGATAAATCTGAAACAACTCTTCTCTCAGTGCATCGAAACCGTGGTAACGCCTTGAGGGATCCTTTTCTAAGCACTTGAAAATGACGGCATTCAGATGTTCATTCACTGAAGGACTAGGAGGAGTAACCTTGAACGTTTTCAGAAAACAGTATGCGTACTCTAGTCTAACATTGAATTTTGAGGCAATTTGAGAGGCTAGCCGCTGTATCTCCTCCTCTTGAAGCGATGCAATTTGAACAACTGGAAAGCCTATGATCATTTCATAGAGTACAAGACCGAAAGCGTAAATATCTGTCTCAACGCTCAAAGGCGCTAATGGATAGTCAAAAAATTCAAGCAGAGATTCAGGAAACTGTTCTGGAGCCATATATGGAGGAGTGCCCATGCCCCGCGAGACAAGTAAAGATTCACTGCCCAATGCTTCGTAAGATTTCACCATCGGCTTAATTGCTTCTGCCGAGTTTATAGCCTTCGCAATACCAAAGTCGTTGACTTTTACAATGCCATCTCGCGTTATCAAAATGTTGCCTGGTTTGATGTCTCGGTGAACAACCATGCCCTTTCTGTTGGCATATTCCATGCCTATGCAGAATTGGATGCCAAAATTCAATGCTGTCGCAATTTCCAGCGGTCCCTTTTTGAGCAAATCATTAAGATCTCCGCCGTCTATGAACTCCGACATCACCAAGGGCACTCCTTCAATCTTCTCTAGGTACTCAGCTTGGACAATGTGCCGATGCTTGCCAAGATCCACCCAGATGTTGCACTCACGAATGTAGTCGTTTACGGATTTTTCCCATCCCGCCCACTCCTGCTCGGTTTTTGGCATACGAAAATAAGCCTTCAATGTCTTCGCGGCATATCTCTTGCCTTCCTCCATCAAATCCTCAACAATGTACACAACGCCCATTCCACCTGCACAAACCTGCTTCACCTCGTATCTATTTGCTAGCTTGTAGCCATAACGCCATCTTATAGTGCAGCCCTGCTTTTCGAGGTCAGCAACTGCTTTCTCGCTGAACCGATCTTCGCGTTGAGGCGATGGCGTCTCCTCATGCTTTCTTTTTTTCCACAGACGACCAAAAATCCCCATTTCCTTCACTCAGGAGTAACCAGGCTGCTCCTTCTTCAATTTTTGATTTATTATGCTGACACTATTAAAGATTATGTGAGCTCATACCAAAGCATAAAACGTCAGTACTCAGACAACGCGCAGGCTACGATTCCTGCGTATCTAGCGCGCGCTATTGAGGTATATGTCTGTTAAGATACTTCAACGAAGCTGTAATAACAGAAACCCTTTCTGCGAGTTATATGGCTATGCCAACGCAATTCTAAACGGTCATTTATGATCTGACCAGCGTAGTCAATAGTTCCATCGGGAGACGTTGCAGAAAACCGGATTGTATTACCCTGAACATTATACTGGCCTTTCGATATCCATTTGACATCACTGCTTTTACTAAGCCATCGAATAACGTCATTCGGACTGTGCCCACTAGAGAAAACGGCGCGCGCGCTAAAACCTCAAGTACTCATAGCATATTCCTTCGTCCCAGTCATTATGAAGAGGTTCCGAAACATACAAACCGTCATACCTTAACACGGTTTTACCTCCTTAATCAAGCACACACATACTTAATATTTAAGAGTGGGTGAGGACATCGGCGCGCGCGCACGCTTTCGTAACGTGCAGATAAACTGTGTCCACCAATCTTACAGCTTCCATGCCTCTTTGTCAAGGTACGCTGAAGGATCGTAAGGAGGATTCCCCCTCCTTTCCAATTCCTTTTTTGCGATTTCCCGCTGAGACTCAAAGCTTAAAGTGCCAGATTGACCCCCACGACTACCAAAGTTTGTACATGTCCAAGAGGAAACCACTACCGAGATATCTTTTCTCTGAGATACTTTGTGCAGAATATTGCTTGAGATTTGCGTGGTAATTTTGCATAATTCTTGAACTGTCTCATCGCTTTCGCGTTGCTCATAATAATATTCTTGTCTCTCATAGGAGGAGTTCGGGTAGGTTACATACTCTCCCAAGCCTCTCTTAATGTAGATAGACGCTTTAAGAATAAGAGCCGTGTAGTCCCCGAAAAGATTTTTAAGTACCCCAAACTGTGCCTCGATTGATTCTTTTTCTGTCTTTTCAAAGTTCAGAGCTGGGTATCCAGGCGCAAACAACCAATTTATGACCGCCTCTGCAGCTCTTGGGTCTCCCAGTTCTCCAATAGCCTTTGCCGCCGCATTTTGAACCTCTCCATCTTCGTCCCCAAGAACTTCAATGAGCGGCTCAACGGCCCTAACATCACCAATCCTTCCAAGAGCTTCTACCACAGACACTCGAACCCAGCTATGCTCATCCTTCAGAGCCCCAATGAGCGGCTCAACGGCCCTAACATCACCAATCCTTCCAAGGGCCACAACTGCATCCCTTCTAACAACTTCTTCTTCATCCTTTAAGGCTTGAATGAACGGTTCAATCGCCTTTGCATCCCTCATCTTTTCAAGGGCTTCCACTGCTGAACTTCGAACCACACTATCTTCATCCTTTAGAGCCTCAATGAGCGATTCGACAGCCTTTGCATCCCCTATCTTTCCGAGAGCTTCTATTGCCCGTCTTCGAACATGGCTATCTTCATTCTTTAGAGCCCCGATGAGGGGCTCAACCGACGGTCCTCCTATCTTCCCAAGCGCTTCTACTGCTTGGTAGTCACCTTCATCCTTCAAGGCTTGGACGAGCGGCTCAACGGCCCTAACATCACCAATCCTTCCAAGAGCCTCTGCAGCTGAATTTCGAACAGCCTTATCATCATGCCTCAGAGCCTTGATGAGGGGTTCAACTGCGGATTTTCCTAGTTTGACCAACTCATCCTCAAATCGGAACATACGTCCCGCGATCAAGTAGTGAACCTTCTCCGCGTCATTTTTAGGTTTCCAACCTAATTTATCAAGGACATCTGCTGCCCCAGATCGAATCCGAAAGTGTTTATCCTCTAGAGCCTGAACAAGCGACTCAACTGCGGGTTCCCCTATCCTTCCAAGAGCGTCTGCTGCCGAACTTCGAACTTCCTCTTCATCATCCTCTAGCTTCTGAATTAGCGGTTCAGCTGCCCCACCATCTCCTATTCTGCCAAGAGCCTCTGCTGCTCTCCGTCGCACATACGCATCCTCGCCTCTCAATGCCTCAACTAGTGGTTCAACTGCACTAGCATCCCCCATCTCAAGAAGGGCGCAGACTGCTTCTGCTCGAACAGTGCTATCTCCGTCCGTTAGGGCGCGAGCAAGCGGTTTAATAGCCCTCGCATCTCCTATCTTACGAAGGATCTTTGCCGCTCGTCTTCGAACATCGCTATCTCTGTCCTTTAGAGCCTTGATAAGGAGTTCAACTGCCGATTCTCCTATCTTACGAAGGGCCTCGTCTACTTTTTCTCTAACCTCGATGTCGATATCCTTCATAGCCTGGATTAGTGGTTTAACAGTCCTTCCGTTTCCTATCTTGCCAAGAGCCTCCGCTGCTGAACGTCGAACATTCATATCCGCATCCTTTAGAGCCTGAGCGAGTGATTCGACCACTCGCGCATCTCCCAGTTCACCAAGAGACTGTACGGCGTACCATCGAACATTCCAAGCTCTGTCCTTTAGAGCCTCAGTGAGAGGCTCAACCGCTTTTTCATTACCCATCTTACCGAGAGCAGAAGCCGCTGAACTTCGAACATCACTGCTGTCATCCTTTAAGGCTTGGATGATGGGCTCAACAGCCCTAACGTCTCCCACCCAATTGAGAGCCATCACTGCGTTATCTCGAACCGTACTATCATCATCCTTTAGTTTCTGAATAAGGGGTTCTACCGCCCTCGCATCTCTTATCCTGCCAAGGGCCAACGCCGCTTCCATTCGAATACACTTATCTTTATTCTGTAGGGCTTTTATGAGCCCTTCAACATCTCTTTTCTTCTCCATCTTCTCCACATTTGGTCCAAACAATCCCATGGGCCTACATCTCCCCTCTACTAGACTACAGTAAACAATGCACACTTAGTAGTTTGGAAGTGTAAAGTTAATAGGCTTTATTCAAGTTTTTGTGGCGGCGCGCGCACAACAGTTTCGGACTGCTTAGGTTTCGCATGAACGTGCAGAAAAATCATTATATTTTGACTCAGGCTTAGTATTTGTTGATGGAATATACTGGTATAGCATCAGTTGATGCGAGAATAGACAGAAAGATAGAGGCAGCGAAATCAGCCAAGTTTTTGTGCCAAGAAACCTGAGCGAATGCAACACCCTGATACCACAGCTACAGACTATTGTTGATGAGTACAAAAATGCACTAATGCCTTGGAAGCACGAACGCGGAACATTGGGCACGGCGATGTTTGGCATTGAACATCCTGCTTGGAACGCCGTCTAGCGCGCGTGACTGACCTATTCATATCGAACCAAGTATAGTGGTCTGTTCGCTTGCCTCTTCTTTTCTTCCCGGGAAACATTTGCCAATGACTTGATGCTCTTCAAGATGAGGTCCGCGTTCATTTTTCTATCGCTGCCGCCAATTTTTTCCTGAATTTTCAATCTCACATCGCTTCTATTGGTAGTTACAACCCCATATTTAATCCTAGGTATATTTAAATTCTGAAGCCAAAATCAATATCTAGCGCGCACTTATGTTTCATTAGTTTTGACGATTCTGATTAATTATTTGGGCTCAGCCAGTTTCCCATATTTCTCCCGCCCTTTGTTAATTGGTCATTCGACTGAGGGCCGGATTCCTTTCGAAGGCGGATTAAGGCAATGGTGGCGGCCGTGTTGCTGACTTCGGCTTTCGCCTGTGTCTCGCAACTAGAATTGCTATTAGCACGGTGACCACCACAAGGATCGCGGCTAGCAGTATCCAGGTCTGTGGGAACGCAGATGAGCTTGGAGCAGTGGTCTTGTATAATTGCAGCTGGATCACGGATATTTGTTTGTATGCCTTGTGGGTTAGGTAGATCTTGCCAGTGTTGGGGTTCGCTGCGAGGTCGTTGATTCCGTTTTCTACTTCTAGACTGCCCAGTGTTTCATGTGTGGTGCCGTTGAGAACGTACACGGTTTTATATTCTGTGGTGTATTTCGTGGCGTATAGAAGGTTTTGGGTTGGGTTTACTGCTTGGGGTTCGATTTGGCATTTTGTCACTTCGTTTAAGGATTGGCCGTCCAGAGCCATGTTTGAGTAGCTTTCTGCGAGGATTTGGTGGCAAGTGTAGACTCGGTTGGTGGAGGGGTTGACTATGAGCTTGGTGCTGAATGAGTCGTTCAGTGGCGTAGTCTGTATGATTTCGTTGGTGCCGCCGTCGATGAGGTATAGCGCTTGCTTTCCGGTCCATGTGGCATATAAGCGGTTTGTCTCGGGATTAACTGCGATGCCGACTTTTTCTATCGTCTCGTACTCTATGCTTGTGGGTATTTCTATTGAGGCCTTGTGTTCGAAAGTCTTTCCATCGTATACTTCTATGCTGTCAGGGTAGCCCATTATGGTGGCAATGTCGGCGATGTAAACCGTGTTTGTGGCTGGGTTAACCGCGATCTCGTATGAGTAGTAGGCTCTACATGGTATTTTGCCCACGACCTCGTGAGAATAGCCGTCGATGACCAGTGTGTCGCCAAAGCCAACGGAAGCGTCTCCGCTGACGAATATGCGGTTGGTTTTAGGATTAACTGCAAGAGCGCTAGCTGTGAATTCCAGGGGGATTTCCCTTTCTATCTCGTCTGTCGCGCCGTCTATGACTGTGAGGGCTCTTTCGGCGCTAACATATACGCGGTTTGTCTCCTCGTTGATGGCCATGCTCTCAGGTATTTTGTCTAGGGTGATCGTGGCAACCGCCGTTAGGTTGGCAGCGTAGGTTTTTGCAGTTGGGTAGTGGTCGTAGCTGACGGCATTGACTGGAGGAGTGGGCGTGGCAGTTGCTAGAAAGATGAGCATGATAACGGGTAGGTATGCCCGAAGCGTTCTACTTATGCCCGCTGAACGTGCAGGTGGAAACATTGTTTGTGCCTTTACTTCATTAATCGTGCATGCTGTTCATTTAAGATCTTCTCTCACCCGCGGTGTCGCGTGGTTTCTGTTTCAGATTCGCAAAGTGCGCGCGGCTATACTGTCAGAAAATGTGGTGTTGGAGGAAATTTTTATGAGTTGAAAAGGTGAATATTATAAGGTGATGCGTGTGGAATCTGATATAGATAAGGCTTTTGACTGGCTTGTTTTGACGTTGGGCGTGATCGCTGCTGCCTTGTGTCAGTTTCCGGAGCTTTATCCGCTTAAGCCGTATGAGGTGGCGAGTTTAACTTTGGTGAGAGTTCTGGTCTTCCCCTTGGTGGTGCTTGCAATTGTTTGGCTCTGGAGCCATTTTGCGAGGAAAATGGAGTACAAAATCATTCTGAAGTCCTTTTCTTGGATCTACGCGTCGTTGATGCTCATCGCGGACATAATGTTGTTGCTCATGGGAACGGTCAGAATACAACTTCCGGGTGCGCAATTTAAGCCTGAACCAAGTAGTCCTCTGCAAATAATCTCTACCTTATTGTTTGCGTTTTTGCCTCCGATAGTTTTTCCTGTTCTTTTCTGCCTCTTTGTTGTTCGTCCTAGGTTCAGAGAGTTGTATAAGGATTCAAAGTTTCTCTACAGCTTTCCACAGCAAGTCTTGCTCTACATTCTGGCTTTGGCGACGTATCTTCTGTCCATCGGCATACTGGAGGGCATATTGTAAGCGCAGGCTTAGGCAGGTTAGGGCATGCCTCTTATCCAGGCGTCTGGGCTCTGGTACTTGACCTTTGGCGTGCGATCTTCGCTCTCCTCTTTCTTTGGTTCAAGGGTCTCCTTGATGGTGGCGAGCAGCTCCCTGTGGTGTTCCTCGTCTTCGATGACGCTTTGAAGGGTCTCTTTGACGCTGCTGAGGTTGATGTTGTAGAGCGCGTTGATCTCCTTTGTCATGTGGTGAAGCGTCTCGGCCTGCACGAGCACGTAGTACTCCTCGCCAAGGCTGCTCTCTAGAAGTGTCAGCTCCCCTGTAAGCTTTGTCAACTCGGTAGAGAAGAGCGGCTTTCTCTCGTCTGCGATCTTCTGGCTTAAATCGTTCACGATCCTCCAGACTTCTCCGAGCTTCTTCTCGCAGTCGCCGGTTTTCCTTTTTTGTTTTGGCAGGCTTTGGCTTATGCCCTGAAAGATGGCGGCGTGTTTCTTTGAATCGTAGGCGATCTGCAGGATCATGGACTTGATCAGGGGGGTTTCCACTCGGTCAGCAAGCGCCATGTAGAGCAGATGCGTCTTCTCTTCCAAGAGGCTGGCGCACGCTAGAAGGTCGTAAACGTTCTCAGCACCCTGTCTGTTGATCATGAAAGCTTTTGCTCCAGCAGATACTTGGATGCAGAGTATAAATCGCTTGTGAATTATGAATACACAAGCGCGCGCGGCGGATGGAAGTTAAGCGGGCAATTTATCAGGTATCAATAAGTTGTCTCAATTGGCGTAGGAGGCACTTTGCGCGGGATCCCTAAGTTATCCAAATAGCACGCGCGCAAAAAATTTTATAAAGGCAGAGTGTTTACCAAATCTCTATGCCATATAGAAAAAAGCGTGTTAATATATTGGCACCTGAATGTTACACTCCGCCTGGTCCGTTTGTCCATGCTGTTGTAGTCGGGGACACCATTTACACCACATGCTTGGGCGGTGTAGATCCAAAAACGAACAAGCTACCCGACGATCTAGTTACACAGACCGAGCAGGCGTTCAAGAACATTGAAGCTGTCCTGAAGTCTGCTGGCTTCTCATACAAGGAAGTAGTTAAAGCCACGATATTCACTACGGATCTTAGCCAATATGATATGATCAACAAGGTGATGGAGAAGTACATGGAAGGTAATAAGCCTGCAAGAACGGCAGCGGAGGTTTCAAGATTGCCTTTAGATATGAAGATCAAAATAGAGGTTATTGCTGTGAAGACTGACAAATGTGAGGAGGGTTGAGATTGCCGAGAGTTCCATTCGTAGATACTGAAAAAGCCCAGGGTGGGGCGAGGAGAGTTTTTCAAGACCAGATGAAGCTAAGAGGGAGGATCTCCACACTCTGGAGGACTAGAGGATGGGCAGGCAATGCTGTCGAGCATGCCTGGCAATTCTACAAGAATCTGATGGCTGAACCAGCTGAAGTGGAAAACAAGAAGCTT
>Ga0315306_10000981_pt1 | contig 13699 bp, 14 predicted proteins | sample TDP1_MG_FD_203803 | JGI IMG/M metagenome (GOLD analysis project Ga0315306, IMG submission 203803) | Freshwater sediment microbial communities from Lake Towuti, South Sulawesi, Indonesia - TDP1 | ecosystem: Environmental > Aquatic > Freshwater > Lake > Sediment | place: Indonesia: South Sulawesi... | reverse complement strand
TTCGAATGCGTAACAGATATAGAAGGGCTTAAACTATTCAAAAAGCGCAAATAGAAGGAGAAGTATAGTCCCTCCAAAAGGGCCCGTAGTCTAGTACGGATTAGGACGCTGGCCTGCGGAGCCGGAGATCCTGGGTTCAAATCCCAGCGGGCCCGCCAAAAATTCTTATCGCCTCCAACTTTGCCTATTTATAGAGGGGTCTAAATCATCTCGGCGAGAACTATGGAGTTGAGGATTCCATTCCTTTTAGAAGGTGATCTATATCTTTTCCTATGTTTTCGCCTGAATAGCCACCTTCTAAAACAAAAAGTGTAGGCTTGTTTAATGCTCCTATTCTTTTTCCAATCTCTCTATAAGCCTTTTCAGTCAAACCAAGAGAGGCTAAGTCTCCGCTATGGGTGTCAAATCCAGCAGAGACAGCAACAACCTCAAACCTACTAATATCGACTTTACTTAAGGCGTCATCAAAAGTTTTCAGATAAACCTCCTCTCCGCAGTCAGCCCACAAAGGAAAGTTTAGGCAATTCGCCTTAGAATTATAGCCAGTGCCAGGATAATGCGGATGCCTATGCAACGAAACATACATTACCTTTTCATCTCCACAGAAGATTTCTTGAGTTCCGTTTCCATGATGACCATCAACATCCAGAATCAAAGTCGGCTTATCTAGATGCTTAACTGCTATGGCGATGTTGTTAAAGTAGCAGAACCCCCTCGTATACGCGCCTAGAGCTACACCGTTTCTTCCAGCGTGGTGACCTGGAGGCCTCATAAGGGAGAATCCGCTTACCTTAGCTGCTAAGATGGCTCCTCCAGCTGAAAGCCTTGCGTACTCGTAAATGTTTTCGTATGCTGGGGTATCGGTATCTTCTACTAAACCTTTTTTAAGATTCCAAACATAATCATCATCATGAACTTTAAGCAAATCTTCTTCCGAGGCTGGTTCAGGCGTCAAAAACTCGTACCCCTTCTTCTCTAAAATTTCGTAGGCTTTCCTAACCCTTTCTGGTCCCTCAATATGCCAAGACCCATATCCTAAACATTTTTCTGAGAAAATTATTTTCATTTTCATTGATGCTCACTTCATAGGCAGATAAATGGGTTATTTTCAAATTAAAATATAACCTCAACCCTAAAAGGTTAAAAGCGTTTATATGAAGTGGAGAAAAGCGTTAATGGTTTCCGAGAATCCATTCGCACAGTTTCGCTTGGAATGTGAAGATATTTTAGCGAACGTTCTAAAGAAACTAATTCCAGAAATCCAGATAGCCCGTTTAGCTTTGGAGAAACCTCCAACTCCAGAGTTTGGACAGCTGGCTTCTTCTTTTTGCTTTGAGCTTGCTAAACAGGTTGGCGAGAAGCCTATTGCTTTGGCTGAACGTGTAGTTGAAGCCATAGATAAGTCAAAGTTTTCTTTAATCAAAAGTGTTGTTCCCGCTGGTGGAGGCTACATAAACTTTCATGTGGATTTTGCGAAGTTTTCAGCCTTGGCCATCGAATCAGCCAGGCAACTCGATACTGGATATGGTTTTGTTAAAACCGAAAAGCCCTTGAAAATCATTGTGGAGCACACCAGCGTAAACCCCCTTCATCCCATACATGTTGGACAGGCTAGAAACCCAATGTTAGGTGACGCTGTAGCACGTATGCTTAAAGCTAGAGGACACACGGTCCTCCGCCACTATTACATTGATGATGTTGGTCGCCAAACAGCCGTCATTGCCTACGGATACAAAAAATTGGGCAAGCCTAAACCTGAAGATAAACCAGACCATTTAATCGGCAAAATCTACACAATAACAAGTTGCTTAGTTGAGATTAACCGCTTGAAAAAGGAGCTTGAACGCGCCAAACAGGTGTCAGCAACTGACGAAATCACTAAAATCAACAGAGAATTGGATGATTGGATGTCTGTAGCTGTTGAACTGAAAGAGAGATTTCCCGAACTTTTCAATGAGCTTCTGGAAAAAATGGGCGAAGATGAAGACGTTGAAAACGAGATTAACGAGTTAAACCGCGCCTATGAGGCAGGAGATGAGGAAGCTAAGAAGCTCATAAGAGAGGTTAGCGACTTATGCTTACAAGGCTTTAAGGAAACGTTAACCCGAGCAGAAGTTTTCTACGATTCGTGGGATTGGGAAAGCGATTTTGTATGGAGCAACAAGGTTGCAGAAGTTCTTCAAATCCTAAAGACGACGCCTTATGTTTATACCTTAGGCGGAGTTTTGGAATTTAATGCTGAAAAAGTGATTCGAGAGCTTAATTTGAGGAAGAAACTCGGGTTAAGAGAGGATTATGAAGTTCCACCTTTAACGCTTGTACGTGCTGACGGCACTACGCTTTACACGACAAGGGATGTAGCGTACACCATTTGGAAATTTGAAAGAGCAGAGAAATTCATCAACGTTATAGGAATGGAGCAGTCTTTAGCGCAACTGCAGTTGAAGATAGCTTTATACGCTTTGGGTTATAGCAAATGCGCGGACAACTTGGTGCATTTTGCTTATAACCTCGTATCTCTTCCAGGCTATAGAATGGCAAGCCGAATGGGACGTTACATAACCTTCGACGAAGTAATGGACGAAGCTATAGAAAGGGCTTATGAGGAAGTTTCAAAGCGTTCCCCGCAATTGTTTGACGAGGAAAAGCGGAAAATAGCAAATTTCGTTGGCATAGGAGCAGTACGCTATGCTCTAGTAGAAGTCGACCCTTCAAAACCTGTTGTGTTCACATGGGACAGAGTGCTAGATTTTGAAAAGAACAGTGCACCTTACATACAGTATACTCATGCAAGAGCGTGCAGTATTCTACGGAAGGCAGCGAGAAAACCTGAAAATCCAGTTTACGAACTGTTAAAAGAGAAAATAGAACACGAAATAGTTTTGGATTTAGCGAGTTTTCCTGATATCTTTATCGAAGCAACAGAATTCCTCAAGCCCAATATGATTGCAGACTTCGCCAATGCTTTATCCGACAAATTCAACACTTTTTACAATGCATTGCCAGTCATAAAAGCTGAACCGCGAGAACTTAGTGATGCAAGACTCGCGTTAGTTGACGCCGTAAGGATTGCGTTAAGAAACGCTTTCACCTTAATCGGCGTCGTGGCACCCGAAAGAATGTAATTTTTAAGGTGCTTCCTTAACGATTGCGACTGCAGTGCTTGTTCCTATTCTGTTTGCGCCAGCCTCAATCATAGCTACGGCATCAGCATATGTTCTTATGCCGCCAGCAGCTTTAACACCCATCTCTTTTCCTACAATTTGCCGCATTAACCTAACATCTTCAACGGTTGCCCCTTTACCGAACAAACCAGTTGACGTTTTGACAAAGTCCGCTCCAGCCTCTTTAGCAAGCTTACACGCGATTACCTTCTCATCCTTTGTCAAATAAGTGGTTTCAATAATGACTTTGACAACTATTTTCTTAGACAAATGTTTGACATCTACAACAGCTGCAATATCCCGCTTTACAGCGTCATAGTCTCCAGATTTAAACGCGCTCAAATTGATGACCATGTCCAATTCTTCTGCGCCATCTTCTACTGCTTTAACGGCTTCCAAAGCCTTTATTTCTGGCAACGAAATTCCAAAAGGAAAACCTATCGTTGAGCAAACCTTAACGTTCGAGCCTTCTAAGAGTTTCGCGGCGAACTTCACGTAAACTGGATTGACAACCGCACATCGAAAACCGTACTGAACGGCTTCTTTGCACAACTTTTCAATTTCACTTTTGACAGCAGTAGGCTTAACAATTGTAGAATCTATCATTTTGGCTAGTTCTTCTCTTGAAATCTGCAATATTTCACCGTTAGCCTTAGATTTAGCGTGAATGCATTTAGCAATTTCTGAAAAACCTTTTGCTCTCTGTTGAAACTTAGCCCTCCTCTAAATAGATTTTATTAACTTTAGGACAAAAATAAGAAAGGGTTCAATGTGCAAGTGTCTAAAAAAGACATCAAAACTGGTTTAAGGGCTTTAGGTTTAAAGAAGGGGGACAATGTCGGTGTTCACAGTTCGCTAAGTAGTTTTGGTTTTGTTGAACGTGGAGCCGATGCTGTTATAGATGCTTTGCTTGAAGTTGTTGGAGACGAAGGAACCATAGTCATGCCTACTTACTCCACGAATAGAATAGAGGTTGAGCGAACACCTGAAGAAATAGTCATGGGTGTTACTTGGAAATTCAAAATCTTGCCGTTTGACCCTAAAGAGATTCCATGTTGGACTGGAATTATACCTGAAACTTTTAGGAAGAGAAAAGACGCATTAAGAAGCCTTCATCCAACTCATTCCATAGCAGTCATAGGAGCGAAGGCTAAAGAAATAGCCGAAGCAGGCAAGGAATTATCAGCTCTCGGAGGTTGGCGGAAACTGCTTGAGCTGAATGGCTACATACTTCTAATTGGTGTTGGTTTAGACCGCTGCTCATCTATGCACCTCGCAGAAGAACGCTTCAAACTTCCAAAAAACATACTAGATAAAATTACTCTTCCGCAAGAACTGAAGGAAAAATATCCTGAGGAAGGGTGGGATGTAGGATTCGGTCCATACCCAGACTTCACTAGAATGGAGGAGCCGTACCTTAAGCAAAAAATAATGAAAATAGTGAAGATTGGAAAAGCAACCGTTAAATTAGCTAGACTTAGAAACATGATAGACCTGTTTGCGGAGTATCTAGAAAGAAATCCAGACCTGTTCTATACCTAGCCTTAATGTTATCGTTTGGTTTGCTTGGGTTTTGTCGCGACTAAAAGAAAATCTGTTGGTATTAGAGGAATCTTTCCAACTTTTTCTTCCACATAAAACTCTTCTACACGGTCAATTCGAAATCCAGCGTCAATTGCTGCATTGATAATGTCGCTGAGCTTCCACACAAGCTCGACAGATGGTGGCACATTTTCTTCTGAATGGCAAACTTCCGGTCTTTGGTCAAAGTAACTCTTTCTGAAGGTTACTACTCCATCTTTTTCTTCTTTTGTAATTATAGAGAGTGGATGAAAATCTGAAACAATCAGTCTGCCACTGCTCTTAAGCACGCGATAAGCGTTCCTCATCCAAGCATTGAGGTCATGTATCCAGATGAATATTCCACATTCTGCAACTGCCAAGTCAAAATAATTATTTGGAATGCTTTTAGGAAGGCTTTGACAATCCGCTTCTATAAGCGTCACATCGACACCGCAATATACTGCTGCTTCCTTGGCAAGCCTGACTTGCTCGCTAGAAATGTCAACTCCAGTGACTATGGCTCCTTTCTTTGCACATGCCAATAAAAGAAGACCGTCGCCAAACTGTAACACAATTATCTTCTTTCCACTAATATCTTTTAGATAAGGTCCCAGTTTTGGCTCCATCTTTTCCAAGTAGGGATAGCTGTCCCGAATCTGTTTTCGCATCTCCGTCTTTTTCGTCCAATCATTAATAGCTACAGCATTCCAATGCTGCTTATTCATTTGGATATGGTTTTCAGAGTTTTTAGGTTGCACGTGTTATCCCTTTCATATCAACTATAATTGCAAAAATATATTTTCTTGTTTCTGAAAGAGCGGAAACATCTGTTCACAGAAGTTTCTTAGGAACGTTCTAACCTAGTTATGAGCGAACACACCATTATTGGCAAGATTAGCGAGGCATCACCCTCAATCATAATACGCTCTGCCTTTTCATTTACCTTGCCCCATGAAACCGCTTCTCTTGGTCTCGCGCCAGATAAGCTGCCATCCCATTCCACGGCTGTACTAATGTATACTGTATAGTTTAATCCTTCCCTAAACTGGTTCCACCAAAGCGTATGATGCTTAGATATGCCACCACCCACTATAAGGGCTCCCGTTTTTCTCGCCTTGAAAATGATGTCGTTGAGTTCTCCAGAATCCTTTAACAAATCGACTTTTAAGTTGTGGTCTTGTGAAAAAAGCCATAGCTGATATCCAACGGCTCCATCTGTGATGCCAGGCACGTAAACGGGTATGTTGTTTTTTGCTGCCCAGTATAGGATAGAGCTTTCGTTGCAAATTCTCTTTCCCATTTCACGGCATAGTTGATGTGTAGTGATTTCTTTGACGCCTTCTTTCCACAAATTTTGAAGTAACGTTTGCATTTTCTTTTCGATTATTATGCCGTAGCTGTCGTCTGGAACTAGAACGTTTCCTAAACGGTTTATTTCTTTTTCCCGAAGTTTAGCGTCATTCATCATGAATGAACCTTTGTAGTAGTTTTTCCAGCTTCTTGCAATGTCATGGTCAAGGGTTCCACAAGTTGTGATTATAACGTCAATAAATTTCCGTTTCATAAGTTCTTTTAAGGCACCTCTTGTTCCTGTAGCTACAAGGTTTCCAGTAAAAGACAGAAACTTTACGCAATTCTTGTCTTTAACCATACTTTCTAAGATCTTTACACCCACTGCCAGTTTACCAGTTGTGAAACCCCAAGCCTTTTCCATCTGCAAAACAAGATCATTAACAGATATGCCCTCAAATAAATCGTAATCTTCAACAACATCTTTCACCATTAAATGTTTTCCTCCTTCAATAATGACAAATTATTAATGTTAGAATAAATAGATGTCGAAAACGGGGACTTAGCTTCTTCGACTTCTTTTGGCTTATCATCTACTTCAGATGTTTGGTTGCTTTAATGATTAATGCTGGAGGGGAAGTTTCTCCATATTTTTTAACCATGTCAATAGCCTCAGTATATTCTTCTCGGGCTTCTTTGATTTGTTCCTTCTTTAGAATCGAAGTATTAAGGTAAAAGATCGGTGGTGCTGCGCTTAAGTTGTAATCAACAATCTTAACATGAACTTCTCTTAATTCCGCCTCTTTCAACATTTTTCTAAGTTCTTCTTGTGAGAAATAGAAAAGATCGTCCCGAATGTACTTGCATCTGCATTTGTAAAGAGCCAGATGTGCTTCCTGAGACTTATTTCTAGCCATAAGAATATTTTCAACTATTATAATTTCGCCGTCTTTGGAAAGAACACGGTACATTTCACGTATGGCATTTCGAATGATTTGCCTATTCTGGAAATTTCTAATGCAATGTACCGCCACGACCTTTTGTACAGAACAATCGCTCATTGGGATTATTTGAGCATCGGCCTTTAAACCCAAAACTTTATGCTTTAAATTCAGTTCAGCAAGGGTTTCTTTAAAGTTTCTCCACCATCCATAGCGACCCCTTCCATTCATGAGATCCAAACCGATGACCGCTTCTGAAAGTCTTGCAGCTGCAATGGTGAAGTATCCTCTTCCGCAACCCACATCCAAAACCATGTCATCTTTCTCTAATCCAATATCTCTAACTAATGCAATTCTCTCCATGCCTATGTCCGAGTTAAAGAAAACGTCCCACCAAGAAATGTTTGTCTCTTTAATAAAACAACTAAAGATTTTCTCAAATTTATCACAAGCTTTTCGGAATTCTTCCGGAGGGATTCCGTATAAATCAGAATATGTCAGACAATCTTCAAAATCTAAGTTAAACTTCTTGGCAAGTCTTGGAATAGCTTGTAAACCCAATATTTGTAGATTGACTCCCAATTTCCCACCGAATGATTGAGTAAATTAAATCATAGATAATTGTCCATTAACTATACTGGTGGCATGTCGAATAAGCTAATTGGTTAGGTATGCTATGATTTTGTTGTATATGTCTCTATTTCTGAAGTCTTCCTGCCCGGCGTAAATACTGGGGTTATCATTCACTTCAACCACAATATAATCGCCATTAACTTCTTTAATATCTACTCCATAAAGTCCACATCCGACCACTTCGCATGCTTTTAAGGCTGTTTCTTTCAGGTTTATTGGTGCATTTTCTCTCTTAAGCGAGATTGTTCTACCCCAAACAAAGCTCGGCTTACCCCTGCGTTTTGCACCGTGTTTCCATCTGCCTTTAGGCACCATATACTTGCAAACGTATAAGACCTCGCCATTTAGGACCCCCACTCTCCAATCGAAGGGTGTAGGCATAAACTTCTGTACAGCCAAAACATCGGATTTTCTGAAAAATCTTTTGGTGACTTCGCGAAAACTTGTTTCACAAGCAACTTTTTCCACATACTTTGAAAAGCTTGTGTATGGGGCCTTCACCACAACTGGCCGTCCAAAGCTCCTGAAAATCTCCAAAATTCGTTTGTGATGCAACTTATCTTTGTTTAAGAAAATTGTTGGGATATGGGGAATGTCACATTTTTTGAAAAGAGCATAGAGGTGGATTTTGTTTCCGCAAATCTGTATGGATTTTGGGTCGTCAACCACTTTAAGGCCATGTTCCCATGCTGTTTTAGAAACTATATATGCCGTGAAAAGCGGGTCTGTTGTTGCCCTAATAAAAACAGAGTCATATTTCGGAATCTCCAAAAGATTATTTCTAAATAGGAAATCGAATTTATTACCCATTTCTTCTGCCGTTGTCTTGAAATTCTGGAGGGCCACGGCTTCTTTCGGGTCTGTAAAATTATACTTCTCAACAAAACAGGCTATACTAGCCAACGAGGAGTTCACCATTCTTAGAAATTTGCCAAATTTCCTCTGATATCATTTTCAAATCACGTGGGCAGACTTCTTCTTTTTTAACTGGTTGAAGCCCGCATAGGTAGGCTCTTTCTTTGATGCGTTGAACATGTAACTTGCAAATTGGAATCTTAAAGACCTCGTAAACCTTCTTTGAGATTTTTCCTACATCCCTTTCGAATTCACATCTTCCGAAGATTGACTTAAACGAAAACATTTCGCCTTTAAGAGGCTGTACACAAACATCGAACTTGTAGTTCATGCCTAAACTTTTTAAGGCTCTGTAGAGGGCGCTTCGATTCTTTGCTATCTTAAAACTATTGTAACAAAACGGGTTGACAGCAAAAACAACCACTGGAAAGCCAAACTCGTAAATTACTTGTCTCACCGAACCTGTTACTAAATAAGGCATCGTTGGAATTCCAGCTTTTTCGGCTCTAAGCAGCAGAATGGGTGTTCTGTAGGCGTCAATTATGTTTTCGCTTGAAGGAATCACTGGATTGCCTAGAATCTCCGCGTGTAAAGACACGTAATATCCTGTTTTAAGATACCGATAATCATTATTGATGTTGAGAGTAAAATCTTTAATTACAGATTCAAGGAACGTTGACGGATTCATTGTAGGCAATTCTGTTGTTAGGTCGATGTTTGATACGACCAACACGCATGTAGCACCAGATGATTGAATGCTCGGTATTGCAGCAGTCATATTTAAAATTAACTGTACATTTATATCCACATTTCAGAGTAAAATACGGTTAAAGAGGAGCTAATACGTATAAAACCCTAGAGGTCTTAGGTCCAGAACACGAATTTTCATTGGTTAATGATGAACTGAGAGCTTTACCCATCGTAGACAAAATTATAAAAGACTTCCGTGGCCGTGTTGTAAATTCAGTAGAACAACCACGTTTTACTTTTGGAAAAGAACTTCAAATGCATGTTTTGGAAATTAAACCCAATACTCCTTTCAAATCGCCTGAAAATTTTGAGGAGACCATGCATGAGGCAGTTTTAACCCTAACAGACTTCTTGGAATGCAAATATGAGGCGCATTTTCTCGGGACTGGTATGCACCCTCTATTGAGACTTGACGAAACGATGGTTTGGCCTCACCGCCACAGACAAATTTACAAAGCTTACAGCAGAGTCTTCAATCTTAAGCAGCATGGGTGGCTCAATATCCAGAGCTTTCAACTTAACATTCCATACTTCAACGAAGAAAGAGCTATTTTAATGCATAATATGCTCGCGGAAATCTGCACCTACCTACCAGCAATTACAGCAGCCTCACCTATTTATGAGGGAAAATTAGGAGAACAAGTCGATAACCGACTGCATTTTTACATGCTAAATCAGAAGGAAGTGCCTTCGGTGACTGGAGAAGTCATCCAAGAATATATTTCTTCGTTTGAGCAGTATAGAAAGGAAATCATAGAAAGGTACTCATTAGACCTGGCCAACGCTGAAGTAGACGATGAATGTCTTCTCTACAAGGACTGGGTGAACTCTCGAGGAACCATCCTTAGATTTGATAGGAAGGCTGTTGAAATTCGGGTGATGGATGAACAAGAATGTGTCAAGTCCGATGTTGCATTAAGCTGTTTTATAAGGGCGCTGCTAAGGGGAATGATGAGAAGAAAAGCCGAACTTTTGCCCCATGAAATTTTGATTAAAGACTTTAATTCGGTTATACGGATGGGATTAAACGCAAAGACTATGCATCCAAAAGGACAAGTAGCCCGCCAAATCTGTGAACACTTTTTAAAAATTGCTTGGGAAAATGCAACAGAAGAAGAAAAGAAGTATATTCCAATAGTTCAGAAAAGAGTAGAGTGCGGAAATTTGTCTGAAATTATAAAGGATAGAGTTTGGAGGAAAGCTCAGAAAACAGATTTTAGAGAAGCAGTAGTTAATGTTTACTCAAGACTTATAAAGAGTCTAATTGATAATCAACCGTACTTCTGAAAAGTGTGAAAGGTTTCCCATGTTGAGCAAGAGTAAAAGACAAGACAACTTCTTCAACGTCTGTGGTGAATGTAAAATAAATTGCTGCAAGGGCGCAAGACCCCCAATAACCCTTAAACGTAAAGAAATTATAGAGAGTTATTTGAAGAATCAAAAGTTCCCTATTGAAAACTCATTCGTTCAAGCAACATATACTTTTCCCAGAGAGGATGTAGAAGGATACTGCATATTTTATGACAAAGAAACAAGAAAATGTATAGTTCATTCTGTAAAACCTGAAACATGCGTAGCTGGACCCATCACCTTTGACATAAACATGTCAACCCGAAAAATTGAATGGTATCTAAAAAAGGAAGAAATATGCCCGCTAGGGGGAGTACTGTATAAAGATAGGGATGCACTTCTGAAGCATCTAGAATCGGCCAAAAAAGAAATATTTAGACTTGTACGTGAACTGGATTCTGAAGCCTTAAGGGCTATATTAAAAATAGAGGAGCTGGAAACCTTCAAAATAGACGAAGAAGACGTAGCAGATGATATCTTAAACAAGTTAATTAACTGGGTTTAGATTCCTTACGTTCGAGAATGCGACAAAATTATTTCTTTGAGGCTTTTTGACCGTACCTTTCATGGAAGACTATTTCATCCTGTTCTTTGCGAGGTGGTGCGGTTGGCTGTTCATCAGGGTATCCCAATGGAAGAATTGCCATTATTTTCACGTCTTCTGGCACTTCTAATAATTTCTGAATCTGCATAACCAGGTCTTCATGTTCAGGTCTATCAAAGTTTATGTAGACAGAGCCTAAACGCAATGCATGAGCCATCAAAAGCATGTTTTGGGTTGTTACTGCACAATCTTGAACATAGGTTCTCATGCGGAATGATTCCTTCGGAACCCCGCAAACGACGATGTTAACGGGGGCTCCAGCAAACATGTCCCTGTAGAAATTAGCCTTTATGCGTTCACTCATTGCCTTGTAATAGGGACTGTCAGGCGGAAGCAATTTCAACTCGCCTTCTCTAATCTGCTGATAAACCTCACCAATTTTTCGTCTCGTTTCACTGTCTGTTACAATTATGAACCTCCATGACTGGCGATTTCCCGCTGAAGGCGCCCACCTAGCAGCGTCAAAAATGAAATCTAAATGCTCTTTCGGGATAAGGAGAGATTTGAAGCGTCTTATAGACCTTCGACCTTTGATAATATCCAGCAAATATTCAGCTTTTTCCATCTGCCTTTCTCCACTCACTTATCCACGATCAGCAGTATGTAAGCAATTCGGTTAGCGGGCCGAGTAAGTCTAAATCCTGGTTTAAATTCCCCATATCAAAACATATAAGCATAAATTTATTGAAGAAAGGATGTGGGGTTTAGAGTGTGGAGGTTGAATGTTTTCCTAGACTTTCAAAGGAACAACAGAAAGTTTTGCCAAAGGATTATGTCCCTCCTCCAATTGAAGGAATGTATTCTATTAATGATAAACATCCAGAAGGCGTTATTTACATATATGTAGGCTATTGTGATTGGGAAAAGAACTTTGACTATTGCTTAAAAGAATTCATTTTGACAATTTTCCATGAAGCTATGCACGTCATGTTTCCAGAAATAGGAGACTACATTCCATATGCAGAAAAGATACTAGCCGATATTCTTGACAAGAAGTCTAAATGCCAAAGCGAGCCAAAAGAAACGTAATTGAAAAGCGGGCCCGAGGGGATTTGAACCCCTGTTCTCCGGCTTTCTTCCATCAAATGCCCGGAGGCCTACGCACCTTTTTCTGGTTCGGCGCCTTAATCCATACTGGGCTACGGGCCCTACATAACAATTAAAGTTGAGTTCCATCTAATAATTGATTGTTATGGCGCTAAACGAAACTTCACCCCAGAGTTCAATCTATTTATAGAGGGGCTATAACACAAAACAGACCAAGATTAGCTTTTATATTTCGATTAGTTCTTCGTTTATCCACCAAGCCCGCTTTTTCCCAGATTTTTCTCCCGGATAATATTCTATTATAGGTTTTCCAATATGCTTTCTTGATACTTTTTGAATTCTTCTCAGTCTGTTCAGAACTAACCATCTATTTGTTTTTAAGTATTCTGCCAGTTCAGGAGTGGTTGCGCCTTTGTAATGGGTGAGATAATCTATTATTTTGTGGTCTATTTCGTCTATACAAAACGTGTGAGGATTTGTTTTTCCACGTTCATATGTAAGTAGTTCTAAGTCTGCAAGGTATTTCCTCACTTCAGAAAACTCTCTTTCCATCCTGTTTATCCTCTGTTCTAACTCAAGGATTTTGTCAGGTTTAGGTGTTTTTTGAATTTTCTCCATTATGGCGTCTCGAATAAAGTTGCTTCTTTCGCCCTCTGGAACGCGCAAAAGCATTTCTTTGTAAACTTCTTCAGGTATTTTTGCAGATATAACTCTTAATTTCTCCATGGCAGTGTCCCGCTGCTTAATTATAGAACTTGTTATTATTTCATAGTTTCTTTGCCTATTTTCCTTTCGGAAATTTTTTAAGGCTACAGTCTAACTCTAAACCGAAGCCAAATTTAAGTGATATATATGCCTAAAAAAACCACAATCTCCCTAATCAAATGCGATGTAGGCTCACTGGCAGGTCATTGCGTCGTTCCAAAACCACTCTTAAGCATTGCTGAAAAAAATCTTAAGAAAGCAAAAGAAGAAGGCTTGATAAACAGTTATTATGTTTTCAACGTTGGGGATGATCTCCAACTACTCATGGTACATGAAGAGGGCGAATCAAATCCAACTATTCATAAACTTGCCTGGGATACCTTTAAAGAAGCGGCAAATAAAGCCTTGGAACTGAAACTCTATGGTGCAGGGCAAGACCTTTTAAAAGAGGCCTTCAGCGGAAACATTCGTGGAATGGGTCCAGGTGTTGCTGAGATGGAAATAGAAGAGAGGGGTTCTGACCCGATTGCAGTTCTTGCGGCTGACAAAACTTCTGGTGGAGCCTTTAACTATCCACTTTTCCGCATTTTTGCTGACCCTATGAATACAGCTGGGCTTGTGATTGACCCGAAAATGGCTGGCGGTTTCAAGTTTGAGGTTCTAGATACCATAGAAAACAAGAAGGTCGTGCTTAAATGTCCAGAGGAGATATATGAGTTAATCGCTTTAATCGGAACAGTGCAACGCTACATGATTTCTCGTGTGTGGCGGGCTAGAGACGATTTGATATGCGCGGT
>Ga0315306_10000980_pt1 | contig 13701 bp, 16 predicted proteins | sample TDP1_MG_FD_203803 | JGI IMG/M metagenome (GOLD analysis project Ga0315306, IMG submission 203803) | Freshwater sediment microbial communities from Lake Towuti, South Sulawesi, Indonesia - TDP1 | ecosystem: Environmental > Aquatic > Freshwater > Lake > Sediment | place: Indonesia: South Sulawesi... | reverse complement strand
TGCAAGGCGATCCGCTGCGACGAGAAGGGCAAAGTCGTCTCTTTCCTAATGAACGACAAGTGCGCGGCTGGAACAGGCAGAGGACTCGAAGTCTTCGCCGACCTAGTCAGCGTGCCGATTCAGGAGTTGGGCAAGGTTTCGCTCAACGTTGAAGAGGAGCCTCCTCCCGTTAGCAACACATGCGTCATATTCGCCAAGGCTGAGTCTTTGGCTCTGTTGCGCCAAGGCTGGCCGAAAGAGAAGGTTGCGGCTGCCTATCACGCAGCCATGGCAGACAGAATAGTTGACTTGCTCACTCGTGTAGGCATCGAGAGAGACTTCGTGATAACTGGCGGCGTCGCCAAGAACATGGGCATAGTCCAGCGCCTAGAAAGGATTCTGAAGATCAAACCTCTTGAGCCTAAAATGGACCCCATACTGGCTGGAGCCTTGGGCGCCGGCTTGTTCGCGAAGGCTTTGTATGAGAAGGAGCAGGGGTTACGCTAGGAATTGAAGGCTCACTACGGCTACAAAGACGGCTCGGGCGACTACTTCATCATAATAGACACAGACAAGTGCAACGGCTGCGGCAAATGTGCAGAAGCATGCCCCTACCACGTTCTGGAGCTGATTCCCAACGAATTTGACATCGAAGGCGGAACAATGGCGGCGGTGAAAGAGGAGCACCGCAAAAAAATCAAGTACAGCTGCGCCCCGTGCAAACCCATAACCGGCGAAAGAAAACTGCCCTGCATTCTAGCATGCGAACCCCTTGCCATAACACACTCTTGGTAACCAACAGATCCGTTGGCGTTGATCCAAGGCATGGAAACCGTCAGCCTCTTTGTCAACAACCTTGAGGTCAAAGCCCAGAAGGGTTCATCTGTTTTAGAAGTAGCCAGAAACGCCGAGATTTACATTCCCTCTCTGTGTTATCACCCAAACTTGCCCTCTTCTCGCAAGACAAAAGCGAGCAGCGTAGCTTATCGTGGTAGTGAACAAATCCTAGGCGATGCGCCCGAGAAGGAGTTTGAAGGCTGCAACCTTTGCCTAGTTGAGGTTGAAGGTCAACCCGAATTGGTTCCAGCCTGCGACACACTAGTCGCTGAGGGAATGAGGGTTCAAACAGACACAGAACGCGTTCGCGAAGCCAGAAGAGAAAAACTCATTGTCATCCTGGCTAAGCACCCTCACGCCTGCCTCATCTGCGCCCAAAAAGAGGGCTGCACACGAGAGCCGTGCTCCACAAACGTGCCAGTGGCTGAGCGCTGTTGCCCAAAGTTTGGAAACTGCGAGTTGGAGAAAGTTGCCGAGTACATCGGAATTCGGGAGGACACGCCTCGTTATTTGCCAGCGAATCTTCCAGTCGTCAAAGATGAGGCACTCTTTGTCCGCGACTGCAACCTATGTGTTGGTTGCACACGTTGCGTGAGAGCATGCCAAGAACTCCGCGGCGTCAAGGCTCTGGGCTTCGTTTACCGCAACGGTGAAGCCTTTGTGGGGTCGATAGCGCCCAATCTCAAAGATTCGGCGTGCAAGTTCTGTGGAGCCTGCGTTGAAGTCTGTCCAACAGGCGCCTTGATGGACAAGGAGGTTAAGGCTGGAGAGCGGGAGCTCAGCTTAGTACCGTGTAAGTTCGCTTGTCCAGCGGGCGTAGACATTCCCAGATACGTTAACCTGATAGCCCAAGGTCGACAAGCGGAAGCCGTCGCGGTTGTCAAAGAGAAGGTTCCTCTTGCCTCTGTTTTGGCGCACGCCTGTGCTCGACCGTGCGAGAAAGTGTGCAGAAGTCGAGAAGTCAACGAGTCAATCGCCATCTGTGCCCTCAAGCGTTTTGCGGTTGACAGCGTTGCGGAGCGGCCCACAACATGCGTGAAAACTGCTTCTCCCACAGGCAAACGTGTAGCCATTATGGGTTCTGGTCCAGCGGGTCTCACCGCAGCCTTCTACTTGGCTAAGTTGGGGCACTCGGTGACCATTTTTGAGGCTATGCCTAAAGTAGGGGGTATGATGCGCTACGGTGTTCAAGAGTATCGTCTGCCCGAAAGCGTCCTCGAAAACGACTTGAAAGAAATATTGAGCCAAGGCATTGAGGTAAAAACAGACACGCCAGTTGGAGAGAGGCTGTCTCTCAAGGAACTCAAAGCAGAAGGTTACGACGCCGCACTCATAGCCATTGGATTGCAGAAGAGCAGAATCCTCAACGTGGAAGGCTCAACCAGTCCAGACGTGCTCGGAGGCTTAGACTTTCTCCGAGACGTGCGACTTGGAAGAGAGGTCGAGGTGAAAGAGCGTGTTTTGGTCGTTGGCGGCGGCAACGTCGCCATGGACGTGGCTCTGACAGCGCTGAGACTGGGCGCCAAAAAGGTTCAAGTGGTCTGTTTAGAGAAATGGGAGGAGATGCCAGCGTTTCCGTGGGAGATTCAGCAGGCGGTTGAAGAGGGCATAGACATTCACAATTCTTGGGGAGTCAAGAGGATTCTAGTCAGCGACAGCGGAAAAGTAGTTGGCATAGAACTGGTCCGATGCGTTGCGGTCTTCGACCAAGAGGGCACGTTCAATCCAACCTTCGACAAGTCAACGACCAAAACCATCGAAGCAGACACGATAATCTTCGCGATTGGGCAAGCACCCGATATGAAAGGGTTGGACGGCGATTCCCTAAAACTCACGAGACTGGGAACCATTGTTGTGAATGATTCCACCCTAGAAACAAGCGTTGCAGGCGTCTTTGCGTGCGGTGACATTGTGAAGGGACCAGCCTCAATCGTGGACGCCGTTGCCTTAGGCAGAAAGGCAGCGATAGCAATAGACAAGCACTTGGGCGGTACAGGCAACATTGAAGAAACGCTTGTCACCTCAGAGGAGCCTAATCCTTGGCTTGGACGAGAAGAGGACTTTGCCTCTAGGCGCCGAGCAGAGATGCCTGGCCTACCAGTCGAAAGGCGTCGTGGAAACTTTGCGGAGGTTGAGTTGGGCTTCGACGAAAACACAGCCACAGCGGAGGCAAAGCGCTGTCTGAGATGCGACCTGCGACTGCAGATTCGACAACCGCTTTTTCCTCCCGAAAAATGGGTCAGATTCGAGGCTGAAGCCGTGGCTAAGGCTCCAGAGTCTGAGGGCGTGTTTCAGCTTCTCGACGAGAAAAAGATGGTAATCTATATTAAGGGTACTGTGAACCTTCGCAAGGAACTGGAGGAGCAACTGCCCACCAACAAAGAAGCAAGATACTTCCTCTGCGAAGAGGCAAAGATGTTCACAATGCGCGAAAGCGAGCGACTTCAACAGTTCATGAAGAAACACGGCAAACTGCCCAAACAAAACATAGGACTAGAAGAAGACCTATACTAGAAAGGAGGTGAGGTCTTGTCGATTAGTGTCGTGCTTGATGTTGATGATACGTTGATTAGTACTGATCGTAGGATGCATGGCGTGTGGCGTGAGGTTTTGGGACGCGAGGTTCCATTGGAGGCAGTGGAGACCCTTAGTTTGGACCAGATTTTTATGAAGTTTGCCACGCCTGAACAACAGACACGAGGGGACGAGTTTCAGAAGCGCTTCTGGGATATTCTGCTCTGCTTAGAAGACGTTGGAATTGAGTTGCTTAAGTTACATGAACCCATACCTTTTAGTGCGGATGCTCTTCAAACGTGGAGTAAACATTGCAGGCTGGTTTATCTCACTGGCAGACCCGAAACTATGCGTGACGTGACTTTCAGCGAATTGAAGAAATTTGGCTTTCCCACAAACAACATCCAATTGGTTATGTTCAGTCTTGAAGACTTTGCACGTGTTCGAGGATTAAATCCTTCCGGGCATACGCTTGTAGAAGCAAAATCCAAACTATTTTCCACAATAACCAAAGAACACAATGTTGTTAGAGTTGTTGACGACTATCCTGGCTACTTTCTAATATACAAGCAGTTCGACGTTCCAGAAAGAATTGGCTTACTGAGTTCGAAAAGATATACACCGCAACAATTTATTGACAGAGGCGCCACGAGAGTCGTCGAGAGCTGGAAACAACTCCAAGATGATCTGCCAAAACCGATGTAGCATTCGTTAACCCCTTAAGGTCGCAACAAAACCTCTCAGCATATAGTTAACTTCATACCTACGCACATGGGTCTGTTGATTGCAGCTTAATTAAACCTTTATACTTAATTTCTCTTATTATTTTTGTTTGAGGACCACTTTTGAGTTTGCCTTGTGGTGGCGGCGATCAGAGAGAGGAAGAGCTGAAGCGGCAGGGCTGGATTAGACAGTTTGTCACAGATGAGCCGCGTCTTAGCGAAGCAGTGGAACTATACAAGTCATTGGGTTATGAGGTTCACTTGGAACCAGCCTCGTTTGAGGAAGTCAACCAAATATGCAAGAACTGCCTCCAAGCCGACTGTGAAAGATACAGAACCATCTACATAAGACGGAAAGAATAGGCGAATTGTCCCTTTTTTGGTCGCAAAGAATTTTTCATAAGTCGGCTAGTTTTCAGACTAGGCTTTCTTGAATCTGTAGAAGACTCTCCCGTCTTCCAGTTCAACGACTTTCAGCTGCAGCTTGTCGCCTATTCTGAGTTCGTCGTATTTGGCGTTGTCTATGCGCGCAGATATCAAAAGGTCGCCAATCTTTATTACGCCTACGCAGAAGGGCACGTCTTCGACGAAGCCTAAGGGTGCGCCCAACCTCATCTCGGTGAAGGCATAGAGTTCGCCTTCCGTGCCCAGCTCAACCCATTCGAACTCGCTGGAGAGACAGTTTGGACAAACAATTCTCGGAGGCCACAGGAGTTTGGCGCATTTCTTGCACTTTGTTGTGGTCAAACGTCCCTCCTTGAGGTTTTTGAAGAATTGGCTAACTCTTGTGTTTTTGTCGTCTTCGAGCGGGTAGAAGTCGAGCATGTAGGGTAGCTTAATGGTTTCCGACCGCTTCACTTTGTCAAACTCGACCTTGTCCATTTCTCTCTTTCACCTCGAATAAACCATTACGCTGTGAACGTTTGCGGGTCCGCTCAGGTTGTGCGCCACCGCTGTTTCTGCCCCTTCAACGTATCGCCCCTTCGGAACCTCGCCCCTGAACTGTTGCAGTGTGTCTAAGGCTTGGAGAATGGCTGTGGCGCCTAATGGGTGCCCACATCCGAGCAGTCCGCCTCTGGGGTTTACGGCTACCTTTCCGCCTATGTAGGGTTGTCCTTCCTCTATGAATTTCCCACCCTTTCCCTTCTCACACCAGCCGAACGCCTCGTACTCCATGATTTCGCTTATGGTGAAACAGTCGTGCAGTTCGGCTATGTCGATGTCGTCCAGAGTTGTGTGAGCCGTTTTCAACGCCTCTTGAACCGCCAGCTTGAGAGGCACCCACTCGGTTAGGCTGGCCAGATTGCCTACGGCGTTTCCTATGCTGGCTTGACCAGAGCCCACAACATACATGGGTGTGTCGGTGTATTTCTTCGCGTCTTCGGCTGGGACCAGAACAACGCCCGCGGCGCCGTCGGTTATGCCGCTGCAGTCGAACAGTTGAAGCGGAGGCGCAATCATCAATGATTTCAGAGCGTCTTCCACCGTGACCTCTTTCTGAAACTGCGCAAGAGGGTTCATGGTTGAATAGTGATGATTTTTGACGGATACGAGCGCCATCTGCTCCTTAGTCGTGCCGTACTCGTGCATGTGGCGTTGAGCGGTCATAGCGAAGAAAGGAGGTGCCGACAAGCCGTTTATTCCGTCCCACTCGCGGTCAAGCACACAGGTCATGTTGGTCTGTGCCTCAGCCATGTCAGGCATGTACATTTTTTCCACACCAAACGCAACGGCAACATCAGATAAACCAGAGGCGACACAAGCCCAAGCATAGCGAATAGCGGCTTGACCAGAAGCACACATGAGTTCAGCCCTAGCCAGAACCCTCTTAGGCGTGACACCCAAGTACTCAGCTACCATGGGAGCAACATGCGCTTGAAACACAAATCGCTCGGGTTGAGCCGCACCCACGATAAGGCTGTCAACGTCTCTAGGAGAAAAGTTGCTGACACCTTCGAACATGGCTTTTCCCGCCTCTTGAACCAAGTCTCGCCAACTGGCCTCACGCTTGCCGCACTTGGTTGCTCCGCCGCCCACAATGGCAACCTCTCTCATTTTATCAAACACCCTTCAACTTTGAAACTATTGATAATGCAACAAAGCCTATATTAACTATAACACTCTGCAAACTACATCCATAAGCTTGAGTAATGCTTAAGTTGGACTATCGGGATGATAGATTTTTTAATGACATGGGTTGCGCGGGCAAAAGAGGAAATTCGATGAACGAACTTTGGATTTTTTTGTTCAGTTTCCTCTTAGCCTTCATAGTCTGCTTGCTCTTGATGCCGTCTTACATTAAGAAGGCTAAGGCAACGGGTATAACTGGCTTAGACATTCACAAGCCTGGGTCGCCTGAGATTGCGGAGTGCGGCGGCGTCATACTTATACTGGCTTATCTCATGGGGCTCTTCGCGTTCATTCCATTCGTCAACGAAGCCTTAAGCTTCGAAATCATCGGCGGAGCCGCGGCAGTGCTCTTCGCCTCCTTCATCGGGTTCCTCGACGACATCTACGAGACAAGATGGAGAATAAAAGTGCTGACTCCACTGATTGGCAGCGTTCCCTTAATCGTGATGCGTCTGGGTCGCACAACCATGTGGACACCTCTAGGTTTTGTGGACTTCGGAATCCTCTTCTATTTCATCATACTCCCCTTCATCGTGACAGCCAGCGCCAACGCCGTCAACATGTTCGCGGGCTTAAACGGGCAAGAGGCTGGCTCCTCCATAATAATAGCTGCTGCCCTGTGGTTTCTTTCCATACGCCTGGCGAAACCCATAGGCTCGATGCTTATCCTCCCCTTCTTAGGCGCGCTCATCGCCTTTCTGTTCTACAACAGTTATCCCTCTCGTGTTTTCCCAGGAGACATCGGCACGTTCGGAATGGGAACAGTCATCGCCTGTGCCGCCGTTCTCGCGGACCTCGAACGCGCAGTCTTCATCATGTTCATTCCCCACACCATAAACGCCATACTGTTCTTCATCGGGAAGTTGAAGGGCGAAACACCGCCGAGAGAGGCTTTGATGAACCCAGACGGCACGCTCCCCGCCCCAACAGTATGGAGTCTTCGAAGCCTCATTCTACGAGTGCATCCGATGAACGAAAAAACCGCCATTGCCATAATGCTGTTGATTGTGGGACTGTTTGCTCTGGCGGGCACGCTCGTGTATGGCTAGACCAGCCTCACCAGTTTTTCTAGACAACTTCTCCAGAGGCTTATTCTGGGGGATTTTTCTGAAATTTATGCTCAGAAACCATTTATCCACCTAGCTACAAAATGAGCTTATATTCGCCCTCAAGCGAGGCTGAGTGTTGTCGGAAATCAACGAGTTGCTGGAACTGCTCGAGGATGACAAATGGTACGATCTGAGTCAAATTGCAGAGAAGATGCGACTTCACGAGTTCAGAGTTGAATTAATAACGAGCTTCTTGGCAGAATACGGATTTATTAACTTAGATAAGGAAGGCAACCGAATCAGACTTGCACCCTCGGTTCTTAGTTTCCTCAAAAAAATAAAGCCTATCGAAAAGCTTGAATCTGGTGGTTAGCGAATTAGAAGAACTCTGAGGTTGCGGTAGGCGTCGAGGAAGGCTCGTCCCTTCTTAGTTGTTTCAAAGAGCTTTGCTTCCTTACTGCTTCCGCTCTCAGAAACTTTTCTTAATAGACCTCTGTCGATAAGCAAGTCCAAATACACTTGCAGTTGTCGGAAGCTGAGGTTGCACTTGTACATTATGTGAGTTTTCTTTGCTCCTCCGAGAGCAGCGCGCAAAACGTTTGCTATTATGTCTATTCTGCTTCGATGCAGTAAACTGAGCTTCTCTTTGACTTGAACCAAAGGGAGCACCTGTTATGGTAATTCTATTGCGAGGGTATTTGTCTTGGATATATCTGCATATTTAAAATTTTGTTACAGAAACAAGCCAATACGAGTCTCGCGGCCTTGCCTTTTTGCACTGAAAGCGAAACTGTTTCTAGAAAATTTTTATAGAATTTTTCTTCTATTGACGAAAAAGCTTTCTCCAAAACTTAAGATTTCATATTGGGCAATTCTGAAATACCTTTTGTATAGACAGTCTTGGAAAGAGGAGATATGAGCATTTTAGACGTTTTGCTGGGCTTGTTGTCCCTTTCCTTTTACAGGTTATGGCATCCTCTAGTGTCAGCTTACGGATTCAGCAGTCCAGTCACGTTGGCAATAATCGCAACACACAACACGCTATCGATGAGCTATTTGTTACTCGCGACGGCAGTTGGCTGTCTGGCGTGGCGCAGAAGAGGTTGGATGCTGCCTTTCGCCATAGCGCTGCTCTGGACTACTATTGGGCTTCTGTTTCTCGGAGCGTACTCGCCAAAATATGGCGTTGCAGCCTCCTTCGCAGCCATATTTACACACGGTTGGCTGGAACTCTCCGCCCTGTTCTATTGGATTCACAGTCTGCGGAAAGCCAGCCTCAACTGTCGTCTCAGCGCTGAGAATGGCTGGGCTTCATGGAAGACTCTGCTGAAATCGCTTAGAAAACCCAAAGAGTTCTTTTCAGTCTTTGGAGGAGACGTCAAAAAAGTTTGGAATCAAACAGACAAAACAATGAGAGAGCTTTGGCACCAAAACCTAAAACAGAGCCTAACAATTGTTTCATTAATGATTTTTGTTTCAGCCTTAATCGAGACCTACGTAACACCCATCTTGGTGCTGGCATTTAGAATCTAAGGCATAGCGCCGAGCCAGATTTGAGATTTCTCCCTTTTCATGGGCATTAAAGGCGATGCTTGGAGCACCACGCAACCAGTTTAGCCAAGCCTTCATCGAGAGGAACCCGTGGTTCATAACCCAGTGTTTTCTTGGCTTTCTCGATGCTGGCGAAGCTGTGCTTTATGTCACCAGGTCTCGAATCCTCACGTATAGGCTTCAGATTCGTCTTGCCCATGATCTCTTGAAGCAGCTTTACCAAGTCGCTTACGGAGGTGGCGACGCCTGTAGCTATATTAAAGACTTCGCCCACCGCACGCTTTTTCTCCATGGCCAACATGTTAGCTTGGGTCACGTCCTCAACGCTCACGAAATCTCTAGTCTGTTCTCCATCCCCAAAGATGATGGGTGGCTCGTTGCGCATCAGTTTGTTCACGAAGATTGTTATGGCTCCGCTGTACGGACTATACGTCTGTCTTGGTCCGTAAACGTTGAAGTAGCGTAGGCAGACGGTTTCAATCCCATAAGTTCGATGAAAAGCCTTGACATAGTTTTCGGCGGCTAACTCAGAAACACCATACGGTGAGATGGGTTGAGTGGCTAGACCTTCATGCAGTGGCAGCGTTTTTGCTTCGCCGTAAACTGAGGCTGAGGAGGCTTGAACGAAGCGTTTGACGTTTGAATCGAGGCTGGCTTTGAGCAGGTTTAACGTTCCATTCACGTTGACCTCGTTTGCGAGGATGGGATCCTCGACTGAGCGCGGCACGCTCACCACAGCCGCCTCGTTGAACACCGCGTCTACGCCCTTCGCCACTTTTTTTACCAGTTCGAGGTTTCGGACGTCTCCTCGAATGAAGTGAAAGTTTGGGTTTTCTTTGTTGTGGGCGATGTTTTCCATTCGTCCCGTGTAGAGGTTGTCTAACGCGTAGACCTCAATGTCTTCTCTGAGAAGTTTGTCAACTATGTGGCTGCCTATGAAACCTGCGCCTCCTGTGACTAGAATCTTGGAATACTCGCGTCTCATGATGAAGCGCCTGTTTGGCACTCTTATGTATAGTTAGGCTCTAAAGATTTGCTTTTTCATCAGGAAACGAAAGGGATGGTGGCATATTTTGCAGACCGCTTGGGCACACAAAATCGGTAGAAACTCGCTACCTTTTCTAGAAGCTACCCATCACCTAGCTTAGTATGACGTCGACCATCAGAGCGAATATTATCCCGAGTAAGAGACTGACAGAGACTGTGTGTTTATACCCATACTCATGCGCCACCGGGATCAATTCATCTGCGGTGATGTAGGTCATCACGCCTGCCGCGAAGACGAGTGAAAAACCTATTACAATTTTTGTTCCAACAAAAGAGAGAGCAACAGCCCCAAGTAGGGCTGCGACAGGCTCAGCCAGCCCTGAGAGAAGCGTAAGAATTGCTATCTTAAAGGGCTTCATCTCTGCCTCTGAAAAAATAGTGGCGGTGGCGACCCCTTCGGGTATGTTGTGAAGCATTATAGCGATAGCAATTATCAGACCCAGTCTGGGCATGTAAGTGTAGCCTGTTGCGACGACAAGTCCTTCGGGAAAGTTGTGTAGTGTTATACCAATGGCTATAAGCAACCCCCTTCTGAGCATTTTCGCACTCCTGTCACCTTCCCTCCTAGTCGTCAGTTCAATGTGAGGAATGGACAGGTCTAGGGCAATCATCATGAGTGCGCCCAATGAAAACATGGCTATCAACTCGAAGTGTGTAAGCAGTCTTGTAGCTTCGAGGAAGAGGTTGTTAAATGAGACTAGGAGCATCACGCCCGAGGCGAATCCCAAGGAGAAACTCACGACTCTGTCACTAACTCTTCTAAGCATGAGGACAATAATCCCGCCGATCCCTGTGGCCATCCCTGCGATAAGACTTAGGAGAAATGGTTCAAATACTGAGTCCATAATGCTGACACTTCCGATTCTGCACACACTTTAGTAAGGGATGAGGGACCACTCCCTACGGGAGGGTTAATGTTGATAACGCGCCCACGAAATTTAAGCATAGCTAGAAGAACCCGCGCTATTGGAAGTAAATTTTCATTTATAGAAAATCCAGGTCTTCTTCGGCTTCCCAAGTTTCTTTCACAATCGATACACATATCTATTGCCTTTATGTAGCACGAGTCACAGACAAGCCTGCCGCACTCTGAACAATGATAAAGTTAACTGTTTCTCTACCACAAATTGCACACTCGACCAAAGCAGCCACTCGCCAATGCTTATGTCATACGGAGAAGCCACATTAACTGTCTGGTTGTTTTTATCCTCGCTTCTCCTAATATTTTTGAAGGTGGCAGTTCTTGAAGCATGGGGTGTTAGGTAGAACTGGCTACAAGGTCTCCACACTAACGATAGGTGGCTGTGGCCCAGGGATCGCCACAAGCACTGAGGAAGCGATCGGAGCATTCGAGCACGCAGTCAAAAACGGAGTAAACATGGTTGACATTGCCCCAAGCTATGGAAACGCAGAAGTCAGACTGGGACCTCTGATAAGCAGGCACAGGGATGAGCTTATCCTATCTGAGAAAACTTTGAAGAGGAACAAGGAGGACGCTCTGGCAGAACTCCAACAGTCCCTCAGAAGGCTTGGAACAAAGCATTTCGACATATACCAGTTCCATGCAGTAGACACCGTCAAAGAATTAGACCAGATATTCCACAAGAACGGCGCCATGGAAGCTTTCTTAGAGGCTAAAAATCAAAACTTGATAAGGCACATCGGGATCACCGCCCACAGAGACATGAGAGTAGTGCTAAAAGCCTTGGAACGGTTCGATTTCGACACCGTCTTGATACCAATCAACGCGGGCAGCCTGATATACCCTGCTCCAGAAAACGATTTCAGGCCAGTGCTAAAGGCGGCAACGGCTAGAGACATCGAAGTGATAGCCATTAAGGCCATCGCTAGAGGCAGATGGACCACGAGTTCGAGGAGATATCAGACTTGGTACGAGCCACTCGACAAGCAGGAAGACATCGACAGGGCGTTGTGGTTCACGCTGTCCCAAGAGGGCGTTGCAACATGCCCCCTAGCGTGCGATGTAAGACTATGGCCAAAAATAATCAGTGCAGCAAAGAGATTCAAGAGATTGGACGAACATGAACAGAAGCAAGCACTAGAATACCTAAAGAACAAAGGAGTAAAACCGCTATTCCCAGAAGGCTCGTAAGATAAACGCCCAAACCCAAGCCTATCAAACTAGAACAAAACTACGAGCCAGCCACATCACCCTCTCTCTTGCCGCTCAACATACCCCCTCCCTCGTAGGTAGAGGTCTCACACACGCAACAGGAAAAACAAAACACACTCGACCACAGACGGATGAGGCTAGTTCTAACCGAGCGCAAACATAGACGCTACAAGAAACCGTTGTCCTTCAAAACCTGCATCGCCCACTGTCCACTCGTCGTGACTGAGGATATAGCTTCTGAGATCAGCCGAATGGCTTCATCATACTGAAATTGACGTGCTTTCTCGGTTACAGCCTTCACCTTCTCGCCAGCTGCCTCAAAATCTCGCCGCCCAGAGACGTTGAGAGCTATGTTGATCTCGCCCTGCAGGGCGTCTAAAAAGAGTTCAAGCACCTTGTTGGCGCCGTTGAGTTCTTCGCCCTTCAACTCGCCAACTCGCTCAATAAGCCTAGCCGCGATTATCAACTCTGACTTGATTCTCTCAACGTACTGAAAACAGACTATGGCTCTCCCAATTCCAGACTGAGACTTCTCCGTGATTCTTTCACCTCTAAGGCAGAGAGATAGAGTTAGATAGAGTAGATGTTGCTGAAACCACTGTGGTTCCTGCGAATCGGTCGCTGTACTTCTGGTGAGAGTCGCCAGGCGTAGCCATCCCAATTATAACGTCAAGGAGCCAAAACAAAGGGTAGACTTTGCTTATGTTTCTGATGAAAGTTCGGTCAAGACTCGCGGGTTTTCCGTCAACGGTTGTAACCCTTAAGCGAACAACCTGTTTGCCTATCGTTCCTAGACCAGACTCGGTAAAGGAGGCATAAAGCATCCATAGGACGCCGCTCATAAATGGAAAGGCGACGCCAGTGAACAGAGGAGCGCCCATCACAAGGAGGTGAAGCAGAAGAAGCCAAGATATAATCCCTGTGGTAACGTATATGAGCACGCCGTCGATAATTGCTGCTATCAGCCGTCGTATCCAGTGGTCTTGAAGCTGGCGGTCTGTTCCGATCTTTTCGAAGGCTGTTGACACTTGCCTTCCTTTCTCTTGGCTTTTTCCTTCCCTTTATTTTCCACCGTATTTATGTCTGTTGTATCGAGTAACCGCTGGACATCACTGCTTTAGCCCTCAGCATGGCTCCAACCGAACAGTACTTCTCCTCAGACAGCCGAATAGCCCTCTTCAAGGCCCTTTCCTCAACGCCCTTCCCCTTCACTCTATACTCAACACGGATATTGCTGTAGACGCGCGGCGGCTCCTCAACGCGCTCTCCAGAAACCAGTATCTCCAGATCGTCAATCCGTTGCCTCTGCTTTCGCATTATATCGACAATATCTATGCCTGTGCAGCCTCCCAAAGCCGCAAGGAGCAGTTGTAGGGGGCTGAAACCCGAGCCTTCACCTCCGACTTGCTTTGAGGCGTCCATCACGATGGAGTGCCCCATGCTGTCGGTTGCCACAAACCGCATGCCATCTATCCACTTGACACGGACAACGCTCGGGGTCGGAGACTCCTTTTTCTCGACAATTTTCACAGGTCAAACCACCAGATACTCAATGTTTTCAAACAGCATTTATAATCTACGCACGAGTATGCCGCCCTTTCCAGTCGGGTCAGGGAAACTAGGGTCTTCAACAAACCCGTTCTTGAAGAAGAAGTTTCTAAACCTCGGTCGAGTCTCTGGTAAACCAGTGTGGCAGCCCCACGATCCGATGGCGATTTCTTCCGCTTTTTCTCCGTTG
>Ga0315306_10000977_pt1 | contig 13733 bp, 12 predicted proteins | sample TDP1_MG_FD_203803 | JGI IMG/M metagenome (GOLD analysis project Ga0315306, IMG submission 203803) | Freshwater sediment microbial communities from Lake Towuti, South Sulawesi, Indonesia - TDP1 | ecosystem: Environmental > Aquatic > Freshwater > Lake > Sediment | place: Indonesia: South Sulawesi... | reverse complement strand
CAGGACGATTGTTTCATTGTTAGATTCAAGAAGGATTCCATAGAGAAGTCAAGTACGTCGAGACAGGGGATGGTCCTCGCTAAGTTGTATCAAATCCCAGAGGTTCCCATATAAATCTTGGAAAACGGCAACAATCCCATAAGGTTCTTCTTTTGGTTCCCTCACAAGTCTAATGCGATCGATCGATCGTCAGATCGCAAGCCACTCGTTACTTGCTGATTTTCCCGAGCGGTCATGTTATTTTTTCGAGGTAGCCATGTCTCGGCCCTGGGAGTTAGCGGGGCCCCTGGCTTCTTGCGACGCGTGAAAGCTTGGTTTGGCAAGATCGCTGGAGTAGAGGTTGAGTGAGAAGAGTAGCCCGATCGATCGATCCACGAATCGGTCGCTGTTCGAGTGGTAGCCTCACAAAAGAACAACCCGGTTCTCTCTTTCGTGGGTGACGGTTGCTAGTCCCTTCTTCGTTTCTGTCGTAATATTTCCCTATGTTTGTGGCTTGCAGCCATACGGCGTGCTTCTGGAGAATTTCATCCCGGATGTCGTCGATTGATTTCTGTGCGTTCGTTGTTTGTATTCTTGCTGAGCTTCCGCCTTGCATTTCAGTACTTCGCCTTGTATTCTCCGCCTTAGGGCCAAAATCTCTTGTTCTGCATCAGGCCAAGTCAGATGCTTGCTTAGTGTCTTCAGAGACAACCGCTTTTTGGCAACCTTTTCCGCATGCCTCACCGGCAAGATTTGAAGCAATCTAGGAACTTCTTGTTTGCGGCAGATGGCAAGTTCCCAAAAGTCTTTTCTTGTGATGCCGTAGGAGGTCTTGTACCCTCGCCGCTTACCAATGCACATGTATGGGTTGAAGTTCATTCTCTCCAATTGAGCTCTGATGGCGTCGAGCAGCTGCTTGTCTGTGTTTCCCCACCGAATCAGGAGTGTAACATGGTTTCTCCAGCCGCGCTTGATCATTATGCTTCCGTCCGCATCCGTAAAGCTTGCCAGGAGGCGAAGAAAGCTTTGCGAGCTAGTTGCAATGTATTGGAACACGTTTTTTCTGACGTTTAGTAGGAAGGTGAAGGATGGGTGTAGGGATGCCCAGAGTCTGTACTTGTATGTGTGCGTGTGTTGATCGTAGTAGGGACGTTTGTGGATGCTGGCATACTCGCCGAACGTGTCAATGAATAGCTTGATCATCGCCGGATGCGTTGTTGTTAGACTAGCTGCAACAAGTCTGTGGTGTCTTCTGACAGTGATATCACCAAGAATGAGTCCAACCATTTGTGCTTCTTCTTCGATGGTTCCTGCAAACGGAGCCTTAGGTCCTTTTCGGTTTGCCAATGCCAGCGATTCCAGGTTCTCACGAATTGGGATGTGCCATCTTCTGAACAGTCGGCCGATCGATGTCTTGACTTTGCCTGTCATCTTGGCTATCCTTCGTGTGGATATGCCTTGTGTGAGGTGTAGTTGGTGTAGTTTGTGGCGTAGGGTTCGCCTTGCTCTGGGTGTTAGTGTGTGCCGTTGGAGGTTGAGTTTCGATACGATTTGGAGCACTTTCTGCGTGGTTTCGTTGCCTTTCATGTCTATCGTTGTCTTGGTTGTTCCGAGTGTCTTCTTCACCAGTCCGCGTAGAAGCGCTTCGTTGACGTGGGTTCGTCTCGCCATTTCTGTGATCCAGAGGTCTTGCTTTACGTGGAGCTCTATGAGTAGTTTCTTGATTCTGTTGAGAGTCCGGGGGGTTAGGCGGTGTTGGTTCAGGTTCATGTGCCTGAGGGCTTTGAGGAGGTCGGGCGTAGCTGTGTCTGGTCCGAGGTCTATTACGTTGGAGTAGTTGACGTCTAGGTCTTCGATCAGTTTTCTGATGGTGCCCCAGCCTTTGCCTGTTTCTCTTTCGATGTGTCTGATTGGTTTGCCTTGGATGTTCAGTCTGAGGTGGAGAAACTGCCTGATCAGCTTAGCTTCTTCAGGCGTCAGTTCTCGTGTGCGTCCATTCATTTTCGCTAGCAGTTTGACACATCTGTTTTGTTTCTTCAAACTCATTCTATTCTTTTTAGATGACATATATTCACCTCCTTTTTGTTGGGGTTGGTTTGAGGGGTGTTTGTGTGGTTGTGTGTGCCGCGTCTGATGCCTCGAAAAAAGTTGGGCGTGCGCAGTCTATGGTGAGCGTTGAGACCCTATGACCCTGTGTGGGATGTGGGGTCTCGAAGTCGATGTAGATGTCTGGATTGGTCGTCGATACTGAGTGCTAGGTGCCCTTTGGCCTCGGTCTATCGGTGGGTTATCCTTGGAATGGTTTTGGTAGTTTGATTTGTTCTAGGATTAGTTCGATGATGTGGGGGATGAGTGGATATAGGAGGGCTAGGTGTAGTAGTGCGATGAGGCCGATGGGTACGTAGAATTCTGGTTTCTTGGTTTTGTGGTGGAATGTTGTGATGCCGAGTATGGTTCCCCAGACGCCTCCTGCTATGCTGAGTGTGTAGAAGATTTTTTCGGGTATTCTTTGTTGTTGGTGTGCTGCGGCTGCTTTGTCTGTGGCCATGAGTATGAATGTGGTTAGGTTGAGGGCTGTGAGGCCGGTTAGGAGAAGTGTGGTTGTGGGGTCCATTGTGTTTGTGCTCGTTTTCTTCTGTTTGTGGAGGATTTATTCGCCTACGTTTTCTGGGTTCGTTCGATCGAGGTGATTTTTTGGGATGTTAGGGGGTGTTGTTGAACTGAGGTTGGTCGAGAGGAGGATTTCCAGGGTGGGAACGGAAAAATTATATATATTTACAAGGCAAGTGGGGTTTTAGGGGAAGACCGATGGTTTCGTGGTCGTTTGCGTTCAGGAGGGGTTTCGTTATATTCTTGTGGAGCATAGTTTGGGGTATCGCTGCAGGAGTCATTGCCTTGGTTATCAGTGGCGGTGCAATCTTGGCGATGGTGATGAATCCCTTGGCTTTCGTTGGGCCGGCTGCTGCTGGACCTGCTTTGATGATGGTTGCTGGGATAATTGTGGGGGCGCTGGTTGCTTCGATAGGTAATTATGCGACTATCGTCAAGATTACTTTGGAGAGCGTTGAAGAGACGACGAAGATTGTAGAGCAGCCGGCAAAGCGTCCGATGGAATTTTGATCGCTCGGGTTCCGCCATAACCTCCCTGGTGAGCCGGTGAGACGCCGGCTAAACCGCTTTTTTTCTCTCCGATCGATCGAGACGGCAGTCAGTTGGCGTTGACCACCCATTGGACCAGCCTGGCGGTCTTGGTCACGTTCACGGTGATCTTCTTTGTAGCCTCCTATCTCGCCTTCACTAGGAGAGAAGAGAGGTAGGCAACCCATTCTCTATTCGATACACCTCGCCGATCAATCGATACGATAGGAGAAGCTATGAAGTGAGTAAACTTTTGATCAACCGATCGGCTTCGGCATGCCGCGTTTTTGCGGCGTGAGGATGCGAGTCCCGAGGCTAAGGTGGGGCTACAGGGACGTGATGCGCAGGCCTCAGATGGCGCTCGCCAGGGGGCTGAGAGGCTGTAAGCGACCGACTGGGGCAACGAACCGAAAAACCTATTAACTAACTGGTGAACAGTTAGTCGGGATCCAAGCATGGGCGACCGAATCGGCAGGTTGTTGTGGTAGCCGCGCCTTGGATCGGCTTGAGCGGCAGGACAGTTGTTCGACAGCCGTATTAGTCGGTAGTGATAGGTTCTCTATGCGTTAGGAATCAGACTGGCGCTGTTCGCACACATCGTCTTTTTCGGCCCAGACCCCTCGCGGGGCGGGGAGGTGTCTCATCGGGTCTGCGGCTTCACCCCAGGCGACATGCGTTGTCGGGCGATCGCGGGGGACAGAACGTGGTTGTCAAGGAGAGGGCAGTTAGGATCACCGCTGTGGTTGTTCTTCAGGCCATCGGGTCGGCGTTGCTGCTGATCTTCGGCTTTGGGCTGCTGTTTCTATGCGCCTTCATCGCTGGGGGCATGCCATCTCGCGTATGCATTTTTCTTCTTGACGCACTTGGGTTTGTACCCGACTCCTTTACACTTGTCGCTGGGGGCATGGTGATAATGGCTCTGATCGGGTTCTTCATTGCCTAGTGTCTGTGGACCGGCAAGGTCTGGGTGGGGATCATCGATCGATCATCATAGGGTGACAATGCTCAAAGGCTGGGCCGGAGAAGGCAGGAGCTGTCGAAGAGAGAACGGTGGAAGTTGAGCGATTTACCGTGTAACAGATCGGGTGAGTCACCTCGCAGTCTTGTCAAGATTTTTCCTTGCGCCGTAAGCCCATGTTACGAATGGATCGATCGGTAGGCGCAAGTGAGGTCGGCAAACTCCGGTCTTATAGGGTGCGGTGTCGGAAATATTGAGTGCGCGTTTAAAGAATGTTTTTATTTCGACTGACTTTGGGGTACAGCAGCGGCGTTTCGAGGATGGAAGAAAAGATTATCGCTGCTGGTTTCGGCGGCCAAGGAGTCATGCTGATGGGTAGGCTTCTTGCCTACGCAGGCATGATCGAAGGAAGACACGTTACTTGGCTTCCCTCCTATGGGCCTGAGATGCGAGGGGGGACAGCCAACTGCACGGTGATCATTTCCTCAAGAAGAATTGGGTCACCCTACGTCACAGAGCCCAGCAGCTTGATCGCGATGAATCAGCCGTCGCTAAACAGGTTCGAGGACGCTGTCACGCCGGGTGGAGTCGTGTTGTTTGACAGCTCAATGATTGAGCGTGAGGTTCGGAGAAAAGATGTCAAAGCCGTGAAGGTTGCAGCCAGCAAGATCGCTGAGGATCTGGGAAACATTCTTACAGCGAACACGGTTGCTCTAGGGGCGTTCGTTGGAGTGAAGCCTGTCGTGAGCATTGGTTCGTTGCTTATTGCGCTAGACAAGGTTCTTCCCAAGCGCCGCGAGGATCTGTTGACCGCGAACACAGCGGCTCTAAAGCGTGGATTCCAGGCTTTGACTTCAGGACAAGGGGGTGAAGGGTCTGCATGAGGATGGAGATTCTCATCGATAGGGAACGCTGCAAAGGCTGTGAGTACTGCAGTTCGTTGTGCCCCAAGAAGATTATTCACACATCCCAGGAGCTCAATAGAAGGGGTTACCACTACGCCACCGTTGGCGATGTTGATGGCTGTTCTGGCTGTAGGTTTTGTGCGTTGATGTGTCCTGACGTTGCCATCAAGATCAAGGCGGTTGATCAACGAGAATAGTAGAGGTGTACACATCATGACGGAGCGGGTTTTAGTGAGTGGAAACGAAGCATGTGGAGAGGCTGCGATAAGAGCTCAATGCAGGTTCTTTTACGCCTATCCTATCACCCCTCAAAACGAGCTCCTGGAGCACATGGCTCGCAGGCTTCCTGAGGTTGGCGGCGTCTTCCTCCAGAGTGAAAGCGAGTTGGCCGGAATCAATATGGTCTACGGCACGGCCGCCGCCGGCAGACGGGTTATGACGGCCTCATCAAGTTGCGGCATCGCTCTTATGCAAGAGGGAATGTCATATCTTGCAGCCTCCCAGCTTCCTTGCGTCACCGTAAACATCACGCGCGCCGGGCCGGGTCTAGGCAGGATCCCGCCTGCACAGTCGGACTATCGGCAAGCTACTAGAGGAGGAGGAAATGGCGATTATCGCGTTATTGTCCTTGCACCTGGATCCGTACAAGAGATGGCTGACTTTACCTTGGACGCGTTTGATCTAGCCGACAAGTACCGTACTCCGGTTATGATCCTCACGGACGGTATGCTAGGTCAGATGATGGAGCCCGTGGTTTTGCCTGACCCTGTAGACCCGGAGAAGATTCCAGAGAAGCCGTGGGCGGTAACTGGAGCAAGAGGCCGTGAACGCAACCTAATACTAGCCTCACCCTACAGCGACGAAGAATTGATCAACCTAAACGATGAACTGAGCAGGAAATATCAACTCATTGAGGCTGCTGAACAACGTTGGGAATCCATTCTCTTGGACGATGCTGAAATCGTCGTGGTAGCTTTCGGCTCATCGTTCCGCATCGCGATCGATGCCGTCGAACATGCTCGAGACAAGGGGCTACGAGTAGGCATGATTCGCCCCATCACTCTTTGGCCCTTCCCAAGAGAGGCCTTCCGGGCCCTTGCAGGTGGTGTTCACTCATACCTTGTCGTAGAGATGAACGAGGGCCAAATGGTCGAGGATGTTCTCCTGTCTCGGCTTGGAGATGCACCTGTCAGTCACTTCGGGCATGGGGGAGGATGGAAGCCTTCACCGGGGTCTGTCTTTAGGCAGATCGTTGAGCTCTCTAGAGGGAGGCTCGCAACTTGAGGGAGGTCTTCGGCAGCCCGCGTTCGATGAGCGACGCTGCCGTACCTTATTGCCCCGGCTGTGGGCATGGCATCGCGCTCAGGCTGATCGGCGAAGTCATTGATGAGCTGGGGATATTCGAGAGAGTCGTGGGTGTTGCCCCTGTAGGATGTGCGGTTCGTTGTTGGCGTCTCTTTAGATTTGACATGATGCACGCCGCTCATGGTAGACCGCCCGCTGTTGCCACCGGTCTCAAGAGGGCGCTTCCCAACAACATAATCTTCACGTATCAGGGTGATGGAGATTCCGCGGCCATCGGATTGGCGGAGCTTATGCATGCTGCATTGCGCTGTGAGAAGTTCTCCGTATTCATGGTCAACAACGCGATATATGGCGCTACCGGGGGGCAGATGGCACCCACCACATTGGTTGGTCAATACTCTACTAGCTATCCGTCTGGTCGCGACCCAAGCCATGTCGGCTATCCGATCAAGATGGCTGAGCTTGTAGCCAGCATATCAAAGAATTCCTATGCCGCTCGAGTTGCGCTGAACAACCCCAGGAATGTCCTTGCCGCTCGAAAAGCGGTCACGAAGGCTTTTACAACACAAGAGAGCAAGCTGGGCTTTTCTTTCGTGGAGATGCTCTCACCTTGCCCCACCGGCTGGAATATGCCGCCACTCGAGTCTCTCGACTGGATAGAAAGGAAGATGATTCCCGAATATCCGCTGGGAGAATATGCCGTTCCACAGGGACTGGAGTGACGAGGTTATCAGCAGCAAGCTTCGCAAAGAACTCCCTCGGTTCTGTATTCTGTATCCTGTACGACCGCCCGGGTCCTCGCGGTATCGATCGGTGTCAGTCGGATCGCGGTTCCTACGCATCAAGTTGGGGCGGACGTGGTCTTACAGAACTATAGCCGGCGCGCATCGCGTGCCTAGCGTCTTGAGCGATCCGAGACACAGCCCCTAAATGATAGACAGGAAAGCTAGCCTAGAAGCTGTCCCATGCGTGCTATTATCTCTCTAATCGTCGTCCCCACCTGAAACACTTCCGCAACACCTATCTCTTTGAGTGTCTGCAGGTGTTTCGTGGGTATGGTTCCTCCGACCACCACTTTCACTTCCTCTTTAATGCCCTCTTTTTCAAGGAGCTTCATTATCTTAGGCACGAAGACCATGTGCGTGCCGGACATGAAGCTCAAGCCGATGAGGTCAACATCCTCGTCGATCGCAGTTCTCACAATCGTTTCGGGTGTTTGGCGTAGCCCGGTGTATATGACTTCCATTCCAGCGTCCCTCAGGGCCAGCGCCAGGACCTTTGCTCCTCGGTCGTGCCCGTCTAGGCCGAGCTTCCCGATCAGAATTCTCTTTCTTTTCACGCTCCCATCTCTCCTAGGAACACTCACCGCTGCCGGTATTCGCCGTATACATCCCTAAGGGTATCCGAGATCTCGCCCACGGTGGCCAGCTCTTTCACCGCGTCGATGATGTAGGGCATCAGGTTCTTGCCTCCCTCGGCTGCCTCGCGCAGGTGCGCTAGCTTCTCTCTGACTCTGGTGCGGTCTCGATATCTCTTGGCTTTTGCGAGATTCTCCAACGCCTTCTTTCTCCGCCTCGGATCAGGCTCATAAGTCTTCAAATCAGGTTCCTCCTTTTCAACGTACCTGTTTTGACCGACTATTACCGTCTCGCCTGTTTCTACGCTCTTCTGCCATTGGTAGGCGCACTCTGATATCACGTTTTGGTAGTAGCCGTTCCGTATGCATTCAAGAGCCCCTCCCCTGGACTCTATGTTGTTGATCTCTTCTTGGATTCTCGTTTCCATCTCGTCGGTAAGCCACTCGATGAAGTATGAGCCTCCAACGGGATCTACGACGTTTGCGACGTTTGTCTCCTCACCGATTATTTGGGCCGTTCTCACCCCAAATCTGAGGGCCTCGGGGGAGGGTATTTCGTACGCCTCATCATACCCGCTTACCCATGCCGATTGAGCCCCTCCTAGAACAATCGCCAAGAGGCTGAGCGCTCCTCTCACCAAATTCAGCGTGGGCTCCTGCCTCGTGAACATGCTTCCACCGGTGCAAGCCGCGAACCTGAATTGAAGTGACCTTGGGTCCTTTGCGTACAAGGTGTTCTTCATCGCTCTTGCCCAGAGCCTTCTCATCGCTCTAAACCTGGCGACCTCCTCGAGGATATCCATGTAGGAGCCGAGGAAAAAGCTCACCTGTGAAGCAAAGTCATCGACGCCTAGTCCTCTCTTTAGGGTCCAACGAATGTACTCCATGGCATCTGCGAACATGAATGCCGCTGCTCTTACGGAGTCTGCTCCTGCTTCACGGAAGTGATAGTCCGTGATGCTTATGTGGTTGAAGTTGGGCATGTGTCTCGTGCAATACTCGATTATGTCAACGGCAAGTTTCATGGAGGGTTCGAGTTCAAGCATCCAAGCGTTGCGGGCGACAACCTCTTTGAGTATGTCGTTTTGAACGGTTCCGCTCAATCTGCTGATGTTTGTGCCCTGTTTCTCGCCAATGGCTATGTACATGGCCAGCATGATCGGTGCCGTTGCATTTATGGTCATGGAGGTTGAAATCTTCTCCAAAGGTATTCCCTCGAAGACTTCCTCCATGTCTCTCAAGGTGTTGATGGCGACGCCCACTCTGCCAACCTCGCCCTCAGCCAAGGTGTGGTCTGAGTCGTATCCACATTGACTGGGAAGATCGAAGGCGAGGCTGAGTCCTGTCTGTCCCCAGCTGAGAAGTTTCCTAAAAAGCTGGTTTGTTTCTCTTGGTGTTCCGTATCCCGCGTACTGTCGTATGGTCCAGAGCCTCCCACGATACATCGTTGCATAGATGCCCCTCGTGTATGGAAAGGCGCCAGGGAAACCCAGCTTATCCGTGTAGCTGTCTTCTAGGTCAAGCGGTGTGTATAGGCGGGCCACCTTTATTCCGGCTGTTCTGGTTTTGAATTCGCTCTCTCTTTCCGGGTGTTTTGAAATCCAAGGTTTCAAAGAGTTCTTCTCCCATTCACTCAGGGATGACTTGACCTCCTTCATCTTTGCTCACAGGGACGGTGATTTTCTGTCCTATTAAGGGTTCAGAAAACTCGCGGGATGCAAGTGTCTTGAAGGGGACTTCAAATATGCTACTAAAACCATGGAACGCTGGGATTTCTACGATAAGGTGTCAGCAGAAGTCGTTTCTTTGTCGGCAAGGACTCTCACATTCTCTTCTCGACATCTTTTAGGATCACCGGCTCACGTTGAATGGTTTTGGAAAAGACCCGTGCCTGCGTGAGATGGAGGACCCGTAACCTGCTGCTGAATGGTTGGAGGTGAGAAGATGCACGGCAATGTTGATCGATTTTCGAAAGTCGTTACCACGGATGAAGTCGTTAGTCTTTCATCAATTCACGTGCTATTATGAGCCTCATGATCTCATTCGTTCCAGCGGACGAGACTCCTTCCAACGCGTCTCTGAGGTAGCGAATTACGTGGAAGTCGGGGAGGGTTCCGTAAGCTCCGTGGATCTGAATGGCGTTGATCGCTGCTCTCCTGGCTACTTCGCTGGCATATGCCTTCGCTCTGCAGATCTCCTTTGAGATCTCTCTACTGGTCTTGCCTTGGTCCAACAACCAAGCCGCGTGGTAAGCTAGCCATTTCGCAGCCTCTATCTCAATGTCCATGTCCGCCAGCAAAAATTGAATGGCTTGTAGGTCGGCTATCGGTCTTCCGTACAGCTTTCTCTCTTTCGCGAATCTCACTGCTGCCTCTTTCGCCGCCCTCGCTATGCCCAATGAGACCGCGGCGTTTCCCACTCTGCCGATTTCAAAGATCGATGTAAGCGCGATGCTAAGCCCTTGACCCTCATCGCCGACAAGGTTCTGCTCAGGTATGATGCAGTCAGAAAAGAATAGTTCAGCAACATCGATGGCGGCAAAGCCGGCGTGTCTCTCGACCCTGCCGGGATCAAACCCCGCTGTTCCCTTCTCTACCACGAACACACTTAAGCCTCTTGGCCCCTCGCCTGTCCGGGCGGCAAAAACGCAGTAATCGGCTGTGGACCCATTCGTTATGAAACACTTCCTTCCGTTTACAACGTATTTGTCACCGATGTGTTTTGCCGCGGTCTCCATAGCTAACGGATCAGAGCCGCCCGTTGGTTCCGTAAGCGCCATGCACATGATCTTGTCTCCGCTGACGACAGGGGGGATGTACTTCTCTTTTTGTTCCTCCGTTCCGAATCGAAGTATAGCCCAGAGTCCCAGGGGAGTTGCCTGGAGGAAAAGACCCATGGAACCGCATGCCCGCGATATTTCTTCTATGCTCATCATTCTAGCTACGTGTCCCATGGGGGATCCGCCGTACTCCTCCGGTATCACCACTCCAATAAGACCCATCTTCGCGGCCTTCTTTATGATGTCCTTTGGAAGTTCTCGCTTGTTGTCTAACTCTAGAGCTTTGGGAGCGAGCTCTTTCTCAGCAAAATCGCGAACGGTCTTTCTGACGAGTTGCTGCTCCGCGGTGAAATCGAAATCCATAACAACCACCTCATGCCGTACCCAAGGTGCAGTATAATAGCTTAGCGACAACCGTATTGAGGCTCTCTACTGTGGGAAGAAAAAACTCTCTTCCGATTCTGTCGCGCTCAGCGAGATCTAGCGATCACATGTGAAGAAGTTTATGTGCCGCATCGCTATATGTTCTCCCTTCCTCAAGAAGTTCTTCGAATCTCTTCTCTGCTTTGACCAATTTCGCCGTCGTTTTCAAGACCTCATTGGCTCTTGCCATCGGCACGACCACTATTCCGGTTTCGTCCCCGACCACAATGTCACCGTGAGCAACATTGATGCCTCCACATTGTATGACGCCGTTTATCGAGGAGACCCTAACGCGTGTTTTGCCTGATGTGGGAATAACGTGCCTTGCAAAAGCCGGGAATCGAAACTTCCTTATCTCTTCGATATCCCTGATTCCGCCGTCGCACACCACGCCCCCGACCCCATTTGCGACAGCCGCTCTGGTAGCCAAGCCCCCCCATGTGCAGACCTTTTGGCCGCCAGCGTCAAAGACTATGACGTCATTTCTCTTGGCCACTTGGATGACCTCACCAACGCGAAAATCATCTAAAGAATATGTTCCCAGTTCGCCGATGTCCTCCTTCACTGTAACAGCTGGCCCACATAAAGCAGCCCCTTGAACAATAGGTGAGATTCCCTCCATTACGCCCTGGAGCCCAAGTTTATCCAATGCATCTGAAAGCGTTTCTGTCGGCACTGTCCGTAGCTTCTCAACGAGATCCCTGGAAGGTCTTCTGATCTCTTTCTGTTTCTTCAAGGCCCAGCATCAAAGAAACGCAGGTATCCCCTATTTATTCCTCACGCTTCCTTGTTCATCAAGAACATGCAAAACTCTGCGCGGGGGTACGTAGCGATGGCCATGAGCGGATGTTTGTGAGAAGAACCACGGCTGTCCCCCTTTGGTCGATCGACCGTGCGCTGAGGTATGTCCACGTGGCAGTGGAAGTTCTGTCTTTCTAATAGCACGGGTCGTCTTTAACATTACAGGGGCTGTACAGCAATGTTTAAACAGGGAGATGGTCGATCGAACGAAGGCGGGACCGTTGAAGAGGTTAAGCGGCGATTTCGAAGTAATTCTTGCTGTCTCTCTAGCGCATTTTGCCAACGATGCACCAGTTATTCTTCTTCCGGCGGTGCTTCCCATTGTGATAGTGGAGTTCAATTTGAGCTATGCTGCGTCAGGAGCTGTAATTGCGGTGTCCGCCCTCTCGATGACGGCTTTGCAGGCTGTGACTGGGTATGTCGCCGACCGGGTGAACAGAATCACCTTCTTGTTTGCGGGGTTGGCGACGGTGGGCGTAGGAACCATCCTTGTAAGCCTCTCCAGCGATTATGTTCAGCTTCTCGCCTTCCAGTGTTTGGTGGGGGTTGGAGCGAGCGTCTACCATCCAATCGGTTACTCATTGGTGTCTGACATGGTTGAGTCTAGAAAGAGGGGGAAGGCCCTGGGGCTGGGGAGCGCCGCCGGGGATATGGCGGTTCCAATAGCTTTTGCGTCGTCAGGCTTCTTGGCTTTCGTACTGGGATGGCGGAACATCTTTAGGCTGTGGAGCTTGATCACGGTTATCATCGCTGTAATAGTGCCGTTGATGATAGCTGAGCCGAGAAAGAGTGGACTGCACTCAAACGCCAAGAGTCGTTCCACAAGAGAGATTATCACAACTCTAATTCCGGTGATTGTTGTGATGGGCCTAGCTGGTGCCTGCTACAAAATTGTGTCTTCCTTCACTACAACATACCTAACAACATTCGGATTGAGCATCGAGTTAGCGAACGGTGTAACTGCGTTGATGATGGCTTTGGGTGCGGTTGGAGCGGTCGTCGAAGGAGCCCTAGCTGATAGGCTTGGTGAGAGAAACGCCATCCTACTCGCAACGGTCATGCTGGGCGCGTTATCAGCGATCTCAGCAAATGTAGGTAATGTCTACCTCCTATCGGTTACAGTCTTCATAAGCGGGTTCGCTTTGCTGGGTGTTTGGCCACCGTTCTATTCGATCATAGCCAGGTCCACAAGCTTGGGTGCGAGAGCCTTCATGTATGGATTGCTGTTCGCTATCGCATGGAGTTTCGGCTCGATTTTCCCATACATGTCAGGTGTTTTCGCGGACATCTTTGGTCTACGGGTGATCTACATAATTGTCAGTTTTGTATCCCTGCTTGCAGCGTTCATTACATACCTTACTTTAAAGAAGTGATCGATCGCTCGGTCGGCTAGATTTTGTCGAAGGCTTGTTTTAGATCGGTGATGATGTCTTCTGGGTCTTCTATTCCCAAAGCTAGCCGAACCAGTTGATCTGTTACTCCTGCCTTCTTCCGGTCTTCTGCGCTGACGAAGTAGTGGGAGCAAGTGACGGGCTGTGTGGCGAGGGTTTCAGCCCCACCCAGGCTTGCAGCTAGGAAACACAGCTTGAGGTTTTCGATGAACTTCATGGTTGTTTCGAGGTCTCCCTCGATTTCGAAGCTGACGACCCCGCCGAAACCCTTCATTTGACGTTTCGAAACGGAGTGCTGAGGGTGACTTGATAGGCCTGGGTAGTACACCGTCTTTACCTTGGGATGTTTCTCGAGGAATCTTGCTACCTGCATACCATTAGAGTTGTGCTTTTCCATCCGTAAACCAAGTGTCTTCAGTCCACGTAGCAGTAGCCATGCGGCGAGGGGATCGAGTGTGCCGCCGAGGTGTTTTCGCGTTTCTTTCAGCTGTTTGACATAGTCTTTGGAGCCGGCTGCAATCCCGGCGGTTACGTCGTTGTGCCCTCCGAGATACTTTGTTGCGCTGTGAACAACGATGTCGACGCCGAGTTGGATGGGCTTCGAGTTGTAGGGGGAAGCAAAAGTGCTGTCAACCACAACGGTCATCCCTTTTCTCTTGCCGAACTCGGCAACCTTGGATACATCTACAACCTTCAA
>Ga0315306_10000975_pt1 | contig 13740 bp, 13 predicted proteins | sample TDP1_MG_FD_203803 | JGI IMG/M metagenome (GOLD analysis project Ga0315306, IMG submission 203803) | Freshwater sediment microbial communities from Lake Towuti, South Sulawesi, Indonesia - TDP1 | ecosystem: Environmental > Aquatic > Freshwater > Lake > Sediment | place: Indonesia: South Sulawesi... | reverse complement strand
TGGGGCGGATGTAGGCGTCATCGATGTCATTCAAACGCCATTCGTATTCGGACTGGCCGTCGATGGTTCCACGCCCCTCGACTGAGATATTCACCAGGTCCTCGCCGTAGATCAGAGCGTCCTTGTCAAAGGCATTTTTATCCTTGATGGAATAGAGCGTTGCTCCGGCTTCAAGAAAGAGGCGGACATGGCTGCGGAGATGGATTGTCCCTGAAGTGTAATCTCCGGGCGGCAAATAGACTGTGCCGCCTCCGGCTGCAGCGCAGGCATCGATTGCTTTTTGGATAGCCTTTTGAGCGCTTTCTGCCTTATTGCCTGTAGCGCCAAAGTCTTTAACGTTGAAGACAGTGTTAGGGAAATTCAACGCAGATGCGACGCTTGCAAGCGAGAGCGTTATGATGAAAAGCAAAGAAAAGACAATTTTTCGATACGGATTAGCCATAATGCCTCCTCCTTTTTTAGCAAAATGTCGATTTCCTTCAGGCTTATTTTCTTGAGAACTATCTTTTAAGTCAACAATTGAAACACTTTTTTCATCCGCCAAAGAATTTTCCATAAAATTGTCTTTAATTATAAATGATATTGATTTCGTCACAATTTAACAAACTTTTGACAAATATTTTACAAATTAATAACAACTTTTCTCTTTGAAAAGATTAAATTGCGGTAGAAAAGGAGGTGGTTGATGACGCAATCCTAACCGACCCTTATGAAGCGGCCGGAAGAGAAGCGTATAAATTAAAGGTCGAGCAGGGCTGCGATATAGTCATCTGCCTTTCCCATCTGGGCACAATGGCTGAGGTCATGGGGCTGTCGCAGGTTCCGAACATTGACATCATAATCGGCGGACACTCCCATGATGCCCTCTTCGAGCCAATACAAGATGGAGGAAAAATCATCGTCCAGGCTGGTGAATTTGGAATGTACTTGGGCGAGCTTAAGGTTGATGTTATAAACGGCACAGTTGCATTGAAAAGTCATTCAACTCTTAGGTGCTCAGATTTTGGGCGGGCTGGAATTCACGGTTTCTAACGTTGAGTACATTGATGACCTCTCCATGCAGGCCTCTGGCTTGACCTTTGAGTATGACTCTCGTAATCCTAGCCTTAGTATTGAGGAGATACTTGACGGAAAATTGAGCAGGATCGATCCGCTTTCAGTCAGGGTCAATGGAGAGGCAATTTTTCCCGATAATCTTTATAAGCCTTATTCGATTGCGCTCAATGAGCAGCTTGTTGTCTTCTTGAAGTCGATTGGTATGGAGCTTGTTAGTGAAAGCGATACCAATCTTTTCGAGTACAACCTTGTCAGGGACTTTGCCCGCAAACTAAAATTGCTCAATTACAGCTCTGAGGGGCGAATCATCGACAAGGCTTTTCTCAAGTGAATGATATCTCATAGTCCTTTTGAAAGAAATCCATCATCGCGTCAAGAAAAATATACAGATTATTAACACTTTGCTTAAGCTTCAATCGGCGAATATCAAGGATGAAAAACTTCATGAGGTGTTTAACGAAATCAATGATCGGATAAAGTCGATAGCCCTGCTCTAGGAAGTGTTCTATCAGTCCAGAGATTTGGCGAGGGTAGAATTTTTAGCGCTTGTAATTTTAACTGAAAAATCATATCATTATTCGAAATCAACTGGCATAAGGTCATTCTATTGGTTGAAAAGATATTGAAAAGAAATTTCGCTTTTTTCGTCATTCTTATGTCTTGTTCAGCTTACATCTTTGCTCACCCCCCGGCTTCCGAAGAGGGAAGTTCCCCAATGGTCTGTAGAGATCTCACTTTCGACCAGTTAGACCCATTTTATGAAAAGCTTTTCGAAGACGGTAAATATTTTTACTCAATCGGTGATTACGCCGCGGCCATAGAGAATTTTAAGATCGCCTTCTTCGGCTTTATCGACAGTCCACCGAAACTATTGGAATCCTTTGTCTATTTGACGGTTTGCTACTATCTGACAGAAAATTTAGAGAAGGCAAAGCACTTTAATAACGAGATAAAGCGGCTGAAACTTCAGGAATATTTTAAGGTTATCAAACTTCCAGAAGACCTGCTAGACAAGTTCCACGATATGAATGCCTATTTTGAGCGCCTGGAACAGAAGACAGCTACCGCTGCTCCTGGCAATCCTCCTGCGACTCAGCCGATGAAGTCTTCCGCGTCAGCCGCCAGAACCGCAAGCGAAAGTGTACTACCGCCCTCAATACAACCTTTGCCTGCTCGCTCTCCTCAAGCTGAACTTGAAACAGAAATCAAGAAGCTTAAGGAATCAATAAAGAAAGACAGAACTGATTTTGAGGCACATCTCAGGCTGAGCGCAATCTATCTCGAGAAGAAAAAATTGAAGGCGGCGAAGTCGGTTCTTGAAGATTTGCTAAAACTGGCGCCTGATAATGCGCCTGCGCATTTTGAGCTGGGAAAAATCCTTGCCAGCGAGAAGAAATACAGGGATGCCCTCCAGCATTTTCAGAAAGCCTCTTCTTCTCTCCAGAGCAACATCCAGCTTTGTTACGAGCTGGGAAAAGTTTATTTTATATTGAAAAACTATAAGGAAGCCAGGGAGGAATTCCTGAAGGTGAAGGAGATCATCCCGACCTACAAGGACACAGAGAAATATCTGGTCCAGATCGAGGAGAAGGAAAAGGCAAGACGAGTCCCTCCTCTTTAATTATCTTGATCCTGTCTTATATACAGCTATGATTTTCAGTATATTTTTTTAGAATTTGTTCCAGCTTGTCTTCGTTCCCGAAATTCTCTCTCCAGCTCTTTCTGAGCTGAGGGATAAAGTTCTGGTTAGCCTCTCTCATTCTCTCCAGCCTCTCCAGGATGAAGCTTTTCTCCCCATGCTCCAGAAAGTCCCACTGAGTCAGATAAATATAAATGATGTTCAGATTCAGAAACTCATCCGCAGGCTTGAATTCAAGCGCTTTGCGGAGGTAGAACCTTCCCCTGTCCATGTAGGTCAGAAGCGGAAAATTATAAAGCATATAAACTTTGCCCATCTCGAAGTAGGCAAAGGCGTCAATCGGATTTCTCCTGATGAGTTCTATCAGGCTCTCTTTTGCCGCGTCAAGGTAAAAGTCTCTCCTCTCTTCAGTTCCGAATTCGTTCTCGGCAAGGGCCATCTCTAAGTACAGGCGGGCCATTTCTTTATAGAAAACCGGGTTCTTCGAGAAGAAGACAGCCCTTTTCAGATTTTTCTCGAGCTGGGATAAGCTTCCCTCGATGCTCCTTGCGCTCGATCTCACCTCTTTATATTCATAAAAAAAGTGATACCCAAGGTATTCCCTCACTGCCAGAGCGAGCAGGATCGAAGCTCCTGCCCATAAGGCGATTTTCTTGGCGGACGATGGCACCATTTCTCCCTACTCCCCTCTCTTCTCTCTCAGAAAATGAAGTATCTTTAGAGATGTACTCATTTGGCAACAGCTTTCATTGTCAGCGCAAAGAGCGTCACAAAATAGACTGCATTCGCCGGAATCTGCAGGTTGAAATCCGTCAGGCTGTGGAGGAGGATGGCCGCAATCCCGGCCATGCAGCCAAGCCCAACTCCCCTGACAAAATAGTCGCTCCTCTTCATCCACCGCCAGAAGAGATATCCTAGCGTCCCGAAAGCAAGCAGAATCAGACACCCTCCACCAACCAATCCGCTCTCGGACAGAAGCTCCAGATAATCGTTGTGGGCATGGGCTGTGATGCCGCGGACATAGGCCTTTTCATACTTTGTATAGGCGTAGACATAAGTTCCTGGCCCGGTCCCGAATAGGGGATAGGTCTTGATTATTTCCACAGTGTTCCTGAATATAACCGGTCTTGTCTCCCTCGATAGATATTCCAACGAAAACCTCTCGATGACGGGCTTGATACCGATCATCGCCGCCGTGAAGACCACGGCTAGAAAAAGCGTCCTCAAGATTTTCGTAATCCTCTTCCTTTTCTGCCTCGAGAACCCCTCAATTTTTCCTCCACCCGCACCAGCCGCTGACAGAATGGTTATCATCAGGAAGAATGTGATGAAAAAAATAAAAACTCCCGACCTTGATCGCGAGAAAATAATTCCCAGGCCGATCACAGCCGGAATCATGCCGAGGACAATAGTTTTTTGCAGTTTTTCCTGCGCAAACCACAGGATTTTTTCTTTAAAAGTCACTCCCTTTTTCAGGGCAAAAAAGTCGGCTTTGGCCAGCAGATAGCCGAGGCTTATTGGAAAGACCATCTCAAGGAAGCCGGCGAGATGGTTTCTGTTGATAAAGGTGCCTGTGGCAGACCCGAGCCCCCATCTTTTTTTATAGGCAAAAATCCTCTCCGTCCCGCCGAAAGCTTCCATCATCCCGTAGAGCGCCTGGAAGAGAGCAGCGGCCGTCATCACCAACAAAAAAAATTCCGCTTCCTTCCTCGTCCTTACACAGCGAAAAACAAGGTAGGCGAAGAGAAAATAGCAGGCATATTTGATAAGCTCATAAAGAGAGAGAGGCGGCGCTAAAGAAAGCGTTTTCCAGGCGATTCCTGAGCCTTCCGGCCCGGCAAGAATTCCCCGATGAATGTCAGAGTAAATATTATAGGTGCCAGGTGAAAGTACCTTGAGCAAAAAAGGGGGGAGGGGGATTATCTGAAGAACCGTCACCCCGAAGAAGACAGCCAGCAACAGAGTGAATAAGAAGGGCACCATTCTCGGCGATAATTTCTCGCTTGTCATATCATTCGTGGCGTTTCCAGGGGCAAATTCGTCTTTTATCTCAACTTTTTCATGCGAAATAAAAGCTTTAAACTTTGGGCTGCGAAAATTAACTCCTTTATTTTGCCCTTTTCTCTTTACGTCCCCTACTAAATATAGACCGAAGAGCAGAATTGTCGCCGTCTCAAAGGCAAAGATTGCCCATTCATCCACCGCTCCAAAGGGAAGCGGCAGAAGGGCCATCAGCGCACACAGCCCCCAGAAAACAACTTTTTTCATCTTTTTCAATCTGACTTAAAAATTTTTCAAAAAATCTTCATTAAGAATAATAAATATCGGCAGGTTGATCGAAATGAATTGAATTATGGCTCGTCTTGAAAAATAAAAAAGGCGGGAATTTTTACTCCCGCCTTCCTTTTTTCTTTAGTCTTCAGCCTGCTCTCTGCTCTTTATCTTTTTGAGGGTGAAACCTCTTCTTCTTCCACCAGCAGCTTGTAGCTACCGTAAATCGCCACCGCACTGGCCCCAACAACGACCGCAATTCCCCCCGGAGTGCCGAGGAATGGCTTTTTAGCTTCAACTTCCAATTTCTCCCTGCTTACCCCAAGAAGACCAGCCGGCTTTAATGCCAGAGATAGTTTTCCGACTTCATCACCCTTCACTAGGATCATATACTTAAACTTGAAATCGCCTGCCGCTGTAGAAACCCAGAGAATATACCTTCCTTCGTTGATATTTTCAATCTTATACATGCCTGTTTTATCTGTCGGGGTGCTCTGGTATTGCGTTTTATCTTTAGTGTTTCTTATTTTCACAACAGCCTTTTCAACCGGTTTGGTCATATCGGCACCATAAATGATGCCGGTAAGAGTTCCCTTCTTTGCAGCTTGAGCCTGAGTTAGAGCTTCGACCGGGATAAAAAGCAGAAGAAAAACGGCCATCACCCCCAGGGGAAGTGCCTTTGACCTGAAGATTTTTCTTCTTAACATTGTCCGCTCCTTTAGCTTGTTTTTCAATTTATAAAATCTTAAATGCCATTGTCAAGCATTTTTATTTTTTTTTATTTTTTTTCGGTATCCTGATTGTCCACTTCTTCTTCGCCGGGCTCTCTGGCTCCCCCCAATCGGGGATGGACTGATTATCCAGTATCGCCTGGGGGATTTCGGTAACCATTGCCGCTGCCTTTTCCTCTCCCACCACTTTCCCTGCCTCATCAACTCCCAGGCTTAACCTCGGCGGCCTCCTTCCCGAATCATGGGCATCAGAGGCAATAAAGTGGACTAGGTTGTGCTTCATGAAGAGGTGAGCGGCCTTCTTTGTCTCGGACCCAAACTCTCCGCTAACGCTCTTTGCCGTAACCTGGGCCAGGCTTCCCATCTTGACCAGCTCGTAGAGAAGCTCCGGCCTCTCCATGAAAACCGCGTTCCTTTCCGGATGGCTGATGATGGGGATGAATTGCTTGAGCATGATGTTGAAAAAAAGGTCCTTCACTCCAGACAGAATATAATCCGAGGGAAATTCAATAAAAAAGTAGTCTGAATTGTTTATGGTGAAATTGTGTTTTCGGATGTTCTCCACTATCTCATGGTGGACGAAAACCTCTGCCCCCCTGTAAAAATCAATCGGGATTCCAGCCGCCCTTTCTTTAAGCTGGGCTATCCTCTGCTCGAGCAGCGCCAGGTTATCCCCATGCTTACACAGCCTATAGATATGCGGCGTCAGAACAATTTTTTTTATTCCGTCCTTAAAGGCAATCTCCGCCATAAAGAGCATCTCATCCCAGTCCTTTGCCCCGTCGTCCCAGTCCGGCAGCAGGTGAGAATGCAAATCTATCATTGATTATTGTTCACCATAATAATAATGGTAATGATAATGTTTGTAGTAAAAGCCGAGCCTGCGGATGTTGAGGTTGTTGATGATGACGCCCAGGGTTTTAATCTTGAGCATATCCAGTTTTTCTTTAGCCTGCTTCAGGGCATCCCGCGATGTATTCTCTGCCCAGACGATGAGAATCATCCCGTCAATCATCGGTCCGAGCACCAGGGCGTCGGAAACGGCAAGCATTGGAGGAGAATCAAAAATGATGTATTTAAACGACTGTCTCAGGTTCTCAATCAGGCTGGCCATCTTTTCCGAGCCCAGAAGCTCTGCCGGGTTGGGGGGAAAAGGCCCTGAATTAATCAGATAAAGGTTGGGAACCTGGGTCTTCTTGACTAAATCCTTGAGGTCAACATCGGCCGCCAGATAATTCGTCAGGCCGTTGATATTCTTTATCTTGAAGATGCGGTGCTGCTTGGGCTTTCTCAAGTCCGCATCGACGATCAAAACGCGCTTATTCATCTGAGCTAATGTCACCGCCAGGTTGACAACAGTTGCTGTCTTTCCCTCTTCAGCCAGTGGGCTGGAGATGACCATAGCCTTTAAATTCGGCTCGGGTGCTGAGAGAAGAAGAGATGTCCGGATCGAGCGGTAGCTTTCCGAAAAATTCGACTTCGGCGCAAAATGCGTGATCAGCTCAATCGATTTTATCTCGCCATCCCCTTCTTTTTCTTTCTTCTGAACTGAAAAACTTTCCTCTATTCCCAGCTTGTCCCTCACTTCCTCAGGCCCGCCATCTTTTTTTTCTTCAAATGCAAGCAGCCCTTCGCTCATCGCGCCTTCCTCTGCGGTTCTTTCCTCTGCTGCCTGCTTACTGCTCCCTTCTCTCTTCTTTTTCTTTTTATATCCATAGCCATACCCGTAGGCATACCCTTTCCTGAACCCATCGGCGCTGAATGTGGGCACAACTCCAAGTGTCGCAAGCCCCGAATACTTCTCCACATCTTCAGCGGTCTTGACGGAATTATCAAGATATTCGAAAAGAAACGCCAGCCCTACACCCCCGAAAAGCCCCAAGAACAGAGCCAGAAGCAGATTCCTTTTCTTATTCGGGCTCGAAGGTCTTTCGGGGATATCAGCTTTATCCACAACCCGCACATTCGAAGTTCGGAGCCCCCTCAGCCTTGCCGATACCCCGGTCTCGCTCTGCCTTCTCATCAGGGATTCGAGCAGGTTTTTCTTGTTTTCAATCTCAATCTTAAGGCTGTTGTAGAGAATCGCATTGCTGTTCAACTGGAAGGCTTCTTCTTTCTGCCTGTTGAAGACTTCCTGCATTGACTTTTCCTTCTTGAGTGCCGCCTGATACTCTGAATAAGCTCCCTTGATCAGATTCTCGGTTTCATTCTTCAGCAGTTCTTTGGCGCTTTCGAACTCGGCCTTCAGCCTCTGCATCTCGGGATATTCGGGCCTGAATGTCTCCTGTTTTTTCGTGTATTCTCGGCTCAATTTCACATAGTCCTCGCGCAGCCTCTGGATTAAAGGATTGCTAAGCGCTTCGGGAATATAATCCGGGGAAGCACCTTTTATCTCATTGTAATAGGCCTCCTTGTTCACTCTGTCAATTTGGGCCTGGGTCAGAGCGCGGTTCAATTCCCCAAGCTTATCGACGATGGTTGTTTCTTTGTCACTGAGGGCAATGATATTCTTCTCAGCCCCGTATGCCTGGAGCTCTTTTTCTTTCCTGGAGATCTCTGCCCCAAGGCTCGAAATCTGATCGGTCAGGAATTCTGTTGCCTGCTCGGTTGCCTGGTATCTGGCCTCGATATTCATATCGATAAAAGTATCGAAGAGGGAGTTGACTCCTTCTGCTGCAAGCTTTGGGTCATGGGCCTTAAAATTTATCTCAACCAGCCGCGTCAGCCTTACAGGCTTTATCTCAAGCCTCCTCAGAAAAGCATTGACCAGGCTTTGTCTTAAAGCTTGGTCTGATTTATCAATCGGCTTTTTCCTGTCTTTGGGCTTTCCCGCAAATTCTTTATTTTCATAAAGCTTCAGCCTTTCGACCACATTGTCGGCCAGGGCCCGGCTCCGCAGCAACCTATACTGAGTCTGGTAATAATCGTCTCGGAAGGTTTCAATCTGGAAGATTTCTTCGAAAGTCAGGATGTTGGGCTCTTTTTCAATTAGAAGGGTGCCCCTGGCTGTAAACATCGGCTTGGCCGTAAAAGTCAAGAAGGCCGCAACAGCGATCAAAACAAGGGCAAAAGCCGCAACTGTCCACTTCCTCCTCCAGACCACATTCCAGTAGTCTGAGAGGTTTATCTCCGCCCTTTCAGGTTTTTTTGTTTGCTGACCATAATCATAATTATTCATTGCTTACCTCACAAACCTTACCTCACAAAAAGTAAAAAATAGGCTTTGGACTCTTTTTATTAAAGTTATTGTGAGCGAATTTGAAACCGGGAAACTCTTAAAATATAGATTCCGGCACATAGACAACATCTCCTTCCTTCAGCTCTATATCCGGCCTCTTTCCTTTAATGATATCCTTCAGGTTCACTTTCATCTTTATCTCTTTGCCGCTCCTGTCTTTTCTCTTGATGGTAATGCCCCGCTTGGAAGCGCCCTCGGCCAACCCGCCGGCCTGAGCTATTGCCTGAAGCAGGGTGATCTTCTTCGACATCTTGACCTGCAAGGCTCCCGGGTTTCTCACCTGCCCGAAGACATAAATGTTAATAATCCTGTCCACAGGCACATTGATCACGTCATTGGCTTGAAGGGGAATGTTAAGCTTCTGGTTGCCGTTGACAGTCAAATCTTCCAGGTCAATGGCAATCGAAGCCGTCATCCCGTTTTTCCCCTCTCGAAGGACAAAAATTTCGTTGGAAGCGCTCTCTTTGAACCCCCCTGCCTGGGAAATCATTTGGAGAAGGGTCTGCCTCCCAACAAGCTCATACATTCCCGGCTTCTCTACAGCTCCTATTATAGCCACGCGCTTGCTCTGGTATTCTTTGATGAAGACCGAAAGCCGGGCGTTCTTCAGATACTTCGCCTCAAGAAGCTCGGCAAGTTTCCTCTCCACGCCGTCCTTGGTCAAACCTCCTATCTGCACATTTCCCAGCAAGGGAAGAGTAATAGAGCCGTCCTCAGAAACCCTTACCGTCTGATTAAGCTCCGGAAGCTCGAAGACCTTAATCTCGAGCAAATCCCTGGGCCCGATGGCATACTCCCTTATAAACACCTCCCTTTCTTGCGGTATCTGCTGAGCATAAGCGATTATCCCCCCCAAAAAAAACGCAAATCCAAGAATGCCAAAAAGCAAGAAAGCCAGAGTAAAAATCCGCTCAATCTTTTTTCTATTCACTTTCTAACCTTCCTTTTACCCATAAATTGTTTTACAACAATCTCCTTGCGTTCCTCGCCTTTTTGTCACAGCGAGCAAAGCGTGGCGCTCTCACACCTTACGCCTTATAACTAACGACTTACCTTATTCAAAAATCATATGTCAAATTAATCCCGACCAACGTCCGCTGGTCATCCTCCCAATCCAGGTTCGAATCCCTCACCCACTTACTCAACACCACTCCTATCCCGACTTTCTCCTTAAGCCTGTAATATATTCCAACTGAATGGATTGAATAATCGTCCTTTCTTTTAACTGTATTTTGGGAACTGTTCCCGAACGGAGGCTGTTCTCCTTTCTGAGGGTAGCTATTTTTTCCTAAGCTGTAATCATAATCCAGCCTTATCTTCTTATGCACATAAAATGAAGCACCGCCTCCAACTCTGTTCTCAAGAAAATAGGTATTATCATACCAGAGCGAAAACTGGACATCCCTCTTATACACTGCCCTCACACCCAGCCGCCGCAGCAGCCTCAGCTGCACATTCGTATCTCCCACCAGCCCTTTATAATCCTGCCTCTCCGGCGCCAGCGAATTAAAGAATTTATAACCCAGGTGTATCCTTCCTCTTATTTTGGCAAAAGGAGAAAACTCGAAACCTCCATAGACTCCAGAGCTTCGAGAATTCCTCAGGCTTAAAGGATTATCAAAATTGAACACCCCATACTCTCCATCCACAAACAGCTTCATCCGGAAAGAAAGCTGGTAATATCCTACAAAATTCAAATAATTCTCTTCCCTGCTTAACAGCTCCTTGACATTGAATCTTTCATACTCGAGGCTTTCGTAATCATACTTTGCTTTCCTGGAGCTAATTGAAAATGATGTTTTCGCCGATGCCTGCCACAGAATCGACCCCTGAACACTCTCTTCTTTCCGCCGCGGCCGGATGTCAATCTCAGTATTCCACCTTTCTCTGGCATCGGAGAGCCCAGCTCGAGCCGAAATGAGAAACTTGTTTAAAAGCAAATGCATCTGCCCATTAAAATAATTATTCCAGGTCCTTTCCCTTGCCGTCTCAAAGAAATACACATACTGAGGCGACTCATAGAGCGAAAGCAATATCTTTTTCTTTATCAGAAGATAGATGTTAAAAGCGGGACCTGCTGTAAAGGTATAATCCTTGATTTTGTTATAGGGAGTTCCATATACATTCGAATCATACCCGGCATTCGTCAACATCAGCATAGGCTGGATACGGAACGGCCCGAATTTCCATGCCGCCTCCCTCCGCATCCTCTTGAGCTCCTCCCCCTTCCAAGTGGTTCCATAAATTGCTGCCGTATCTGATATCATTAAAGTCAACCCAATGCCCAAAAAAATCAAAATTTTTTTCATGGAGCTGTTAAACCAATTTCTATATGCTCTTTCACCTCTAAATTCTGACACTTCTCGCTATTTTGATAATTTTCTTCCATGCTATCCTCTTCATCACTTCTAATATGAGGTTGCTGTGCCAGTCGAAATTTCCCTTTTCCCTCATGAGTGGAATTATGCCGTCGTTTCTCGCTATTTGAAAAATCTTCTCAATCTGCGCGTTGTTCATTTTCCCATAAATTTTTCTTGCATAATACCCCAGAAGTATCTCTTTCTTGATAGCTTTCTTCCATAATCTCTCGTATTCTGAAAGTGCCGCAGCCTGAAAATCCCCTTTCTCGAATCGACTCAAGACGACTCTGGCCGCAATCTCTGAACAGAGAAGTCCAAAATAAATCCCTCCACCAGTTGTGGTTTTCACCTGCCCTGCGGCCTCACCCAAGGCAAGCACCCGCTCCGCATAAGTTTTTGAAACAAGCCCCTGAGCTATAGGCCTAAACTGGACCCGCTCTTCTTTGAGACCCAGTTTTATTTCCGGAAAAAACTTTTCAACCATCAGCTCGAAACATTGTCTTGGATTTTGCTCTGTCATAAGTCCCATTCTCACCTTTCCCTCACTCATAGGCACAAGCCAGGCAAAGGCACCTGGTGCAACGTCATTACCCAGGAAGACCTGGGTGTAGTCTCCATCGCAGATGTTAAGCTCAGCCTGCACGCCTTTGAGAAAATTTCGGGGATAGCCGAGGCCAAGCTTTTTCTGGAGTTTGAAATTTATGCCGGTGGCCACGATAGCCATTCTGGCGTAATGTTTTTCCTTAAATTTTTCTTTAGCTTCACTCATAATCTCGATGCAATTTTTCTCGACGGCAGCCTCCACAACCTCGCTCTCAAGCTTTATTTCGGCTCCTTTCTCCCGGGCTGCATCGCCGAGTTCGTTATCGAACCTTCTCCTGTCCACGACGCAGGCAAACGCAGTTGGATGCTCGTAGAAGAGTGAGCTTGAGAAGGGAGAGACCGCTTTTATTCGCCTTATCTCCTTTAAGATCGATCCTCTCGAGAGCCCAAATTCTTGAAATGCCTGCTCTCCCACTATCCCGGTGCAGATGACATGCTCGCCCAGCTTTTGCTTTTTCTCGAGCACCAGAACTTTAAGACCTTGCTCTGATAATCTTCGGGAAGCATTGAGGCCGCTCGGGCCTGCTCCCACTACCACTACATCATACATTCTTTAACTCCACTGGCTTAAGAATCAAAGGTTAAAGACAGCAAATGGAGAAAGTAGAAATTCGAAATTTAGATTTTCCTTTTTCGCGATTCCCATTTCCCCCTAAACGTAATCCAGAAAGAAAGAAGGATGAGCTTCAAATCCAGCCAGAAGCTCTGCTTCTTTACGTAAAGCAGGTCATACTTCAGCTTGTGTTGAGGCGGCGTATCATATCTCCCGTAGACTTGAGCCAGACCTGTAAGGCCTGGTTTGACCATATGTCTGAGATTAAAATCAGGGAATGCGCCATTGAACTGGTGGACAAGCTCAGGCCTTTCAGGCCTTGGCCCAACAAAGCTCATATCTCCTTTCAGTATGCTTAAAAGTTGTGGAAGCTCATCAAAGGCAGTAGCCCTCAGAATTCTCCCAATCCTTGTCACTCGCGAATCATTCTCTTCTGCCCATACCGGACCTGTATATTTTTCTGCATTCTTAACCATCGAGCGGAATTTTATCGCCCTGAAAATTCTTTCTCTTTTCCCAACCCTTTTTTGAAAATAGAAGATAGGCCACCCATCTTCAATCAAGATTAATAATCCGATTAAAATCCATAGAGGAGATGAAATTATAGTCCCTGTTAGGGAAAGAGCGATATCAAACGCTCTTTTGATGAGGTGTTCATTCATGTCAATTTACTGCTGATAAAGGACCTCTTACTCAAAAGCTCAGCATAAATCCCTATCATTTCTAATTCTATAATTGGCCCTTTAATCCAATCATAAGTAATCTTTAAGCCTTCTCTTTAGGCTCGAAAGTCTTGAGATATGAAAATAAAATATTTAATATTCTCTCACTTGCCTTCCCATCGCCGTAAGGATTGGCCGCCTTGGCCATAGACTGGTGCAATCTTTCATCCTCAATTAAATTCATAGTTTCCGAAAATATCCTATCACAATCTGTTCCAACGAGCTTTGCCGTTCCCACTTCAATGCCTTCTGTTCTTTCAGTTTTTTTTCGCATAACCAGGACGGGCTTTCCAAGCGAAGGTGCTTCTTCCTGAACACCTCCTGAGTCAGTGAGAATTAAATAAGACCGATTCATTAGCCAGATAAAAGAAAAATAGTCCAGGGGCTCTATCAGGTAGATATTGCTAACATTGTTCAGCATTTTTCTTACCGGTTTCTTGACATTTGGGTTGAGGTGGACAGGGTAGATAATTTGAACATCGTGATTATATCGGGCAATCTTTTCTAAACCTCTGCAAATTCCGCTAAGCTCTTTGCCGAAGCTTTCTCTTCTATGGCCTGTTGCCA
>Ga0315306_10000974_pt1 | contig 13746 bp, 17 predicted proteins | sample TDP1_MG_FD_203803 | JGI IMG/M metagenome (GOLD analysis project Ga0315306, IMG submission 203803) | Freshwater sediment microbial communities from Lake Towuti, South Sulawesi, Indonesia - TDP1 | ecosystem: Environmental > Aquatic > Freshwater > Lake > Sediment | place: Indonesia: South Sulawesi... | reverse complement strand
ATGAATATGCTTGAAAGATATTTGAACTAGCTGAGAAAAGGCTTTTTAGGATTCTCCTCATAGCCTAGTTAAGGAAGAAGAAATGCCCAAGATACAGGTCCACGTTGAGTTATGCGATGGCTGCGGGATATGTGTCTCGGTTTGTCCAGCATTTGTATTGGAGCTTCTTGATGGAAAAGCGAGAATAGTGAATCCTGAAGCCTGTTTAGGAATCAGGGCAAAACAGCTCTGCTATGAATGCGTCGAGACGGAAGAAATATGCACAGGCTGCGTCGCTTGTGTTAGAAGCTGCCCAACCGCTGCTATTGAAATACTTGAGACCTAAGTTTCGACCTGTTAAGGGTGACATAGAAGGCAGAGGAACCTTTCAACGTCGTCAATTTGAAATTTCTCAACTTTCCAGAAAAGAAAAGGGGAGTTTCTCAGTTGCGTTTTTACTTCTTTAGTGCAAGTGTTGTTTCCCACGTGTCAGCATGGCCTTCCTCGTCCGATGCGATCTCCTCAAGCATCAGTCTGGTGGTTGTGTCTCCGAGCTTAGCGCAGAGTTTGATGTGTTCCTTGTAGATTTTTATCGCGTTGTTTTCGCCATCTAAGTCATCTTTTATCATCTTCTTGAGGTCGCCACCCGTCTTAACGGGGGCTGGCTTGGTCGTGGGTACGCCACCAAGATAAACGATTCTTTCGGCAAACTTCTCCAGGTGTTGCATTTCATCCCTGCCTATCTTTTCGAAAAGGTCTATGATCGCTGGACTTTCCATGCCTTCTGCCATCCAGTGGTGGTGTAGGTACTGTATTGTAGCTCCAAGTTCCAGAGCCACATCAGTGTTTAGGGCCTCGATGACTTTTTCTCTGTCTGCCTTTTTCAGCAAGAAACTCAATTTCTTATACCTCACTTTTGTTGTAGTTTCGCGATTTCTGTATAAAAAAGTTGCGTGTGCATTAACCCCCAGATTTTGATGCTATCTTCTCAAAGTTATCATTGATTCTTTTCCAGTTTACGTTCCTGAAAAAAGCTTCAAAGTATGGTCCCTTGTTTGGTCCCTGATCGTGGTAGAAGGCGTGTTCCCAAACGTCAAGAGCCATTATGGGAATTGAGCCCCAGACAGCACCTTGGTCGTGGAAATCCACTGAGTAGACGTGAAGTCTGTTGTCGCTGAGGTCGTAACACAGCAGAGCCCAGCCTCTTGTGCTATTGGCAACAGCCGTGAATTCCTTCTTCCAAATCTCAAAGGAGCCAAAGTCCCTTTTTATTTTTTCAGCCAATTTGCCATTTGGTTCCCCGCCCTTTCCTCCGAGGGTTTGCCAGTATACCTCATGGAGTATCATTCCGCTGGCGTTATGGCTCTCATTCAACTTCAGTCCTCGTATATCTGCGAAGTCTCCTTTTCTTCGCATTTCTGCAAGCTGATCTTCTATCTTGTTTCTGTTTTTGACGTAGGCTGCGTAATGTACGTCGTGGTGATACTTGAGTTGTTGTTCTGATATGCCATCTAACGCATTGTAAGCAAAGGGTAGAGGTTTCACCTTGTGTATCTCTCCCATCAAACCACCTCCTTTATTTCCTTTTAACAGAGCATTACAATCTAATGTTTTCTTATTTGAAATCTCCGATGACGAGTGGGGGTTACCCCCTTCAAGGGCTAGCAAAACTTAGCAGATTTGAGCCTGTACAGGTTTTGGCGCTCGCTTACACGAGCGAACAAATTATCTATCTGTACTTATTCTAGTATACTAGCGTATGTAATCTTTGCATGCATGCCTCAGGTTATCTTTGCGAATGCTGTTCAATTACGAAGCTAACTTCTTAGAAATTGTTGTTAGATGTCTGCCTAAATCCTTTGCCATTTTTAGCTCATTTCCTGATGGCATGCGCTCGCCCATCGGGCCAGCAATAGTTGAAGCTCCGTATGGTGAGCCTCCGCTTATTTCTTCAATCGTCATCTGCTCCTTGAAAGAGTACGGCAAACCGACCACGACACAACCATGGTGAAAAAGCGTAAGATGAGTTGAAACAATGGTGGTTTCCTGTCCGCCGTGTTGAGTGCCAGTGCTGGTGAACACAGCCGCTGGTTTGCCAATGAGAGTACCATTCATCCAATCGCCCCCTGTCTGATCCCAAAAGTTTCTCATCTGGGAACACATATTGCCGAAGCGAGTTGGAGTGCCTATAATGACCCCGTCGATTCCTTTAAGAGCTTTTCGAGGATCGGCGACTGGAATGTTCTTCATTAATTCTTTTGCCTTCTTTATATCCTCGTTCCAAGACTTTTCGGGGATAAGTTCGGCAACTTGTTTAAGAACTGGTTCACCGCCCGCCTCTCGAACACCTTCACCTACTGCATTGGCCATTCTAAAGATATGGCCATACATCGAGTAGAAAAGAACAAGAATCTTTGGCTTATTCTCTTTCATCTTCTCACCCCTCATTTAACTCCTATAGATACCTTCGTCAATGATCGGTTAATGGACTTTTAAAATTTGTGAGCACACTACAGTTCAACTAAAACCGTTGAATCTTGAAGCTCGATCTTAAATTTCATGCATACATGCAAAGATGGAATTGCGAGAGGGCGAAGATTGTAGAAACAAACTTGGGAAGTCAAAGATTTATCAACGATTTTTCGTAATCGACAACAACATATTTTTTGCCCTTTTGAACTACTTTATGCCCCTCTTTTTCCAAAAATTTCTTCTGACCTTCAACTCCGCCAGGATATTTCGGGTTTATCACTCCGCCAGTTTTCAGGGTGCGCCAGTAGGGGGTAGTTTCTCTCTCACCCTCTTGTCTTCGTTCTTCTGCTGCATTGGCGGCAATCCATGCAAAGATGCCAGTTGTTATAGGACAGCCTATTGTTGCCTTGTGTTTTCTTGCTAGAGCGGAGCGAATTTCATTAATCGTAACAAGTTTTCCCTCAGGCACTTTTCTCATCATTTCATCTACTTCCACCGGTGCGGGGATAGCTACTGTGCCTGTGCCCCATCTTTTGCTCATTTTTTCAGTTATCTTTTCTACTTTCGGTAGACCCTTATTATCCGCCAATTTCTCCGTCCAACTCTTCTTTTTTGGCGTCATAGCGCTTCCTTTCCTCTATGCCAATGGACTAAGATTTGAATTTTGGCTATATATCGGTTCTGCTGTTACAATGACCAACACAAGGATGAAACATTGCCTGAATCTCCTAGAAACAAGAAAGTTAACTATCAGCCGAATTCTAACCGTTATGGAAAATGGACGTAAAAGAAAACAGATACCGCACTACGGACAACGGCACAATCACTTTTAGACAATAACCTTAACTGGCAACCTTCAGTCTCTGCATCTATGCCTTCCGATATCTGTCTTCATTCTTCTTCCACGGTTATGGCTTCGGTTGGGCACTGAACCGTACATGCCATGCAGAGAATGCATTCCTCTTCTCTCACAGGAACAGATTTCTGCTTGTCTGGGTATTCGGGAAGGTTCTGAAGCTCGAAGACTTCAACAGGGCAGACATCCACGCAGACACCGTCGCCGTCGCATTTTTTCCAGTCAACCTTGACCTTTGGCATTTTATTTAACCTCGGCTTAATCCATGTTCAGCACATAAGACATTTTAATACTTTACGCTGCCCATGTGTAAAGGACACGATTTATATGATGCGTTCGGAAAAGTAGAGAAGAGTGGAAAAATTATGGCTGAAAGAAAGAAGAAACTTGCGATAATAGTTCACAGTGGCACCTTAGACAGGCTCTATTGCGCCTTCATACTTGGCACCACCGCAACAGCCATGGACATGGAGGCTCACCTCTACTTCACCTTCTGGGGACTCAACATGCTCGTAAAGGGAGGCCTAGAAAAAGCTGGACTGCCTGCAACCTACAAACACATGGAAGAACAACTGAAGAAGAAGTTGAGAGAAATGAAATATCCCACGCCCTATGAGATGCTTAAGAGAATGAAGATCTCAGGACTGCTGAAGATCTATGCCTGCAGTCCGACTATGGAGATGTTCGGTATAAAGAAGGAAGACCTCATCCCCGAGGTTGACGCGATTGCCGGCGGGGCGGCATTCCTCGATGTTGCCGCGGACGCAGACATAACCCTACTCATCTAGCCTCTTCGTCAGCAATACGAACAGTTAACATTTTAGGTAGAAATGTCCCTCAATAAGCGGTATGTTGGCAAGGAGGTTTGTATTTGGCTGGTAAGACTAAAACCAATCGGGAATTAGACTGCATAGGCCTATACTGTCCCGAACCAGTCTTTAGGACGAGGCAGGAACTCAACAAGCTAGCTGTTGGCCAAGTCTTGGAGGTGATTGCTGATGATCCAGCGGCTGAGGAAGATATAAAGCGGTTAGTAAAGAGACTTGGACACCAACTCCTTGAGTTACGCAAGGAAAACGATAGATTTCATTTCTTGATCAAGAAGGCGAAATAGGAAGGGACCTTAAGGATTGAGAAAAGTGTATATGGACCATGCGGCTGGGATGTCCATAGATCCCAGAGTCTTCGAAGCGATGAAGCCGTATTTTTTGGAGAACTATGGAAATCCTTCATCTTCCCACTCCTCTGGGGCAACTGCTAGAAACGCCTTGATGGAGTCAAGAGATGAAGTTGCTCGACTAGTAGGGGCAGAGAAACCTGACGAAGTCATTTTCACTTCAGGGGGCACGGAATCCAACAATCTAGCAATAAAGGGAGTTGCTTATCGAAACAGAGAGAAGGGAAACCACATAATCACAACTACCATCGAACACATATCAGTGATAAACATCTGCAAAAACCTTCAAAAACAAGGTTTTCAAATCACCTATATTCCAGTGGACAAAAAAGGCCTGGTTGACCCTAAAAGACTCAAAGACGCAATAACGCCCAGAACAATCCTCATCTCCGTCATGTATGCGAATGGCGAAATCGGAACAGTTCAACCAATAAAGGAAATTGGACAGATAGCCCACAGGAACCAAATCTATTTTCACGTAGACGCTGTAGCCGCAGCAGGAAAGGTACCCATCAATGTTGAAGAAGAAAACATAGACCTCTTATCAATATCTTCCAACGACACGTATGGACCAAAGGGCATCGGAGCCCTTTACATCAAAAAGGGAACAAGAATTCAACCAGTTATCCAGGGTGGCGGTCAAGAAAGAGGGCTACGTTCGGGCACAGAAAACATACCGGGCATAGTCGGCATGGGTAAGGCAGCTGAGATCGCTCAAAAAGAAATGGTAGCTGAAGGTAGACGGTTAAGCCAGCTACGGGACAAACTCATAAAGGGTGTTTTGGACAGAATTGAACGTTCCTACCTGAATGGACACCCAACTAGAAGACTTCCAAACAACGCCAATCTGAGATTCAGTTATATAGAAGGAGAGTCTCTCATCTTGGGTCTCGACATGCTTGGAATTCAGGTCTCTTCGGGTTCGGCATGCACTTCAAAGACTTTAGAACCTTCCCACGTATTGCTTGCGATAGGCTTAGCCCACGAGGAGGCTCATGGTTCCTTAGTCTTCACTCTGGGCAAGCAAAACTCAGAGGAAAATGTGGACTATGTATTGGAAGTGTTGCCTGGTGTCGTGAAGAGGCTGAGATCGATGTCGCCCTTGACTCCTAAAGAAATGTTGAGATGATATGATTGTACAGCGAAAAAGTTATGGATCATTTTATGAATCCTCGAAATGTAGGTGAAATTCCAGACGCAGATGGAGTTGGAACTGTGGGCAATCCAGTCTGCGGCGACCTTATGACTGTGTACATTAGAGTTAAGGATGATAGATTAGCAGAGGTCAAGTTTAAGACATTTGGCTGCGGAGCAGCCATAGCCACAAGCAGCATGATTACTGAACTTGCAAAGGGAAAAACCATTGAAGAGGCTCTAAAAATCACTAGGGGCGATGTAGCGGACAGCCTAGGCGGTCTCCCCCCAATTAAGATGCACTGTTCCAATCTAGCCGCAGACGCCTTACACGCGGCAATAGAAGATTACATGAAGAAGAGAGAGAAAAAGAGCAAGAATCGATAACAGCGCATATAGTCCAACGGAGGGAATGTAGTCTTCTTCTAAAACAACTATTATGCTGTTGACTTTGTCTCTGTGTCTTTCCAGTCCTTCCTTTTTTCAGCACCTCCTCAAGAGCACAGGGAGAATTAAAAAGTACGAATAATAGAATCACAAATAAGGAAAAGATAATGGACAACAATATTATTATACGAACGATAGTCCCCATTCTTCTTTTGATCGGAATAGGTTTCTTGTCCAGAAGAATTGGAGTCTTAAGATCTGGCGATGAACGAGTGTTCAGCGCTTATGTATATTATTTTGCACTGCCAGCTCTCTTTTTTGTCAACGTAGCTGAAACGAATTTTACCGCAGAGACCCTCAGATTCATATTTGCAGGAATCATCCCTGTCCTTGTAGCACTGTCGATTTACACCTGTCTTTACCTGATATTTGGCTTCTCGAGGAATATGCTCTATCTTCTTATTCTAAGTACGATTTTCGGTAGCCTAGCTTTCTTTGGCATACCCTTCATCATGTTTGCCTTTCCCGCACAAGGGGAACATCTGGCAACACTAGCAGCAGCTTCCATTTCCCCTGTTAGCGTTGCAATAGCTATCACAGTCCTCGAACTCTATAAGCTTGAAAAATCTACAATATGGGAAGGATTAAAACGTGTCACGAAGAGACTTTCAAGAAACCCTCTGATCTTATCAATCATTATTCGGTATTGTGGTCTCTGTTGTTAGAGCAGAAATCCCCTTTCCAATTTCGTCCTTCTTGCATATGCTAGGATGCACAACCTCTACTGTGGCTATCTTCATGCTTGGGGTCTTTCTATATGGGAGAAAATACACAAACGTGGTTACAGCTTTCAAATTAAGTCTACTTAGGATAGTATTTTTACCCGTCGTAGCATTTTTGGCAACATTCTTGTTTAACCTACCTGATGTGGAAAGGCCAACGCTGGTACTTATGCACAGTATGCCTGTTGCTATCTCTATGATAGTTCTCAGCGAACGCTACGATTTTTATAAAGAGACGTTTGCCTCTCTAATCCTGATTTCGTCCCTTGGAGCGGGATTATATTTGAACTTGTGGCTTTTGGCACTGGGATATCGCTAGAAAAGTCTAATCGCATCCAAAAGCCTATCCAGCAAAGGCAAGGACATGGTCGAACTCGTAGCCAATTAGTCTAGCTGTGTAGTTTTCAAAAGAGATGGGGAAAATTCATATCCAGAAGGATTTATCTACAGGCGTGGGATTTCTTTGTTTTCTGCATGATGTCCGGTCGTGTTTCATTGGCAAAACCAGTTAAGATCACAGACACAACCTTCCGAGACGCCCACCAATCTCTGATGGCCACGAGGATGAGAACCGAATCCATGCTTCCGATAGCCGAAAAGATCGATCAGGTCGGGTTTTTCTCCCTTGAGGTTTGGGGTGGAGCGACCTTCGATGTATGTATAAGATATTTGGCTGAAGACCCGTGGGATAGGGTGCGCTCCCTGAAGAAGCACATACGCAAGACACCCTTACAGATGCTGCTGAGGGGACAGAACATAGTTGGTTACAAGAATTATCCAGACGATGTCCTCAAGAAGTTCATCGAGAAGGCCGCTGAGGTGGGCATAGATATATTCAGAATCTTTGACGCAGTCAACGACACGAGAAATCTGGAGACATCCATCAAGACAGTTAAAAAAGTTGGCGCTCATGCTCAAGGCTCAGTTTGCTACACGATCAGCCCAGTGCACACAACAGAACATTACGTGAAGATAGCTAATCGCTTAGCAGAGTTGGGCTGCGACTCGATCTGCATCAAGGACATGGCTGGGATGCTCGCACCCAAAAATGCCTACGAACTCGTTTCTGCACTCAAGAAGGAAATAGGCTTGCCTGTGCATCTCCATTGCCACTCCACTAGCGGTATGGCTCTTATGACCTATCTTAGGGCTTGTGACGCAGCTGTCGATATTGTAGATACCGCCTTTTCTCCATTGGGTTGGGGCACTTCTCAGCCGCCGGTTGAAACGGTTGTTGCAGCTTTCAAGGACACGCCATATGATCCTGGGTTTGACATGGAGTTGCTCATAGAGATATCAGAGTATTTTAGGGGCTTGCGTGAGAAGTACTATGATCCTATCCATCTCATCGATCCTATGGCGGAGAGGATTGACACCTCGATTCTTGTCCATCAGATTCCTGGGGGGATGTTTTCGAACCTTATCTCCCAGCTGAAGGAGCAGAACGCGACGGATAGGCTTCAGGAGGTTTTGGAGGAGGTGCCGAGGGTTCGAAAGGACCTTGGTTATCCTCCCCTAGTCACTCCGACGAGTCAGTTGGTGGGCACGCAGGCTGTCTTCAATATCCTTTCAGGCGAGAGATATAAGATAGTTCCTAAGGAAGTCAAGGATTATGTTAAAGGATTTTACGGAAGACCTCCAGCGCCCATAGACAAAGAGATCAAGAAGAAAATAATCGGAGACGAGGAGGCTATAACCTGTCGCCCAGCCGACCTCCTTGAGCCTCAGCTGAAAACCATTCCTGAGGAGGCAAGGCAGCTCTTTGAGAAGGAAGAGGACGCCATCACATACGCGCTATTTCCCAAAACAGCCATGGAGTTCTTCAGGAAGAGAGGACAGAAACGTGGGGAGAGAGTGCTTGAGATAAGTGAGATGGAGAGGCAGGAGCTGGAGGAGGTCGCAGCTCTGTCAACAGCCATGGTCACATATGTAAACAGCGTCACGAGAATCGGTGCGGTGATTCCTGTGAGGAGAGTTGAGAGGCCTTGTGCTTGGAGCCTCGCTGGTAGGCAGAAGTTGACGAGGTCTAGATGGTTCAGATGGGGTGAATAGGCTGAGGAAATACAACATCATTGTTGACGGAAAACCATACAAGGTAGAACTGACCACGCATGTTAGGGGCGCACCCTTTTCTGCGAAGGTCAACGAGGAGCCCTATGAGGCTGAATTTGTAGGTGAGTTTGAGGCTGCAGCCCCATTCTCCATTAGGGTTCGTGGAAAGGTTTACGAGGTGGAGCTGAAGAGAATCGACAGCGAGGGACCTTTTCCAATAAAAGTTAATAATGTACCCTTCAGGGTGGAGTTGAAACCTGCAGAGAGGAAGCTCCTCTCGAAGGCTCCAGAAGCCCCAGCATTTATCTCTGTCGTGAAGCCTTCAGGAAGGACTGTGGTAGAGGGAGCAGTTACTGCTCCTATGGCGGGTAAGATAGTTTCTGTATTGGTTAAGGATGGTGACTCTGTGAAGGTTGGCGATGTGTTGTGTATTTTGGAGGCTATGAAGATGGAGAATGAGATAGCTGCGACGAAGGCGGGGATTGTTCACGAAGTTAAGGTCTCAGAGGGCACGCCAGTAAACGAGGGAGAAACCCTATTTTTAATAAAATAGTACGTAGGAGTTCTTGGACAGAAGACGCTCTATGACGTAGAAAAATGTGGAAAGCGCCTAGATCAGCCCGAGTTTTTTGCCGCCTTCCTTAAACGCTGCGACAGCTTTGTCCAACTGTTCCTTCGTGTGCTTGGCGCACAGCTGTGCTCTTATCCTGGCCTTGTCACGAGCCACCATCGGATAGACTATTGGAAGCGCGAAGACCCCCTTCTTCCAGATGAAGTCTGCGAGATCCTTTGCCTTCTTGCTCTCACCACACATAACAGGCACGATGGGCGTTTCACTGTTCCCGGTGTCGAAGCCGAGGTCCTTCATAGCCTTTATGAAATACTCATGGTTTTTCCACACATTCTTCACGTGCTGGGGCTCAGATTCAAGGACATCTATGGCTGCGACGCACGCGGCTGCCACACCAGGGGGCATGCCCCCACTGAGTAACCAAGTTCTGGATTTGTTGAAGGCGAAGTTACGCAGATCTTTACCGCCAGTGATGTGTCCCCCTATGACGCCGAAAGCCTTCGAGAAGGTTCCCATCTCGATGTGTACCTCATCGCGGCTGAGATTAAAGTGGCTGACGATGCCGCGTCCACCTTCACCAAGAACGCCTTCTCCATGGGCATCATCCACAAAAACTCCTGCACCATGCTCCTCGGCGATCTTGGCTATTTCAGCAAGGGGGGCGAGGTCTCCATCCATGCTGAAGACCCCGTCCGTGAGGATCCAGATGTGCCCGTAGGGTGGCTTGTGCTTCTCCCCCTCATCCATAACACGTGCCAAGTCTTCCATGTCCTTGTGCTTGAATATGGCTCTGTCCGCGTGGCTAAGCCGCACGCCGTCGATGATAGAGCCATGATTGAGCTCATCTGAGACGAAGAGGTCTCCCCTGTCGCAGAGCTGGGGGACAAGACCCTCATTGGCCATGAAACCAGTCTGGTAAGTCAGCGACGCAGGTGCCTTCTTAAACCTCGCCAGGCGCCTGTCTAGCTCTTCGTGGACGGTCATATTTCCCGAGATTGATCGGTCGCTTCCGGCGCCGGCACCGTATTTTCTGGTTGCTTCGATCATGGCATTGACAAGTTTTGGATGCGTAGCTAGGTTGAGGTAGTTGTTAGCGCAGAGCATAATTACCTTCTTACCATCCACTATACAGACGGGCTCACTTGCGGATTGAAGCTCCTTCAGTTCCCAGTTCAGGTTTTCGCGGACGAGGCGTTCGTATTCCTCGCCTAAGTATCTTGTTGGATGTCTTTTTATAGGCATATAAACCACTATTTCTGTTTAGTCTAACAGCATTAGGTTATTGCTAGACTTAATTAAATTCTGTGGTAACCGCGGAGGAAATCAGCAAAGGACATCTTCACCCTCTGAAAACTGGCGCACACATAAGTAATGATTAAGAAATTGAACCCCAAGAGGTCTTTCCTATTGGTCGCATTTGCATTATTGTTCTCTTGTCTGGATCCTTTGGGGTTAAATCTTCATTAGCCCATCGCATATATTGGGGATATTTCTCAATGAGCATGCGCCATCCTTTCATAAACAAGTCGGTATTTTCATAGTAATTTAACAGAGAGACTTCACATTTGATTAAAAGCCCTTGCAGAGTAAGCCATTCTCCAATTCGTTCTTCATATTTGTCAATAAGAATAGACACCTTGCTACCACTCTCTACATTCCTGAGCCTCTTGCTACCTCTAGACCCTGTTGTATAAAACAAAATGCCGTCGAAAACATAGCAAATGGGCACCACATGAGGATAATCATCATTTGGGTCAACAGTGGCTATTCGAGCTACCCGCTGACTCTTCAGAAACTCTGCTTGGGCTTCGGAGAACATACTTTTACGAGACATCCCAACACATTCCTAAAATGATTTGTATTCCCTTGAATTATCTCTAAAATGGGCACACAAACTTTATTATTCTGTTGACTTTTCTCCGTAAATCATGCCAATCCAAGGATATGTTGATTATAAGAAGAGAGAGTTCTGCAACGATGTAAAATGTCCAGTACAATTGGAGCTAAACTCCAAGAAACAGGGTTCCGGGGAATATGACAAAGTCAGGCAGATCTGTAGGACTGACTGCAAATTCACAACGTGGCAATTTCATCACTGGCTGATTGACAAAGGATACTTAATCGTTAGACCTGAAAAATGAATTCTTGAAAGTCATTTTGAGATCGGAAGACTCAATGTTACTATTTCCATCTGGGCTCAAGAAGAACCTTCCCAGCCTGCTTGGAATTAATCAACTCCATGCCCCTCGCTACATCTTTCATTGGCAGTCTATGCGTTATTATGGACGAAATCTTACCTCTGAAGTCTGGCTTTGAGAGGAGTCCCTTCACCTGATACCACGTCTGAAACATCCTCCGTCCATGAATCCCATACACAGTCGCCGCTCTAAAAATGAGAGCCTTATTCAAGTCAAGCATCATCGGTTTCTCCAAGATTCCAAGAAGGGAAATCCTACCACCTGGAGTGAGCATCTCGAAGGCTTGCCTCAAAGCCGAAGCGGAACCAGACATCTCAAGCGCTACATCAACGCCGTTACCATCCGTTGCGTCGCGAATTGTCTTCACCAACTTTTCTCCCTCTTCTCTGGCGTCAAGAACCAAGTCAGCACCAATCTTCTTCGCCAATTCTATGCGCACTTTATTCCTTCCACCTGCTGTCACAAAGATTCCTGCTGCGCCTAGCGTCTTGAGAACGGCTATGGTCATCAAGCCTATAGGACCGCACCCTAAGACCGCGACATTCTTTCCCGCAATGTCTTCTATGTGGTCTTTAGGTAGAACCGATTGAACAGCGTTTCCCAGCGGCTCCTGAAGGGAGGCAATCGCCGGGTCTAGGTTTGGGTCGTTCTTCCAAGCGTTTCTCTCAGGCAACGCAACATACTCAGCGAAGACTCCGTCTCTGTCAACTCCTAGGATCTCCATGTTCTGACAGACATGCATGCGATCCGTTCTGCACTGATAGCAAGTTCCGTCTACAATGTGGGTCTCCGCCGAGACCATGTCACCTTCTTGTAGGGCTGTAACGTCTTTACCTACCTCAACAACTTCCCCAGCAAGCTCATGCCCTATCACGAGGGGTATGCGCTTTACACGGCTCTGAGCCCACTCGTTCCAATTCCAAATCTCCACGTCTGTTCCACAGATAGAAGCAGCCTTGACCTTGGCGAGAACCTCATCCTTCTTAATCTGTGGAGTATCTACTGTGGCTATATCGGCTCCCACGTCCCGTCTCTTCTTAACAACCGCATACAAACCAACCAGCCTCCGAAGTCTTAGAGTATAGAAAGCAAAGACAACCTTCATAGGCTTTTCTATGAGGGTTAACTGAACGGATATATCTCACCACAATTAGATTAGAAGCAACGAATCCTAGCGTCCGTTATAGAGGCTTTCTTGGTGGCGAAGGCTTGAAGATCGGCTTCATCTTAAACCCGATCGCGGGGATGGGTGGCAAGGTAGGGCTGAAGGGCACCGATGACGTCTTGAAGAGAGCAATCGCCCTAGGAGCGAAGCCTGTAGCACCGGCTAGAGCAGTCGAGTTTCTCAGTAAGCTGAAAGCATCAGACCTAGCTATTGAGATGGTAACCTGTCCAGGCGTGATGGGTGAAGATGAAGCTCAAGCTGCATCTTTGCCTGCAAAGATTCTGCCTATGCCCCTGAAGACAGAGACCACGGCGGAAGACACTAAATTGGCAGTCAAGTACATGATGGCGTCAGGAGTTGATTTGATGGTCTTTGTCGGGGGAGATGGCACCGCCAGAGACATCTATGACGCGATAAGTAACAAGAATGGCCTACCCGTGCTGGGTGTTCCGTCTGGGGTCAAGATGTACAGCGGCATATTCGCCATCAATCCCTCTGAGGCGGTTGAAGTCGTCAGAGCCTTTGCCGAAGAGACTGCTCAGATGGCGGACTTTGAGATAATGGATGCCGATGAAAGCGCCATCAGGAGAGACCGTTTCTCAATAAGGCTGTACGGCTTTCTCAAAGGACCTTTCGTGCCGATGCGCATCTCAGGCAGCAAGCAACTCAGTCCAGAAACATTGGATGAACACGAAAACCAGATGGCAATTGCGAGGTTCATAGTGGAAGAGATGGACCCGAAGGGTACCTACATTCTTGGTCCTGGCACATCCGTCAAGTGCGTCGCAGATATACTCGGCTTTGAGAAGACGTTGCTCGGCGTAGACATCTATCGAAACAAAAGCGTGGTAAAAGACGTGAATGAGAAGAGAATAATGGAGGAGATAAGAGACTTCCAGAACACATGGATAATCGTATCTCCCATAGGGCGCCAAGGCATATTGCTCGGACGTGGAAACCAGCAGATATCTCC
>Ga0315306_10000973_pt1 | contig 13769 bp, 11 predicted proteins | sample TDP1_MG_FD_203803 | JGI IMG/M metagenome (GOLD analysis project Ga0315306, IMG submission 203803) | Freshwater sediment microbial communities from Lake Towuti, South Sulawesi, Indonesia - TDP1 | ecosystem: Environmental > Aquatic > Freshwater > Lake > Sediment | place: Indonesia: South Sulawesi... | reverse complement strand
GGGCGTCCTTGCTAGATTTATATCTGTCAGATGTTTTCCTCGCACGAGAGTAAACCTGTACCTAAGAATTTCGTCCAGCGACTTGTCCAGCCACATCTCGGGTAGGTCCATAATTGAGGTATCCGTAGAGGAGATCGGAGGTACTAAAGGTCCTGCTAACACCTTCGGGTAGTTCCAAGAACCTACAAAGACTGCTGGAGGAGAGGAGCCAAATATATTCTGGTCAGATAGTCTCTTCTCAAGCTTCATCAAGGTTTCAGCCTTGGTGAGGATGGGGCAAACCGGCTTTCCGCACAGCCTTCTATGACCTTGGCATGAAGCGCAGAGATTCCGTTGCCGTTCGCCCACTGTGACCCTGAAGAGCCGAGCCTGAACAGACATCCCACTCTACTCGACTTCTGTTACACCAACCTAAACTAAGTCGACATAAAAGATATCCTTATCTGTACACATAGGATTTAAGCTGGAGAGAGAAGCTCTTATATCTCTCAAGATGGTCGTTAAGCGAGGCAAACTCGCCTTATAAGGTGTGCTCTGATGGACCAGGTCGAAGTGCTGCTCATAGCATTTGGACTAGCAATGGATTGCCTCTCTGTCGCAATCACGAGCGGATTGACTATGAGAGGTTCAATGTTGAGTAGTGCCCTAAGAATTGGCCTATCTTTTGGGTTCTTTCAAGCATTTATGCCAGTGATAGGATGGTTGGGAGGCACTAGCGTTATCAGCTTCGTCTCAGGCGTTGACCACTGGGTTGCTTTCGGGCTTCTTTGCCTGGTTGGCTTCAAAATGGTTCTTGGGTCATTGAGGAAGGTACCAAGCGAGGGTAAAGATAATCCGCTAAGTATCTTTTCGTTGCTGATGCTTTCGGTTGCGACAAGTATTGATGCCTTGGCTGTAGGGGTTAGCTTTGCGTTCCTTGAGACACCCATTGTTGCGCCTGTGGTTATGATTGGATCAGTAACATTTTTGATTTCTAGCATTGGGGTCTATCTCGGGAAAAGATTTGGACATTTCTTCGGGAATAAGGTCGAAGCAGTAGGAGGCTTCATTTTGCTCGCCATTGGTGCAAAAATCCTCATTGAACACACTGTCTAGGAGATTCTTGAATCTCATCAGCGTGTTTACCTACCTGGAAACTCAACTCATTCTTTCCAGAAGCACGATTACTTCTGGAAATGCCCCAATCTCGTAGTCCGGACGGAGAAGACCCGGGTTGATCCTTCTTGAAGTGTTAAACCACACAGTCTTCATCCCAGCCGCCTTTGCACCGGCTACATCCGTGTGTATTAGATCTCCAACATGGACCGTTTGTGAGGGTTCCTCGCTTAGCTCGGTAAGGGCTTTCTCAAACATAGTTTTGTGGGGCTTACAGTAACCGTTTTCATCCGAGAAGACGGTTGTGCTAAAGAATCTTAGAACCCCATGTCTTGCCAGAATTTCCCTCATGCATTCGCCAGACGTAAATCCAGTGTCACAGATTACACCTAACTTGTACTTTGAGCTCAAAGGGTCAAGGGTCTCCCTGACGCCTTCAACAAGCTGCGGGGGATCCATAACGGCGAGTTCCCGAAACTCTTTGAGAACCCTCAATCTGCGATCTTTTGGAAGCTTTGCGGACAACCTTTTTAGAGTGTAGTCCAGCCTCTCTTCGACTGGAACAAAGCGATAGTTTTCGTCTCTCCAGACTCTACGGACATATTCCTGAGTCGTCATATAGGCTTGTTTTATCTCGCCGTAAGTTCTCTTAACGTTTGACCTAAATAGTGAGTCTGTCAAGCATTTGATCCTTTGATCTGTATAGTCCTTATCCTTGACTAAAGTGTTCCACATATCGAATGTGACCGCCTTAATCAAGGACGCTGTGCACCCCTAGCGTTCAAGCACGAAGGTTTTTTTAGTCACTGGACGCTCTCTGACCTCGTGGATGAGCATCTCCATTCTATCGCCTATGCCGAGAATGGGGGTCTTCTCAAGATCATCTAAGGCCCTCTGGAGTTTTGAGTTTCTCTCGGCGTAGACTGTAAACAATGACTCATTCTTCTTCACGGTGTCACCTATCTTCTTATGAAGACAGATTCCCGCTCCCTTGTCTTTCGGTGCACCAGCAAGCCTTGCCAATTCCACAAGTGACGCATTGTTTATCCAAAGAAGGAATCCCTTCTTTTCCGAACGAGTCGTGAAAGTCTGATCTCCGACATTTATGTCTTCGGGCTTAGTCTGTGGGTCTCCCCCTTGAGCTCCTATGATCTCTCGAAGCTTCCTTTCGGCCTTCCCAGATCTCAGGATCTGTAGCGCGGTCTCCTTCCCATTTTTCTTTCCAACCATCTCGAGCAGTATACCGGATATGTGTGTCGCCTTATCTATCAAGTCTGGTGCATCCTCTTTGCCCATCAGAATGCTTAGTGCTTCTTTAGCTTCTAGAGCGGGTCCAATCGTGCGTCCGATGGGTTGCTCGCCGTAAGTTATGGCACACTGCACTCTCATCTCAAGACGGTTGCCCAGCTCAATAAAGTCCTTTGCGAGTAAGTCGGCATCACCTATTGTCTTGACTTTTGTGCCTCTTCCTGTTGGGATGTCCACAACAAGTAGATTTGTGCCAACAGCCTTCTTCTTGCTCATGATCGAGGGTAGAAGAAGTGGATCAATCGAAAGCGGATTCTCAACTTTTACGAAAATGTCATCCGCAGGCGCCAGATACAGTGAACCACCCCAAATTATACACCCATCTGTCTTCTCAACGACATTACGCATCTCTTCAAGGTTCAAGCCCACGGGCATCAAGACTTCTGCTCTATCAGCAGTTCCAGCCGCGGATGTTATAGCTCTTGATGAGGATTTGGGGATTGTTAGTCCTGAAGCTGCAACTATTGGCACAATAAGAAGGGTCGTCTTGTCACCCGGGACGCCACCAATCGAATGCTTGTCGACGATCAACGGCCTGTTGATTTTTAGGGTGTTACCAGTCTCAACCATGGCGCGTGAGAGGCTTGTCGCCTCGTCCAGATCTAGACCAAACACATGGAGCGCAGTAACAAAAGAGGCGATTTCAACCTCACTCAGGTTCCCCTTGACTATGTCCCTTATTATGTCAAGGATCTCCTCGTATGTCAGTTTTCTTCTTGCCAACTTATTCCTGATATAATAAACAGAAGCGGGCAAAGGAGAGATATCTACGTCGACCTTTTGGCCCTCTTTCAGATCCAGACTATTTCTGACCTCATCATAAACGCCTATAGTTCCCTTTCCAATAAGTTTTGTCGCCGTATTCACGATTGCGACGACTTCCCTTTCATCACTCTTTATCCTAATCCTGTCTAAGCCTGAGACGCCAAGATCTTCAGCGTCTTCCTTGTTTAGAACCACGATAGATTTTCCGCCAGCTTCTAAACCTAAGAATCTTACGCTAAGACTCATCCAGTTACAGCCACCCTTTAGGACCATATCGCGTTCCAGTTAAAAATCGATGCCTACGCATTCGCCCTCTAACTTCTCTGGACACTGTATATTAATGTTCTTAACCAATAAAAGACCTCGAAAGTAGGAAATGTTTTGAACCCCTGGTCTAAAACTCGAAGACGCATAGGGTTTGTGCAGCTCATCCGAAAAATATAAAACGCGCTCGATTGAATAACTGATACCATGTTATTCCTAAATTTGGGTAGGTTATATTAAAAGAGGAAGAAACATGTCCGAAGTTGAGCATGTTTGGATTGCCAGAGACTATGTCAAGTGCAGTGGATGTAGAAGATGTGAGATTGTGTGTTCATTAAGCCATGAAGGCAAGATATGGCCCGAGGCTTCTAGGGTAAGGGTCTTTATGCTTGTTCCTGGTATCGAGGTGCCTCATCTGTGCGCACAATGCCACGATTATCCCTGTGTAGATGCCTGTCCAGTAGACGCGCTGTCTGTAAGCAAAGAGACAGAAGCAGTTCTAGTTGATAAAGAGAAATGTATAACCTGTGGGAAATGCATTGATGCCTGTCCGGGGAAAGTGCCGTTCATCCACCCAATTGAGAACTATGCCGTGATCTGTGACCTCTGCGGAGGGGAACCCAAATGCGTCAAAGCCTGCACAGAAGGCGGATGGAATGCCTTGCAGACTCTCAAAAGGGAAGAAACCCATTCATTTAAGCTATACGCCAGAAGGCCTGAAGAGTTAACTCGCGACGTCATCGTCCAGCTTTATGGTGATGAATGGAAGGAGGCGGTCTAGAATGCTAGGGTATGCTGGAAAATTCCTTGAAGTAGACCTGTCATCCGGAAACATCAAGGAAGTCAGATTCAGCGAAGAAATCCTTAGACAGTATATGGGTGGCAGAGCATTAGCTGTGAAGATTCTTTGGGACAGATTAGGAAAGCGATGGGAGAATATCGATCCTCTGGGACCTGAGAACTTGCTCCTTCTATTAACTGGTCCCTTGACAGGGTTTGCACCTGGCGGAAGGCTTTGTGCCTCAGGTAAATCCCCTCTGAGCAATGGCATCGTGGGGTCGACGGTTGCTGGTGAATTCCCAATCGAGCTGAGATGTGCTGGGTACGACGGCTTAATATTCACCGGGAAGGCCGAGAGACCAGTGTACCTTTTCATCAAAGACTCTGATGTTGAGATTAAGGATGCAAGCCATGTATGGGGAAAGGATGCAAAGGAGACATTAAGGATTCTAGTGAAGGAAAGCAGGAGTGAGTTGGAGAGCCGTTACAAAGGAAAGGGACTATGGAAGGAACCCGCAGCAGTCTACATTGGACCGGCGGGAGAGAACAGGTCTCGAATAGCAGCCGTCACAGCAAAATGGGCGCATGCGGCCGGCTACGGCGGATACGGAGGGGTGATGGGATCAAAGAACTTAAAGGCGGTCTTGGCTAAGGGCACAGGTCCTTTGCCCGACGTTGCCGATATGAAGAGGGTTGAAGACATCATCGACATAGTTCTAAGGAAAGACTTTAAGAGTACCACTTGGAGACGCTGGGGCACGGGTGCTGCAGGCTATGATGTCGGAGCCCGTGTGAGCTCAGAGCCCGTGAGAAACTGGCAGGAAGAGTGGCATGACGAGAAGACCTTTGGCGTGAACGAGTTTGAGAAGTTCTGGGTCAAGAAGTATTGGGGAGACTTCGGCTGCCCGACAACGTGTCTAAAGCTCGCCGTTGTCAGAGAAGGCCCCTTGAAAGGCGCAATAACCGACAATCCAGACTACGAAAACCAAGCCTACCTTGGACCAAACCTGGGCATATTCAAGGCTGAAGAGAATATCTACCTGACGGCGCTTATAGACGATCTCGGTCTCTGTGGCATACAGGCTGGAAACGTTCTCGGTTTTGCTGCCGAGCTCTACCAAAGAGGCATACTTACCAAAAAGGATCTAGGCGGAGTGGAGCTTAAGTGGGGCGACGTCCAAGCCTTTGCTGCTTTAATCAAGATGATAGCAGAAAGGAGAGGGATCGGTGATATCCTCGCTGAAGGCACTCATAGAGCTGCTCTGATAATAAGTAAGACTAAGGGAGTGGATGTTACGCCCTACGTGATCACGGCTAAGGGAATAGGCATAGGTGCGCATGGCATAAGGAGTGGAGAAGATTACCCCGCTTTAGAGTCTTATCCTTGCTCTGTGCAGGGAGGCGACCATACGTCCACAGCGTTCCTTCCGCTTGACCATGAAAACAGCGAGCTTCGGATGGTGCTCTACGACTCAGGGGTCTTCTGTTGGTTCAACTTCTTCAATGAAGAAGCTCGGAATTCCCTTTGGGATCTCATCGAGGCAGTGACTGGCTGGAAGATAGGCGTCGAAGAGTGGCTAAACGTAACGGCGCGAAGAGTATTACACATTCAAAGAGCAGTCTTGCTCCTTGGAGGACCCGACTTAAAGTGGACCCCCAAAACACACGATGACATTCCAGCAAGATGGTACCAGCCCTTGGGCGAAGGCCCGTATAAGGGGAAGGCTGTAGAACGCGGTAAGATTCAGGAAGCTCGCGTAGAATATTATGAAGCTATAGGCTGGGATGAGAATGGCATACCGGAGTCTGAGGAGCTTAGACGCCTCGGCCTGGACGATGTTGACAAGCGAGTTAAGAAATTGAGAGAGCTGGAATAATAATACGACATAGTGACCTGGGCCTTGTTGCTCAATATGGTGAACCGTATGTTATCCTTAGTAGGTAACTTTAGGCCAAAAGGTTCAACTAAGATCAGTGCAAGGTCGACGACACTGCCTTTCAATGTTTGGGTTGCGAAACCTCTAAAAAGGGTTTTCAGGGATGAGTTGCCTAGGGACGAATCCATCGGCAGACCTTTGGAGCTGAGTTGTGCTCGAAACGAGGCTGAGGGCTGTGTTTTCGGGATTAGAGCTAATATGTCTATCCACGTTTTAAGGCTTGATGCTACAGACCTTACATCAGGGAAAAACGTCATTTCTAAGGCAAACATCCATCTAGGCTTTATAGGATTCGTACCCGTGCCGAAAAATACTAGTGACACACCCGTGGAAGAGCTTGAAAGGCTCGCGCCCTTTGAAGCGCCGGACCCCATACTTGACCGGAAATATCTGGACATCATGGCAAACGAAACTCAACCTTGCCACTTCAAAATTTATGTGCCGAAAGATACTGCGCCCGGTGACTATCATGGGCAAATCAAAATTTCGTCGCACGAAGGCGAAATCGTCCTCAATGTTCTTCTACACATTTACCCAATAGAGTTGCCTGACCACAGAAGCCTTTACGTAACCAACTGGTTTTCAGTTGACAAGATAGCCTCGGTTCACAATGTCGAGCTGTGGTCTGAGGAATTTTGGAGGGTTCTAGAAGCCTGGATAGCACTCATGTCCGAATATCGGCAAAACGTTTTCTGGGTTCCATTGGACACAATCACAGTGTCCTATAAAGATGAACATTATAGATTCGATTTTTCGGTTTTCGATAGATACATTGAACTTCTTATGAGGTACAAAGTCGACAAGATCGAGATCACACATGTAGCCCATTTCAAGCAGTGGGGCGGCAAGGAGATAGCCCTCAAAGACTTTAGAGTCATAGGTCCTGAAGGTGTGAAAACTGAAAACGGTGCTAAGATATTACCGTATCTTCTGCCCATCTTAGAGAAACATCTTGCCGAAATAGGCTGGCTCGAGAACGCCCTTATACATGTGGCTGATGAGCCCACTGAGGACGGACTCAAGGCTTGGACGAACCTATCCAAATTTGTACGTGAGTATGCGCCACGCCTTAAGAGAATCGATGCCATCGAAACCATTGGGTTCGAAGGCCAACTAGAAGTGTGGGTTCCTACACTTCATCACTTCAACGACTGGATGGACCATTATCTTGAAGCCATGAAGGATGGCTTCAAGGTTTGGTTCTACACATGCTGCAATCCTAAAGGCAGCTATCCAAACAGGTTCTTAGACTACCCCTTGCTAGATACCCGAGTCCTCCACTGGATAAACTACGCCTATGGTCTCAAAGGCTATCTGCATTGGGGGTTCAATTGGTGGCGCGATGACGCCTTTGGCGAACCCGATCCAAGCCTACCTCCAGGTGATACCCATATAGCTTATCCTGGACAGAATTGCCCATTGTCCAGTCTTAGGCTTGAAGCAATGAGAGATGGGCTGGAAGACTATGAGTATCTCAAGCTCCTAGAGGACGAGATAGCCAGCGTCAGGATCAAACTTGTGGGTCATGCCCTTTCAGAGCCATTTGAGAGAAGGGCTTTAGAGATCTGCAGGAGAGTTGTTCCGAGCATTACAGGTCACGCCAGGGATACATCCGTGCTTTTAGAAGCCAGAGAAGCCATAGTCAAGGAAATCACAGAGATTAGAAAGAGACCGTTTGCTTTGGTTCTGACGGAGCCTTCAGAATGGAAGCCCGTTGTCAAAAACTCGACCACGATAATAGTTAAAGGAGTCTGCGAGGATGGCTCGCGAGTAGACGTGAATGGCAAACAAACTGAGCCACAAAATGGTTACTTCTCAACATACACCTATCCGAGGAATGGAGGCGAGGTTACTGTCCGAATTATAAAGGATGGTTTTGAGAAAGTGATTACGAGGAGGTTTAGCGTAATCACCTGACCTCTAAGAAGAGGAGCATCCGAAAGACACTTTATATAACAGTTGTCAGTTCTTATTGGCGCGAAACCTTTAAGGTGTGGGGCAATTGCCAGTTTCTGCGGAAGAATCCTCGAACCTGCTTCTTAAGTTTTGGAAGATGCACGGGTTGGGAAACGACTACGTTCTCATCGACAACAGAGAAGAGAAAATACGAGAAGGAAACATAGGCACGGTTGCTAGAAAGCTATGTGAAAGAAGGTTTTCGATAGGCGCCGACGGCCTACTTCTACTGTATAGTTCTCAGACAGCGGATGTGAAGATGAGAATCTTTAATTCAGACGGTAGCGAGGCTGAGATGTGTGGAAACGGAATAAGATGCTTCGCAAAGTACTGCTACGAGAATAATATAGTTGAAAAGAGGCAGTTGAGGATAGAGACGCTTGCAGGCGTAAGGAATGTCTGGCTGAAGATTGGAAATGGGAAAGTGAAATCTGTTACAGTGGACATGGGGAAACCTGTCTTAGAAAGAGAAAAGATTCCAGTATTTGGGCATGGAACGTACATAGACCAAGAACTGGTAGTTGACGGGACAATTTATAGGATGACTTGCATGTCTGTTGGAAATCCTCATTGCGTTATTTTTATGGATAATGTAGACGACTTCCCTGTCGGAGATGTCGGGCCAAGGATTGAGAAGCACAAGATGTTTCCTAATAGGATCAATGTGGAATTCGCGGAACCTTTGAAACGGAATGAACTGAAGGTACGGGTCTGGGAGAGAGGGGTTGGGGAGACTTTGGCGTGCGGCACGGGAGCATGTGCGGCTGTTGTGGCCGGAAACTTGCTTGGAAAGACGAGTGAAGATTGCACGGTTCATCTGCGAGGTGGAGAGCTCAAGATAAAGTACGAACATGACAAGCTACTTATGACAGGCCCAGCAGAGAAAGCCTTCGAAGGTCTAACTAACATCAAGCTTTCATGATATTGGCATGCGTTATGGTTAATCCTCATGCGCCCTCTTTATATTTTGGTAGAATCATAATCAACTAATCCAACCGAACAGATTGAAGACTAATTAGGGTGATGACATGTCGACTGAATCGTCAGGAATAAAGGAAGACAGAAAAGAAGCCATAAAGAAAATGATAAGGGATCTACATGAAGGCGCAGATCCCGAAAAGGTGAAGGGGAGATTCAGAGAATTAATCGGAGCAGTCACAGCAACCGACATAGCAGAGATTGAAGAAGAGCTAATTAGGGAAGGAATGCCGCGTGATGAGATCCAAAGACTTTGCGACATTCATCTTGCCCTGTTCAAGGAGTCTCTCGAAAAAGAGAAGGTTCTAGCACCCAGAGGTCATCCGATTCACATCTTGATGGAAGAACATAAGATGCTCCTCAGAATCAGCGATGAGCTGATGAGCACCGCAAGGGAGATTGTTGCCGCGCAGGATTTCGGATCTATAAGCCAACAGATGAAACAACTTGTTAACACAAAGCACCAACTTGAGGAATCCGAAAAACACTACCTCAGAGAAGAAAACGTCCTTTTCCCATACATAGAAAAACACGGTGTTACACAGCCCCCTGCCATCATGTGGATGGAACACGGGAGGATAAGGGAGATAGAGAAAAACATTTACGCCATTATTGAAGCGCGGGAAAAGACTCGTTTCAAGGAATTTGCAGGACAGCTTGAGAGAGTAGCATATGCACTGGCAGATATGCTCTCCAGCCATTTTTACAAAGAGAACAACATCCTCTTTCCCACAGCCTTAAGACTCATAGGAGAGGACGAATGGAAACAAATAAGAAGACAGTTTGACGAAGTCGGGTACTGCTGCTTTACTCCCCAATCTGCAACTTTAGCCTTTGAGAAGGCTGAGACCCTGATTCTTGGACCCCAAGTCGAAGGAGTCATAGAATTCGAGACAGGAAAGTTGTCAAAAGAGGAGATGGAAGCGGTCCTTAATGCTTTGCCTGTTGACATCACCTTTGTGGACAAGGAAGATACGGTCCGTTACTTTAACCAGAGTAAGGAGAGGATTTTCACTAGAACGAAGGCAGTCATCGGACGTAAAGTCCAGCAATGTCACCCCCAGAAGAGCATACATATAGTCAACCAAATATTACAGGCCTTCAAAAGTGGCAAGAGGGACACTGCGGAGTTCTGGATAGACGTTAAGGGTAGACTAGTCCACATAAGATATCTTGCAGTACGAGATAAGAACGGAGCATACCTAGGCTGCCTAGAAGTCACTCAAGACATCACAAACATTAAAAAGATCGAAGGGGAGAAAAGACTACTGGACTGGACCTGAAACGTGATTCCGCGCCTAGGAAAGAGTTTGAGTGTTGATAGTAAGATGAAAAATAATTGTCCAGGTTTAGATGATCTACTTAGACCCAAGCCGGAGTACATTACCTGTCCTAAGTGTGGAAGTGAAGTCGAGATATGGACTGACGAGAACCAAGTAGAATGCACCAATTGTAGGCTGAAGGTTTCCAGAAACATGCAGTCATGTTTGGAATGGTGCGAGTACGCCAACGAATGCAAAAAAATTATTAACCAGAGAAAACTTTCGTGAGGCATCAGAATGAAGATTGAACCAGCCGAGAGAATCAAAAGGCTCCCACCCTACATATTTGCCGAACTCGAGAGGATAATAAATGAGAAGAAACGGCAGGGCGTCGACCTAATTTCCTTAAGTATAGGCGATCCGGACATCCCTCCTCCCCCATTCGTTCTCGACGCGCTAAGAGAAGAGAGCTCAAACCCGAAGAATCATAACTATTCGTTCAGCCAAGGCGAGCCTGACTATAGACAAGCCGTTGCCAACTGGTATAAGGGGCGATTCGAGATCAATCTAGATCCCAAGAACGAGGTCATCGCTCTCATAGGGTCAAAAGAGGGATTGGCCAATATTGCCCGAGCCTTCGTCAATCCAGGAGACCATGTTCTTGTTCCAGATCCTGCGTATCCCGTATACGCTAATGGAGCTACGATTCTCTGTGAGGGCGTACCAATCATCATGCCTTTACTTGAAGATAATAATTTCAAGCCTGATCTTGATGCAGTGGATGCTAGAAATGTTAAGATGATGTTCCTGAACTACCCGAACAACCCAACTGGCAGTGTAGTAGACAAGAGTGAGTTGAGGCGGATTGTCAATTTTGCTCAAGACAACAACATAATCATCTGTTACGACAACGCCTACTCTGAGATAACGTTTGATGGCTATAGGGCACCGAGTATACTCGAGATCGACGGAGCAAGGGATGTCGCAATAGAGTTACATTCATGTTCAAAGACCTTCAGCATGACTGGCGACCGCATAGGATTCGCAGTCGGGAACAGCCAAATCATAAACGGCTTACTAAAGGTTAAGGCGCAGATCGATTCTGGACCACCCTTATATATTCAGAAAGTCGCCGTGAAGGCTCTTGAGAGCTACGTCAATGGCGAACCGCCGGAATACGTGAAAAAAGCAGCGCAGACCTACGCCGAAAGAAGAGACGAGCTTGTCAATGGGCTCAAGACGTTTGGGCTGAAATGCACGAAGCCGGTGGCAACCTTCTATGTCTGGGTGAAATGCGGTGGAAGTTCAATGGAGTTCGCTTCAAGACTTCTCGAAGCAGGGGTCGTAACAACGCCTGGAATAGGCTTCGGAAGATATGGAGAAGGTTACCTCCGGTTCTCAGTTACACAGCCAAAGGAAAAGATAAAAGAAGCGTGTGAAAGAATCGCGAAAATACTGTAGTAAAAGAAAGACACACATTCTTCTCTTAGGCAACGATTTCTTTTTCCTAGTAACTGGTAGCAATTGTGGTAATCTTAATAGAGAACCGATGTATTCTTTTCGTCAACAAAGACCATCAAAGTAGATAAGAATGGACGATCCAAAACCGCCTTCATGGTTTTGAACAGTCTAAGCGGAAAGTTGGGTCAAGCGCATCCCATAGCGCGAACATCAAACTTTTTCGCATATTCAACATTGTTGGCTCATAGTAACTTGGTTATGTCAATGCTTTTCGACAAGTGTCCCAGAGTCTTGGCTATGGACACAAATTCTATTTTCCCAAAGACGAATATGGGTGGTAAATGGTTCGAGTTGACTGATGGAGAGCGTTCCATCCCGATAGTCATGGATGTCAAAGGTAAAGGCGATCTTGCGTTTTTCCGTTCGAAGAATTACATACTGAAGTTAAGATAGGATGATAACCTTGTTTATGGTAGGCAAAAATGGGTTTATTGGCTAGAAGACTTTCTGAAGTTGTTCGTTAGAGTGACTGACTTGTTTACTAGGGTAGACATTAAGCATACGCCATTGTCCAAGCATAAAGAGGCTCAAGCCTTGGCTAAGGGGCGTTTGAAGATGAAACCCGTGAAACTCGATCTATGACAGCTACCAACTTGTTTTAGACTGAAAGAACGTTTATAGCAGAGCATGGAATTATGAGTGTATCATAGCTATGAAAGACGTGAATATCCTAGACTTTCCTAGACCCATAATGTCTATGTCGCGAGAAGCGCGTATGGAGATCGAGCGTGTTAACAAGTAGAAAAAAGAGAGGAATTAGGGCTAATATGTCCCGCTTGCTATCATCGCAAGTAACGCTGCCCAAAAGATCAATATGACTATTATTGGAACGCAAGTCCACACTATCCCAAAGATTAGCATGTTTTTGGCCTTCTTTGGGTCGCTATCTTTATTGACAGCCCATGCGACAATTCCGCCTATGAATGCAAAGAAGAACGGAACTAGATACCACCAATTGGAAACGGGTTCTCTAGCCAAAGGTTGCTCAACACCGCATTTAGGACAAATTTTTGCCTTTACATCTATTTCAGCCCCACAATTCGAGCAGAATTTTGTCGTTTTTGTGTTCACTCTACAGAATCCTCCCCCTCTTTCTTTGATTTATTTATTGAAAGGATAATATAATACTTTCTCAGTAAATTGCCTCTACGAGTCCATCTATCATATTTTAACGGAATAGGTCAGAAAAGAAAAACTCTCTAAAAATTCTAAGAGGCTATAATTTCAGGTTACATACTAGATTCTATTCTCCTTAATTCCCCAAATGAAGGGTCAGACGTAGACTTTGTACTGTTTTTGTGGCGAGAAAAAGCATATATCTCGCATGTGCTATGTACTCTGGGATGGAACAGTTTTGCCATATGATCTAATAATTGTTGGAGCTGGTCCCGCGGGAATTTTTTCAGCTCTAGAACTAACAAAGAACACCGACCTCAGCATTCTGATGCTTGAAAAAGGTTCAGACATTGACAAGCGTAAGTGCCCAGCAAGCAGAGGGCTGGGTTGCCTGAACTGCGACCCATGCCTCCTCCTCTCAGGCTGGGGAGGTGCAGGTGCTTTCAGTGATGGAAAACTTACGCTTTCCACATCTGTAGGCGGATGGCTCGATGAGTATGTCGGTCAAGAGGTTCTTGCCGATCTCTTGGACTATGTTGACAAGACCTATACAAGGTACGGGGACTCTCCAATCGTCTACGGATGCGACATGGACGAGGTTGAGAGAATCGAGAGAAAAGCCGCCTTAGGTGGACTGAAGCTGATCCGGCAAAGAATCCGTCACCTCGGAACTGAGAAATGCGCCCAAATTCTTCAGAGGATGCGTCAAGAACTCAACAACCGCATTGAAGTTCGGACGCGGACAGAGGTTAAGAGCCTCCTAGTAGAAGAAAACAAGGCTAAAGGC
>Ga0315306_10000971_pt1 | contig 13775 bp, 11 predicted proteins | sample TDP1_MG_FD_203803 | JGI IMG/M metagenome (GOLD analysis project Ga0315306, IMG submission 203803) | Freshwater sediment microbial communities from Lake Towuti, South Sulawesi, Indonesia - TDP1 | ecosystem: Environmental > Aquatic > Freshwater > Lake > Sediment | place: Indonesia: South Sulawesi... | reverse complement strand
ATCTTCATCGTTGCCATAGGCGCAACCACTACAAATTACACGGCGGTCATCAGAGAAATGAACATATTTTTCAGGGGAGATGTCGTTGTCGTAGCCGAAGGCGCTATGGTCGTTCAAGCTTTTCCTGTCATAGGAGGAAAAATTCCAGAAAGTGTAGTTGAAAAAGTGCAGCAGGTGAATGGCGTTAAGACAGCAGTTCCTATGCTGGTTACATTCAGTTACCGAGTTGAAGCCGTTATTCAACTTGTCCCATCAAACGTCAGCATCGGGATACCTTCTGGAAACTGGTCCGTTCTGGTTGGTCACACGCCCCTTGAGCCGGGTGGAAATTGGCCGTCAGCAGATCCGGATAAAAAAGAGGTTGTTGTTGGTCCATCTCTGGCCGGGCAGTATGACCTTGCTGTAGGCTCAGAAGTAAAGGTGGAAAACACGAATTTTACGGTTGCGGGGATTCTTGATTCACGATCTGCTCTTCTTTCTCGATCGATAATACTACCACTAGAGTTGGCCAGGCAACTATATAATTCCAGTCCCGGCGAGAGTTGGATGGGTAACATGGTCGTTGTTGAGTTGGAAGAGGAGGGAACAGAGAAAGAAGTAGCGGATAGAATTGAAACTGAAATTCTGGGAGTTGAGGCTTTGACGACTGATGAAAGAAACGAAATTATTGAACCCCTTCTTAATGACATAGAAACTTGGAATCTAGGACTAAGTAGCGCGCTTTACCTCCTAAGCATGATCCTCGTGACGATGGTTGCTATGATGAACGTGTCTGAGAGGAGAAGGGACTTCGCTACCTTGGATGCGATTGGAGCTCCAAAAGGCTCAATCTTTCGCATGGTCATCACCGAATCCACATTAATAGGGTTGATCGGCGGTCTAGCCGGAATAGTGTTGGGTTCAATCGCCGCGATACTTATAGCCAGCATTTACTCAAACATTCCGCTCTCAATGTTTCTCCTTTACCTTTTCAACATCGTTTCCCCGCTTTTGCTGGTCAAAATTCTTGCATCCACAGTCGCCGTAAGCTGTATCGCAGGCGTCATACCCGCCATAGCTGCTTCAAGAATGAACATCCAAGAGGTTTTGAGGTCAGACTATTGATAGTCAAGACCCAAGAATTGACGCGTACGTACCGTCTTGGCGCATCCGTCATCATGGCCGTGAACAAGGTGAATCTGGAAATCAATGATGTTACTTTCGTTTCAATCGTGGGGCCTTCCGGTTCCGGGAAGACTACACTTCTCAACTTGATAGGATTAAATGATCGTCCGACTTCGGGAAAAGTCTTTTTCAAGAACCAGGATACTGCACTTTTAACCGACAAAGAGCGAAGGAAAATCAGGCTTCAGAACATCGGATTTGTTTTTCAAACCTTTAACCTGTTACCTACACTCACGGCTTTGGAAAATGTTGAACTGCCGCTGGCGCTGGCAAAGATTCCGCCAAAGCTGCAAAGGGAAAAAGCTGTTCAACTTCTTGAAACGGTTGGGCTTACTGACAGGCTTCAACACAGACCCAAAGAGTTGAGCACTGGGGAGATGCAACGGGTAGCTATAGCTAGGGCACTTGTAAACAATCCCTGTTTGATTCTTGCAGACGAGCCCACAGGCGAACTTGACTCCGAAACCGGGTTTGAGATCATAAAGTTGCTTCTCGATTTGTGCAGAAAACACAAAACCACGGTGGTTGTGGCAACCCACGATGAAAAGGTTGCCAAAGCGTCTGACGTAAAGTACAGTATTCGGGACGGCGTGATCACGCGAGACGGTGGATGATGTGCTCTTCACGTTAAAAATGTGTGCATGCGCACAAAAGTTTGGAATGAATGTAAGTAATTCTTAAGTCCAATTGGCGCGAGCCATAACAGTGTAGGGTCCTCCTTCAAAGTAAAAGGTTGCTTCGAATCTCATGCTCTCTATACACGTGAGGTCCCTAACAGCTAAGGCTTCCTCGTGGATGAGTGTTCCGCCGTTGTACCATTTTATGTTAATGGTTACTTTGGTAGCTGTCTTTTCACCACAGTTGTGGATTATTCCATCGATTTGGTGTTTATCCATGCCTGCAGTAATTTCTGTATAGTTGTCTTTTATAGTAATAATGTACAGTTTTGGTTGCTCAAGGTCATTTAGTCTCGTCTCCAAGTAGGATTTGTCTGTTTGAAGCTCTCTTATTGTAGATGTTAAGTTAGCGATTTCACTAGTTTTATTTGTCACATCAGAAAGCGCAGTTTCAAGTGATGATTGATACGTTGCATATCCCAAGCTATAGCCTGCTACCAAACCCGCTACCAACCCGGCAAGGAAAAGTAAAGTAATTTTCGTTTCCATTAACATCACCCTTTTCCATTAACCATTCTTAGGTATGCTGTGTACATCCATAATAAGAGTGAATCGCAAGTATTTATCTTAGGAATAAAGCCTTAGAAACACCGCCACTAAAAAATACAAGACACACACCATTACTGCTAAACGTGCTCTCACTATGCAAAATGAAAGTGCCAAAATGCGGAACCCAAATTAATATAAAAAAGGGAGTTTGCTGGAGATAAACCGAGCAACATTGATATCAAATCAGAAACAGAGATTAGCGCGCGCGACAGATTTCTGCGGCGTGTGAAAAAAGAAGGGATTTGCGAGAGCATATTCCACTTCTTGCAGTACACTCACCTAAGCATTAACCGTAATTAATGTATGGACTTTGCTCCTATCGAATCAGTTTTGCGTTCACACTATTTCTCTTCTTTCAGGTCTAAAGCCTCGGCGATTATGGCCATTTCTTTCCAACCAAATGGGCGGTTTGTTGCCTTTATAACAAGGCGTTCTCTCCACCCGCAGTCGAGACACTCATACTTGACAGGGGTTATGGCCATGTGCCCAAACATGTCGCCGCTCATGGTGCCAACTCTTTTAACATGGGCACTCTTGCACCTTGGACAAATCTGCACATCAACGTATTTGCCCTCCGCTCTTAGCTCTTCTAAAACTTTAAGCAACTCAGGAAATGTTTCACTCACAACCTCTTCTTCTTTAAGCAGAGCCAACTGTTGCTTTCGCTTCTTCTTTTTCCGCTTTTCCTCCAAAAGAGCGAACCCCGCACTGCTCTTTTCTTTAAATAGACTCTGTCTGAGTCAGATATTAAAATCTTCGCAATAATCAAATACGCTTCAAGGATATTGTTATGCGGATGATTGACAATGGAGAGATTAAAATGATTACGGAACTATTAGACTTGGTTCAAAAACATGAGAAATGGCGCGGACAAGAAACCATAAACCTGATTCCTTCAGAAAACCTGACAAGTCCGTCGGTTAGGTCTCTTTTATCCTCTGAACTGGGACACAGATACACTTCGAGAGACGGTTTTTACATGGGCACACGTTTCATGGATGAGATAGAAAACTATGGCGAAAAACTAGCCAAGGAAGTTTTCGGTTCTGAAACAGCTGATCTACGGCCTCTCTCAGGGCATGTTGCCGACTTAATTTTTCTCTCATGCTTCATAAAATCAGACGACACCATTATGTGCGTTTCATCAAGGGATGGAGGATATCCAGGAATAGGAGAACAAGGTGCTCCAAAGTTTCTAGGAGTTAAAGTTGTGAGTTTCCCATTTTCAAGACAAAACATGAACATAAACGTGACAAAAGCCACAGAGTTGATTCTAAAGAAGCGCCCGAAGGCTATTGTTTTCGGAGCAAGCCTATTTCTGTTTCCCCATCCTGTCCGAGAACTCAGCAAGGTAGCGCAGGAAATTGACGCCCACGTTAGTTACGATGGCTCCCATGTTTTAGGCTTGATCGCCGGAAAGGAATATCAAGACCCTCTACGTGAAGGGGCTTCTGTCTTGTCTGGGTCCACACACAAGAGTTTCTTTGGTCCACAGGGTGGAATCATTCTCGCCGACAAAGAACACGGCGAGGGTATTAAGCAACAGATTCATCCAGCCCTTGTAGACAATGCCCACTGGAACCGCATTGCTGCATTGACATTGGCGCTTGCTGAAATGAAAGCGTTTGGTAAAGCCTACGCCAAACAAATTGTTAATAATTCTCAGGCATTGGCTAAGGCTTTGGCTGAAGCAGGCTTACCGGTTGCGTGTTCTCATCTGGGCCATACGAGGTCTCATCAAGTTTTTTTGGATTATAAGGGCTATAAGCGCGGCAAAACAGTGGCGAAAAGGTTGGAGAAAGCAAACATCATCGCCGACTGCGGAGTCCGTCTAGGTGTATGCGAAGCAACTCGCAGAGGAATGAAAAAGAAGGAAATGCAACAAATAGCAAACTTTATTGAACGCGTACTGAAGCTTAGAGAAAAGCCTAGCGAAGTCAAGAAAGATGTGGTGAAATTCGCCAAAGAGTTTCAAAAAATCAAGTATTGTTTCGAATAGTCTTCGATGACCCCCAAAAAATCAAGCGGTTTAGTATTGGATTCCCCTAACCGTAGGTATTTCGTCTGGGTGTTTAACGTCAATAATTTCGTTGACAAAGTCGGCGAAGTCCACAAGTTCTTTTGGTGCTCTTCTCCCAGTTAACACCACGCTTGTTTCTTTGGGCACAGTTTGAAGAAAGTCTATAACCTCTTTAACGTCCAAGAGCTTACAGTCTAAGGCTAAGTTGACTTCATCTAGCACAAGCAGTCTAGGTTTTTCCTTCGCCTTCTTTTTTGCAAAGTTAAGCGCCTTCTTACACAGCTGTTTGTCTTTTTCAGTGAGGTTTGTGAGTCCTATCCAGCCTTTTCTTCCAAACTGGTAGACTTCATAGTTTGGCATCTTCTTCTTAAACTTGTATTCGCCCGTGTTCTTCCACCATTTGAGGAACTGGATAATAACTACTTTGTAGCCGTGGCCTAAACAGCGCAACGCTAAGCCGAGAGCGTTTGTTGTTTTTCCAGCGCCCTCACCCGTGTACAAATAGATGGTTCCTCTTTCTCCAACCATCTTGTTTCATCTCTCCACTTTGAGTTTACCATTTCACCATTTTTACAATTTTACACGCATGTGGGACAAATCCTACTGAAGTCGGCCACATCTCCCTCGCTTTCCACAGGCCTTAAAACCTGCACTTCTCGGCTGCCATGCCTGTAAACGGTTATTCCCTTACAACCAAGCTTCCAAGCAAGCATGTATGCCTTCTCAACATCGTTTGGAGTTGCCCAGTTTGGAAAGTTAATGGTCTTTGACACAGCGTTGTCGGTGTATTTTTGGAAAGCCGCCTGCATGTGCACATGCATCTCTGCACCAATGTCGTGCGCCGTTACAAACAGCCTACGTATATGTTCTGGAATCTCTTTCACGTCCTGTAAAGAGGTACGCCTAGAGATTTCCCTCATTAACTCCTCGCTGTAAAAGCCATCTCGCAAAGCAATGCTCTCAAACAGGGGATTAACCTCTACCAAGCTGCGTCCAAGCGTCTCAGCAACTTCTCGAACGTACGCGATGGCGAAAAGAGGCTCAATGCCCTGTGAGCAACCAGCAATGATGCTTATAGTTCCTGTTGGAGCAACCGTGGTCACTGTCGCGTTGCGATGGGTTTTCCAGTCTTTATCCCAGATGCTTCCATGGAAATATGGGAAGTTACTCTTTTCTTCGCCCAGTTCTGCACTCATTTTATGTGCCTCGTAGCCTATGAATTTCATCAGTTCTTCTCCAGCCTTCAAACCTTCCTCTGTGTCATATTTTATGCCTCTTTTGATTAGCATGTCGGCGAAACCCATAACGCCCAAACCAATTTTCCTATTGCCCTTCGTCACCTTCTCTATTTCAGGCAGCACATACCAATTGGCATCAACCACGTTATCCAAGAACCTTACCGCAATCCTCACAGTTTCTCGCAAACCGTCCCAATTCATTTTGCCATCTTCGGTCACAAACCTGCTAACATCTATGCTCCCCAAATTGCAGGATTCATATGGAAGAAGAGGCTGCTCTCCACAGGGATTAGTAGCCTCAATTTCTCCAATGTGCGGAGTTGGATTGTGTTTATTTATAGTGTCTATGAAAATTACTCCAGGTTCACCATTTTTCCAAGCCATCATAATGATTAAGTTCCAAACGGCCCTTGCCTTGAGAGTCTTCACCACCTGCTTAGTCCTTGGATTGATCAAGTCGAAGTCAGCGTCTTTTTCAACCGCCTCCATGAACTCGTCTGTTACGGCGACCGAGATGTTGAAGTTGCGTAATACGCCTTCCTTCTCTTTGGCTACAATAAAGTCCATTATGTCAGGATGGTCAACGCGTAGGATGCCCATGTTTGCGCCTCGCCGTTTTCCACCCTTCTTCATCTGTTCTGTAGCCATATCATAAACCATTGCAAAAGACACAGGCCCCGAAGCTGTGCCCATAGTACTCCTAACCACGTCGCCTTTGGGGCGCAGTCTAGAAAAAGAGAAACCTGTTCCACCGCTGGTTTTGTGTATCATCGCAGCAGCTCTCAATGTGGAGAATATACCGTCAATAGAGTCCTCCACAGGCAAAACAAAACAGGCGCTAAGCTGCGGGTACTGTGTGCCTGCATTTATCAAAGTTGGCGTGTTAGGAATGAACAAGCGTTGAGTCATAATGCGATAAAATTCATCTTCCCACTTGGCAGCCTCTTGGTCAGTCTTTCCGTATTGTTTCTCAACCTCAGCTAGAGCTCTGGCAATTCGCCTAAACATCTGTGCAGTTGTTTCAATAACGCGTCCTTCTTCGTCTTTGCGCAAATAGCGCCTCTCAAGAACCAAAATGGCATTTAAGGGCAACTTCAACTCGTCAACTACACCCAGCAGCAACTTCATCCTTCTTATTTCAGACCGTTTCTGTCGATACAAAATGTAAGCTTTAGCCATGCTAGCCTGACCATTCTCTATCAGAGTCTTCTCAACCAAGTCCTGAATCCGTTCCACACTAGGAATTTCATCAGGTTTCAGCTGCTTCGTCAACTTTTCCACAACTTGCTCCGACAACTTGACTGCTACAGCCCTGTCTTTGATTCCCACAGCCTGTGAAGCCTTCCATATAGCTTCAGTAATCTTGTTGGCATCAAAGTCAACGATTCTACCGTCTCTCTTCTGGATTTTTTTAATCTCAGTCATGGTAGGCGCTTCTTTCAGAATATACACCGGCTCACAAATTAATCTTTAAATTAATAAAATTTTTATAAAGAATTTTCTATTAGTTTAGCAGCCGGGCTTTCTTCCCTTCTTTTTGCAGGGATCAGCGCTTTTCTATATGGCTGTGCCTTCGCTTTCTACCGGTCGTAATACCTGCACTTCTCGACTGCCGTGTCGATAAACGGTTATTCCCTTGCAACCTAATTTGTAGGCTAACCAATACGCCTTCTCGATGTCGTTTGGAGTTGCCCAATTTGGAAAGTTAATAGTCTTTGACACAGCGTTATCGGTGTATTTTTGGAAAGCCGCCTGCATGCGCACATGCATCTCTGCACCAATGTCGTGCGCCGTTACAAACAGCCTACGTATATGTTCTGGAATCTCTTCAACGTCTTGGATTGAAGTCTTTCTGGATATTTTCCTCATCAACTCCTCACTGTAGAAGCCTTCTCTCAACGCCATTTTTTCAAACAGTGGATTGATCTCGACTAGGCTTCTGCCAAGGCTTTCTGCAACTTCGCGGACGTAGGCAATGGCGAAAAGGGGTTCAATGCCCTGTGAGCAACCAGCAATGATGCTTATGCTTCCTGTTGGAGCAATCGTGGTTACGGTGGCGTTGCGCATTGTTTTCCAGTCTTTTTCCCAGATGCTTCCATAAAAGTTTGGAAAACTTCCCTTCTCTTCGCCCAGTTCAGAGCTCATCTTGTGTCCTTCGTCGTTTATGAATTTCATCAATCTTTCACCCATTTGCAAGCCTTCTTGGGTGTCGTATTTTATGCCTATTTTGATGAGCATATCAGCAAAACCCATGACACCTAAGCCTATTTTTCGGTTGCCTTTCGTAATCTTTTCAATCTCAGGCAGGACGTAGACATTGGCGTCAATGACGTTGTCTAAGAACCTGACCGTTTTTCTCACGGTTTCACGCAGCCGATCCCAGTCCATTTTTCCATCGTCTGTTACAAATTTGCTAACGTCGATGCTGCCAAGGTTGCACGATTCGTAGGGGAGTAGCGGCTGCTCACCACATGGATTTGTGGACTCTATAATGCCCACATGCGGGGTATAATTATGCTTGTTGATCGTGTCAAGAAAAATTACGCCAGGCTCGCCGTTCTTCCATGCCATCATAACAATCAGGTTCCAAATAGCCCGTGCCTTCACCCTCTTCACAACTGCGCCATTGCGAGGGTTTATCAAATCAAAATCGTCGTCATTTTCAACTGCTTGCATAAACTCGTCTGTTAAGGCTACCGAAATGTTGAAGTTGCGCAAGATGCCTTCCTTCTCTTTGGCCACTATAAAATCCATAATATCGGGGTGGTCGACCCGTAAGATACCCATGTTGGCGCCTCTTCTGCGGCCGCCCTGCTTCACCACATCCGTCGCCGAGTCATATATTGTGGCGAAGGATATAGGTCCAGAAGCGATTCCACCGGTGGTTTTAACCATGTCTCCCTTTGGTCTCAATCTGGAAAATGCAAAGCCCGTTCCACCTCCGGTTTTGTGAATAATGGCTGCGCTCTTGAGAGCATTGAATATACTTTCTATTGAGTCTTCCACGGGTAAAACAAAGCAGGCGCTAAGCTGCCCTGACTCTGTGCCAGTGTTCATAAGCGTGGGCGAGTTGGGGATAAACTCGAAGTTAGTCAGGCTGTGAAAGAATTCGTTTTCCCACTTTGAAATTTCAGACTCGTTTTTCCCATATTGCTTTTCAATTTCTGCTATGCCCTTGGCCACGCGCCTAAACATCTGTGCAGTGGATTCAACGACTCTTCCATTTTCGTCTTTGCGCAGGTAGCGGCGCTCCAAAACAAGGATAGCGTTCAACGGCAGTTTTAACTCATCAACCACACCTAGCAAAAGCTTCATCCGCCTTATCTCAGCTCGCTTCTGCCTATACAGAATATACGCCTTCGCTGTGCGGGCGTGACCATTTTCTATGAGTGTTTTTTCCACCAAGTCTTGAACCTGCTCAACTGTTGGTATTTCACCAGGCTTCAACTCTTTCTCTAACCTCTGCACGACCTGCTCAGCTAGCTTAACCGAAAGCTCGCGGTCTTTGCCTCCAACTGCTTTAGCCGCCTTCCAAATGGCTGCCGCTATTTTATTTTGGTCAAAATCAACGATTCCGCCATCTCGTTTCCTAATTTGTTTAATGATATTCAGATTAATCCCTTCTGGATTGACACTATCTTCGGTTATTTAGAATTTTCGATAAGCCTCGCTAAGCAAGTTTCGAATTATTTTAACATAATTTTGCACAACCAATTGACCAACCTTTCTTCTTGTGACCTCATAAGAAATTTAAAAGGAGGAATTTCCTTAAGAAGCATTTGACTACAGACAAAAAAGGTGCGAAAGACGCTTAATGAGTTCAGAAATCCTCATCGAAGCACAAAACCTAACTAAAAAATTCGGCGATCTTGTGGCAGTGGACAACATAAACTTCCAAGTTTTTAAGGAAGAATGCTTCGGATTCCTTGGACCAAATGGCGCTGGAAAAACCACCACCATGAAGATGATTTACTGCGTGTTGCCGTTGACCTCCGGCAGACTAACAGTTGCAGGCGTGGATGTAACCAAGCAAGCGCGAGTGATAAAGAAAATAATTGGTGTGGCTCCGCAAGAAGACAATCTGGATCCAGACTTCACGGTTTTCCACAACTTGATAGTATATGCCCGTTACTTTGACATTCCTAAAGAGGAAGCCCAAAAACGGGCTGAAGAACTGCTGAAATTCGTGCAATTGGAAGAAAAAAGGAAGGTCCTAATTGACCAGTTATCAGCAGGGATGAAGCGAAGACTTATTCTGGCAAGAGCGTTGATAAACGAGCCTAAAATACTAATCTTAGACGAGCCTACGACTGGCCTTGACCCTCAAGCTCGCCATCTAATATGGGATAAAATCCGAAGCTTGCAGAAGCAAGGTGTTACCGTAGTTCTGACAACACACTACATGGAAGAAGCCACCCAACTCTGCGATCGAACAGCAATCATGGACAATGGAAAAATAGTCGAGGAGGGCAGACCGAGCAATCTGATCAAGAAACATATCGGCGAAGAAGTTTTGGAAGTGGCTTATGATGAAGGAGTCTTAGGATTCCTCAGAGAGGCTTTCCCCGATGCCAGACTTGAAGTAGTAAGCGACAGAATTCAGGTTTTCACCAATCAGCCCAGAGGTGTTTTTTCTGAGATTCTAAAGAAATTCAGCTTCAACGCAGCCATGATAAGAGACGCCAACCTTGAGGATGTGTTTCTAAAATTGACGGGTAGGCGGTTAAGAGAATGAAAAAAAGCAGCGTTGCTTCTTATCTTAGATCGCCCCAGCTGAGTTATCGCGTGTGGAGAGTATGGAGAAGAGACCAAGACGTCTTTATGAAAACCTATAAAGTCAATTTTATTCCTTCACTCTTAGAACCCGTTTTATACTTAGTGGGCTTAGGCTTCGGGTTAGGTGGTTTTGTTCAAGATCAAGAAGGCTTAAAGTACATTGTTTTTATTGCTCCATCACTTGTGGCAATATCCATGATGTACTCATCGTTTTTCGAATGCACATATGCTTCCTTTGTGCGCATGTACTATCAAAAAACTTTTGATGCTATAATTGCCACGCCGATAAACATTGAAGAAGTCATAGCCGGCGAACTCTTATGGGGTGCCACAAAGAGTCTTATAAACTCCACTATAGTCTTGGGCGTAATCTTTGCTTTTGGTCTGGTCTCTAGTCCATTCTTCTTGTTGATTCCGCCGCTCTCTTTTCTCGTAGGGCTTTTATTCTCAGCAATAGCCATGTGTTTCACAGCTATAACGCCCAACATAGATTCATTCAATTACCCATCCTTTCTCTTCATAACTCCAATGTTCATTCTAAGCGGCACGTTCTTCTCCATAACCACTCTGCCCGGGGAGGCACAGATTGTAGCTAACATATTTTTCCCATTAACACATGCTGTGACGCTCACGAGAGCGTTAACTGTTGGAAGATTAAGTGCAACTCTGTTACTTAATCTCTCATGGTTTCTGGTTACAACGCCTTTTTTCTTTGTTTTGTCCATAAACCTAATGAAGAAAAGACTCATAAGATAGATTATTCGATTGAAGGAACCTCCACAAACATAGAGCAACTTAAGTTGCATTCTAGATTTTATTCTCAATTAAAAAATAGCCATGATTTTTGGCTTTAGTGTTAGTGGCGATAATATTCCTTTTAGTATCTTCACTCCAATAGTTTTTTCTTCGCCTTTTCGTACTCCTCTTTTGTTATAGCTCCTTTTTCTAACAATGCATTCAACCTTTCGAGTTCGTTTATTAATGAAGTTGAAGGTGTGGAGGGCGGCGTAGAAGGCATTTTCTCTGTTATTTTCTCAAGGGCAACCGCCATCCTCTGTTGCTGAACGACTCCTCTCCATTCGGTTAGCTTCGCAACCAAAGTCTGTCTAACGGAAGATGGATTCGGGGCGTCCCAGAAAGTGTTTTTCCTACCTCGAAGCAAAATAGGTGTGGTTGTTCCAGCTCCCACGCCTCCGCCTACTACGATGCCTGCTCCTGCGCCGGCTCCAGCTCCAACTCCAGCTCCAGCATGAGTGTATCCTACTTCTAAACCAGCGGTGCTAGTGAACATCAGGCTACCACAGTTAAAGGCCTTCGCCAATATGCCCTGGCTTACGTGTACGTCTCTAATTTGGTCTAGCGTTATCTCCCTCTCGTAGGTTCCGAAGACCCAAGACTTCTGTATGCGTATAGACTTGTCAGTGATGTAGAACGCGTAAGCTCGTTTGTTAAAGTAATAAGCAACAAAGTATAAACTCGAGGCTACAAACCAGATGCCTAACGCAATTAAGATGTATTGACGGTTAAGTGTCCAGATCAAATAGAACAGCGGGGTAAGCAGTAGCGTTAAAACAATAAAGACCAAAGTAGACTTCACTATGGTCTTCTTCATATGCGGTTTTCCAGACCAAATTACTTCCATTTTTCAGCATCTGCCTTTCATCAAAATGTGAATGATTGAACTTATATAAAGTTGCGTTATGCAGCGCTGTTCTTGTCACAACACCTGCTTAACGGCGTTTGCTATGTAGTTGATTTCTCTCCCTGCTACACCCGGATGAATTGGGAGCGAAAACACCTGCTGGGCGGCTTTCTCTGTTTCCGAGAGCCTGTGTTTTGCATATTGGCGGTAATAGGGCATCAAGTGAATTGGTATGGGATAGTAAACGGTGGCGCCAACGCCGTGCTCTCTCAACTCGTTCACGACCTTATCTCTCGTTTCGGCATTGACGTCGCGAAGTCTAACCGTATAAAGATACCAGCTGTGCATGTAGCCGTCAGGTTCGATTGGCAATATCAGCCGTTTCGTTTCGCTCATTTTTTGAGTTAGCAATTTGGCGTTTTTTCGCCTCTTCTCTAAGAAAGTTGGAAGTTTGCCCAGTTGCACGATTCCTATGGCTGCTTCGATTTCTGGCATGCGGTAGTTGCATCCCAACATTGAAGCCTTATACTCTTCCTTCTCACCATGCGACCGGATTAGGCGCAAGTTTTCAGCATATTCATCATTGTTGGTTGTGACCATGCCGCCCTCGCCAGTTGTCATGTTTTTGCTGGCATAGAAGCTCCAACAAGCCATGTCGGCGAAGTATCCAGGTGGCTTTCCCTTGTAAGTGGCACCGTGTGCCTGAGCCGCATCCTCAATTATTTTTAAGTTGTGTTTTTTTGCAATCTCCCTTATCTGGCCCATCTCTGCAGAAAGCCCATACAAATCAACTGGCATAATCGCCTTTGTCTTTTCAGTGATTGCCGCTTCAATTTTTTTGGGATCTATGTTATAAGTTTGGGGGTTTATGTCAACAAAAACCGGTCTTGATCCAGCGAGTACCGCTGCTTCCGCGCTTGCAATGAAAGTGAAGCTTGGCAGAATCACCTCATCGCCTGTCTTCATTCCAGCCGCCCAAAGGGCAATATGAAGTGCAGCTGATCCACTGTTGACTGCCACGGCGTGTTTGGTCTTTACAAACTTGGCGAATTTCTCCTCAAATTGTTTCACCTTTGGTCCACTGCCAAGGCGTCCAGTCAAAATGTGACTCTTCAAGACTTTAGTAACAGCCCTTACTTCCTCTTCACCGATTAAGGGCATGTTAACAGGAATCATTTTGCGCATGTTTGTCCACCGCGAATCCGTTGCGTTGTTAGAGGATAACATATTTAGGATTTATTAGAAATTCGATTCCTTCCTTCATCGAAATTCTATCTCTCTCTCAAAACCATCAAATATAGAATTTCTATCTCTCTCAAGGGTTCGAATCGCTTAGCGAATAAGTATGATTAAAATAAGAAAAGAATTTCTATCCCAAACCCAAACCCAAAAAAATACGATAGATTGGCAGTTTTGGGCTTTGCGGAAAAGTTATAGCTGAATCGAAAGTAACTAATCAGAATTGTAGAAACTGGAAAGGGGTGATAGGTAAGTTGAAAGAGTATGAATGTGTAGAAGTCAAACATCACAATGATGTCGGAAGGACAATTAAAGAATGGCAAAAGAATGGATGGCGTCTTCACACCTACCAAGCGGTCGGAAATGTAGCCGCGGTGACAGCTTTCGTCAATCATTACTTGCTGTTTGAGAAAGGCGAGTAGAAAGTCATCTATTCTTCTTTCTTCTCTTTCAGTATATTAATGATTAGT
>Ga0315306_10000970_pt1 | contig 13794 bp, 14 predicted proteins | sample TDP1_MG_FD_203803 | JGI IMG/M metagenome (GOLD analysis project Ga0315306, IMG submission 203803) | Freshwater sediment microbial communities from Lake Towuti, South Sulawesi, Indonesia - TDP1 | ecosystem: Environmental > Aquatic > Freshwater > Lake > Sediment | place: Indonesia: South Sulawesi... | reverse complement strand
GAGAGGTCCTGTAATTACATTAAGTGTTCCAGAGACCTGCAGAGCCCCGATGATGAGGCTGCCCACGATCAGAAGTGGAGCTGCAATGTACAAAAAGCTCCGCATCCTCACCCATGTTTTATACAGGGCAGGTTTAGGCATCGGCACCCGAAGCGGCGGCATCTCCATGATCATGCCTGGGACCCGTCCAGGCAACATCCGGTTGAGTAGCCAGCCCACGAGGAAGATGAGGGCGAGGATGATGCCATAGATCACAAGTGCATACTTCACGCCGATGAAGAAGCCAACCGTCCCAAGGATGACGGCTGTCCTAGCTGAACAGGGTATCATGGTTATGAGGAAAGATGAGATGATCCGCTCCCGCCGGGTTGTCAGCACGCGCGTCGCCATTATCGCGGGGACATTGCAGCCGAAGCCTCCCAACATTGGCACCACTGCCCTGCCGTGCAACCCGATCTTGTGCATCGCGGAGTCCATGACGAATGCCATTCGCGGCAGGTAGCCGGTGTCCTCGAGAACCGCGAGCGCTAGGAAGAAGACCAGGATATATGGGATCATCACGGCGAGGATGCCAGAAATCCCTTGGATTAGCCCTATCTCCAGCACCTGTCCTACAGCCCCAGAATTCTTAAGGGTGGAACTCAACCCAGATGTCGCAGCCCCCCACCCGTCCACGAGCAGGCCCTCGAGAAAACCCCCGACGTAGATTATCAGCAGAAGCAGGGCGGCGAATACTGCGATCATTATCGGGACGCCGGTTTTCATGTTTGTCGTAAGCTCACTCAATTTTTGCGAGAAGGTGGGCTTGATCGCCACATATTCGGTAATTTCCCTGGAGATCAGGCTGGCTATGCCGTGGCGCTCCCTAGCTATCCGAAAAGCCGCAGGTTCACCATGTCTATCCCTTATCTCCCGCGCCAGCCCATCCGCCTTCATGAGGACCGCATCGCTACCGGGCTGGCGGGCCACAGCCTCGGTGAGGTGAGCATCGCCCTCGAGGAGTTTGATGGCAATGGTTCTAGCCGACAGGCCTAGGGGGAGGGGGACGAGGTTCCTGCGGATGCTCCTGCCCAACTCTCCTACCGCTTCCTCAAGATCTCTGCCCATGCGGATTATCTTCTTCGGGGACCTTTTCTTCAGCGCGAGTTTGACGGCCTCATCGAACGCCTTTGAAACATTTTCTCCCCTGGTGGCGACTGTTGGAATCACAGGTGCCCCCAACTTCCTCGACAGGAGGTCCGGGTCTGGCTTTGTCCCTTTTTTCAAAGCGACATCGTACATGTTCAGGACCACGAGCATCGGATATCCCAGCCTTAGGAGCTGCAGCGTCAGGTACAGATTTCGCTCGAGGTTGGAGGCATCGACTATATTGACGATGACATCCGGCTTCTGCTCGAGGATCGCCCGGCGGGCCACGAGCTCGTCATCGGACACCGCTCCGAGCGAGTAAACACCTGGCAGGTCGATTACTCGGACATCGTATCCATCGCGCTTCACCCTCCCCTCCGTGAGCTCGACGGTGGTGCCGGGGTAGTTTGAGATTATCACATCGGCGCCAGTCATCTGGTGAAAGATCGCGCTCTTCCCGACGTTTGGGGTGCCAGCAAGTGCCATGACGATTTCGCCGCTTGGTTTTCTCTTGCCGGGCATTGCAAACCCTCCTCAAAACCCTAAACCAGCTAGCGCTGGGGGCGGCCTCGTCGATGGCGATATCTGCGGGGCCCCCTCACCAAGATTTTGGAGGCTATGTCACGGCTCAACGCTACTTGGGAGTCCCCACACTGTACCATCAGAGCACCTCGAGGTAACTTCTCGATGATCTTGATCTTCGCTCCGGGCAAGATGTTCAACGATAGCAGGCGTTCAACGGAACCTTTTTCCTCTGGGATCATCATCACCACGCACTCCCCACTTTCGGGCATGTCGGTTAGCTCGTCAGCTCTAACTTTAGCCATCCGCCCATTCGATGTTGGGATCGGGCTCCCATGAGGGCAAGTGGTTGGCTTCCCGAGGGCCTCGTCCAATTTATCGGTGAGTTCGTCGTCCAAGACGTGCTCGAATTTACATGCCCACTCATGCACCTTCGGCAGCTCGTGCCCGAATACATCGCTGAGCAGCCTTTCCGCTAGCTCATGCCTTCGCACGACCCGGATGGCTTGTTCCTCCCCCTTCTTAGTCAGTTCGACGCCTGAACGCTCGTAGTCGACTAAGCCCTTCTTTCCGAGTTTCCTAAGCATCTGCACCACGCTGGGGGCTTTGACGTGGAGGCACTTGGAGAGTTCGCTAACCTTGACCCTCTCGCCAGTCTTTTGCCAACACATGTAGATGGCTTCGAGGTATTCCTCTTCGGATGGGGTCAAACCCGGATCATCGATGTGTGTTGGATGACATACCATGGACATCCATAAGTTAGGTATGCCTAACTCCTATTAAAACATTAGGTATGCCTAATTTGAAGATGTCTTCAACGCGGGCACAACTTTTCCCACTTCGCGCTTTAGCTTCTCCAATCCCTCAGCATCGTTCCTGATCACGACCATAGGTGCGGGGGCCTTTTTCTTTAATTCGTCTTCGGATTTCAAAAGCAACTCCTCGTAATCGTCATAGCGATAATACTTATCCATCAGATCTCTGGGCACGATGTGTTCGTCAAGGTTCTTCGCCCCTTCCTTGAACCTCCTGATGTTCCGCTCGAGGCAGACCTCATACGGACAGTAAATATACACGATCAGAGATTGGCTCAATACCTCGCGGTCGAAGTTCTTGAGCGCTTGGGCGTAGCCGCTCCGCGAGAACTCGACGAAGATCAACCCGCCGGGCCTCCGAAGCAATTTGATCCTGCGGTTCATCTCCTTCAGGACATCGTCGTAAATCGATCTATCGGTGATCGTAAATCCCCCTTCAGAGCGGACGTGTTTCTTAAATTCTTTGTCCTGCTCCGCGATCTCCTTCAGTACTGGGAAATCGTCGAAGCGCATCACTTCATCGGCGAGCTTTTCTCGGCGAATTCGGCCCGCCAGCAGCTGATACACCGCCGACTTGCCGCAGCCCGGACGCCCGAGAAGGAAGACGTAGGAAAACATGTCAAAGCCCGAATGCTTCCCTTATGTACTTGCTCTCGTCAGATAAAATCCGTTCGCGGTCGAGCACCTGCTCCACACTTTGCATGGCGGTTTCCACCACCACCACTTCAACATTTTTCCGCTTCACGAGCCTCGCGTACCGCTCGAGGTTCCCCCACTTGAGAAATCCCAGCCCGAGGTGGAGCGGGGGATGGAACTTGTGCTCGCCGGGCAAATAGTCGTTCAGGTGGAGCTCCTTGAGCATGTCCGGCGGCAACGGCTCGAGCACGCTTTCAGGGGGTTCGGGAATCGGCTTGCCCACATCGGCTCTTGTCAGCCAGTGTCCGATGTCGAAGTTGAAGTAAACATCGACGCCTCGCTCTCGGGCTTCTCTGACCATCGCCATGCACTCCTCCACCTCGAAGAAGATGCCCTGAAAAGCAGTATTGTTTTCAAGGTGGAGTGCCAGGCCGCGGTCGGAAGCTAGCTCGCCGAGTTCGACCAAACTTTTGATCAGGGCTTCGCACGCGTAATCACGGTACTTGCCAACGGTTTGATATGATGGCATGTTGCCCGGGTGCATTATGACGTACTTGGCTCCAATGCCCGAGGCGAACTCGATGTACCGCTTGTGTAGCTCGACTGCGAGCGCGCGGTCGCTCTCCTGCGGGCAACATATGCTGCCGCTGATGTAGCTGTAGGGCAGGTGGAGGGAGAGGGTGACGTCGTGGGATTTCGCTGACTCCTGGATGGCTCGCTTTTGCTGGGCGTCGTAGCCCAAGTAGGGGCTAGGCACGTCTGCGTCTAGCTCGACGTGTGAAAACCCGAGCTTCCGCGTGAGTTCGATCTCTCGCTCGACGTCCATTTTTGCTTTCTTAACTACTATTGCACTCATCGATACCAAATCTATTCGGCCCGATGCCACCATCCGCTTCTCATCATCACTCAGGTAATCGTAGACCAGGCAATTCGTATAGTCCCTACCGAGTCTCATGCTACACCCCGAGCGGCCCAAACCGCTCATCGTGCATCGTTATTTTATGTAATAAATATGTTGCCGACAAATAATTAATGACCTTATATCACGAAACGAAGCTGTTTTTGCACATCGTTACTTTGCGCGCCGCTGAGGCTGAAGGGCCGGCCGCGGACTGCCACAGCGATTTACGGGTCAAAAGCGAAAAACGCAAGTTAACGGCACCTCAACTTCTAGTATCGAGGCTTTCGCTGGGTTTGGCCACAAGCTGGCGAGTTAGCTTGGCTTGGCTGTGGCGCCTGAGCTTCTTCTTGCGGCGCGTTTTTCTATCCCTCCAGCTCGGCTTGTGCCAATGGTATCTGCGTAAACTAATCTATATCCCGTTCTCAACAGTGCTCCACAGCCCTATTAGTTAGTTGCGCCAAGCCTCAAGTCTTGACTCTATACAATGGGAGATCTTGGTAACAAGAAACAATGGAAGATCTTAGTAACAAGAAACAAGCCTTTGCGCGCCGCCCAGGAGGCTGAAAGTGGGATCGAAACCCACTTAGAGGGGCGGCGCGCGGCCCGTAAGTCAGCTCTCAATAAGCGACCCACGGATTGCCTATTGTCTTTAACACAATTTTAGGTGATACATAAAAGCCTTTGCGCGCCGCCCGGGGAGGCTGGAAACGAAAGGGAGTCGTCACTAGCTGGCGGCGTGAATCAACGTCAACGCCCCGAGTCTTCCCTCCAAAGCTCCCGATGCTTCCTTATGAACTGTCCAAGCAGTTCAGCGCATTCCCTGCTACGGAGGTTCGCCACTCGTACCCCGTGCGCCCGGAGGAATCGCTCCGTGCCCCGGTAGTTCAAGTTCTCTCCAACGACCACTCGCTTTATCCCGAGGTGGACGATGGCCCCCGCGCACATGTAGCACGGCATCAGGGTGGAATAGAGGACGGTCCCTCGGTAATCCTTGATCCGCCCTGCGTCTCTGAGGCAGTCGATCTCGGCGTGGAGGATTGGGCTGTCGAGCTGTACTTTCCGGTTCCGCCCCCGGCCGATTATCCTGCCCTTTCGGACAAGGACAGCCCCAATGGGGATGCCCCCTTTACGCAGGCCTTTTCTAGCCTCCTTCAGGGCCTCCTTCATAAACCGGTTCAACCCGACAGTCATAAGAACCATTCCGACCGGATTGTCGGCTATTCGTATGATGTAATAAACCTTAACATCAAAGGGTTTCAGGAGGCGATCTGATGGAGCCTTTCGAGGTCGAGAAACCCATCGTGGGCATGGTCCATCTCCCCCCATTGCCCGGCTCCCCCAGCTACCGAGGCCTGAGCCTTGACCGCATCTCGGAGCGCGCGGTCCAGGACGCCAAACACCTAGAAAGCGGGGGCGTCGACGGGCTGATGGTCGAGAACTTTGGGGATGCACCTTACCTGAAGATGAACGTTGGGGCTGAGACGATTTCCACGATGACTTTGGCTGTTGCCGATGTGGTCGATGTAGTTAAAATTCCAGTTGGGGTCAACGTCCTCAGGAACGATGTCAAGGCTGCCCTAGCGATCGCACATATCGCTGGCGGGAAATTCATAAGAGCAAATGTCTTCACGGATGCAGTCGTCACGGATCAGGGCGTGATCGAGGCCAGCGCTCCTGAGTTGCTCCGATATCGCCGCTACCTCAGGGCCGATGCGATCGAAATCTTCGCCGATGTTCACGGGAAGCATGGAACCCTCCTCAGCCCTAGGGCGATCGAACAGTCAGCCATGGATGCAGCCTATAGGGGACTTGCGGACGCTTTGATAGTTACGGGGCCGAGGACGGGCATTGAGCCAGAGCTAGAGGACCTGATGAAGGTGAAGAAGGCGGTTCCGGATAGACCAGTTTTCGTCGGAAGCGGCGTCGACAAAGGAAACGTCACCAAGTTTTTGAAGCATGCAGATGGCGCGATAGTCGGAACCAGCCTTAAAGCGGGCGGAGTTGTGGATAACCCCGTCGATGAAAAACGCGTCAAAACTCTAATGGCGGCCGTGAGGGAACTTCGGGGGTAACCTCATCGATGTTTATTTTAACGGGTGCCATCAAACCGCTCATGGGTGACCTCATGAAGATCGTCTCGACGGAACGGCCTGTGACGAAGGAGAAGCGCCAATATCACATCGCATGCGCCCCCGGCGAGGTGGCGCGCTACGTGCTCATCCCAGGCGACCCTGAGCGGGTGCCCAAGATAGCGAGCCTCTGGGACAAGGCCAATGAGGTGGCATATCATCGGGAGTACCGCACTTTTACAGGTAAAGTAGGTGGGGTGCCGATCAGCGCGATCTCAAGTGGCATAGGAAGCCCTAGCTTAGCTATAGCCGTCGAGGAGCTCGCGGCGATAGGGGCAGACACCTTCGTCAGGGTTGGGAGCAGTGGGGGAATCCAGCGGGATGTCAAGGTTGGGGATTTGGTGATATCGAGTGGGGCGGTGAGGCTCGAGGGGACGAGCAAGCAGTACGTGAGGCCCGAATATCCGGCGGTCAGCAATTACGAGGTCCTGCTCGCGCTCATCCAAGCTGCTGAGGAGCTCGGCCATCGCTACCACGTCGGCATAACTGCCTCGACTGACTCATTTTACACAGGGCAGGGCAGACCGGGTTTAAAGGGCTACACCCAATCATACCTGAATGACATCGTTTCGGACCTTCAAGCCGCTCGAGTGCTCAACTTCGAGATGGAAACCGCCTCCCTCTTCACGATCGCTGGGGTCTACGGCCTGCGGGCAGGCAGCGTGTGCGCGGTCTTTGCGAACCGCGTGACCGGGGAGTTCAAGGCGGGCGCCGGGGAGATGGCGAGCGCCGAGGTGGCGACCGAGGCCGTTAAGATCTTAGCGAGGATGGACAAGGCTAAGCGGAAGAGGGGCAAGCCCCATTGGAATCCGGGCATGCTTTGACCTGAAGCCCAAGCGAGGAGGGAGTGAATGGTCAAGAAGGTCTACCTATCTGTGCCGATAATTGCCAACCGGGATACGCGAACTGCTCTGGAAATTGCGGGGGTAATCAAATCAACTGGTCATGAGCTAATTTCAACTTGGGTCCTCAACGAAGACCCGAATGATGGCTTAACTGAGGCTGGAGTATTCGAGCGCGACACGAGTGCTGTGAGGAGATGTGATACAATCGTCGCAGATGTATCCACACCCAGCCTCGGCGTCGGCATGGAGGTCATGTTGGCGCACACCTTAGGAAAGGGGGTGATCTGCGTTTACCGGCAGGGCACCAAGCTTTCGTGGATGGTCAAGGGTTTACCCGGCGCTGTTTTGATCGAGTTTAAAGATGGACGAGATTTGAGGGAAAAGCTGTCGATGAAGCTAAGTGGGAAAAATTAAATGCCGCACGTATTTGAATCGCGATAATCGTTTTACGCACCGAGCTCTTAACGACCACCTTCGTTATTTAATAAGCTAAGACAGAATTTTACCGCTGAATTCGGGGATGCAAATGGACCTGCTGATTCGAAACGCCCACATAGTCGGACAAAAGGGGTTAAAGGACATAGGCATCGAGGCCGGTAGGATAGTCGAGATTGGAAAAACGGTGAAGCAAGCGCGGAAGACCATCGACGCAAAATGCATGTTGGTCTCTCCAGCCTTCATAGATCCCCACATTCACCTCGACAAAGTTTTGATTGCAGACGAGCTTCGCCCAAACGTCTCTGGGACGCTTCGGGAGGCGATCGAGCTGATCTGGGAGCGAAAGCGCAGGTACACAATTGCTGACATCAAGCGACGCGCGGGTGAAGTCATCCGGATGGCGGCGCTCAATGGGACGACGCGGATGCGCACGCACGTCGACGTCGATACAATTGGAGGGCTGATGCCTTTGAAGGGCCTGCTCGCCACGCGCAAGGCCTTCAAGGATCTCATGGACCTCCAGATCGTGGCCTTCCCCCAGGAGGGAATCATTCGCGACCCAGGTACAGAGGAGCTCATGCGGAAGGCGATGGAGCTTGGAGCTGACCTGGTCGGAGGCATGCCCCACCACGAGCGCTCTCACGAGGAGGCGAAGCGCCACATCGACATCGCGTTCGATATCGCGGGGGAATTCGACGCCGACATAGACATGCACGTCGACGAAACCGATGACCCAAACTCAAGGTCGCTCGAATATTTAGCCGAGAAGACGATCGCCGAGGGCTATCAGGGGCGAGTCACTGCAGGCCACACCTGCGCGCTCGCGGCTTACCCGGACGACTACGCGAGGGAGGTCATTCGCAAGGTAAAGCTGGCGGACATCAACATGATCACGAACCCCGCGACGAACTTGGTCATTCAAGGTCGGGAGGACAAGCAACCCATACGTCGGGGCATCACTCGGGTCAAGGAGTTGCTCGCGGCAGGCGTGAATGTAACATTTGGGCAGGATTGTGTCGATGATGCCTTCTACCCATTCGGGCGCGCTGACTTGCTCGAGGTCGCGCTCATAACTGCACATGCGGCCCAACTGACGACGCCTGCCGAGATCGAAACCGTGTTCAAGATGATGACGACAAATGCAGCTCGAACGCTCGGAGTCCTCGATGATTATGGCATCGCGGTGGGCAAGCGAGCAGACATCATCATCCTAGATGCAAAATCTCCGAAGGATGCGATCCGCAGGCAGGCGGACCGGCGCTATGTGATCAAGGGCGGAAGGGTCATCGCCGAGAGCAGCTCGCTAAAGAAATTAATCTAAAAACGTGAACTCACTTTCTTCGCTTGGGCCTTCTCCGTGGGGGGCGCTCCCATTCCCTAGCGTAGCGGGGCCCGTACTTCATCCCCCAGTGGACCCACACCGGAGCGAGTATCGCGGCCACAACGAGGATCGATGCAAGTATGATCGCTAGATTCTTGTAGATGTTAAAACCCTCCGCGTAGAACGCTAAGTGGATCACGAGGAAAAGCAGCCAACCGAGTCCGACTACGATGCTCACCGCAACTCTAGAAGCAAGGCCAGGCGGCATTTTTTCAGGCATACAATCACACAAAAAAGTGCTTTTGCAGTCTTAAATAATTTTGGACTTAATGTTTAGCACAAGTTTTTATGAGTGTTAAGGGCATTTTGGATGAGGTGATGTCGCAAATCTCGGAGTAAATGGACGATCGATTTCACTAACTATCAGATTTTGGTTATATCAGAAACTGATAATATGATTGCCAAATCCCTACCATTCCAAGCGGGAGACCCTGTCGTCGGGGGGCTGTTTCCGATAGCGAGAAGATAATCAAAGAGTTGAAGATTGGCATGCTTTAGATCGGGGCTTTCATAAGGCGAAAATATTCACCGATCTTTACCTTTTAACCTCCCTCAGGCCAAAATCAAAACCATGATAAAAATGAACCTCAGGGCTCTTGCCTGGCTCACCCTCGCGATCATCGTCGCTGCGGTCGGCAGTTCCTATCCGCCAGCGCAGGGCCCCATGGCAGTGGTATTTTTCATCGCCTTCGTTGGGTTCTTCCACTCCCGCCTCCCAAGGCGAATCCCGACCCGTAGGATGGACTTGGTTTCGAGCCTGCTTGGGATCTCCTTTGGGGTCCTAGCCCTCGCCGCAGCAGGTGGGGTTTATGGGATCCTCTCTGGGGCCATGTCGGAGCGCGCGATAGCGATCCTCGCAGCCCCATTCTACGAGGAGTTCCTGAAGGCGGGCGGCATCTACGTGCTTGCCCTCAAGAGCAGGAAATTGCTGAAATCTTGGCGCGCTGCAGCTATCTGCGGGTTCCTCGCAGGCCTTGTCTTCGGTGTGGGCGAGGGGCTAGCGCAGCCGAGCATCTACCGCCCAATAACCGCCCCCACACATGCGCTCGAGACGATGGTTTTCGCGCTTGGGGTTCGATTCATGGTGGTCGGAAAGGGGCGTCGGGCTGAAATTCTCACGGGGATTTGCATAGCGGCGGCAATCCTCTCCCACATGTTGTGGAACGCGTTCGCCCCTCTCGTTTTACCCTGAGCGAATCTGGACAAATTTTGGATGATACAATACTCGGGCCACGGGCATGTGAACCAAAACTTTAAACATCTTTCTTTAGTATCTATGAAATCGGTCTTCGGATGGTAAAGAGATCAAAAAGCAAATTGAGCATAACCAGCATTGCTGCGATACTCGCCACATTAGCCTCGTTCTTTGCAGCGGTAAGCTGGATCTCCTCCGGTAAGGCAGGTGGCGGGGCGACCGATCGCAAAACGGCGGCTCTTGGTTTTATGATATTGCGGTTGGAGTCCTCGACGGAAGCATCCACCGCGCGAGTACAGGTGCAAACCTATCTGACGCAGGCAGGGATGTACTACGCATACGCCGATAGGGAGAATGACGAGAATGTGAAGCGCTATTTGGAGAACCTGGGGGATATGTCATTAGCGATGTCAAATTTCTACATTGGCGTGGCGGAAAATGAAGAAAATAGAGCACAATCGTATTATGACGATTACGAAGGAGCACTGGAGGATGCGGCCGCATTAAGTGAGTCCTCAGGTTACAGGTCCACCGGCGCCCTCATTTTCAACATGTCGGCAATCGTGGCTTCATGTGGGGTAATTCTCAAACGCATGGAGATTTTGTACGTGTACATCCCAATTTTTATGTTTGGGATAGGTCACCTCATCCTCTCGCTGTTTTAAGAGATACGAGCTCGAGGCGCACTCATCGTTAAAACTTTTTCTTTTAAGATTCGGGAAGCCTGCCAATCTTTTCCAGAGCATCCGTTACATCTTTTAGGTCCAATTCCTCGAGTTTTGCTCGAGTTGGCCAGCCGGTTTTCTTATCCCATTTCCTCAGCTCATAGTATTCATCTAGCATCGGATCCTGGAGCGGCCCTGCGGAATACCCCTTCGCGCGCCCGCTTCCGCTCTCGACGAGGATCCGTTTGGGTTGTGTGTCGTCCTTACGGCTTATCCCCTCTCGGACGTTGAAGCACCGCTGAAGGTTGTAAATTCGCTCCCCAATCTTCTTAAGTTCAGCGACGTCGAGCTTCATCCCCGTGGCCAAGCTTATCCCCTTCGCCAGCTCCGGCCAGTAATAACATGGTGGAAACTGTGTCCCGAACTTGCAGACTATCGCGCTGTCGGCTATCGCTCCGAGCTCCTCCCCGTCCTTCACGACCATGGGCTTGTACTTCGTCGAGACCCCGTCGACTATCTCTGGCAGGTACTGCCTTCCGTACCTCTCGACAGCCGCGTCCACGTAGCCGCTCTCGTCTATGCACGGGAAGCCCTTGAGGTGGTCAGCTCCCCTGGTGCTCGTGATGTGGGCCAAGATGTAGGACTGCTGGGCGCGTGGGTCCTGGGCCGAGGTCTCCATCCCCTTGACGTGAATCGCATAATAATCAGCCCCCTTGCCGAACTTCTGGGCAGCCATCCTCACCCCCTCCGCTAGCACGTTGCCGATCCCTTCCCTTCGGGCAATTTTTTCTATGAGTTGGAGCACTACCTCTGGATCTCCCCACTTGAGCTCCAAGCCTCCAGTATCCTTCTTGGTGATGATGCCGTTCTCGAAGCACTCAATTGCGAAAGCGATGCCGCCACCCGTGGAGATGGTATCGAGGCCGTACGAATCGCATAGGAGATCGCCCTTGAGGATGGATGCCATGTCCCTGTTCCAAGCCCGAGCTCCGAGCGCGTTGATCGTCTCGTACTCTACTCCTTCTGTGTAGGTGCCCTTGTATGGGCCCTTCCTGACCTCAGCGGCTCGACCGCACCCTATCGGGCAAGCGAAACACCCAGTCCGCTTGACCAAAAAGTCCCTTTCGATGACCTCAGCTGAGATCTCGTTGGCGTGCTCGAAGTCCCCCCTCTGGAAGTTTTTCGTCGGAAATCGCCCTATCTCGTTCATCAGGGTGACTAGCCCGGGGGTGCCGTAGCGGGAAGTGTTCGGGGTGTACTCATTGGCGAGGATTTGCTGGTGAATCTTGTAAGCGTATTCGTAAAATTCATCGCTTGCAACGTTGACATCTTTTGTCCCTCGGGCGGCGATGCACTTGAGTTTTTTATCTCCCATAATCGCGCCCTGGCCCGTCCTCGCAGCCGCCCTCCCGCTTGTCATGATCGAGGCGAAGCGGACCTTGTTTTCTCCTGCCGGCCCGATGCTCGCGACCTTTATTTGATCGTCATCATGGTCTCGATGGATGGCCCTTTCGGTCTCCCAAGTGGTTTTCCCCCATAGGTGGGAAGCGTCGCGTAGTTCTGCGTTATCATCCTCGACCCAGAGGTATACGGGCCTATCGCTTCGGCCCTGGAAGATGATCATATCATATCCGGCATACTTGAGCTCGGGGGCAAAGTGCCCGCCAGAGTTGGCATCCCCGTAAATCCCCGTGAGGGGACTTTTGCCTATCACCTCCAGCCGCCCAGCCGTAGGCCAGATGGTGCCCGTCAGCGACCCAGTGGCGAAGATAAGTCGATTTTCGGGGCTGAAGGGATCGGTGCCCGCGGGGACTTCGTCCCATAAGATCTTGGTGCCAAATCCATTCCCTCCGAGGTAGCGGCTGGCGCGCCATTCCTCGGTCGGGACCTCGGAAACCTTTCCGCGGATGAGGTCGACCCTGAGATATTTGCCAGTGTAACCTGAATACTTGAATGGCATTCTAACCCCCCTGTTCAGCATATCGGAGGACTCGCTGGGGACAATATTTAATGCAGGCGGGGCGGCCACCACAAAGGTCACATTTGATCGCGATGTTTTTCTCGGGATGCATGAAGATGGCGTTGAATGGGCAACTCGGAATGCAGGCGCCACAGCCATTGCACAGATCTTCACGGACCACCACTGCATTCGTCTTGGGATCGCGTACGATAGCTTTGGTTGGACAGGCCTCCATGCAGGGAGCCTTTAAGCACTGGACGCAGACGACTAGGTAACTTATGGCTGGTCCCTTTCGAGCTATGCGGATGCGGGATTTCTTTGGATTGAACGTTTCGTCGTGCTCGAAGGAGCAGGCAAGCTCACATGTCCGACAGCCTACACAAGTTTTAAGGGGTGGGTCCTCAATTAACACAATCTTTTTTGCCATGCTCATCCTCCGACCCTAACTTTGGTTTCAAAGATGAATTTGAGGGTTGGCTTGTGCCTCATCTGTACACGGTAAGTCGCAGGAGGGAGATCGGATTCCAGCACGACGTTCTCCCCCAGTTCCATGTCTGCCGGGGCGGAAGTCCACATTATCGGCACCTTTAACTTCCTCAAAGCCCTTGACACGTTCTTTAGGCTGTAACACCGAGAGCTTTTGTCTCTCAGCCATCTTCGCGGTCTCCTTGTGGACATATCGAAGGTTTGTATAAAGAATGAGTATTAATCTTTTACCCCCAGCTGTCAAGAAGAAGTGAGGGCTTGGTGGTCGGATGTCTAGCCCAACGGACATTTTCGAACAGGCCTCTAAATTCCTCACGGAAAGGAAAAAAGTAGCACTTTGCACTATCGTGGAGAAAATCGGCTCTGGACCAGCAGAAAGGGGGACAAAGATATTGGTGTCCGAGGACGGAAAGATCATCGGAACAATAGGTGGAGGAAACTTTGAGAGGGGCGTCAGAGAGGAGGCTCTAAAGGCCATCAAGGAGGGCAAATCCAAGAGCTTGAGGTTCGCCCTTTATGGGGGAGCAAGGAAAGATGAGGTGGATACGGGTCTGTGGTGCGGGGGGACGACGACTGTGTTCATCGATGTGATCGAGCCGAAGTCCAAACTGGTGATCGTCGGCTCTGGACACATAGCTTTGCCTACTTACAGGATGGCAGACCTCCTCGGCTTCAAAATAACGGTGGTGGACG
>Ga0315306_10000968_pt1 | contig 13804 bp, 19 predicted proteins | sample TDP1_MG_FD_203803 | JGI IMG/M metagenome (GOLD analysis project Ga0315306, IMG submission 203803) | Freshwater sediment microbial communities from Lake Towuti, South Sulawesi, Indonesia - TDP1 | ecosystem: Environmental > Aquatic > Freshwater > Lake > Sediment | place: Indonesia: South Sulawesi... | reverse complement strand
AGCCCTCAAGGATTAGCTCTATTCGTTGAAATGAAGGAAAACCCAACAAACGAAACCATGATCAAAGCCATGAAAACCAACAACGCCACAGTCGCCTACTTCATCATAGAAAAACCCAGACTAGACACAGAAGAATACAACCGAATCAAATCGCAAGCCCAACAAAACAAACTCCAAACATACAAAACCTTCTACTACAAAGGCGAAGAAAAACTCACCATATTCTACTATAAGAAATCAACCGATTAGCCACTCCCTAACATAGTTGAATCCAAACAAGTGAGGTACGTTGAAACCTATATGGGGAAGGTATCCTGAAGTTTTCAACACAGCCAAAGAAATTGCTCGTGCGCGGGCATTCTTCGTCCTTTATTTGCCTACATGTTATCAGCATGAAAGTTAATAAGACCCTCCACCATTTCAAGTATTAGGAGTTGACGTTAATGAAGGTCGGTGTTACAATACATAAAGATGCTGACTGGTATGTTGCAATCGACTCGGTAACAGGCGTTGCCAGCCAAGGCAAGACCATCGACGAAGCCTTGAAAAATTTTCAGGAAGCCCTTGAGCTTTGGTTTGAAAACGCAGAACCATGGGAGAAAGAAAGAGCCATCAAGGCTGAGCCAGTCGCAACCATGGTTGTCGAATTAAAGACTTAAATCTCATCAATTAACTTTAGAAACTCTTCGACGGTAAGTCCAGCCTGAAACAGGATGCCTCGAAGGGTGCCAACAGCAATCTCCTTATGCTTAGGAACAACAACAGTCCTTTTCTTCTCCTTAAACAAACCTTTAAGCACAATATGACTACCTCTCTGCCTAACAGCTCTAAAGCCAAGCTTACCAAGAGCCTTAACAACATCCCTATACGAACACGGCTTAAGCCTCAACCAAATCACTGGATAGGAACTGAACATTTATGCCAAAAATAACTTTCCCTGATAGCCAAGAAACCGAACCTCAAAAACCAACAACGCCACAGTCGCCTGCTTCATCATAGAAAAACCAAGACCAAGCACAGAAACCTACAACACATAATCCCACAAGCCCAACAAAACAAACTCCAAACATACAAAACCTTCTATTACCAAGAAGAAAAACTCCGCACATTCCGCTACAAAATAGATGGTAGTTAAGTTAATCACGCCGCTCTGTATATCTTCTTAAGAGATTGTGTAATCAATTCGTTTACACTTCTATCCACGTTATTTGAAATGCCAAAAGATTTTTTTTTGGAAAACATATTGCTTACAAAATGTTTATATTATCGTCTACGCAATCTATGATGGAGAAAAACGTGTCTGTGATAAGTGTCAGGGTCGAAAAAAGCATAAAGGAAACGCTCAAAAAAGCAGGCATAGATATTTCAGAAAAGGTGAGAAAGTTCTTGGAAGACCTTGCCTGGCAAACTAAATTGGACGAGTCCATAAGTGAGTTAAATAGGCTTTTGCAGGATATGAAGCCAGCGGAACGAGGCTATTCGTCTAAGAGTGTGAGGGAAGACCGTGAGAGTAATTGATTCCTCCAGCCTAGCTAAATACGTAAATAGGGAACCTGGTTGGGAAGAGGTTGAAGACCAACTCAAAAAGGGCGTTGCAACAACACCGTTGGCATTAAAGGAAATAAGTAACTCACTATGGAAAAGGGTAAGAGAGGGACAATTGAGTAAGCAGTATTCACGTCAGGTACTAGAAGGGCTTCTAAAGTTAAGACCATTCAAAGTCTTTGATCAAGAGACAGTGCTCACCGCTGCATTAGACATATCTACGGAAGAGGACATACCAATCTACGATGCCATTTTCATAGCCTTGAGCGAAAAAATGCGTGATGGCCTCATCACATCTGATGTCAAACAAGCTGAGGCAGCAAAAAGAAGGAAGCTTCAAGTCATCTATCTACCATAACGGCGCCATTTGTGTCACTCACCAAGCATTTCCGAAATAGCACACAACAGAACAAGCGGGAGGCTCCACAAGCCCAAAAAATCTTCCGACATACCAAACCTTCTATCACAAAGGCGCTAAAAAACTCCGAATATTTTCTCACAAAAACTGATATTATATCATCGAATCGACTTTAAGACTTGATCGATCGTAAGATTGGTCAAAGTTTCATGTAAGCAGGTTCCTAACATATGCGCACGCACAAAGAAGTAACCCAAAACTTTCAAATGACTGGATGCGATTTCCATAATAAACGTCACAAAAGAGATACCTATTTAAAACTTTGTTAATCACAAATAACAATTGTTTCAAAAATTGAAATATGCCGAATAACACCTGTACAACAAATCGGTCACAAGCCACCTAAAGCGCACACCATGTTCTTATTCTCTTTTGATTATCTCTTCCGCTATCTTCATGAAATTCTCAGCCTCTTTCAAGACTTTTTTAACTTCTTCACCCTTGATTTCACTGTAGACTTCATAGTCGCTGTCTTCTCTATCCTCTTTCGCCGCGGAAAGCGATTTACCCAACGAACTGTCAACTTTGCCAGTGACCACGAAAAGCCTTCCAAACTCTGAAATCACCCCTGCGTGAGTTCTTGGTGAAGAGCCTTCAAGTATCAGACACGCCTTTGCCGCGTGATACATACTATAATAAGCGAGGCTCACAGCATCCTCAAAGAAACCATCACTGAAGAGCCTTCTGGCTGCCTCCAAATTGCTCCTTGCCTTACGCATATGAGCCTTAGCTACTTTCTTCAATTCTGTAGACGGGGACTCCATGTCTTAACACCTCTTTCACAAAAGGGCTTTCTCGCTCTATCAGTTCTTTAAACTCTTTCTCTGTAAAGGTCTTGATTGAAACATAACGCCCAAACTCATACGTAATGGGCATAACATCTTCAATGAACTTCCTCCTCCAAGCGTAACGATCTTCATCTTCTCTCACAACGACTAATAAATCGATGTCACTCTCCTCGTTGACCCCACCCTTCGCTGCAGAACCAAACAAGATAATCCGGGAAATGACTCGCCTGTATCTATGAAGAAGCATAGTCGCCACGACACGCGCGATCACTCGAAGCTCAACTTCAAGCTTCCTCTCTTGCTTTTTCTTCCTAAGTCTCCTCATATCAATCAAAAGACGAACCCCATCCCTCAACGCCTCATTACGACTATTATAAATCCCCTCTTTCACAAGGGCATCAAGCGCCTCTGTCAACGAATCACTCAACTTAACTGGAACAACCTTCATGAAACCAACCAATACACAAAGGAGTATACTCTGGTATATAAATAGTATACAAATGCTCCAACATGTGCGCAAGTAGTTTACTAAGCGTGCGCCGCCAAAAGTATAGGCTCTACTTCATGCATGGATGCATACTTCAAGTACAAGTCCAGCACTCGCGGTTCCTTTCCTTCCCTCAATAACAAATCTTCCAAGTTCAGGAATCTCAGAATATCTTTCTAAGCAGATGGGCTCGAGAGCCACGAATCTTACCTTTCCAACATCCCCCTCTTTTAGAAAGGCTGGAAACTTCTCTTCCAAAGCAAAACTGACAGCATCCATCTTTTCCAAGATTGTCTGTACCCTACATCTCCTTTCTGCAGTCCCCAACCGAATTGTCAGAACATCACCATTCCGCATCTCCAAATCAGTAAGCACTATAATTTCTGCAACAAATTCCCTAGCTGGTAGCATTTGGGCTTCAGAATAACTTATCACCTCTCCTCTTGCAATCTCCTTTATTCCTTCCACAAGCACGCCCACGGAGTCACCCGGTTCAGCCTTTCTCAAATCTTTGCCGAACATCTCGATTTTCTTGACCAACCCTTTCTGTCCAGTGGGCTGAAAAACAATTTCTTTTCCCATTTCAAGAGTACCTGACACAATTTTGCAGACCAGAATTTTTCCCATATCAAAGTCGTAAACGTCTTGAACCCATCCTCTCATCGGTTTATCCGTGGGCAAAGCGGAAGGACTTACCTTTTCGTCTAAGGCTTCGACTAAAGTCAATCCATTGTACCAGCGCATCCTCCTCGATTTCTTAAGGACGTTTTCTCCAGTGAGAGCGGAGACAGGGATTATTTTGGGATCCTCGTAGCCAAGCGACGTCATAACATTTCTTAGCTCGCAGGAAAACTCCTCGAATCTCCTCTGGTCGTAACCTACCTCATCCATCTTGTTCACTGCAATAACTAGTTGATTTATCCCGAGCATTTTTGTTAGAAATGCATGCTGTCTTGTTTGATCTTCTATGCCCTCTTTAGCAGAGACCACAAGGATTGCAGCGTCCGCTTGCGACGCTCCCGTGATCATATTCTTTATGAATTCCCTGTGCCCCGGACAATCGATAATGGTGTAGAGATGCCTTTTTGTTTTGAAAGGTGTTTGCATAATGTCCATGGTCAATCCGCCTTCCCTTTCCTCCCTGAAACTATCGAGCAAAAACGCGAACCGAAATTCCTTCTCCCCGGATCTCTCTAGCTCATCTCGAATTTCTTGGAGCCTTTGCTCTGGAATGGCTTTAGAATCGTAAAGCAGTCTTCCTATCAAAGTCGATTTTCCATGGTCTTTATGACCTACTATCACCAGGCTAATTTTTGGAAGACTCATTCTGCAACACCTCGTATTACTTGATAGAAGTCCGTTATCTTTGGAACATTAAGACCCATGGTTTTGTTAAGAGAGTAGAACCCGTTTCTGGTATGATCTCCATATCTTCCAACCGCTTTCATCCCATGATCAGAAATTATTAAAGTGAAGTCATCCTCATCCTTCACTCGCTTCGCCAAATTCTCCAGCTCTTCATAGACCTCCTTCATCTTGCTTAAGATGCCAAAACTTAGATGTCCTACGGCGTCTGCCAAATCAAAATAACTCAAAACCAGATCGAATTTACCTAGACTTTGAAACAGAAGCTTCTTGTTTTCTTCATGGTTCTTCCACACAACTCTGTCATGCTCTTCAACGCTAGCTTTATCATCGAAGTAGGCTTTTAGAAGTCTTCTTTCCTCCACATGATTTTTCTCCCTTAAGGAATAGGCTGGGACGTCTATTGCCTTTGGAGAATTGAAGAATTTCAGGAAGGTTTCTTCTTTCTTCAGTTTGAACTCCCACTGGCCTTTTACAGGAATTTCTGCCTCCATATTCTTTCCCGTCAAGAACGATGCCCACAGAACCACCGTCCTTTCCAGTTTAAATTCCGAAATGTCAGTTTGACCGCATTCTTTTTGCATGAGACTTTTGCAGTTGAATTTCTTAACCAGATGTAGGTCAAGAGCGTCTAAGGCTAGGATAATCATGATTTGACCCTACATATAGCCCAGTGCCCGTAGCTTTTGCATCATGTAGGCTTTCTCCTTGTCTTGAGCCCTCCCAGCTCTCTCTGAGATTTTGGAGGTTCTCAGTTCTTCAACAATTTGATCAATAGTCTTTGCGTTGGATGGGATTGGGATAGTGCAAGGTTGGCAGCCAAGGCTTCGATATCTTTTTCCATCTATCGCGAAATACAATGGATTGACGGGAAGCCCTTCTTGTTTAACGTATTGCCAAACTTCAAATTCTGTCCAGTGAAGAATCGGATGAACCCGCATATGCGAGTAGTCTTCAGCTGGCTTAACATATAGATCCCACATCTCCGCTGGCTGATTCTTATAGTCCCATTTGAACTCTTCATCTCTAGGCGAAAAGTACCTCTCTTTACCCCTTATGCCATGCTCATCCCTTCTAATAGAAAGGATTAAGGCGTCGAATTTCTCCCTCTCAATCAAGTCTTTTAGTGCTTCAGTCTTCAACAATGTGCAACATTCAAACCTTCCCTTTTCAGGCGACATCCCCTTTTCAATAGCTTCTTCATTCTTGGCAACAAGTAAGTTAAACCCCCACTCTTGTGCAACCTTGTCTCTGAATTTGTAGATTTCTGGAAACTTGTAGCCAGTGTCTATGTGAATAACTGGGAAAGGAATTCTCCCAAAGAAGGCTTTTTTACATAACCATAGAGATGTGGTTGAGTCTTTTCCTGTACTCCAGAGGACTGCCAAATTTTTGAATTGAGCTTTTGCCTCCCGTATGATAGCAATGCTTTTGTTCTCAAGTTCTTGAAGATGGCTAGTCATTTAGCTTCTCTCCTTATTTTCCTCATATAAACCCTGATTAGTCAATGTAGCCTAGGGCTCTAAGCCGAGCTTTGACTCGTTCTTCATCTTCCTTGCTGAAAGCTTCCCCAACCTCTTTTTCTCCCTCCTCGGCTACAATCTCCCTTAACACATAAGTAACATAGCTAGATACCGAGGTGAATCCTGTTCCCTTTATCCGTTCTTGAACCTTCTTGAATAAGGGCCTTGGTATGGAAACTGTTGTGAACTTCTTCCACTTCGATCGCTTCTCAGGCCTTTTCTTCAAAGAAGTCACTAATTAAATATAATTAGAAAGACTATTTAAACCTGTCTTCCTTCCGCGCGTGCATATGAGGTAAACGTTGTCAGCCCGTACACTATGTGCATATTTGCTAGTGGGACCTCATATTTTGCTCAATCTTGTTCTAGCGCAAATGTTGACAAAGCCGTTTTCCATATGCCTTCCTTTCGATCCATAACTCCATAATACAAATAGATCTGATCACGGTTAGTTCCCAAAATTGGGCTAGGAGTGTCTAAAGCCATCTCACCGACTGAACCCGGCAATATTTGTTTCTTTTCTGCTGAGCCATCGATCAGCCTCCGAATACGTGTCCCAATTGCTGGGAAGAGCGGTTCTACACTAGAGGCGAAGCCAATAGATTGCTTGGGGGGATAACTCGAGTATATCGATGCTGCGGGAAAGAGACAATGTGCCTTTTCGAACAACATATAACCGGGGCAAAACAAGGATTCACTCCAACTCCCCCGTGGTCCATTTAGATGTCCTAACGGATTATTTAGGTGTCTTAGTGCTTCGATCCTTGATCTTGTTGTTCCCCTGATTTTCACTTTCAAAATGCCGATTCTTCTGGTAAAACAGAAATATGGGAAGGGTATATGGAGCCTACGGAGCCCTTTTGCAATAATGTCTCTAAAGGTTATCCTTTGAGATAGGCTGCTATAATATATTAGAATGGTGTCCTCACTCAGATGTGCTATCCCAGGCCCATTATCTATGTTGTTACCCTCCCACGCATAGCAAGGCTTTTTCAACTTGCCTATGACATTCCAAGGACCCTTCAAATCCTCGGCGTATGCTATCCCAAGTAGTCTAGGATATGTGTCCGAAGACCTACATGTGAAAATCATATAAAACTTGTTTCTTATCTTAGTCACGGCTGGGAATACTGCTTCCTTTGCATAAAACAGATCAGATGATCCGTCGACTATAGGGTTATCGTTGATTTTTCTAAAATTGAAACCATCATTCGAGATTGCCAGTCCGATGGCTCCATGTGACCAGCGTATATCAGAAGCACCACTGTAGAAGAGAAGCACCTTAGACGGATCGTCAGGGTCTACAAAAGCACAACCAAGCGAAGCGGCGCCCTCGTCCCAAGAACCTCGTGGTCCCTGGGCCAGAATTAACCCGTGGTGATGAAGGTTTCGTATAGAAAAGCCACAAACCTGCGAATCCGTTTTTATCACCTGGGTATTATCTTACTTTTTATCAAGGTTGCCAACTCGATGGGTAGTCTTCGTGAGTGCGTCTCTAACTAAGCTCTTGTCGGATTAATGATAAACATTGCGCCATGTATCTGTGCATGCACGCTGGCATCAAGGCTTCTGCCATAACGCTCGAATCTTATTTCGAATGGTTTCTCTCTTAGAAAATGTGACAAAGAAGAATCCCAGCCATAGGAGGAACAGTGCGTAACCTATCCAAGCATGTATCGTTCCCCAATTTTCATATCCAAAATAGTAGATGACCGCAGAGATCAAGCTGACTCGAATAACATTTACCACAAATGTGCCAACAACTCCCCAAAAAGACCACAACAACTTTGTTCCCACGCTTGCCGACTCCTCCATCATCGCAACGACAACTATGACGGAAAAAGCTAGGAAGCCGTAGATACCTATGCACCCAGCTTCAAAAGGCACCGTCACAGGTCCTTTCGACGTATTGAGCACAATCACAGTAGGATTGTGAAGTGCCGCAGGAATACCCAGCGCAACTAGAACGAACACCATAACCTGCACAAAATACGGCACCAACGGTTCCATATAGTATTCCAACCACTCACCAACATAGAAGCTGGAGCCCCCTGCAACAAGAAGAAAGAATACAGAAGTTGTCTCTCTTAAAACTGGAAAACTGAAGAAAACCGAAAACAACCCGAGAATGTAGACAGCGTAAAAGGCTGCTCCTGCCCCATAGAAAGCAGAAGGATGAAAACGAATCGCCACATAATATATGAAGAAACCAACCAACATAACAGCGAGACCTACAAACCGCTGCACTCTTCCAGCATTAGGGAATAGAGCCAACCTGTCTCTTTTGAAGAGAAGAAGAAGAAACCCATAAAAAGGAATCAGCACACCAAGAATGCTCTCTCCGCTAACATATTTGTAATACCCAATTGGTCCAAGAGGCACAAAAGCCAGAAGGTAGAAGAAGCGGGTCCTACTCTTTAGAGCAGACACAAGCAAGCTAATTTTGCGCATCATCCTCACAATTACTAAGCTCCCCCTCTTCATATATTCACCGCTAAAACTTCTCACAGATTACGAAATGAGTGTGTCACTTATTCTCACGATTGGAAGTCCAAATGCTTGCGCATCGCTGAGAATATAAGTTATGCTTAAGATTCACAGTGGTTGTGAACGACTTAACCAAAGTTCAGTTGGAAATAGAGTCGGCTTATGGCTTTATCCTTGGCTTTCTTATTGCGAAGTAGACTGTTGTTACTATGAGGATCAGCGTGGCTGAGATAAAGATGTACATTAGACATCGAATATTGTAAAGTTCGCTTATGATGGATTCTTCTTCTGTTTGAAAAGTGGAGTTCAAGGCATCAATCTTTCCCTGCAAATTTGTTATATTGCCAAGTAACCCTTGACAGATCTGGTTGAGTAACTCATATCTAGATAGAAGTTCCCTATACTTGCCTAAAACATCGCAGAACAAAAAAGACGATTTCGGAACAATTGTGACCTCATGGGTTCCGCGGGCAAATGTGAAATATAGAAATGCATAAGTACTATTGGAGACCGCTAATTCAGTCGAACCAACTATTTTCGCATCAACTACTATACCGCAAGGGTCCATTAGACCTCTAGGAATCATAATCCTACAGAAACCGGCTGTTTCCTCTTGACCTATAACATTGAAGCCTATAGTGCCCTCTTCGTGGTCAAACTGAAAATCAGAAATTGTGGAATTGCAGATTGCTTGAACGTGATATTCTGAAGTAGCATTGAAATCATAGAACGTTCCCATCAAAGGATAGTTGTCCGTGTTGTTAGCGTTTATTACGTAAGGACGATCTCCTAGACCGTCTTGATTTACATCATTACCTTGGTAATCACTCCAGTAGTTCCCTTCAACGCCATTGTCCCAAACATTTGTGAAAGTGAGATTTAGGATTTCAGCAAGTTGGACATGTCCGTAAACGTTTTCAACGAAGTTATTATGGACAACTTCAGTGTTGTTAGAACCGACTAACGCGATTCCATATTCATCGTTTGAAAGAGAGTTACCAGAGATAATGTTACTATCGGAATGGTAAAAGAAAATTCCATATCTATCGTATGAGACGATGTTGCCGTAGACCGCGCATTTGCTACAATTTAGGAATGCAACACCATATCCAGTGTTGTTTAACACAGTGTTATCATGGATTATGCTATTGCTAGAACTAGCAAGCCTTATTCCATAATAGGTATTTCTTACAATGTTGTTTGATATGCTGATGTGAGTGCCCGGTTCACTGTTGATACCACCTGACCACTCACTGCTGTTTCGTATGGTGAATTGACTAACTTTGACGTTATCTGCTTTGATGTATATAACATCTCCAGATCCCCTTCCATCAATTACTGTAGTCTCTTTGTCTTCTCCAAGCAGCGTCAGATTGTCCGTGTTTATGACAATGCTTTCATAGTATGTTCTTGCTTTTACGTATACCGTGCCTCCTTCATTGGCATTATTGATAGCTTGTTGTATTGTTGGATAATGATCAGGGACTACGATTGTCGTAGGTTCTGTTCTAGCAGGTTGAATGTTGAATACCGATCTCAATACGCCTATCAGAAGCAATGCAAGCATTATTCGAGAGACAATTTTCTTCCTCATTCTAATCTCCCACAACTATCACGCGCCCAATATTTATCACCTATGAAAGAATACTCCAAACACAGAACAGAGTAAGAGAGCACAACCTAAAGAAACGTACTTCTCTGGATTGTTGCCTAACATAAGCCCTCTAAGATTTCTACGATTTTTTTTGATGCGTGTCCGTCTCCGAAAGGGTTAGGTAACTCTTGCAATCTAGCTTTCAAGTCTTCAGCCGCGAAACATTCCTTCGCTTTTTGAACAATCAAATCTCTATTGCTTCCAACCAGAACGTTAGCCCCTAACTCTACGGTCTCAATCCACTCCGTTCTATCTCTAAGCGTCAAACAAGGCGTATGAAGCCAGAAAGCCTCTTTCTGCAATCCGCCCGAATCTGTAAAAACAATTTTGGCTTCCTTTACCAATTGGAGCATGTCTTGATACCCAATCGGATCAACCAGTTTCAAATGTTTTGCCTTTTTCATAAGCCCCAGTAAACCCGTAGTCCTTAACATTCTAGCAGCTCTTGGATGGACCGGGAAGAACAAGGTTATGTCTTCAAACTGCGCCAATGCTTCAACAATACTCCTCAGTGTTTCTGGATTATCCACATTCTCGGGTCTATGAAGCGTAACCACACAATATCTCTCGGACTTCAAACCAAACTTATCCAAAACGTTGATCCTAAGCGCTTTAGGCAGATGATACAACAAAACATCGTACATGGTGTCTCCGGAAAAATGAATATACTCATTCGGCACCCCTTCCTTCCTCAAATTCTCCACACAATTCCGTGTAGGCGCAAACAATAGCCTGGAACAATGGTCTGTTAATCGCCTATTAACCTCCTCCGCCATCTTCATATCGTAGCTTCTTGCTCCAGCCTCTACATGAGCCACTGGCACATGAAGCTTGACAGCCGCAAGGGCGCCAGCCAAGGTGGAGTTCGTGTCCCCAGGGACCAAAACAAGATTAGGCTTTAACTCCTTAATCGTCTTCTCCAGCCCAATAATCATCTTACCCGTCTGCCAAGCGTGAGATCCAGATCCAACACCCAAGTTAACCGCAGGATCGGGCAACTGCAACTCGTCAAAGAATATCCGTGACATCTCATAGTCGTAGTGTTGCCCGGTGTGAACTATCTGAAACTCCATCTCGGCTTCCCTGGACGCCTCGTGGATTATCGGCGCCGACTTGATGATCTGGGGTCGCGCCCCTATGACAAGCATAATTCTCAGGTTTTGTGCACCTCTTTATCCATTCTCAAGAACGCTAAAGTGTTATTTATTTGTCCAGATTACAGTCTAAAACGGAGGCTTCTCCGTGAATAAGGCTTACGTTCATCCTACGGCGGTCGTTGAGAAAACGGCCAAAATCGGAGAGGGCACAAAGGTTTGGCACTTCGTCCACGTAAGGGAAAAGGCGGAAATAGGTAGAGAATGCGTGCTCGGGCATTCTGTTTATGTGGGAGAGGGTGTGAAGATCGGAAACCGGGTGAAGCTTGAGAACAGAGCAAATGTCTACGAAGGGGTGAGAATCGAGGACAATGTCTTTGTGGGACCCCACGTCACCTTCACAAACGATCTCTATCCAAGAAGCTTCAGCACCGATTGGAGAATTCTGCCAACCCTTGTGGAAAAGGGAGCATCCATAGGAGCAGGCTCAGTCATAGTCTGCGGCATCACGATAGGAGAGTATGCCATGATAGGGGCCGGTAGCACAGTTACAAAAGATATCCCACCGCACGCCATGGCGTATGGAAATCCCGCAAGAGTCAGGGGGTTTGTGTGCAGATGCGGGAGACGACTCATAAAAGAGAAAGAGAAAGCTAATCACATCTTGATGAAGTGTTCCTTTTGTGATGAGAAATATAGGATACCGAGAGAAAACTATGAAAAAATACAAGATGAAGGGTAATGTAAAAATGAAACGAAAAATACTATTCGCAAAGCCAATATCAGACAAGACTTCCGATCTATCAGAGACATTCTACCACACACTCGCTTCCCACAATTCACATATCTCATTAAGTTGGCTCAAATATACGGAGGCATGATGAACTTGGAGATCGTGGTCATAGGTATGGGATATACAGGCATTCCAGTGGCTGCCATGTTAGCCAACGTTGAAGGCTTCAACGTCACTGGCGTGCAAAGAAGGTCAAAGCGGTCAGGGTGGAAGATCGACTATCTTAATGCTGGTAAATGCCCCATTGGAGGCGATGAGCCAGGCCTGGCTGAGCTAATTGAAAAGGTGGTGAGGAAAGGCAGTCTCAGGGTTACCGACGATATCTCTGTCTGTAAGAAAGCTGATGTGGTTCTTATTGATGTTCAGACGCCAGTTGACGAAAATCACGTGCCGAACTATGATTCATTGAGAGAAGTATCCAAAGCAGTTGGTAGACATATGAAACTGGGAGTAATGATCGTTGTAGAATCCACTGTAGCCCCTGGAACTACTAACTTTATCATAAAGCCGATCTTGGAAGAATCCTCTGGAATGAAGGCAGGCGAAGACTTCAACCTTGCATACTCATATGAACGTGTCATGGTCGGCCGCCTACTCCACAACCTAGCTTACATGCCAAGAATTGTGGGAGGATTCACCTCAGAATGCGCTCAACGGGGCATCGAATTCTACAAAAATATTACCAAAACTGAGCTGTTTCCAACCGACTGTCTAACAGCAGAAGTAGCTAAGGTCACCGAGAACACCTACCGCGACGTAAACATCGCATTCGCAAACGAAGTGGCTCTGATTTGCGAGAGTCTGGGCGTCAACGTCCATGAGGTTAGACGCTTCGTGAACTCCCTACCCAATGACCCATCCGATCCTGCGAAGAATCCATATAGGATGATGCATATCCCAGGCGCAGGTACTGGAGGCCACTGCCTCCCCAAAGACCCATGGCTATTAAAATATGGCCTCGACGCATATGGAACCTTCAAGTTCACGCCAAAGATACTTCTCGAAAGCAGAAAGGTAAACGATTCCATGCCACAACATATGAAAGATTTGGTGGAAGAAGCACTGCATGAGAAAGGCGTGAAAATACAAGACGCAAGGCTATGCATATTAGGCCTAGCATTCCTTGGGGACTCTAATGATACTAGAAATACCCCAGCGCTGCCCCTTTACAACCTGCTCCGAGGTGTATGCAAGGAGGTGGTAGTACATGATCCATACGTCAAGGAGTTTGAAGGGATAGTCCTCACGAAGGATTTGGAAGACGCCCTGAGAAACAAGGACTGTATGGTCATAGTAACCCGTCATAAGGAATATGTCGACATCGGTTTAGATTGGCTCAAAGGAATCCTTGCTACACCTGTGATAGTCGATGGTAGAAACGTCTTCAATCCCAAAGACTGCAAGGAAGCTGGCTTCTCCTACCGCGGCGTCGGGGTTGGCTTGGTCAAATGAGCTGTGCCGGTCTGGATAAGGCTGCTACCTAAAGTTATTATATTGCAGGGATGCTATGTTGTTAATACCTAAAAAATAGACGAAAAGGAACTTGTGGAGACCGGATCGGATGAGAGTTGTCATAACAGGTGCCAACGGATTCGTAGGATTACATACAGTGAGAGGGTTGCTCAACGCAGGGTACGACGTCCAAGCTGT
>Ga0315306_10000967_pt1 | contig 13807 bp, 8 predicted proteins | sample TDP1_MG_FD_203803 | JGI IMG/M metagenome (GOLD analysis project Ga0315306, IMG submission 203803) | Freshwater sediment microbial communities from Lake Towuti, South Sulawesi, Indonesia - TDP1 | ecosystem: Environmental > Aquatic > Freshwater > Lake > Sediment | place: Indonesia: South Sulawesi... | reverse complement strand
AATAGATGTTTGTCGATTCTTGAATCAGGGGCGTTTCACCTCTTTCCAAGCAGGCGATGATCTCTCTTAAAGGCCAGACCGATTTGCGGAGAAAAATCATCTCCCTTCGCAGCCTATGGACTTCTTCAAGAATCTTTGGCTCGGGTCTTGTCACCAGCTCATCCTCAAGCTCTTCAATTCTCTCTCCCAGCTTCTCCAGAATTAGAAAATAATGGTCAACAATCGCATCAAGCAACGAATAGGCAAGATAATCAGTCCCCAGCTTTCTGATTCTCCCCTTCCCGTTTTTGATTCTCTCTCTGATTGAATTGAATATATCGCTCTCCTCCTCCTGGAAGGAGATGAGGAAGTTTGAGCCAAGAATTAAACTGACTTGATCTGCTTTTATCTCATTTTTTTTCTCATCATAAAGAAACATCTTTAAGACGACAAAGATATAATTCCCAAAATCCTCCATCTTTATGCGCTGGTCTGTGTTCACGATGTCTTCGACGATCAGAGGATGTAGGTCAAAATTTTTTCCGATTTTCTCTATGACCTCAACCTGATGGATGCCAGCGATGTTGATCCAAGTCACGGTCGGCTTATCTTTCAAAGGCAAAGCTTCTTCGACCGATCTTATCTCCTTCTCCAGAATTTGTGTCTCATCGTAATCCATGACAGAGATTTTGATCTTTTCAAGTTTTTTCTCGCCGACATAAACTGGAGTTCCAGGCGGCAGGCCGACTTTTCTTATCCTTTTCTTGACAACCTTTTGCTTCATCTCTCACCTCCAGCTGAATCACCTAGCAGAGAATGAATGAGAAACTCTGGGGCAAAGCCTTCGTCTTTTCCAAACACCCAGCCTGATCCATGACCTGGCTTTCCAGCAGGCAAAAAATGCTCTCGCATCGACCTCGCATCTTTCTATTAATATTACTGAAGACAGAAAATCATATCAATAAAAAAAATTATTAAGATAGCATTCCAAATTCCGTGAAAGCCAATGATTAACAACGGGGTGTCACGGCATGCTCTCCGCAACGCCCGCAGCTGCTGGGGTTCCCCACGGGGGGATGGGTGAAGCCGTACGGACGGGGAGCATGCCGTGACAGGACCCCCGCCACAATTTTATGACTATCACGGAATTTAGAATGCTTCCAATTATTAACCCGAGTCTCTGGGAAGGGTTTCTAAAGTCTCTCGATGATCGCTTTGGCAATCTCTTCGACCACCGAGTCAGGGACTCCATCAGCAGTATCCGATTGGAATCTCATATCACACTGGTCGTTGACATAGTCGACAACCACAAACTTTCCATCCGCTGTCTGGACAATCTCAGTCGAGAAGAATTCAATGTCAATAATCTGGTGGATCTTCTCTGTTATTGTCTTCAGCTCAGCAAAGAGCAATTCCTCTTCAGCAGTGAGTCTGCGATAAATATGGGTCAGGTCATCCCAAAAACAGGGAATGACCTTGCTGCAGATGGAAAAAACTCTAAACCAGCATCTCCTCTGGTTAAACTCGCGGGGAACGATATTCTCCTGAATCAGGATTTGTGTCCCTGAATAGTTCCTCCTCACCTTCTCCACATCAGCCACGGTCTGGGCACCTAGAAAAACCCCCTCTCCTCCTCCCGCTCCTTTAACGGGCTTGATGACAAAGGGACGTCCGACGACTTCCAGGCCCCTGTCATCAATGGTTTCGTTGGGGGAAATCATCAGGGTATAAGGGACATTCACTCCGCCCTTCATAAATTCAAGGTGCATCAAGGCTCTGTTATGAGTGCGGATTGCCTTTTCAGGCTCGTTGATGATCAGACTCCGAGATTCCTGGTGAAGACGAACAATGGGCACAAAAGCAGGCTCAGCATCCGTTGCCCTGTCAAGAACCACTCGAAAGCGAAGCTCCCCGCTTAAGATCCTGGCTAGGCTCTCTCCGAGATTAGGAGGCCAAACGAGATAGCTCGACTTTCCTGACCTCTGGCAGAAGGCATCAAGGAGCCTTACGAACCTCTCGTCGTATTTCCATTCCCAGAGAATTCCAAGGTCAAACAACGTTCTTTCCTCTTCTCATCGGAAGCCGGGAATCTAAAAAAATGAAATAAATACCAGATTGGGCATCTTAAAATCAAGCACAAATTTTAGGATAATTACCCTTTTCATAGACGGAAGCAGGCTCGACGCTCTTTATCTTAGAATAATTTCTATTGAACTTTAATATATTTTTTATTAAATTTATATAAACACCAAGCCATAATAAGCAGATAAAAGAATCAATCGATGGAAAAAGTGGTCTCAATCATCATGGCCGGAGGGCAAGGCGCTCGCCTCTATCCTTTGACAAAAAAGCGCAGCAAGCCGGCTGTTCCCATAGCCGGCAGATTCCGGCTCATCGACTTCCCCATCAGCAATTGCATTCACTCCGGCCTGCGAAAGATATTTATTCTCACCCAGTTCAGCAGCGAATCGCTCCATCGCCATATCTTTAATACTTATCGCTTTGATTACTTCAGCAAGGATTTCCTGACCGTTCTCTCTGCCCAGCAGACGCTCGAGAGCCGAGACTGGTATCAGGGGACTGCCGATTCGGTTCGACAAAACCTTCGCTACTTCCGGGACGAGGGAGAGCTGGTTTTAATCCTCTCCGGGGACCATCTCTACAAGATGGATTATCAGAAATTCATTGATTTTCATCTGAAACAGAAGGCTGAAATCAGCATCTCTGTTTATCCTGTTCACCATGACCAGGCTCCTGAATTCGGAGTGATGAAGGTCAATGAAGGCGGCAGAATCACCGACTTCTGCGAAAAGCCAAAAGAGCCCGAAGAGCTGGAAAGGATGAAGGTTCCAGAGGATGTTTTCAAGAGCTTTGGATTGGAGGCCGCTGGAAGGACACATCTGGCCTCGATGGGCATTTATCTCTTTAACCTGGAAGTTCTCATGGAGCTCCTGGAAAACACGACTTTTGAAGATTTTGGAAGAGAAGTCATACCTTTTGCCATATCAAAGAAAAAGGTTTTCGGCTACTTCTTCGACGGATACTGGGCGGATATCGGGACCATCCGCAGCTTCTACGAAGCCCACCTGGACCTGACCCAGCCCCTTCCCAAATTCAATCTCTACGACGAGCAAAAGCCTATCTTCACCCATGCCCGTTTTCTGCCAGGCTCCAAAATTCTATCCTCAGAGGTTCACAACTCCATCTTGTGTGAAGGAAGCATCATCAACCGCTCCTGGGTCAATCATTCCATCATCGGCATCCGGTCAAGAATTGGCGATAACTCTGTCATCGACCGCTCGGTGATCATGGGGGCTGATTTCTTCGAATCAAAAGAGGAATTAGCCCAAAACGCAGAAAAGGGCATCCCCAACATCGGCATCGGATACAACTGTGAGATTCGAAATGCCATCGTCGATAAGAACACGCGAATTGGAAATGGAGTGAAGCTGGTGAATGCCCGCGGCATCAAAGAAGAGGCTGCAGAGGATTTTATCATTCAGGACGGAATCATCGTCATTCCCAAAAACTCCATCATTCCTCACGGAACAGTCATCTAAATCAAGAATTTTCTTTTAAAACATCTACAGATCTCTTAAAAGAATATTTCTTTTCTCTTGAATTATTCTCTCGCTCTAGGCGAAGGCAGAGTGGTGAGAAAGCCGTGTGAAAGGCTGAGCGGGCACGGTTCCTCGACCGAAGGTCGAGGAGAGCGAAGCCTGAAACCGAGCCGCTTTTGTTGATTTGTGGCCTCCACAAATCATTTGGGGGAGCCGAGGGGGTATGTCCCCTCGGTCGCAGGGCGCAAGCCCGAGAAGGGGAGTAATCGCTGGGGCAAAGCCCGCGTGCTTTCGATCCACTCTGCCTGAGCTCTTTATTTGACGCCTCTTATTTCACTGTGTTATATACACCTGGATATGAAAAGAAAGCTTCGCTTCTTATTGAAATTCATATCAAAAATATCGACTGAAAAGACTGTAAGCTTTAGAGACGATGGGTAACAACGGCTCCACTGTTTTTATAACCTTTCTCTGGCATATGCATCAGCCTCTCTACAAGAGTCCTGAAGGCGGAAGCTATCTCCTTCCCTGGGTGCGTCTCCATGCCATAAAAGATTACTTTGATATGGCAGCCTTGATCGAGGCAGTCCCTCAAATGCGGGCTGTCATCAATTTCGTTCCCTCTCTTTTTGTTCAACTGGAAGACTATGCCCAAGGCTCTGCCCGAGATCCTTTCTACACCTGCAGCTCGAAGCCTGTCTCCAAGCTCACTGATAAAGAAAAACTTTTTTTGTTGAAAAATTTTTTCACGGTCAATAAGAAAAGAAGAATCGACCCCTCGCCGCGCTACGGCGAACTGTGGGAGAAGAAAGCGCAGGCTGGAAGCGAACCAGAGATGCAATTGAAGAGCTTCGCTCTTAGTGATTACTTAGACCTGCAGGTTCTTTTCAACCTTGCCTGGTCTGGCCCGACTCTTAGAAAAGATGCTCAGGTCGCCTCGCTCCTAGCCAAGGACAGAAACTTCAGCCAAAAAGAAAAAGAGCTCTTGCTGGCCAAGCAGCAGCAATTGATCTCACGCATCATACCGACCTACAAAAGGCTGCAGGAGGAGGGCCGGATAGAGGTTTCTGTTTCTCCTTTCTATCATCCTCTGCTCCCTCTTCTCTGCGATAACTACTCGGCTGAAGAAGCCCAACCAGGGACCACACTCCCTCGCAGCCGCTTCACTTTTCCTGAGGATGCTGAAACGCAGATTCATCTGGCACTTCAGTATTACCGTCAATTGTTCAAAAGAGAAGCCCGAGGAATGTGGCCGCCAGAAGGCGGTGTCAGTAACAAAGCCCTGGAACTGGCTATAAGACAGGGGCTAAAATGGGTAGCGACGGATGAGTCAATCTTGGCCAAATCTACGTCAGCGGGCAGGGATATCGCCAAGGAGACCAAGAGCTTCTTCTCCGCAGAAAAAATGTGTTCTCCTTATAAATATAAAACTCAGCAGGGAGAGATTGCGATATTCTTCCGCAACCAGGCCCTTTCCAATCTCATCAGCTTTGTCTATTCCTCATGGGAGGAAGAAAAGGCGGCTGACGATTTCTACCGGCGGATCATCGCCTTGAAAAGCTCCTTGATAGAAGGTCCAGGGCCATACCTCATCTCCATCATCATGGACGGTGAGAATGCCTGGGAATATTTTCCTAAGGGCGGCGAAGTCTTCTTACTCTCCTTATATAAAAAGATTGCCACCTCCCCGCAGTTTAAACCAGTCACTTTTTCCGAATTCCTGGCAACGAGGAGCAAGGGAAGCCAGAACTTGATAAACAGTATCAAGCCCGGTTCCTGGATTAACGCCAATTTTTCAACTTGGATAGGAGAGCCGATGAAAAATCAAGCCTGGGAGTATCTTTATCAAGCAAGAAAGGCTTTTGAAGAATTCGTCTCCCGCCTCTCCCCCGAAGAGAAGAAGCAAAAAGCAAAGGTTATCCAAAAAGCTTTAAAAACAATCTATGTCGCAGAAGGGAGCGACTGGTTCTGGTGGCTGCAGAGCGGCGAACAAGTGGAAAACGAGAGAAAGTTCTCGGTGATAATGAAATTGTACTTGGCCGAGATTTACAAGCTTCTGGGCTTGGAGATTCCTGGCTATCTTAGAGATGTCGATTCAATAAAAGAGGAGCCTTGATGAATAAGATATCTCTCATCTTCGGCTGCCACTGCCATCAGCCTTTGGGCAACTTTGAAATGGTTATAGACAGGATCTATTACGATGCCTACCTTGCCTTCCTGGAAGTCATTTCGCGGCACCCGAAGATAAAGATAATCCTCCATTACAGCGGAATTCTGCTCGATTGGATAGGCGAGAAACATCCAGAATTCTTTAAGATTCTTGCCGGCTTGGTCGAAAGGGGACAGGTGGAACTCCTCTCCGGCAGCTACTATGAAGCTATCCTTCCCGTAATCCCTGAAAGAGACCAGGTCGAGCAAATCAAGAGGCTGTCGGGATTTATTAATAAAATGTTCTTAACTTCGCCTCAGGGGATGTGGCTGGCCGAACGTGTCTGGGAGCCAAAGCTGGCCAAGACGCTCGCCTCTTCGGGAATGAAATTTGCCCTTGTCGACGATTCCCATTTCAAGGCTGCCGGCTTTAAAGAATCCGAGCTCCTGGGCTATTTCAATGTAGAGGATGAAGGCTCTCTTATTTCCCTTTTTCCCATCAGCGAATGGCTGAGATACTCTGTCCCCTTTAAAGAAGTTGAGCAAAACATCAAATATCTGCGCCAGATGTCAGAACTCAAGGAAAATCCTTTGCTGGTCATCGTCGATGACGGCGAGAAATTCGGCTCCTGGCCTGGCACCAAGAAATGGGTCTATGAGGAAGGTTGGCTGGAGCATTTCCTCTCTGCACTGGAGGAAAACAGCCAATGGATAGAGACCCTGACCTGCAGCGAGTGTATCAAGAGATTTCCTCCAGCCGGGCTGGCCTACCTTCCCATCGGCGCCTATTTCGAGATGGGCGAATGGTCTCTTTTTGCCGAGCGGGCCATCGAGTATCAGAGCCTGGTTGAGAAGCTCAAGCAAGAAGGGTTCCTGGAAAAATACAAGGGCTATCTGAAGGGAGGGATATGGAGAAATTTCCTTGTTAAATACCCTGAGAGCAACCAGCTGCATAAAAAAATGCTGGCTCTCAGCCAGGCGGTCCAAAAGCTGGAAAAGAGCGCAGAAGAAAATCCCCAGCACAAAAAAATCATAGAGAAAGCTTATACCGAGCTCTTGAAATCCCAGTGCAACGATGGCTACTGGCATGGAGTCTTTGGAGGTCTTTACCTTCCCCATCTGAGGGATGCCCTCTACAAACATCTCATCCAGGGCGAGAGGTATGTGGAGCAAATCATTCATCACCGAGAAAAAGAATGGTGTGATTCTGAGGTCTTCGATTTCGATGGAGACGGCCGGCCAGAGGTCATTCTCAGCAATCCCTGGCTAAAAGCTTATTTTGACCCTGCTCAAGGCGGGATGATGTTTGAACTGGACTACAAGCCGAGCAACTTCAATCTCACCAACTCCATCGCACGGAGGCTGGAGCACTATCATCAGGCCATAGCCTTGAGCCTGGAAAAAAAGAAAAGCGAGCAGGCTCAACAGCCTGCCACCATTCACGACCTCGACAAGAGCGCCGGGCTTGAAAGGTTGAAAGAGTTCCTTGTCTATGACAGGCATCGCAGAGCTTGCCTCATCGACCATCTCCTGGATAAGAATACAGACCTCTCTCAATTCAGCTCAGGCAGCTATTCAGAGAGAGGAAATTTTGTCAATCTTCCCTACGATTATTCACTCAAGAAAACAAAAGAGAGTGCAAGATTAATTCTAAAAAGGAGAGGAGCTTTAAGCTGGAACGGATTCTTTCCGGTTGAAATAGTCAAAAGAATTCGAATGTTGTATAATGACCCATCTTTGGATATTGGCTACGAGATCATCAATTGTGCCAAGGAAAGATTAGAATTTTCTTTTGGAGTCGAGTTTAATTTTGCCATGTTGGCCGGTAGAAGCCCGCAAGTCGCCCTCTCCTTCGGAAAAGAAGAAGAGCAGTATCCGATGGCCACTTCAGGCGTAAGAACCAAAGTCAACAGCCTGAAGGTCAGGAATGAATTAGAAAAATTCTCATTCTCCCTTGACACGGAGAAAGAGCCAGACGTATGGTGGTTTCCGCTTGAAACAATCTCCCAATCGGAGAAGGGATTTGACCTCACCTATCAAAGCACAGTCGTTATGCCCAAATGGGAGATAGCTCTTGAAGGTAACGGAAAATGGACAGCAGAGATGAGATTATCAGTCAAGTCACTATGCGGATGATTTCTAAAAAAGAATGATTTTGCTAAAATACGTTTCCAGCTCAAAGAGCCTTTTTCCTAATAGGAGGATCCATGCCAGAACTCAGGTATGACCCTTTGCAGCATCGCTGGGTTATCATCTCCAGTGAAAGAGCGGCCAGGCCCTCAGACCTTCACGATTCGACCAAGTACAACAGCGTCAAGACCTGCCCCTTCTGTGAAGGCTTTGAATCGACCACACCTCCAGAGATTTGGTCGATAAGAGAGCCTAACACCTCGCCCAACAAACCCGGATGGAAAGTAAGGATAGTCCCTAATAAATTTCCAGCGCTGAGAATCGAAGCTGGCGGAAAAAGGCTGGGCATCGGCCTTTATGATAAGATTGAAGGCTTGGGAGCCCATGAAGTCATCATCGAAACTCCGCAGCACGACGCGAGTCTTCCAGACCTCCCTCCAGAGCAGGTCAAATGGGTTCTGCTCGGCTTCCGGGAAAGGCTTAAAGACCTCTACAAAGATACCCGCTTCAAGTATGTTCTTATCTTTAAAAATCATGGGCTGCCAGCAGGGGCATCATTAGCCCATCCTCACTCCCAGCTCATCGCCACACCGATAGTCCCGCGAAACGTGAACATTAAGCTCATGGCCGCAAAAAACCACTTTGAGAAGAAGGAACGCTGCCTCGTCTGCGACCTTATTCAACAGGAGATAAGCACTAATGTCAGGGTGATCAGTGCCGAGAATGGATTTGTGGCTTTCGCTCCCTATGCCTCTCGCTTCCCCTTCGAACTCTTTATTGCTCCCATAGAGCATAACTACAGCTTCGCCGAACTCACTGATGACGAGCTGGAACGATTCGCTCATTTTCTGAAGAATATCCTCTTCCGGCTGAAGCAGGTCCTCCATGACCCGCCTTACAATTATGTCCTCAACACTTCTCCCAATATTGAAGCCAAGCCTAAGTTTTCAGACCAGTGGGTGACAATCAAATACGACTATCACTGGCACATTGAAGTCATCCCCCGTCTGGTCAGAATCGCCGGCTTTGAATGGGGCAGCGGCTTTTACATCAACCCCAGCACACCCGAGATGGCGGCTCAATACCTGCGGGAAATGAGGAGTGAATAGCCGAAAAGTCGCTGCAGGGAAATGTCTGAATCAAGAAAAAGCCCAAAAAAGAGAAAAGGATATTTTATTCTTGTCTTGCACAGCCATATTCCCTACGTCATCGGGCAGCGAGACTGGCCGCATGGCATGAGCTGGCTCTATGAGGCTGCGGCCGAGACTTATCTTCCTCTGCTGAATTCCTTCTATGACCTTGAGGAGCAAGGAATAAAGCCAAAGGTGACCATAAGTCTCACACCTGTCTTATGTGAGCAGCTACGCCATCCAAACTTCTCCCGAGGCCTGATGAGCTACATCAAGGAAAAAATTGAAATGGCTCGCCAGAATGGAGCGGCCTTTAAAAGATTCGGGGAACATCATAAAGCCTATCTCGCCGACTGGTGGGCGGAATATTACACAAGAATGGTCGAATCCTTTGAAGTGCGTTTTAAAAAGGACTTAGTCAACGCTTTCAAGGTCCTTCAGGATAACGGCGGCATTGAAATCATGACCTCAGCTGCCACTCACGGCTACCTTCCCCTTCTGGGCTATGACGAGTGTGTCAATGCCCAGGTCAAACTGGGCGTTCAAAGCTATCGCCGTCTCTTTGGGAGAGCTCCGGCAGGAATCTGGCTTCCGGAGTGCGCCTACCGTCCGAGATACAGATGGAACTTCCCTGTCCACGAGAAGAAAAAAAGAGCAAGGAAGAGGAAAGGGCTTGAAGAGTTACTCATTGATTCAAATCTCAAATATTTCATCATCGACAGCCATCTTCTCCGGGGCGGAAGAGCGATAGGGATGTACCTCTCCCGTTTTAAAGCTCTTCAGGACTTGTGGAAAAGGTTTTCCTCAAGCTATAAGCCTTTGAAGGTCCACAGCGAAAAGCTGCCGCAATCCATATATTTTCTCCAGCCCAGAGATTCGATGGAGACCGTTGCTGTCTTCACCCGCGACCCCCAAACCAGCCTTCAAGTCTGGAGCGGGCAATGGGGCTATCCAGGAAATGGCCTCTATCTTGACTTCCACAAGAAGCATCACCCCGGCGGCCTCCGCTATTGGCGGGTGACCCATTACAAGGCTGACCTCGGCGACAAGGAAGATTACTATCCTGACAAAGCCCCGGCAGTCATAGAGGAGCAATCCGACCACTTCCTCCATCTGGCGAAGAACATCCTCCTCGACTTTCAGCAGAAGACAGGCATGGAAGGTGCTTTGACCGCGCCCTTCGATACCGAGCTTTTCGGGCACTGGTGGTTTGAAGGCTGTCAATGGATCTTCCGCCTGCTGCAGAAAATGAGCAAAGACAAGGAGATAAGCCCCGCAACCTGCAGCGAGTATCTGGAAGATTTCCCTTATGGCGAAATCATAGCCCTTCCTGAAGGCTCATGGGGAGAAGGCGGATTTCATTACATCTGGCTCAATGAACAGACAGACTGGACCTGGAAGAAAATTTACAATGCCGAGGAAAGATTCATCGACCTTGTCAAGAGATGGCATTCAAAAGGAAATCGAGCAGCAGAGAGAGTATTGAAACAGGCGGGCCGAGAGCTTCTCCTGCTGGAGAGCTCAGACTGGCAGTTCCTGATTACGACCTGGAGCGCCAGGGATTATGCTGAAGAGCGGGTGGGCTTTCACTATGACAACTTCCAGAAGCTGTGCAGTCTGACAGAGGAAATCGAAGAAAGAGGAGAGCTTACTGAAGAGGGCGAAGGCTTCCTCTGCTCCTGCGAGGAAAAAGACAGCATTTTTTCTGAGATAGATTTGAATTGGTGGCTGGGTGCTTAATAAGTTAGGATCAGGCTAGGTGTTTCGAAAACACGCAGGCTTTGCCCCAGCGAGGCAAAGCCTGCTCGGTTTCAGGCTTCGCTCTCCTCTCCCTTCGGTCGAGGAACCATGCCCGCTCAGCCTTCCACACGGTTTTCTCAACACCTAGCCTGATCCTTTTCATATTATATAGTTGAAGATGCAATTATGGATTTTTGGACAAGACCCGGTTATAAAGCTCGGCGTATTTCATAGCCGACTTCTTCCAGGAAAAGTCCTCCTTCATCGCCTTTTTTACCAATCTTGACCAGAGTCTCTTGTTCTGGTAGACCGTAAGGGCTTTCTTGATCTCTTCGATGAGCGCTGCGGATGAATATTCTTCAAATTTAAAGCCGTTCCCCTGCTCAGTCTCAGGGTTAAACTCCTGGATGGTATCGTCCAGCCCTCCAGTGGCTCTGACAACGGGGATTGTTCCATATTTAAAGCTGTACATTTGATTCAAGCCGCAAGGCTCATAGCGCGAAGGCATGAGGAACATATCCGAGCCGGCCTCAATCTTGTGGGCAAGGACATTGTCAAAGCCGATTTTAACGCCAAAACGGCCCTTGTGCTTCTTCCCCAAATCTGCTATCTGTTTTTCGTATTTCTCCTCTCCCTGGCCCAGCAAGACCATAAGCAAGTCTAGCTTCATCAGCACATCCATAGCCTCAGCCAGAATGTCACTTCCTTTCTGTTGGGCAAGGCGCATGGTCAGGCCGATGAGAGGCGAATCCTCAGTTCCCTTAAGCTTCATGACCATTCTCAAATCTTCCTTGCACTTTTTCTTTCCGGATAAATCTTTGGCGCTGTAGCGGGCAACAATATGGGGGTCAGTCTCCGGATTCCACTCCGTATAATCCACTCCATTCAACACTCCATAGAGGTCTTCGCTTCTATCTCTGAGCACGCCATCCAGGCCATAGCCGTATTCCGGAGTCTTGATCTCCTGGCTATACCTCTCGCTGACCGTGGTGACGATATCGGAAAAAAGAATGCCGCCTTTCATGAAGTTCATCAGGCCGTAGTATTCAAGCCCGCCTATCGAAAAGAGCTCCTGGGGCAAGGCGCTGACAGCCATGTATTCCTTGGGGAAAATTCCTTGGTAGGCCAGATTGTGGATGGTGAAGACCGTGCGGCTGGGACGGAAAAAGGGCTCGTCCTGGTATAAGCTCTTCAGGTAAACAGGCAAAAGAGCAGTCTGCCACTCATTGCAGTGGATGATAGCCGGCTGAAAATTTATCGCCTTGCATAGATAGAGAACCGCCCTGCAGAAGAAGACAAACCTGTCCGCATTGTCAAAATAGTCTCCTTCTGAGGTGCCGTAGAGCATGCTGCGGTCGAAATATTCATCCCGCTTTATGAAATAAACTAAAAGATTGGGTTCTATCTCCGAATAGAAGACTTTTGCTCTTAAGAGCTTCTCCCTGAAAGGAATCTCCAAGGGCTCTTCCACCTGTTTCAATTTAAACTTTCCTTCGATGATGGAGCGATACATGGGCATGACAGTTATCACTTCATAGCCAAGCCTGGCCAGGGCAGAGGGCAAGGAGGCTGAGACATCAGCCAAACCCCCGGTCTTGGCAAAAGGATAGACTTCTGAGGACACAAACAAAATTTTCAATTGAGGCATCATTTCTCTCCTTAAGGGAAATTCAGCATTTCCTATATATTAAAAGATTGACTTATGCTTTTTTTAGGCAGGAGGTTGATGAAGGGATAGCCGGTTCAGCTTGAAGATTGCTCATATTCTCTGCGTTAATTTTGGGAGAGGCTGGAATTGAGAATTTTTTCTCTATTGGCATCTGCCTACAAAATTTGCGATTATTATAACCCGATAATCTTAAAAATGGCAACCACTCCCTATTTATTGTATTTACTGTTCGTCAAATCTATTTTAGATTAATATAAAGGCGATTATAAAAGTGTCATGGCGAAAATGAGTCGAAAATTGAAGACCTAGCAAAAATTCGCTTTCTTAAAAAGGAGGAAAAAGATGCCGGCAAGAAAACTTGGCAAGACTTTGAGAAGATATTTCATAACCGGGATTATGGTTATCGTTCCTATCTGGGTAACGGTATTAATCGTCAGGTGGATCATCAATCTGATCAATAATACCTTTAACTTCCTCCCTGTTGTGCTCCAGCCGAAAACCTACGTTCAATTCTTCGGCATAGGGCTTGTCATTGCCCTTTTGATCATATTGCTTGTAGGTTTATTGGGAAGCAACTACATCGGAAAAAGATTTCTCAGGCTGGGAGAGAGTCTTCTGGCAAAAATTCCTGTTATCAAAACAGTCTATCAGGGAGTGAAGTACCTCACTACAGGCATTGTCGGCGACAAAAAGATATTCTCGCGAGTTGTCCTGCTTGAGTTCCCGATAAAGGGATTGTCTTTTATCGGCTTTGTCACTGGAGAAGCGGAAGACCTTATCCCGAGCAGCAGTGGGAAAAAAATGCTAAAAGTCTTTATCCCCACTACGCCCAATCCCACCACCGGCTTTTTCTGCATCGCTGCCGAGGACCAAGTCCAATCCCTTGATATCAGCGTCGAAGAAGCGTTCAGGCTGATTATCTCTGCTGGATTTGCAGACCTAAGGATCCAATGAGAGAAATAAAAAATTGAAAAATTTCCTTTTAGGAAAAAATTTACACCTGACTGCAGGTTCCTTATAAAGAAGAAATGCTAGGAAAAAAAATTCGATCTTTGTCCGGCAGCAAACAGGTGCTGATCATGACCCACGACACTCCTGACCCTGACGCCGTTGCTTCAGCCTGGGGCCTTGCCTATCTTCTCAAAAAGGAAATCCATGTCTCCTCGACTCTGACCTTCGGAGGTTTCATCGGAAGGGCTGAAAACAGAGCAATGGTCAATGTCTTGAGAATTCCGATTGTTTGCTTCTCCCCGCTCTTGCTTGAAAAACAATACCCGATCATCATGGTCGACTGCCAGCCTTACACTGGAAACAGCTCACTTCCTGATGAGGTAATTCCTGATATTGTGATTGACCATCATCCCTTGAGAGAAAAGACAAAATTCAAGCAGTGGGCTTATGTCAATGAAAAAATAGGCACGACAAGCACCATTATAACTTCTTCTCTGAAG
>Ga0315306_10000965_pt1 | contig 13813 bp, 12 predicted proteins | sample TDP1_MG_FD_203803 | JGI IMG/M metagenome (GOLD analysis project Ga0315306, IMG submission 203803) | Freshwater sediment microbial communities from Lake Towuti, South Sulawesi, Indonesia - TDP1 | ecosystem: Environmental > Aquatic > Freshwater > Lake > Sediment | place: Indonesia: South Sulawesi... | reverse complement strand
GTCGATGTGGCAGTGCTGCCCGCTGGTGGAGTTACAGAGTAGGCGCTTAAGCTTGGTGTAACTCCTGTCGGAGCAATTCCGACCCAAGTGAATAAGAGAGATACAGCTGAGCTGAATGATCCTGTCGATGTTATTGTGATCGTCGAGGTGCCTGTTTGACCTGCAACTATTGATAATGATGTTGGAGAAGCTGACACAGTGAAGTCTCCGGCAGTTTGAACTATCAGTGTCACAGAGGTTGTCCTGCTAGTGCTTCCGTAGGTGCCGGTTATAGTTAGAGTATATGTTCCAGCGGCCGTTGTCGAAGCTACGTTAACTGTAAGTGTCGACGTTTTATGGGTATAGCTTGGAACGCTGACGGGGTCGGGGCTGAATGTGCCTGTGACGCCTGAAGGTTGACCGCTTAAACTCAGGTCAACTGATTGAGAGAAAGCGGCTTGAGATGTTATTGTTACTGTGTAACTGGTTGATTGCCCTGCTGTAACGGTTTGAGAGGAGGGAGAAGCCGAAAGTGTAAACGTTCCTGTAACTCCTGTAATAGTTAGATAGAAGATCGCGACTTTTGTATATCCTGTTGTTGCGTCTGTACCGGTGACAGCTAGGTAGTAGGTTCCTGCGCTTATGCCTGTTGTCGGCATAGTCATAGTCGCGGTCCCGGGCGTGGTGCTTGTCATGGTGGTCACTGTAGCAGGGTAAAAGGATGCATACGAACCTGGAGGCGGATTTGGAACGGTGAGCGCAACAGACCCAGTCCCACTGTAAGTTGTCGATGCTGTTAGGGTGACACCTGTCGTTACTGTCGTACCTGCGGAGACGCTATTGGCATATGGTGTTAGCGTAATCGAAAAGTCAGCGGGGGGCCCAGAGCTGGTAATAATATTTAATGTTCCTGTCGCTGTTTGAGAGCCCCATGTTGAACTGTAACCAGTCACTGTGAAAGTTATGCCTGTGCCTACAGTGGTCGCTGTTACTATTACTGTTAAATCTACGGTGCCCATGCTCGGAATATAAACTGAAGGAGAACTCAAAGAACCTGTCGCGTACGTTGGAGTAAACGTAGGACCAGTGAAAGTGATAAGGTCGGAGGTAGCGCTGTAGGAGGTTACTCTGAGTACGTAGGTTGTAGCTTGACCTACTTCAACAGTTACAACGGTCGTGGGGTATATGGCCATAATGAAATATTGAGCCTTTGCCACCGGCGTAAGCGCTGGGGCCGATGCAAAAAGAACTAATAGAACTAGAAGCCCTCTCCATACATATTTGGAATCTACCATTTTCCTATTCTCCTGAGTGATGATTCAAGTATTCTCTTATCGCTGCCTCTATTTCAATGCTCGTCCTCTTTGTCGTTCCGTGCTTCTTGACTATGAATGAGAGGAAGCTCTTCCATAGCTTCTCGTCCACTAGGATTGTGGTCTTGTGCTTCAGCAAAATTTTCACCATTATACTGTAAAGCCGTAATCCCACTTATAAGTATATCCGTCTAGAAGAGAAAAAAGAAAGGAAGTTTACCTGATTCGGCGTAGCAGAGCTGTGGCTACGGTCAATGCTCCTAGCGAAAGCGTTGAGAGGACGAAGAGCGCTGTTGAAGCCATCATCAAGGCCGGAAGCATGGCAACCTCGCCTACGAGTATCATGACTAGGCTTGCAACCCAGACTACCGCTAGCATTCTTAGTTGACTTATTCTCAAGGTTGTTTTTCGGTATCTTCGAAGCAGCACTACGGTCAGGATGGCCAATGGCGAGAAGTAGACTAAACCGATCAGAGCGCTTGCGACTAGACCGGCCATGACCACTGCCAGTTCGTGGCTAAAGCTGAATGCGTTGTAAGTTATCGCTGCCAAGTGTAGTATTCCAATCAGAGGGTAGAGTAGAACTTTCATAACTGCTCTTGCGAAAGCGTTGCTGGCTATGAATTGAGCTATGTATGGGCTGAATGAGTAATACCATGCGTTGAAGGCTACCATGAACTCGCTGCCAGCGAAGGTTGACATCACTGTTCCATCTCTGAACCCTCTCAGGAACTGGACCTCAGGCGAAAGCTCTGAACCATAAGTGGCAGTGGCTATGACACATACTGGAGTTAGACCCGGTGCAGTCTCAACTGTAAGTGCTACGGTGGCTTGGTGAGATAGCGATCCGCTGGTCCCTGTAATCGTCAAAGTATAAGTTCCAAGAGGTGCCGTCGTCCCTACTCTCACTGTCAACGTAGATGTAGCAGATCCTCCTGACGATGGTGTAACTGAAACAGGACTAAAGGTACCTGCAACGTCAGTTGGTTGACCAGAAAGTGTTAGTGAAACAGACGAAGCGAACCCGCCTGTAGATGCTATAAGGACAATGAAATCTCCTGATTCTCCTCTTCTGATTTGTGCAGAGGAAGGCGCGGCCGTCACAGTGAAATCCGGTGTCGGTGGGGGAGTTGTAACAGTGAACGTTACGTCCACGCTATGCGTCAGAATACCGCTTACGCCAGTTATTCTGATAGTATAGGTTGTAGGAGTTGTTGTGGACGATGTTGCGATAGTTAGTGTCGATGTGGCAGTGCTACCCGCGGGAGGAGTTACAGAGTAGGCGCTTAAGCTTGGTGTTACTCCTGTCGGAGTTAGACCAACCCAACTGAATGATAGGGATACGGCTGAGTTGAATCCTGCTGTCGATGTTATCGTGATAGTTGAGGTTCCTGTTTGACCTGCAACAATCGATAATGATGTCGGAGACGCCGTCATTGAAAAGTCCGCAGCAGATGTAATAGTCAAAGTTATATTCACGTTGTCCGAGAGTTGATAGCAAGTCCCTGTAACCATTATTGTAAACGTGCCTTTCGTGGCTGCCGAAGTCGTCGCTATTGTTAGCGTCGATTTCTTTGATCCTCCAGATGTAGGGGTCACCGTCGTCGGACTAAGAGATGGAGTAACACCCGTAGTGGGCGCTGTCCCAACCCAAGACCAAGCTAGCGAAGTAGGTGAGGCAAATGGGCTCGTTGAAGTCACCGTGATATCGCTGGTGTCTGATTCTCCTTGATTTATCGAAAGCGAAGTCGGCGAAGCTGAGACGCTGAAATCCCCCGATGCTCGAATAACCATTATCACATAGTCTCTATGAGATCTTGTACCCCCCGAAGAGTATATCTCGATGGGATACGAATCAGGTTGGATCTGCGCCGCGGTCACTATAGTCAGCCCCACCTCAAGCCAACCCTCAGGAGGCCAGTCAGCTGGCGCAATCGTATAGCTTACTGCTCCACCTGTAAAGGTTGCTGTCGTGTACCCTGCCGGAATGTTAACGTACGCGGTGACAGGGTCGGTCAATGTGCCAATTTCCGAAAAGTTCAGTGAGTAGTACACTGTTCCAGACGGATTTGTCATATACCATTTGGCCGTAGTAGTTTCGATACAGAAGTCTGGGCTTGTGTCTTGAACGCTCAGTATCGCGATCGCGTCGTGAGTCAGCCCCGCTCCAGTCCCTCTGACTGTGATAGTATACGTAGTTACTGCAGCACCAGCTGGTATACCTATTGTAAGGACAGCGTGAGCTTTTTGGCCACTGGGAGGAGTGACGAAGCCAGGTTCAATCGACTGATTATAAGCCCCTATAGTAGCCGGATAGATTGAGATAGGGACCAATGTGACTGCAGATGAAAACCCTGAGATTGATCTAACCTCTATATAATACGAGACGTAGGCTCCGGGATGATGGATTTGGCTAGATGGTAACACCGTTACACTGAAGTCTTGTGCCTCTACGAAAGGTGTTTGAGGTGTCGCCGTGATGCTGAGGAAAAGTAAAATGAGGAAAGTTAGACTTAGACCAAGCTTCTTCACAATTTATACCTCTTTCCCATGATGGTTTAGGTATTCCCGTATCGCTGACTCGATCTCTACGCTCGTCTTCCTTGTGGTGCCATGTTTCTTGACTACGAAGGAGAGGAAGTCTTTCCACAGCTTCTTCTCTACTACTATTGTTGTCTTCTGTTTCGGCAAAGAATTTTTCACCGTATAGATACCTAGACGTTTATCCACCTATAAGTTTTTATCGAAAAATCTTCAGCCATCTATACACATTTACGTACATAGGGCAAACAACGACGCCACTCTAAACCCAATGCAGATCGATTCTCATGAACGTGATACCTGCCGCTAACATTATCAACCTATGGTGCTTGAGATCGTGTAGCCCATTCCTCGATTCCTTGACCTTACTCCACTTCCCAATTTGAACTGTTAGCGAGCGACTACGTCCCTCGCAAATCACCTCTTTCCCGTTTTGCTAAGAATGATGGAACCAGATTCGATTCGGATAGAAAAATAATTAGGCTTCACCTGTAGATAGCAAGTCCGCTGGACGTGTCAGACGATGAAGAAGGATAGTAACCGAATTTTGTTTGGCGCGCTTATCGTCACGATAATGCTCGGAGCGATTCCGATTGTCACCGCGGAATCTTCATCTGAAACTCAACCTTATGCGGCCGCCCGTAGAGAGGTATCCATTAATGTGAAAATTGTCTTCATCGGGATCGATCGGACCCTCGTTGACAAAGAGTACATGACTTGGAACAATCCGAACTACAAGTATCAATCATACCTCATACCTGGGATAAACACTAATGTTGTCTTCATGATGAACTACGACTATGTCTTTGTCAATTCACAATTCGAAAACAACTTCGTAAACTACCTCTCCTCAATCGCACGCAGGGAGGAACACTCAAACGTCTTATGGAAACTAACGTATTTCGGGATAGATGAGAACCTTGTACTTAACTACACGAGCTTCAAGGTAACTACGCTGAACACTCTCTATAGCGCGGATGATGTTGAGCGTTGGCTTATAGATCATGCGGATGGATACGGCGGACTACCTTCCAACGGTTACGCTCTAGTAGTCGCCGATCTATCCTCAAAGGTTCCGTCGGTGACAGCTGACCAGTATAATGCTATCATGAAAGAACACGTCGTTGAGGCCACACCACACTACTACAACAAGACGTTCGCAGACCCAGATCTGGGAATAGTAAGAAACAGGCGCTGGATGACCTCTTGGGGAGGAAACGCTCGACTGTATTATATCGACCTCTCAGCTGGACCAAGCCTCGTAACTACGCAACTTCCAATTCAATTAGCCGCAAGCGTCAACAATATCGATTTTCATACTACATACGGGAAGAATTGGCTCAATCAATACATCTCCAGCTACGTGTTCGGTGCCGTGTATAACCTGTTCACTCCTGACTTTATCTACCAAATCAACTACGCAAAGGAATATAGAATTAAGATCATGGCCTTTGACAATCGAACCAGCCAGAGCCAGCCGCCACTGGAAAAGACGATCGACACGAACCTGATCAAGAGCGAACTGCAGAAACTGCTGTCATTCTCTAAGGTTGAGGTCGAGGCAAAGTTCAGCAAGGCAACCGACTACCCAGGCCTGATGCAGATCATAATAGACTCAAGAATCCCCAGTTCGCAAGTTCCTTCAATCGAACCTACAAAAGCTGTGGACGCTACTCCAGTCTACGAATGGCTTAACGAGCAAGGAGAGAACCACTCAAGGGATTTCTTCAACATCACCCGTGACATAGATGAGTATGACATACCTGTCTTCGTATTCGCCTTCGAAGACAACTATCAGTTCGCTTTCACCTTCAAAGAATGGATATCCTACCCGAGCGACGGGGAACGAACCATCTGGGGTGTATCATTATACGATATGGTGCTGATCGGCCACTCTGCCAGAGATTTCGACAGGGGTGATATGCTTGTCAATGAACCGAAACAACCCGGCAAAGGATTCGGCTTCTCAAACACCATAATCCACGAAGTTGGACATATGCTCGGCCTCAACCACCCGTTCATCTACGATCAAACTGAAGACTTCGTCTCTTCGGTCATGGCTTACTATCCATACGATAGCGGGTTTAGCCAGTTCGATATAGACGCGCTCCAACGGGGCCTCGCAGATCAACTGATAATGTACGCCTCCTCTACCCTTTCCGAAACTTCCTCGGTCATAGTGAACTACCTGAGCGTGAACTCAGCGCGAAACTATCTTGGAGCCGCTGAGGATAGATACTCGCAGATGGACTATTCTGGTTCGATTAATTCCGCGTACAATGCAGATCTGCAGGCGGCTCAGGCGAAGACGCTTTCACCTAGCTTCCTAGTAACATCCGGGCTGCTGATAGGACTCGGCTCGGGTGGCGCCGTAGGCTTGGTTGCGGGATATTTCCTCTGGAAGAGGAAAAGACCTGCCTCGGCGTTTGAAAAAAATGGATGCAAACCGAGAAATCCGCTTTCCAGTACTCATGCCCCTCCTGCAACCAAACCCTTACATGGATACCTGAATATCAGAGATGGTACTGTCAAAACTGCAAGAGATATGTATGATCAGCCTCCACTGACCGTTCTCAATAAGAATGCTTAGAAGTATGAAGAATCATAAATTTCCTCATGAAACGGGTTACAGTGAGTCTCTCAGATGAACTCGCAAAGAGACTCAGGGAACTTTCTAAAGACAGCGGTCTCAAGGTTTCAGGGATAGTAGCCAAGGCTTTGAAGGAGTATCTTGGCATGAAGGCCGCAACCTCTTATGTTAGTGAAGCCCCTGTGTGACCTACTGCTTTATGGAAGCTTAGAGGACGCACTTACCCTAGAGTGCCTTCTCCCACGCTGAGGAGCGGCAAGATTGGAGATTGGCGGATCATCGAGCTCGATAAGATATCAGTATGAAAGCCTACAACTTTTGGCTTGAGATCGCCATGCCTTCAAGTTGTTGACGGAGAAGCTGTCATCTGCGGTTGATGTCGCAACAACTCAACTTCAGTTTCGGACACGGCTGGTAACCTCCTTCAAGGTGCAGTCGCCATGGAGTGAATTGGAAAATACGAGTGAGCAATCCTCATTCAGTCACTATGGGCAGAACTGCAACCCTTTCATAGTGAGACCTATTCTTTGTGAGAATAGACATGTGCTTTGCCACGCAAATTGATGCATTCAATAGATCTCTAACTTCCATGGACTGCCCCTTCTTCCGCAGCTCTGCCCCTATGTCTGAAGCCAAATAGGCCGCCTCAGCATCGAAGGAGGAGATTTCATGCTGATCTAGGAAGCTTTGGACTTCAGACAACCTCTCCTCCCGTTTAGAAGATAGCTTCGCACCCAACAACAGTTCAAAAGCCACCACTGACGTTAAGACGAGCTTAGCTTTCTTCCTCCACCTAGAGTAGAGGCTTTCCCCAGGCTGTCTCCCCCTGAGATAGTCTACAGCAACATCGGTGTCCACGATGATTCGACTTACAGTTTCCAGCTGCGCCAAAGCTTCCGAACCTCCTCCATTACCTCATCCATCTCCTCGTCCCAACTTCCCGCAAGCTTTTCGACTGGAATTATCTTCCTAAGCAAAGCCCTCTGCCGATCCACTGGAACGATTTCGACATACTCTCCTTGCTCAATGGCCATTCGCTTACGTACCTCCTCAGGCAGAGTGACTTGGTAGTTCCTAGTCACCTTCACTTTCGCCATCCTGTCATCCTCCTACTAGATAATCACCAATCTAGTAGAAATAAACTTTGCTAGGATAGGGTGCCGGATCTTCCTTTTAGCAACAATAATCATTCGCGAGATCTAGGGGCGAACAGCTAAATCTCTCTGTTACCTATAACGACGAGAATCTTAAATGCAACTAGAATTGTGAACACAATCAAAAGGATGAGGAGCAGCCTTTTCATGTCGGACAGCCAAGAGGTTGCAAGTACACTAGATTCTCTTCTCATACATTTTCTCTGCTACCTCTGAGTCTACTCAAAGAGCAATTTTCGGAAGCCATTACCTTTAGTTGAGGTCGTGTCTCAGTCGAAGCAGAGCTCTCGTTGCAGTCAACGCGGAGAAAACGGCGGTCAGCAGTACGAATGCTGCTGTTGAAGTCATCATCAATGTTGAGGATGCAAGGATCTCGCTCGCGACTATGAGAGTTAGACTTACAAGCCAAGTGATAGCGATAACCATGAGGTGGCTCTTCTTTAAAGCGAGTCTTCGATATCTCTTCAGTATCGCCCAGGAGCAGAAGGCGATTGGCGAGAAGTAGACCAAACCTATCAGGCTGCTCGCCACAAGCCCAGACACAAGTACCCCAAGTTCGGCGCTGAATGGAAAAGCGTCATAGGTCATCGCGGCCAGGTGGAGTATCCCGATGAGTGGGTAGAGTAGTATCTTCATGACAGCTCTAAGAATCTCATTCTCAGATATGGATTTGGCCGCTGACGGGCTGAGGGAGTAGTAGAATTGATTGAATATAGCCATGAATTGGCTTCCAGCAAACGTGCCTAGCACATCTCGATCTCTGAACTCTCTCAAGAATTGGACCTCAGGCGAAAGCTCAGAACCGTATGTGGCTGTGGCGATCAAGCATCCACTTCTAACGTTTAATGTGACGGTTGCTGCACGCGATAGGCCGCCGCTTGCTCCAGTAACTAAAAGCATGTAGGTCCCTCCGGCCGCTCCAGCTGGAACATTAACGGTCAAGATTGAGATAGCGAAGCTGTTGGCTTGAGGTATCACTAATACAGGGTTCAGGAACGCTGATATTCCAGATGGAACACTTGAAAGCTCCAACCTCACTTGAGAGTTGAAGTTGTTTATTGAAGTAACTCTTACAGTTGAGGTTCCACCGCTTCCAATGGTCACAGACAATGTTGAGGGCTCTGCTGAGATGCTGAAGTCAGCGCCGACTCCGACGGTGAGTACAATCTGCTTGCTATACGTAAGTCCTCCTCCGGCCCCCATCACAGTAAGCGGGTAGCTTCCTTGAACCACACTAGAAGCTACTGTGATCATCAAAACTGACATTTGCACACCATTCTTGGGAGGCGTCACCGACGCTGGATTGAAGCTCCAAATCAATCCAGTTGGATAGCCGCTAAGCGAGAGAACTACAGGCGAATTGAAGTTGTTCTGCGAAGTGACCGTTACAACATAAATCACAGATTGCCCTAGCGAAGCTGATTGAGATTGAGGACCCACATCTAATGTGAAGTCTGAGACCACAGAGACGACAAGCTTCGCAGTCTCAGTCCGAGTTCTTCCTCCCCCAGACCCTCTAACCGTGAAGGTGTAGTCTCCTGCACCGACATCGAAAGTCGTATCGATCCTCAATTCTGAGGTTTCTGAACCTCTAATAGACTCAGGATCGAAAAAGCCATCAGCCTCATCCGGCAACCCGGATATACCTAACGCTACAGAAGAAGCGAAACCGCCTGTCCTTACCAGCGACACATTATACTTGGCGGAGCCTCCAGGTGAAATCGCCCTCGTGGTCGGAGAAACGGAGAGTTGAAAGTCCGGTGCTTGTGCTACTGAAACGGTTATGATGCTTGTATTGATTGCATAATGATCGTAGTGAACTGGGACACCGTAGAGGGCCCAATAGTAGATCCCATCCGCTAAGTCAACAGCTGTCGATATAAAGAGTGTTGAAGTACCAGGTGTTGATGGAGTGACATCGACGATGTGGGGGTTGAAGTAGGCACCCGCTCCATATGGAAGTTGTTCTAAGAAGAGATCAACTTCATCATCGAACCCATTGATCGAGGTCACCGTAACTGTGAATGTCATGGCGTTTCCTGCTGTCGTTGTTCGGTATGAAGGCGAAACCGAAATCGTGTAGCTCACGGTTCCAGCGGCTCTAACTCTCAAGTCTAAGACTGTAGATCGAGTTATGCCCCCTCCACTGCCATATATTAGCACTGGGTAGGATGTTACAGCGGCTGTTGAAGCGACGCTTATCGTTACGGCTGAGTATGCAGAACCATCTGCCGGAGGGGTAATCGGTGACGGGCTTATCGAGGCTCCGAATCCGGAGGGAAGTGTTGGATATGAAATTGAGAGCGAGACTGCTTCATTAAATCCATTGAGAGATTGAACCCTAACAACGCATTGAACGGATCCTCCTTGATTCACAGCGACGAGATTTGGCGACACCGATATCAAGAAGTCTTCTTGCGCTTCCGCTTGCGGAAGCGAGGAAATCACACCTGATATGGCAGACAACGCTAACAACAGCAGGCAGAGGGCTATTCGTGTTCTTCGAATCAGCTGAAACGACCCCGAACGACTTTACGTTGACCTGAAGTCTCGAAGGATAATTGCTTCCGCTATCTTCTTCAGAGCGACCATCGAAACCGCGGCGATCGATGCGAGAACAAATGCAGCTGTTGAGATCATCATTCCTAAAGGCGAAGCCGCTAGCAAAGCTATCAATACCGAGAAGAGGCTGGCTATCCAAGGCAGCGGAATCACCTTTCCTTGAATTCTCATGAGATGCCTTCTCAACCTCTTCGAAGGAAGGACAAGACACCCTGCGAGCGGAGTAAAATAGACAAGTCCTATAAGCGCACTAGCCAGAGCGCCTGAGACAACCATTCCCAATTCAGGCGCGAAACCGAGAGCAGAGTATACGACTGCGCTTAAATGGAGTATCCCGAGTAGCGGATAAAGAACAGCTTTCGTGATGGATCTAAATGTCGGGTTCTTGGAGATAAACTCTGCAAGGTATGGGCTGAAAGAGTAGTACCATGCATTGAATGCCTTCATGAACTGGCTTCCTGTGAAGGTTGACATCACTACGCCATCTCTGAATCCTCTAAGGATTTGGACTTCAGGGGACAGCTCCGACCCATAGGTCGCTGTCGCAATAACGCATAACCCTTGCACAGTTACTGTTATTACGAATGTGCGGACAAGGGAGCCGGATGTCCCGGTGATGGTCAACCCATAGGTTCCGAGGGGCGCATTCTTTGCCACAGCTATAGTTAAGATCGAGGTTGCCGACTGCCCGGCTGGCGGGATTACAGCCGTAGGGTTGAAGGACGGCGTTACTCCTGAAGGCCAGTTTGACACGCTCAATGCAACTGCAGAGTTGAAGTTGTTTATGGATAGCGCGCTGACCGTCGTGGTTTTAGATTCCCCTTGGGGTATCTTCAAAGTAGTTGGGCTGGCAGATATCGAGAAGTCAACCACTATAAGCGTAATGTTAAAGAGATGCGTTATCCCGCCGCCCGACCCGACGACCGTCAATCGATGGCTTCCCACTGGAGTAGACAAGCCTACTGTAACTATTAGGATTGAAGCGAACGAGCCGTTTTTGGGAGGCGAGTTCTGAGGCGGATTGAATGTCGGTTGAATTCCGCTGGGAAGGCTCGAGACCGTTAAGACGACCATTTGGTCGAAGTTGTTCGTTGACGTTACTGTGATTGTCGTCGTCGCGAAGCTTCCTGGGAGGACGCTTAAGGATGTTGGTGAAGCATCAAGGATAAAGTCTGTCGCCGCGGTGATCACTAAAGTGGCTGTGGCTGAATGTTTAAGCCCTTTGCAGTCGCCGGTAATAGTCAAAGTGAATTTGCCGCCTGGAGTTGTCGCTTGAGTCTTTACTGTCAGAATTGAAGTGACTGTTCCGTTTGCAGGCGGAGTAACAGGGTTGCTACTCAAGGTGAAAGTGCTGCCTGAGGGCAGTCCCGAAACCGTCAGGTTCACAGGCAGCGCGAAGCCTTTCATCGATTTAACAGTGACCGTGTAGTTTGCGGATGCTCTTGCAGCTATGCTTTGGGAAGAAGGCGTTATAGAAACGTTGAAGTCTCCTCTGATGATCGTTAAGGCCAGAGTTGCATATCGTGTCTCTGTGCCGTTCCAAGCTTTCGCTTGGACATTGAATGTTCCAGGCGTAACGCTCGCAGTAGTTTTTATGTAGAAGGTCTCTGTCGCATTCTTCGATAGCGTCTTGGAGTATACGGTATAAAACGGAGAGAACGATCCTGAGGCGCCTTTTGGTAAACCGGTCACTGAGAGTTGAACCTTTCCGGTTCTCGCTGGGTTGCCGTAGATGGAAAGGTTAATCGAGAAATCGGTGCTCTCGCCTTGCAAAATCGTTCTAGAAGTTGGAGAGACCTCTACAGCGAAGTCATTGATAACAGCCTGAACCAAGGATATCTCGAAAGCCTGCGCGAAAATCATTCCGATCAAGACTGACGCAATAAGAGCAGTTCTCAAATTCCATCTGTAAATCAAGACCATACGCTCCTAGCTAGTCTATCAGCTATTCTACTAGAATAAATTTCGGATTTGAGAGTGAGATGCAAATCTTAAACCCCTATGATGAGCGGTTTCGCGTAGGCAAGTTAACTATTTCGACTAAAATAGGTAGCTAACGCATAAAAAACTATCGATTCAATCGAGCAGCGAAGGAAGAGGTATTCCGGGTCCATCCATTCTGAACGTGATCCTCCTGAAAGAACCCTACATTTCAGACTTTATGAACTCGCTGAGCTTCCTAGTCTTTCTGGCTTGTAGAACCTCGAAACACTTCTTCGGCGATAACTGTTTGAATTCCAAGTTCAATGTAGCCAGTAGAGTTTGTGCGCCTTTCTTTAGGCTTGGTCCAACGGCCATCCCTCTTACGAATTGGCCGGTCTCCTTGCGGATTGCATCTATATATCTCTTCAATTGGAGCACGGCGTCTCTTCCAATGGGATTGCGCTTTATCTCAACGACGACGAGTTTTCCGTCTTTGTCGATGCCGTAAACATCGACGAATCCCGGTTCAACCTTTCTCTCATAATCAATAAGCTTGAATTGCGGCTCAAGCATTTCAGGCTGCGATAGAAGAGCATCCTTCATCTGCTCCTCGCTTACATGTAGATAGAACTCTCCCGAATCATTGAGCCTCGATGAGAAGATCAGCCTTATCCGATCGAAATATATATCGACGACCTCTCTCGGTTGACGTCTAATCGCTCTAATTCGAAGCCGCCCATCTGAGGGCGTATCTACTTGGAAGAGGCATCCCTGAGGCTGCCAGTTAACAGGCTCATAGCCAGTCGGTCTATGGACAAGAACGGATCCATCAGCCTTCACGATCACTATTCTCTCGCCCCATTCCAATGTTGATGAAGCTCTCCCCTCGTAGCCCACTCGGCAATTTCCAATGACCAAAGCGGGCTCATGCTTCGCAAAAGAATTCTCAAGAAGTTCAACCGCTTCCTTGAATGTCGGGTCCTCTATCGCTGACTTCGGCACAAAGCCCACCGGAATCTGGACGAATCGACGCCTATGCGTAATGAATATACTGCGGAGTTGAAAAGCTTTCCAAAGATCGCTGCCGACTCTTCGATCGCAAATTTCTTGCCGTCGAAAACCCGTACCGCAATCAAGATAGCATGGTAAGCACAATGAAGCAATTGAGGTGTGACGCTTTGAAAGCATCTTTCAAAGAGGTTGAGGTCCCAACTCGGAGCAGGGTTGAGCTTGTCGATATAACTCGCCAAGTTGAGGAACATGTTCGAGAAGCAAATGTCAAAAACGGCGTTTGTCTAGTCTACTCCATACATTCAACGACTGCCGTAATCGCTAATGAGCATGAGACCGGCCTGATGCTTGACACTATTAAGAAGGTTCAAGAAGACTTTCCGAGAGGCCGAGGCTGGCGTCACGACGAAGTGGATAGCAATGCTGAAGCGCATTTAGCATCCTCATTCATAGGAGCGTCAAGGATATTTCCGGTTAGGGATGGGCGACTTGCTAGAGGAACGTGGCAAAACATATTCCTATTAGAGCTGGACGGCCCTAGAAGCGCTAGACGAATACTTATCGAAGTATTGGGTGAATGAATCGCGAGCGTCACGGTTGTCTTGCACTCATTTGAGAGAAATTTTGAAAAGACTTTTATACGAAATCAATTGACAGTCCCATCAGTAGGGATATGCTTGGAACCCTCTAAGAAGCCGCTTAATCTGCTCGTCAAGAAGCTCAATAGCGACGTTTCAATA
>Ga0315306_10000963_pt1 | contig 13816 bp, 10 predicted proteins | sample TDP1_MG_FD_203803 | JGI IMG/M metagenome (GOLD analysis project Ga0315306, IMG submission 203803) | Freshwater sediment microbial communities from Lake Towuti, South Sulawesi, Indonesia - TDP1 | ecosystem: Environmental > Aquatic > Freshwater > Lake > Sediment | place: Indonesia: South Sulawesi... | reverse complement strand
GCCAAGGTTGATGTGCCGATGATCGACAAGAGATCAGGTCAGGTGATAGCCACTCTACCTAACACCCTACAGATAATGGACCTAGAGAACTACGAGGTTTTTGAGACACCGTTCCCGGAGGAGGCAGAGATCAGATCAAGGCTCAGCCAGGGCATCGAGGTTGAGTATTGGCGTATCCTGGGACGAACAAAAATTGTACGGGCAAAGGGTTGAAACTAACCTGTATTGCTTGAAACAGTCTGGTTAGCGCTTTCTGGATTTTGCCTCTTTTGCCATGTTTTCGACAATAGCCAGAGCTTTCTCGACGTCTTCTCTCTCGACCCCTCTGTGCGTCACCATTCTGACCCTTGTCTCACCGAGGCTTAACGCGAGGACGCCGCGTTTCCGAAGCTCATTTATAAATGCCTCGGATTCTACCCCCAAACCGGCAACATCAAGCATGACTATATTTGTCTGGACAGTTCCCAAATTAATACTGATGCCCTCTATCTTTGCCAATCCTTCTGCGAGAAGGCGAGCGTTTCTGTGATCGTCCTCTAAACGGTCGATCATCTTTTCTAGGGCGATTATGCCTGGAGCTGCGATGATGCCTGCTTGACGCATTCCGCCTCCCAGAATCTTTCTCACTTTTCGGGCTTTTTTAATGAAGTCTTCACTGCCGACGACGATTGAGCCTATGGGGCAACTCAGTCCTTTAGATAGGCAGAACATTAGGTTATCTACGTGCTTCGTAAACTCCTTTACGTCAACTCTCATAGCCACCGCGGCGTTGAATATTCTCGACCCATCCATGTAGAGCCTCAGACTGTGCTCCTTGGCGACTTTGCTTATCGCTTCAATCTGGGCTGGTGTTACGATGGTGCCGCCTGCTCTGTTATGTGTGTTCTCTATGCATACCAGCGTCGTCTCGGCTGAGTGAATTTCCCTAGGTCTGATTGCGGCCTCAATGTCTCTTGGGTCCATGACGCCCATCTTACCCTTTACTGGTAAAGGCATCACACCGGCGATGGCAGAGATTCCTCCAACCTCGTACCAATAGATGTGAGAGTCTGCCTCTAGAATGGCGCTGTCCCCCCGCTTCGTGTTGCTCGTTACGGAGACCAGGTCTGCCATCGTTCCGCTCGGGACAAGCAAGGCTGCCTCCTTACCCATCTTCTTTGCAGCCATCTCCTCCAACCTGTTAACAGTCGGATCTTCCCCGAAGACATCATCGCCAAGCTCAGCATTCTTTATCGCTTCAAGCATCTCCTCAGTCGGCAAGGTAACAGTATCACTTCTCAAATCAATGCACCCTTTCAAGGCTTCTTTCTTCTCCATTAGTACACTCACCTTTAACGATAAAATGCCTAAACCACAGATAAATTTTAAGCTACCTATGAAAATCTTAGACTTGTGTCTGCCGTCTTGACATTGTTCTTTGAACGAAAGGTACTCAGCGGCGAAAAGATGTCCTGCTAGAAAAGAGGATGCCTTCATTAATTTCTCATATTAAGACAAATAGACTTCTTGGGTGGGGTCCAGGACGCGCATAGAAGATTTCGTGAAGATATGTTTAAGGGCATGTAGATGCCTAAACTAATGTAAAAAGACGTTTGAAAGAAAATAGAGAGCTGCAATATTTGGAGAGACAGACTTGGTTCTTGAAAACTTGGGCTCATCTCTTTACGAGTCTTTGAAGAAGATTCTCCGAATCTCCGTTGTCGACGAGGCTGCTGTTAAGGAGCTCGTCCGTGACTTGCAAAGGTCACTGTTGCAAGCTGATGTGAACGTGCGGCTTGTACTTGAGCTCTCGAAACGTATAGAGGAACGAGCCCTGAAGGAGAAGGTTCCACCTGGCATTCCCAGAAGAGAACATGTGATCAAAGTGGTCTACGAGGAGCTGACCCATTTTCTAGGCGAGAAGCCTATTCAATTAGGAGTGAAGATGGGAAGGAAAAACGTCTACATGCTCGTGGGTATTCAAGGCTCAGGCAAGACAACTACGGCAGCAAAGTTGGCGAGGTACCTTCAGAAGCGGGGGTTCAAGACGGCGCTCATCTGCGCAGACACTTTTAGAGCCGGAGCTTTCGCACAGCTCCAGCAATTGGCTGAACAGATAAATGTCCCGATCTACGGCAACGAGAAGGAGAAGAACCCCGTAAAGATCGCCTTGGGGGGACTCAAGAAATTTGAGGGTTACGATGTGGTCCTTCTTGACACCGCCGGGAGGCACAAAGACGAGGAGAGTCTGATAAAGGAGATGAAGACCATTGAGAAAGCTGTCCAGCCTGACGAAGTCATTATGGTGATTGACGGGACTATCGGTCAACAGGCAACCATCCAAGCTGAAGCCTTCCACAAGGCCACGCCAATAGGGTCGATAATCGTGGCAAAACTGGACGGTTCAGCCAGAGGCGGAGGAGCGCTCTCAGCTGTCGCAGCGACAGGCGCACCCATAAAATTCATAGGGATAGGCGAAAAGACTGACGCCATCGAAGCCTTTGATCCACCCCGGTTCGTCGGGAGGCTTCTAGGCATGGGGGATCTCCAAAGCCTCATCGAGAAGGTCCGCGAGGCAGAGATCAAAGTCCCGGAAAAGAAGGCCAAAGCCATCCTAAGTGGGAAGCTAACTTTGGCTGATGTTTACGAGCAGTTTGAGGCCATGCAGAGTATGGGTCCAATTAACCGTATATTGAAGATGCTTCCCGGGTTCGGCTACGAGATTCCTGAAGAGAAGTTGGACATTGCCGAGGAACAGGTAAAGAAATGGCGCGTCATCATACAGTCCATGACACCCGAAGAGAAGGAAACCCCGAAGATTCTTAATTCATCAAGGATAAGACGGATCGCCAGAGGTTCAGGCACCACCGAGAAAGATGTAAAGACTCTTCTGCAGCAGTACACTATGCTGAGGAAGATGATGAAGACCATGAGAAGGAAGAAGCTCCCGTTCTTTGGCAAAAAACTACAGTTGTAGACTGCGTAGGGCAACATTGCCTCTAAGAGACAGCCTACAAGTTTTCTTCCGGTTCGTCGTCCGGCTCGCTATCGCCAGCTTCGGCTTTGTGTGGAAGGATTTCCCTCAATTCAAGTTTTTCGAAACCCTTCCCAGCCTGTCTGAGGAAGAATCTGGCTGATAGTGCCGAATACAAGGCGAGCCATGCTAAAAGAATCACTCGCCTCACATTATCCTGTACTGACGCAATAAATGTGAAGGGTGCAAGGACGAAAATCAAGAGAACGAAAAAGGTGATTATGGATTTGAGCGACATGTGGTTGCCCAAGTCATACGGCGGAAGGTAGGCTCCAACAAGAACGCCGAAAGAATTAGCAATCAGCAGAATCAATGGCAGAATCAGCCAGATCACCCATTCCGATAGCGTAATTTGGAATGCTAAGATGGCAACTAAGACCATAGGAGCCAGAGAAGCCGCTGAAATAGTCAAGGCAAAAAGGAATTTTCCATATGCCACGGCGCGGTTATGGATGGGAAAGGCCTTAAGAAGCCAGATTCTGCTCATTTCCCGGCTGAAAGAGGTGAGCGAAGGGATGAACGGCAGAAGGGCGAAAAGCAGGACGAGCTCCTTCACGAAAGCCTTGAGAGGTCCTAGTTTGGCTTCGAGATCCGGGACAGTCTGAACTGGCAGAAAGGATTCGAGAAGATACCATGACGCCAAAGGGACCGCGTACATCAGGGTGAAATCCAGAAGCGAAAAGTCGATTAAGGCACCCCTTAAGCTGAGCTGAAGATCTTTTGCGAAGATTATAAGCGAGTGCTTTTCCCAGTTAAGATGTTTCTCAATGAACTTACCAATTCGAAACCCAAAAGGAGTCCTTGAACCTGAAGGAAAGGGATGATGGGCAAACTTTTCCGTGTGGTAAGGTCCCGAAAATAAGTACATGAGTGCCAGTGCTCCGATTAGAAAGCCGCTTAGGCATAGAAGAGGTTGATAGACTGCCTCCGCCCTACCTAATATGAATCCCAGAACCAAAGATGCTGTCAGAGAACTCGGCAGAAGAGCCCAGCAAGCCTCTGCTCCTTCAGTGAGAGTCCTCGTCCAAAACTCGGTAGCGTAGTATTCGCTCAACATGATGGATAGTGAAACGATTACTGAAAGCGCAAGGGCTATGATCTTGACGTATTTTCCAGTTCGTGGGGATATCTTTGAGCGGAATGCATCTGATAGCGAGTGGATGGCAAAGCTGATTGCTTGGAGAAATTCAATGTAAAGGGTCAGCGACAGGATGGCTGCGGCTAACAGAAATGGTGGTGTGCTGAGCCTTAACGAGATAGGCGTCAATACTAGAAATGTGAGGACGACAAGAAAAAGCCTGGAAGCCATGTTCCTCACACACTTCGCTGTGACGATGCAACGTGAATTGATGGGCGTTAGAACCAGAATACTGAAATCTGGTTGGCTTACATAGCTTCGAAGCCCTTGATCAAAGAGGCCCCGCAGAACGGTATAGAGAAGCAAGAAAGTCAAAAGCATTGTCAGCATGTCAAGGGCGGTCGCTTCAGATTCGTCCAAGACTTGAGGATACCCCTCCAATAGGAAGTACTCAGGCGCTAGGGCAAGGCAATACCCGATAAATAGGCATGTCAGGATTAGCGCTGTATGACTAAGTATGTAGGTAGGCTTCCTAATGTTCAACCGCAATGTCGATATGAGCATTCGAAGCTCATACTCAACCATTAGGGCAGTCTCTTTTGCGATCCCTTTCGCCTCCTTGTCAGTGCGAGAAAAGCATCCTCAAGCGTCTTGTCATCGTCGACCCCGGCTTTGGTCTTCAACTCTTCTAGGCTTCCCGATGCGACGACTCGACCGCTGTTCAGAATGGTCACCTTGTCGCAGAACCTCTCAACAACCTCCAAGACGTGTGTCGAGACAAGTATCGTTCCTCCTTCCTTACTTTTGGCCTTCAGGAACTCTTTGAAGAGCCTGCTTGAAGCAGGATCCAGACCGTAGAATGGTTCATCCAGCAAAATCACTCTAGGCTCATGAATCAGAACAGAACAGACGACGACACGTTGCTTCAAACCATGCGAAAGGGCTCCACAGAAAGTTTGCTCAAAACGTTTTAGATCGAACCATTCTAAGTACTTGTCAATCCTCCTTTCCAGCGCTTCCTTCGGGACGGAGTAGGCTCGGCCAACTAGGCTCAGGAATTCCCTCACGGTTAGGATCTCATAGATTGCCGGTTGCTCGGGTAAATAGCCGATCAGCGCTTTCGCTTTCGCAGACCTCTTAACCACATCATAGCCGAGTATCCATGCTGAGCCTCTTGTAGGCTTGACCACGCCTGACAGCATGTTCAGGATTGTTGTCTTTCCAGCCCCGTTTGGACCTAAAAGACTGTGAATGGAGCCCTGTTCAACTTGGAGGTTTAACCTGTCTACGGCAACATGGCTACCGAATTTTTTCGTTAGGTCGTCTGTCTCAATAGCGTATTGGCGCATACTCCCTCAACATCATTAGCATAACGGAGGTTAAAAAGTTAAGCAGGAATGCCTCGTTACTAACCTATACAAGATAGCGGCATAGAAAGATTAATTAATGGACATGTCTCACGCTTTCGACGTTGGATAGTGCTAGAATGAAGCCCGATAAACGCGATGAAACCAACGCCGTACCTAGAAACGTTTTAGCCTTGGGCTTCACTAGTTTTTTCACAGATGTCTCAAGCGAGATGATCTTCGGCATTCTACCAACCTTCATCCTTGGGCTTCCCGGATCAAGCGAGGCTGTATTGGGGTTAATCGAAGGAGTCGCCGAAGCCTTAAGTCACGGTTTAAGGGCGATTTCCGGACTATTCTCTGACAAGTTCAGGAAAAGAAAAGTCATAGTTTTGATTGGGTATGCATTCTCGAGTCTTGTCAAGCCGTTATTTGCCATTGCTCAGACAGCGGTCGACGCGTTCCTAATACGGGTTGCCGACAGAATTGGGAAGGCGATCCGGACAGCACCTCGAGACGCCCTTCTCAGCGAATCGGTCTCAGAAAAAACTAGAGGAGCTGCCTTCGGCCTGCACAGAACCCTCGATCAATCAGGAGCCGTACTCGGACCAGTCATCGCCTCCGCTTGCATGCTTCTTCTTGGCCTGTCAATACGAGACATTTTCTGGCTGTCCTTCATACCTGGCCTAATAGCACTTATCATATTATTGTTTCTGGTTCAGGAACGAATTGGCAAGCAAGTAGGTGAATTTAAGATTCTCAGCGGGATGCGTTCAGTCTTCAAGGGGAGATTTCAGTTGCTTCTCTTTGTTGTAGGCATTTTCTCTCTGGGGGCTTTTAACTTCTCTTTTGTGCTTCTTAACGCAAAAGAGGCTGGAGCCTTGGAGGCCTATGTTCCTCTGTTCTACGCTGCGATCAACGTTGCTCACACTCTTGTCGCGATCCCAGCGGGCCTACTGTCTGACAGAATAGGGAAAGAAAAAGTTCTTGTAATGGGCTACTTGGCGTTTCTCGCGACAGCACTGCTCTTACTCCTCTCGCCTAAAGAAGTATTGTATGCTTTTCTGATAGCCATCACCTTTGGCGTCTACACAGGGATCGTTGAAACCATGCAGAGAGCCTTGGTTCCAGGATACTCTGAGAGCGCACTGATAGGAACCGCCTATGGGCTTTATTATCTGGTTGTCGGCACATGCCTACTTGTGGCGAACACAGTTGTTGGGGCTCTGTGGTATCTCTTCGATTCTTCAGCTGCAGCCAAGTACAGCCTCATATTATCCGCTATGGCAATTACGGGCATTCTGCTGTTCATCAGAACTCAGAAAAAGCAGACAGCCCCCTAAAGGGCGTTCATGCTTCTACCGTCGGCCTGAATGGAATGTCTTCGATCCCGTCTCTAATAGCCCATTTCGAGATAAACTTCCAATGAGTCCTATACCTCCGGTCCATGAGGAAGAAGTGGCACCAGTCGTCTATGTGGCGTATGCCTCTGCCCATAGCTTGGTTCGCCGCTCTGAAAGCATCCATGATGTACCAGAGCTCACCCAGCCGCGGTCTCTTTTTGTTGAGGTACCCGATCTGCGCTCGTACGAGTGGGTCTTGGTAGTCAGCGTAGGGTAAGCCCACGTTGAATATTCCTCTCGCTTCCTCGTAGGGAAAGTTTGAGCCTTCAGCATTTCGGCCTCTGAAGACCGCGAAGAGGACGGCTCCACAATCACTCCTAGCGGCTTTCTTGTATCTGTCGACGATTCGAGTATTTTGGGGAGCTCGAACTCCTTCGACGAAGACCCTCTTTTCATCCATGAAATAAGATTTGCCCTTCTTTTTGACGAAGCCGTTTCCCACCCAATTCTTCAAGGCTTCCATCATCATCCTTCTCTGGGGAAAGAAGATTAGGGCTCCGTTAGGGACCTTTTTCATCAATTCGACTATTCTTTGGCCGTAAAGCTTCATCATCTCTGTGTTTCTTTCTTCGTACCTAGTCGTGACTGAAGTGTCCACGAAGGTGCGTACGTTTTCAGGCTTGACTATGGCTGAGTAGGTTCTTGTTTCAGCCTCGGGTAAGCCTAGAACCTCTATGAACAAGTTCAAGGGTGAAAGAGTGCCAGACATGATCAACGCCGCATATGCATCTTCTACAACTGGTTTAATCGCTAAACTTGGGTCTAGACAACGGTACTCGATCAAGTTTAGCCCCGACACAGACCTGTGATAAACGGCTACATAGCTCTCCCTATCGCTCGAATTGACTAAAGAGAGGAAGTTGAGGACGCCATTCAAGTAGCAGATAGGAACCTCTCCACGAGATATTCTCAAATCTCGGATCTCATCAACTGCCGGCGTTAATGATTCGACGAAGGAGGAGATGTCTTCGTTAAATATTTGTTTCAGGTCTTGGAACAGTTCAGAGCCGGGTTTGATGATTGGTCTGTCTGAAACATTTCTGTTTAGGTAGTCAGCTAGATTATCTATAAAGTCGGGTTGAAACCCTAGGAGCTGAAGCTCTCTTCTGGCATTATCAAGGCCTCTTTCGGAAAGTGTGTCGCTGAGAACCTCCTGACCGATCTTGTCGGCGTTGTGGGCTTCGTCGAAGACTAGAACCTTCCCCTTCACTACAAGGTCTACCATGGCTCTTATCTTCTCGTTGAAAATGTACTGGTAAGGCGCCACAACCACAGTGCATTTTTCAGCCAACTTCCTAGAAAGGAAATAAGGACAGAGACCTCTACCCCTGCCGTACTGGAGCAACCTTCTCGTAGAAAGAACCAATGGAACCGAGCCTGGTGAGTAACTATATCTAGTCTTATAACGGCATCTGCCCGTCTGTCTCAGGATCTTACACGCCTCGGCAGCCTCAACTGCAGGCAGTCGCTTGCAGACCTCGTTTAGGCATAAGTTCTGCCTACTTGCCAAAGCGACCGCTGAGAAACCCATTCCTGCCTTCTTGTTTATACGGTCGACCTCGTGTAGCACCTGGCGGACCTGCTCGTGGGTCCTCGTCGCATAGACCATCTTTCGACCCAGGGGTAGAAGGCTGCACAGGACGCATATTGTCTTGCCGAAGCCGTTGCAGGCCTCGGCTACGAGTATGCCTCTCTTGCCCAGCACAGTTTTTATGTCTTGCATAAACTCCAATTGTTGAGAATAAGGACTATAAGGGAATAAGCTTAAGAAACCATTAGCCGCCTTTATCTCGGACGAGGTTCCACCATGTTTTTCTCCTTCACTTTGACCCAAGTATATCTAACCTCTATGCGTCAGATTTCAATACAGTCTCCTGCTGGATCGTTCATCTCTTAACTCCTTAACCGAACGCAGTCTCCTACATCTTGGACCTAGGGATGCATCGAACCAGGCTCTCCCCCTTTTTCCCTCCAAAAACTTTTTATAATTCAATGGTTTCTGCAAGCAATAAATCTATATCTATTGGCGGGATCAAACTGAGTAAAGTATATCTCTTAAAGGCTTTGAGGACTCGGTACGATGAGTCTGAGAGTCTAGTTACGAAGCTTCAAGAGCTGCTTGAAAGGGTCGGAATAAAAGAAACTATAGCTTATAAAGATTTGGTCGCCATAAAGATGCATCTCGGTGTCATCGGCGGCTACAGAACGATCAGGCCACCATTCATCAGAAGCCTTGTAGACACTATTAGGAATTTGGGCGGACAGGCCTTTCTCACTGATACTTGGGGGTTTGGCCATCTAGAAGCGGCCTTCTACAACGGGTACAGTCATGCCACCTGCAACGCTCCAGTTCTACCTGCAAACGGGATCAAGGAGAATGACTACCGAACCGTGAAACAGCGAGACGCATTCCATCTGAAAGAGGTCAGAGTCGCAGGGAACATATACGACGCGGATGTGCTCATCAACTTCGCCCACGGCAAGGGACACGGCTCATGCGGTTACGGAGGGTTATTTAAGAATCTGGCTCTAGGCGGCACAACAGGCACAATTAGACATCAGGAGCATGAGTTGGAAAAGACAGATGAGGGAGTCAAAAACTTCCAAGAAGGCATGGTGGATGTGGTTAAGGCTATTCTCTCCAATAAGAAGGGTAAAGCTCTTCACGTTGCTTGGCTCTTAGACATCGTTGAGCACTGCGACTGCGCACCCTTCGGAATGGTTCCATTCGTCCCAGACCTAGGAATAATCGCCTCGAAGGATATAGTAGCTGCAGAAAAGGCCAGCCTAGACCTGATAGACAAGGCGCCGCCGGTGCCCTGGTCTGTGGCAGACAAGTTTAGGCTGAAGGCTGGGGATAACAAGTTTCTCAAGATCCACGGAAAAGATCCATATATCCAAGTCTACGCAGCTGAAAAAGCAGGACTAGGCTCAACAGAGTACGAACTCGTTGAATTTTGAAAAGGCTTAAGAAGAAAAGAGCCTCCTTCAGCTACTGGGATTAGCTTTGCAGGTGCTAATTCTCTGCCTAGACATCAGCGAAAGCATGGCTTATGGTGAGCCGTCGAAACTCAACCAAGGCATCAATGCGGCTCATAAAGCTTTTCAAAGCCTTGGCCCAGATACGCCAACAGCGTTAGTCACTTTCGATACTACAGCCGAAGTCCGGTTGGACCTACAGCCGTCAAACCAAAAGAGAATTGAGGATGCGCTCTGCCAGTTAGTGCCGCGGGGAGTCACATGCATAGGAGAAGGATTGGGCGAAGCTGTCAACCTGATTGAGAAGAACGGATGTAAAGGCAAGGTCCTCCTTTTGACAGATGGTAGGGCCAACTTGTCGCAGAACCGAATGGGAGGATTCGAGGGCAGCCTTATGCTAGAAGAAGAGCTTGTGGAGATAGCAAGGCTAGCCTCGCAAAGAGATATGACGATCCATACCGTCGCTGTTGGCGAAGACGCCTTCACCCACACCCTTTCCACTATTTCTAGGATTGCCAAAGGCGGCTACTCGCCTGCAGAAGACTTCCAAGGATTTGCGCGTCAACTATTAAAAAGCCCAGATATCCTTGAGACGCGTGAGTTACATGTCTACGGTGTGCCAGCTGAACTACCTTCCGCTCAGCCCGCGTGGACCAAAGAATCTCAACTTGTGCATGTCGCCGTCGTCTCTCAAGGTCTATATGAAGCTTACCGAATCAATCACAGAGCCTTCCTGGTTAATCCCTCCAATGGAAGAGAAGCAAGAACAGCACTGATCTCCGTCGAATCTGATCTGCTGGCTGATTACAGGCAAAGAAGACCTAAGACAGCGGAGAAGGTCGGAGCCGGCGTAGCCATCCTAGTTGACAGAAGCTACCGCGACTACCTGGCTTTAGGTGAGGACGCTGAGATCAAATTGATTGTTTTCTAGTTGGAAAATGCCTTACTGGTCGGGGTAGAAGACCGATGCCAGCGCTCCGTAAAGAACTGCGTCATCCCCCAAAGGCGTAATCTCGATCTCAGGCACACGGTTCCGAGCGTGGTCGCCCACCCGCGCCCTTATCGGCTTGATGACTACGTCTCTGTTCTTCAAGGCTATGGCGCCTCCGACCGTTATGAGCGAAGGATCATAGGCATCGATGACACAGGCAAACCCCACGGCGTTCAGCTCGCCTATTTTTTCCACAATTTCTCGTGAAAGCCGATCGCCGGCCTTTGCAGCGTCAAAAAGGATCTTCGCCGTCACCTGGGCCAAACTTGCTCCAGTATTCTTTACGAGAAGGCTATCCATCAGTTCTTCTGGTTGCTTCTGTCCGAGAATCAGTCTAACGTAGTTTGGTATGCCGTTTCCTGAACAGTAAGCTTCCCAATGGCCCCTCTTGCCACAGCCGCATAAGAGCCGTCCTTCGTAGTCTATCGTGAAATGACCTACCTCGTGGGCATTCCCGTCTTTGCCGACAAGCAGATGTCCGTTGACATATATGCCTCCCCCTATCCCTGTGCTGAGGGTAATGTAGACTAGGTTTTCGTGATCTTTGCCTGCTCCGAAGATTCTTTCTCCCACAACAGCCGCCGCACAGTCGTTCAAAAGATATGTTGGGAGCCTAAATGCGTTCTCCAAAGGCTCAACCAGAGGAACAAAATTGAAAGGTATGTTCGTCGGCTTCATCAAGCCGCCTTTTCTTATGTCCAGGGGGCCTGCGGAGCCTATGCCTATCCCTTTTATCCTCCTTGCTTTGGCTTCTCGGGCTTTTATAGAACGGACCATGTCTATTATTTGGCTGCCGACTCCTTCTGGGCCCTTCGTCTTCTCCGTCTCTTCCGAGAGTCTTGCAAGAACATGGCCTTCCTTGTCTCCTAGCGCGATCCTTATGTTTGTACCTCCCACATCCACGCCTATAGCTAGTTCCCCAACCATACGCATCAACCTCATCTATTCACTATTCATTGAGGCTTTTTTAAAATATGGTTTTTCCAATGGTTCTTGACGCTAGCGTTATAGTTTGGATACAGGACGTCTCTGACAGTTTTGGTCTTGCCTGCGACCATATATGAGGAAGACGAAATCGCAAACAATGGGCAAATCTTAAATTGGCTGGCGGCTAAACTAGCTCACAGAAACGGGAAAGGTGGTTGTCTCCATTGGAGTGTAAAGGCTTTGTTGACGCAGGTTCGACTTTGGGAAGACTGGACAGAAGGTGTTACGGGCAGTTCATAGAGCATCTAGGTGAATGCATCTACGGAGGAGTCTGGGTGGGCGAAAACTCGAAGATACCTAACGTAAGAGGCTTCCGAAAGGATGTGTTGGATGCCGTAAAGGAGTTAAGGCCTCCCATCGTGAGGTGGCCTGGGGGAAACTTCTCTTCTGGGTATCACTGGCTTGACGGGGTTGGACCAGTAAACCAGAGGTCTAAACGGTTCGACTTAGCTTGGGGGGCTGAAGAACCTAACACATTTGGGACAGATGAGTTTTTGGAATGGTGCAAGCTAGTCGGCACCGAGCCCTTCATCGTCGTCAACGCCGGGAACGGCAGCCCAGAGGAAGCGGCTGACTGGGTCGAATACTGCAACTCGGTATCTCAGACTCATTATGCTTCTCTTAGACGTAAATACGGCAGGCCGGAACCTTACGGAGTCAAGCTCTGGGGAATCGGTAACGAGCTGTATGGAAGATGGCAGGTTGGGTTCTGCGTAGACGGAGCAGAATGCTCAAGAAGAACCATCGAGTTTGCAAACGAGATGCGCAAGGTTGACCCCCAGATTGAACTTGTCGCGGTAGGATGTGAAGACCCCGACTGGAACCTTGAGATGGTTAAGAAAGCTGGCGAATACTTCGACTACCTGTCAGTCCACATCTACATCGGTGGCAAAAAGCCCTATAGAGAACTGGCAGCTGTCTCAGAGGACATAGAGCAGAGACTTAGAAATGTCTACGGCCTCGTGGAATCTGCAAGGCGAAGATACGGCGTTAAGAAAGAGATAAAACTTGCCTTCGACGAGTGGAACGTTTGGTACCCCGAGGCCAAAGCTCCTTTACATGAGCAGGTTACAAGCGTGCAAGACGCTGTCTTCACTGGTTTAGTCTTAAACGTGCTTCACAGGCTTTGCAGGATTGTGCCCATAGGAGGCTTCGCTCAGACAGTCAACGTTCTACCCCTGATCATTGCCGCCAATGATGGAAGCATGACTTTGACGCCACAGTACCTAATCTTCAAAATGTATGCAGCCAACACCGGAAGCCTTGTGCTCAGGACATCTATGGATTCGCCTTCCTATATGTCTCAGGAGCGGAATGAGTACGTTCCTTTTGTTGATCTTAGTGCCACTTTCGCAGAGAAAAGTGACACTCTTTACTTACATGTCGTGAACAGACATGAAAGCGAGACCGTAGATCTTAGAGTAGCCTTTAGAGGCTTTAAGCCTAGGAAAGGGGTGCAACTTTACGTTGCAGGCGAATCCATTGAAGACAGGAACACTTTTAACGAGACTAATAGAGTCAGAATAAAGGAAGCCACTGTCAAGATCGAAAAAGGCGAACTTCTCGCGTCGCTTGGTCCACACTCAGTAAATGTCATAAAGATTTCAGCATAACAGGAAAATGCTACCGGAGGGAGGCAAATCATAAGGATAGGTCTGTTGGGTTCCGGATTTGTTGCTACATTCTACATGAACGGACTGAAGGATGTGCCAGACCAAGAGGTCTCAATAGTCTATTCACGTGCGGAGGACCATGCGAAGTCCTTTGCCGCGAAATGGAATATACCCAAGTGGACCACAGACATAGTTAAAGTAGTAGAGAAGCCTGAAGTTGACCTGGTCATAATTGCTCTACCAAACTTTCTCCATAAAGAAGCATCAATGTTGACATGCCAATCTGGAAAGCATGTCGTGTGCACGAAGCCTCTTGCCAGAAACCCGAAAGAGGCGAAGGAAATGCTTGATGCGGTTAAGAAGGCAGGTGTTCTCCACGGTTACGCTGAGACTGAGGTTTTCAGCC
>Ga0315306_10000962_pt1 | contig 13819 bp, 12 predicted proteins | sample TDP1_MG_FD_203803 | JGI IMG/M metagenome (GOLD analysis project Ga0315306, IMG submission 203803) | Freshwater sediment microbial communities from Lake Towuti, South Sulawesi, Indonesia - TDP1 | ecosystem: Environmental > Aquatic > Freshwater > Lake > Sediment | place: Indonesia: South Sulawesi... | reverse complement strand
ACTCGCCGGCAACAAAGAGGTCAAGGTTCTGGTTATAAGTGGAGGCGGTGAAAAGGCTTTTTCTGCAGGAGTCGATGTGGCTGACCATACGGCAGACAAAGCTGAGAAGATGCTCCAGGTCTTCCATGATATCTTCCGTAATATGTTGAAATTGGACCAGGTAACCGTGGCCGCCTTGAGAGGCCTAACCCTGGGCGGGGGATGTGAAATCGCTCTTTTCTGCGACCTGGCTCTTGCCGCCGACAACCTGAAAATCGGCCAGCCTGAAATAAAACTTTCAGTCATCGCCCCAGTCGCCCTTCTCATCCTTCCGCGCCTAGTCGGGCTAAAAAAAGCTTCAGAGATGCTCTTAACAGGTAAAATCATCGATGCTGCCGAAGCCGAGAAGATGGGCCTGGTCAACAAAGTCGTTCCTCTGGCGTCTTTCGATTCAGAGCTCGAGAACTTCCTCCAGCCTCTTTCAGAATTGAGCTTGGTCGGATTTAAGCATTCAAAAAAAGCAATTTATCTCGGATTAGAAACGAGCTTTCTCCAAGGTTTGGAGAGAATCGAGAAGTCTTACTTGACGGAATTGATGGCCAGCGAAGATGCCCACGAGGGACTGAAAGCTTTTATGGAGAAAAGGAAGCCTCTCTGGAAAAATAGATAAAGGAGGAAGAAATGAGAGCAGCTGTTTTTCATGAGCCAAACAAGCCTCTGGTCATTGAAGAGGTTGAAACTCCAAAGACAGGCGCCAACGACCTTAAGGTAAAAATCGCAGCCTGCGGCGTTTGCAACACAGACTTGCATTACATCGACCATGGCGTTCCCACTTTCAAGAAGCCGCCCATCATCCTCGGGCATGAAGCGTCAGGCGTGGTCGAGGAAGTTGGCTTTAAAGTCAAAAACTTCAAGGTCGGCGACCGAGTGATCATCCCTCCTGTCTTTTCCTGCGGCTACTGCGATAACTGCCGCCTCGGCCGGGAGAACATCTGCATAAACATGGTCATGCTCGGAAATCATGTGGACGGCGCTTTTGCTGAATATATCTGTGTCCCTTCCAAGGACTGCCAGCATCTTCCCCAGGAGCTGCCGCTTGAAGAATCATGCATCATTGCTGATGCCATTTCCACGCCTTACCATGCTGTCAAGAACCGTGCTCAGGTCAAGCCAGGCGATTCAGTTGTCGTTCTTGGCTGCGGCGGAGTTGGAATAAACGTGGTCCAAATGGCAGCAGCCTGCGGAGCCTCAGTCATAGCTATCGACATCTCGGATTATAAATTGGATGCGGCAAGAAATTTGGGAGCCTACTACACGATCAATTCCAGCCAGAAAACAGACAAAGAGCTGCTCAAGGAAATAAGAGAACTGACTGGTGGAGGCGCGGATATCTCCATCGAAGCCATCGGCAACCCGAAGACAATCGAGCTGGCTACAGCCTCAATCAGGCCCGGAGGGCGGCACTGCCAGGTCGGGTATTCTCCCCACGATGTCGCCCTCAACGCCGGAAGGCTGATGTTTAGAGAAATCGAAATCTTGGGCTCTCTGGGCTGCCGGCCAGTGGACTATCCCAAGATCATCGAAATGGTCAGAACGAGAAAAATACAGCTTCAGGCTGTGGTCACCCATAAATTCAAGCTTCAGGATATAAACAAGGCCTTTGACCTGATGAGAAAGGGCGAAGCCCTGCGCTCAATCATCGTCCTCTGAGCGACTCTGATAAAGGCCTTAAATTTTCTCTCCTTTGTTTCTGCCAAGAGCAGGTCTTTCTTTTCGAAAATCCGCTGCTTCAAACAGCAATGGCCTCTGCAGCAATGCCTCAGTTAAATTTTATTGTCGCCGGAAGCCAGGTGACGTCATCGTCAATCATCACATAATCTGATTTTGGAATTCTGGAAAGATTTCTCAGGTTAATCAACTCTCCTTCAAATAAGACACAAATCTTTTGCTTAGGAGATTGTATAACAACAGGAGGCGGGTCTGGGTCGATTATTCCCCTCAAGTTTCCCTGGCTCCCTTTCATGATCAGCTTTCCTTTGTCATAAACTCCGCAGTCGCCTATGATGCCTGTCTTTGGATTATAATTCCTGACTTCTACTGCCTGCCCGTTGGGAAGCAAGAATCTGAAATGTCCCTGCCCGACTTTCTCGGCTGTTGTTCCTTTGGGAAGCTTAACAGTTTTCATCCCCGGCGGGTCGGGCTGTGGAGACAATTCTGTTTTTCCTGACGCCTCAGGCTTGAATTGAATCGTGGCCGGAAGCCAAGAAACATCATCATCGATCAGCACATAATCCGTTTTTGGAACTCTGGACAGAGTCTTCAGGTTGAGCAGTTCTCCTTCAAATAAGGCATAGGTCTTTTCCTTGGGAACTTTTATTATAGAAGGCGGGTCTGGGTCGATTATTCCCCTCAGGTTTCCCTGATTTCTTTTCATGATCAGCTTTCCCTTGTCATAGATGCCGCAGTCTCCTATGATCCCGGTGCTTGAATCGTAGCCTTTGATTTCGACCTTCTGCCCATTGGGAAGAACAAACCTGAAATTCCCTGTACCAAGCTTCTCGACTTTTGTTCCTTTAGGCAGGTCGATAGTCTTCTCCTGGGCATAGAGAAGGCTGATGCTCAGAAAAGCAAGGCTGAGAAGAAGAAATGTCATAAAAAAAATGATCTTTCTCATTTTTCCCTCCTCGGGCATCAATCATTCTCCAGTCAGCGGGTCCTTGAGGCTGATCTTATGGATCTTTCCCAGCTTATCCAGCGGGCCTGGCCATTTATCGCCGCCCTTGTTGCACGGCTCAAAATCCCCGACGATCAAAATGATGACTTTGTTCGGCTGGATGTATTTATTGGCGACTTCCTGCACTTTGGCCTTGGTCACGGCGCTGATCTTGTCTCTGTAGGTCTTGTAGTAATCCATCGGCTTGCCGGTCATCTCTAGGTTGGCGAAGGTGGACATAGTGGTTTGGGGAGACTCGAAGGAATTGGAAAAGCTCTCAAGGTAGTAGTTGATCGCGGTCTCCATCTCGGCGTCTGAGACAGGCTCCTTGCGGATGCGATTGAACTCGTTCAGGATTAATGAGATCGCATAGCCGACCGTGGAAGACTTGGTCTGGACGTACCCAGAGAATGTTCCCGGATATCCCCAGCGATAGCTGAACCGACTGCCCTGGTTATAGGACAGACCCTCGTCCGAGCGGACTTTCATCGTGATGCGGGACGAAAAACTCCCGCCGCCGAGGATGAAGTTCATGACCTGAACGGCGAAGTAGTCGGGGTTGGTGTCTTCAAAGCCCAGATGTCCGAGGCTGATATAACCTTGGTTGATCGGCTTCTGGATGAAATAAACGCCAGGCTCAGGCTCCAAGAACTTCTTGGAGAATGAGGGTGGGGTGAGGCTCCTGTTCTTCCAGCCGGCGACAATCTTGTTGATCTTGGCTTTGAGCTCGGCTTTATTGAAATCGCCCGATGCCGCCAGGATGATATTCTTGGGGAAGAAATACTGGGCATGAATCGCCTTCAAGTCGGCGCTAATGATGCCCTCATAGCTTTTTTTGTTCGGCTGCCATGTCAGCGGATGGTCACCATAGAGCAGACGCTCATACTCGCGGCTCAAGACCATGCTCGGCTGGTCATTGGCCTGCCGCAACTGTTCGATGAGGCGGGCTTTGGCCAGATTCAAAGGAGCTTCTCTGAACTCCGGGTTCATCAAAACATCGAAAAAGAGAGCAAGTCCCTCATCAAGGTCTCTGCTCAGCAGGGTAAGGGAAAGCGTTGAGGTTCGCTCGGCGGTGAAGAAGTTCAGTGAGCCGCCGAGGAAATTGATCCGTTCCTCGATGACGCTACCTTCTTTGGTCTTGGTGCCGCCCTTGATCAGCGTCTCGCTCATCACTGAATCGAGGCCCTGTTTATCTTTGGAGACATAAAGGCCTCCGAAGTCGATCAAGGCCGAGATGGTGAATATCGGCAGGCTTCTGTCTTCCTGGATGTAGCCGCGCAGGCCGTTTGCCAACTCTGTGCGAAAGGCCTTGGGGTCGGGCGGCTCATATTTGAGCGGCGGATATTTCAGGTCAGACGGTTTCTGAGCTTGAGCGAGCCCCAGCGAAACGCACAGGAACCCGATGGCTATTAGTATGGATAATGTTTTTTTCATGGTCATCCTCCTTCTTACAGACCCATCTTCCTCTTGTAGACGGCCGTGAGGCTGTTATCTTTGAGGAAATACTTTGCAGCCACGCGCTTGATGTCGTCGTTCGTCACCTTCTTCATCTCTTCGAGGTCGGTGAGAATCGAGCGCCAGCCGCGGTTGAGCTCAGCCCGACCAACACGGCCGGCAAGGCCCATCATGCTTGCCAAGCTTCGAATGAACATGACTTCAAAGCGGTTCTTGGCCTTCTGGATTTCCTCAGGAGTCGCGCCTTCTTTCTTGATTTTCTCGATTTCCAGCCAAATTTCTTTTTCCAGGTCTTCAGGTTGGACATTTTTATCGATACGCGGCGTGGCACTGAACTGAAAGGCACCGACATACCATTGCGGACGGCTGAAGGCCGAGACGTTAACGGCCATTTGTTTCTGCTCTACAAGAGTTTTATAGAGCCGTCCTGTGCCTCCTCCACCTCCTCGAGGCCCGAACCCGCGGCCCCCGCCTCCGCCCGCACCGAGCACGTCGGCCAGAACCGAGAGCGGGGCAGCATCAGAGTGGCCTTCCTGCGGCGTGTGAAACATCATCTGCAAGCTGGTCGGCGCCGGGCCTTCGCCGTACATTCGCTTTTCCGCGTACTGCGGAGGCTCATATGTCCGGATGGGTTCGACGTCCGGTCCTTTCGGGATACGGCCGAAATATTTCTCGGCCATCTGGATGATGTTCTGGGGGTCGAAATCACCGACATAGATGGCGACGGCATTATTGGGCACATAATAGCGATTGTGGAAATCGATAAGGTCGGCCTTGGTGACTTTGCGTAGGTCGTCCATCCAGCCAATGACGTCCCAGTGGTAGGGTGAGGCAGCATAGAAGGCGGCGTTGACCTGTTCGCTGAAGAAGTAGCCCGGCCTGTTCTCGCTCAGGCGGCGCTCCTCCATGATGACGTCCTTTTCGGAGTAAAACTCCCGGAAATAGGCGTTGAGCATCCGGTCGGATTCGAGCAACATCTGGAGCTCGACCTTGTTAGAGGGAAGCGTCACGTAATAGCCTGTGTTCTCATTTCCGGTCGAAGCATTAAGACCCGTGCCACCATTCTTCATGTACAGGTTCCAGAGGTCGTCCTTGACGATATACTGCTTTTCAGCTTTGACCAGCTCCTCGTATTCCTTCTGCCACTGGCTAAGCTTTTCTTTGTCGCCGCCGTCGGCCTTCCAGAATTTCTCCCGATAGACTTTGTCCATGAGCTCGTCAATCTGCTTATCGATTGCAGTATCCTTGGCAAAGTCTGTGACGCCCATCATCTGGGTGCCCTTGAACATCAGGTGCTCGTGGATGTGGGCGAGGCCGGTGATGCCCGGTCGCTCGTTGATCGAGCCGACTTTAAAATAGATGTGGCAGACGACGCGCGGAACGCCACTCTTCTGGATCATCAGGATTTTCATCCCGTTGGGAAGCACGTGTTCCTTGACGTCGAGCTTGATCTCAGCGGCAACGACCAGCGAAGCGAAGGCGAGCAATGTGAAGAAAAAGACAATATTGCGTTTCATACGGTTTACCTCCTTTTTAATTGGGCTCAGGCCTAAACAATTGACTGGGCGGCAAAACTCATGCTTTGCCTGTCAGCTATCCAGGCCTGATTTTTGAGAAATTAATAATTTCTCATTTTTACGGAAAAGTCAATCTTTTGCATGGTCACCGCCTGATTGGCTGTTTCTGGCATGTTTTTTGCTAATTTTATGCCGAAAATGAGAACAGACGTACCAATAACAGGGATGCGATCCAAAAGAACTGCGCCCAGAAAGACTTAGTGTTAAACAAAAATGTAAAGAAAGGAGTAGGTAAGATGAAAAAGAATTTCCATCTTTTTTTCGCAGTAATAGCTGCGACAATCTTTTTCAGCGGGATGGGCCAGGCTCAAAAATTCTCGCTTTTGGTTTCTGACGGATATGGCACTGTAAAGGTCGGAGATTACAACAGCCTGCTCACTGGGGCAGAGAGAATTTTAAGCCTTCTTGCCCAAGAATACAGCCTGACCAAGGCCGGAAGCTTTAAGAAGATAAACATGAGATATGAGTTCGATGGTGAATTTTTAGTTCAAGTCAAGAAACATTTCAGCATCGGCTTTGGAGCAGGATACACCCAAAGAGACACAAATCAAGGAGTAGATTTAACCGGAGCTGGACAGTACATTACCTATACCCTTAACTCCAGATTCGTTTTTTTTCCTATCAAGGTCAGCGGCCATTTCTTTTACTCGATTTTCCCGACATTGAACGTCTACATAAACGGAGGCGTCGGCTACTATTTTGGCCGTGCGACCTATACCCACACGTATGAACAAGGACTGATGAGTCCAGCCATAGGGTCCAGCCATGATGGAGAAATAAAGAGCGGTGATATCGGGTTTCATAGCGGTGTCGGCCTGAAATTCAAGGTGATTCCCCGCGTTTCCCTGTTTATCGAGGGCAGAGCGCTGCTCTGCAGGTTGAGGCCGTGGAAAGGAAATGAACTCTACACTGAGCTGAGCGGCTTTTCAGAAAACAGGTCTGGTAAAGCCTGGTATTACGAGCTGCCAGTCAATGGTGTTGGCTACTTACCCGAGATTGCGACTGGAGAATTTCCTGTGCCGGTCAGTGCTAAGAATGTGCGGGAGTTCTCGTTCGATTTAACCGGAAGCTCTATTCGCCTCGGCATAATCGTTCACCTCTGAAAACAGAACGTTTTCCAGCTTGCGCCCTCATTTCTATCCCCCAGGCTGGCAGCAAAAAGAAAGGATAACAGCCATAATTTTATCCCTGGTTTATAGGGTAATTGTCCTGTTCTTCTTCAGGTTTTATCAGCTATTTGTCCAATATTCTGACATAATTTGTTTTGGAAGTGTCTGAATTGAGGAAGAAGAATTTGTTTCTGCGCTGTGTTGCGAGATTGAAAAACTTTGCTTATTCCAAAAGGGCTGGCCTGGCAGGAATGGCTAGCGGCAGCGCTCCCAGTCAGAATCGCTGTAAACGTGCTCGATTTCCTTCCATAAGTCTTTCAGGTTACAGGTCATGATGATCAAGTCCTGAGTCTCTCCGCTTATATCCTTGACATAGTCGGGGATGAGGTGCTCCTCCCTAAATCCAAGCTTGTGGCAAATGGTTCTGGCCGCAACCTGAGGCCTCATCATCTTGGCCACGACCTTCTCCACATTCTTCTCTGCGGCGAGAAAGTAAAGCTCTCTCATCATCAGCATCCCCAGTCCCTTGCGCTGGAAAGGCTTGGCGACAATGACCCGAAGCTCTCCCTGGTGTCTTTTCCACTCTTCTTCAGGAAGCTCCAGAGCCCCGTCGGCGACGACATCATCGCCGTGCAGAGCGATGATGCGCAAGACATTTCCCTGCTCGATCAGCTTAATTCTCTGAGCCACGATCTCTCTGTTTGTGACATCGACTCTGAGATACTTTCTGTCTTCTGCAGGAAGTGAGCGGTAAAATCTCATCATCTTGTCGAGATCCTTGATGGTCAGGTCCCTGATCAGGACTTTTGTGCCGTCTTTTAAAGTTTCTGTCTTCTCCATGAAGGATAACCTCCTTTTGAATCTTTAAAAAATATGCCTCAGAATCAGCTGAAAACGCAGCTCTGGATGATTGGCGTTCTAAAATACAGCCTGATCGTTCTGAAATCAAGCTGAATTTTTTTCGAATGAAAAAAACTTCAATGCCAAGCGTTTAAAATTCTTCTAAAACTGAGCAGGTCTCAATATGGGGAGTGTGGGGGAAAAAGTCGTAGAGACGAATGTCTTTCAGTCTGTATTTCGAATTCAGGAGCTTCAAATCTCTGACGAGTGTCGAAGGATTGCAGGAGAGGTAAACAATTAAAGGAACAGGCTTTTTAATGAGGCTTTCAACGATGCTGCGGGAAATCCCTTTGCGGGGAGGGTCGAGGATTAAGGCCTCGACATTCTTTTTTAAAATCCGGGATATCCATTCCTCGCTCAAACCTTCGCAGATTGTGAAATTGCTTATGCGGTTGAGGTCAAGATTCTTCTTCAAGAATTCAATATTTTCGAGCGAAGATTCAACGCCTACGACCTCGGCTGCGTCTGAAGCCAGGGCAATTCCGAATGTTCCAACCCCGCAGTAAAGGTCTGCGACTCTCTGCTTTCCGCTGAGAGGGATGATATTCCTCAGGTCTGTGAGAACTTCCTTCAGCAATTCTGTATTGACCTGGAAAAAAGATTGAGGTCCGATGCGGAAGGTATTCTCTCCGATTCTTTCTTCTATATAATTTTCACCGTCGAGAATAATCTCTTTCGTTCCTTTTCTCTTATTTACCAGACAGATAATTCCCCTTAAAGGGAATCTTGACCTTAGCGGAGCTATATTCTCTCTAAGACCTTCCAATGCTCTTTTGGAATTCAGATAAAGAATGAGGAGCATTTCCTTGCTGGAAGAACTCTCCTTGACTTCAACCTCTTCTATCCCACCCAGATTCTTTTCTGTCGCTATCTCACAAAATGCAGCTAAAAGGGAATTCATCTCATCCGAGACGAGAAAACATTCTTTTATTCTGACGAATTTTTCCTGCTCTCCAGGCTGATGGTAAGCAAGATGAGTTGCAGAATTTTGCTTGATGAGCTTGAGGCGGACTTTGTTCCTGCAGCCCCAAATCTTTGCCGAGGTTCTGGTTAGCAGATCAGGAAGCTCGACCCTGAGACTTCGCAAAAATATTTCCTTGATTTGAGATTTCTTGATTTCAAGCTGAAAAGGATAACTGATGTATTGGTAAGGAGAGCAGACCTGGTAATGGGGACAGCGAACAGGAATTCTGTGCGGCGATTCCTTGAGAATCTTTTTCGTTCTGGCTTCAAGGTAGGTTTTTTTCTCTTTGATTGGCTCAGCTTCCACTTCTTCTCCTGGAAGCCCCTCGTCACAAAAAACAACCTTACCTTCGACCAAAGCCATGCTTTTCCCTGGAAAGACAATTTTTTCAATATGAACGTTCACTGCAGATTTGTCCTTTTGTTTATTATAATGCTTTTTCTGAAAATATTATTACATTAACGTAGGCAATAATATCAAGCCTTTAATACTGTTATCTTCTCTATAACCAATTGAGCGAAGGCCAGTGGGTGGCATGCTGGAGGTGACGAGTCCCCTATGAAGCCTGAGCGGGCGTTGCGAGGAGCGAAGCGACGAAGCAATCTCTCCAATATGTCGAGGAGAGCGACCTTTGAGGGGGAACAGCTCCGCGTTCCCCCTTCCAACGCTTTCGCTGCCTCCCCTTCTCGGACGCTCTAAAGCGTCCTGCGACCAAAGAGGCATACCCCCTTGGAACCCCCGCTGCTTTGCCGCAGAGCAAAGCAGCGCGGCTGAATGGGAGCTCGCATTCCTCGCTGGGGAAAATCAGCGTGCTTCGAACCTCTAGCGTGCCACCCACTGGCCTGAGCTCTACTTCCCTTTGAACTCCCCTTTTCTCTTCTCCAGGAAAGCAGCAACTCCTTCCTTTTTATCTTCGGTCGTGCAGGAAAGAGCATGAAGGTAAGATTCAAGGGCAAAGCCTGAGCCTGCCGCCCCCTCCTGACTTCTGTTCACAGCTTCCTTGGCGTACCTCACAGCCAACGGAGGACGTAAGGCAATTTTCTGAGCAAGCTCCATAGCCGCCTCCATCAATTTCTCTGAAGGAACGACTCTGTTGACAAGCCCGATGCGGTAGGCCTCCTGAGCATCGATGAAATCGCCGGTAAGAATCATCTCCATCGCCCTTCCTGATCCGACCAACCGAGGAAGCCGCTGGGTTCCTCCGTCTCCAGGAATGATTCCCAGCTTGACTTCAGGCGCTCCGAACTGAGCCTTCTCCGAACAGATTCTCATCGAGCAAGCCAAGGCCAGCTCTAGCCCTCCTCCCAGGGCATAGCCATTGACCGCGGCTATGACCGGGACATGAAGGTTTTCTATCCTGGAGAAAATATCCTGCCTTTCTTTGGAGACTCTCCTTCCCATCTTTGCTTCGCGGTCCACAAGCTCATTGATATCTGCGCCAGCAACAAAGGCTTTATCGCCTGCTCCGGTTATGACCATGACTCTCAGTTCCTCATCGCTCTCAACCTCGTCGAGAAGCTGCTTCAATTCAGTTGTCAATTCCCGGGAAATGGCGTTCATCTTATCCGGACGGCTGATGGTCAGGAGTCCGATATTATCTTTCTTCTCATAAATAAGTGTTTTATACATGATAGTGCTCCTTCTTAAAAGAAAAGGGGACAGTTAACTTTTTTAAAAAAAACTAGCCTGTCCCCTTTTCTATCATTTTCATTCAAAGGCTTTGATGCCGAGCTCAAAGGAGCCGATGATCAGCTGCTGAATCTGAGAAGTTCCTTCATAGAGGGTGTTGATTCGGGCATCGCGGTAGAAGCGCTCGACATCGTATTCACCGGAGAAGCCATAGCCGCCATGAATCTGTATTGCTTTATATGCGACGCGGTTGACCATCTCGCTGCAGTAATACTTGGCGATGGATGTTTCCCTGGTGTTGGGTATTCCCTTGTTCTTCATGTGGCCGACACGGTAGACAAGCAGCCGGCCTGCCTCGCACTCGACGACCATGTCGGCAATCATCTGCTGCACAAGCTGAAAGCTGGCAATAGGCTTCCCGAACTGGATTCTCTGCTTGGCATACTCTTTACAGATGTCGATGCAGCCCTGGGCCGCTCCCACACTGCCTGCGGCCACCGTGAACCGGCCGAAATCAAGCGTGCTCAGAGCAACCTTGAAGCCCTTGTTCACTTCACCCAGAACGTTTTCTTTGGGGACACGGCAGTTCTCCAGGAATATCTCGCCGGTGTTCGAGGCACGGAGACCGAGTTTATCGTGGATGTCTTTTGTTGAAAACCCCTCGAATCCTCTTTCCACAAGAAAGGCGGTAATCCCTTTTGCCCCTGCGTCTCTATCAGTCTTGGCATAAACGATTGCCAAGTCAGCAATGCCGGCATTGGTGATCCAGGTCTTCTGCCCGTTAAGGATGTAGTCATCGCCGTCTTTGACTGCAGTCGAGACCATACTCGCCGGGTCGCTTCCGGCATTGGGCTCGGTCAGGCCAAAGCAGCCAATCCATTCGCCGCATGTTAATTTTGGCAGATATTTTTTCTTCTGTTTCTCGGTGCCGAACATGAAAAGGGGAAGCTCGACCAGGGAAACTTGGACTGAATAAGTCCCACGCAGGGATGAATCCACGCGACCGATCTCCTCGGCGACAATCGCATGGCTTATATAATCAAACCCTGCACCGCCGTATTCCTCGGGAATGGGCGTGCCCATGAAGCCGAGCTCTGCCAGCTTCTTGAAAATTTCTTGTGGAAATCGAGCCTTTTTGTCATTCTCTCTTGCCACAGGCGCGATCTCTTCTTTGGCGAATTTGCGGATGGTATCCTGGATCATTTTTTGTTCCTGATTTAAATCAAAGTCCATGGCTTGCTCCTTCTAAGATAGGGGGACACACTGCCGAATTCAAATCAATCCTCCGGAACAGAATGTGTCCCGGCTGCGAATCCGGTCCATGTCCCTTTAGTAAATAAGGGGACTGTCCCCTTTTCTTAATATTTGTAAAATCCTTGACCTGATTTTTTCCCCAGTTTGCCTTCAGCAACCATCTTTTTGATGACATCAGGCGGCTTGTAGCGCTCATCCTTGAGCTTGGAATACAGTGTCTCCATCTTCGCCAGATGAATGTCCAGGCCGATCATATCGATCAAGGCCAGAGGACCCATCGGCAGCCCTGCTCCAAGCTTCAGCGCCTCATCGATATCCTGCGCAGAGGCGATGCCCTGAGAATAGACAACCGCCGCCTCGTTGAGCAGCCCGGCCAGAACTCGGCTGACTATCCCGGCAGGCGCTTCCTTGGAAGTGGCTATGGGAAACTTGCCCAGGCTCTCGGCAAATTTCTTTGTGGCGGAAATCGTCTCTTCAGAAGTTTTTTCGCCGCGGATGATCTCGACCAGTTTCATGATTACTGCCGGATTGAAAAAGTGCATTCCGATGACTTTGTCAGGACGTGAAGTGGCTGAGGCAATCTCGCTCACTGAAAGGGCGGTGGTGTTTGTAGCCAGAATTGTTTGGGGCGAGCAGATTGCATCCAGCTTCTTGAAGAGCTCTTTCTTGGCCACAATGTTCTCGGAGATGGCCTCGATGACAAAATCTGAATTACGGGCGAGGTTAAGGTCTACGGACCATTTGACTCGAGAAAGAACAGAGTTCATCTCGTCTTGAGTGATCTTTCCTCCCTCAACCCTCTTCTGCAATCCAGCTTTGACTTTTGCCTCAGCCTTGTTGACCAAATCCTGGGAGACATCGATGACAGAGACCTCGTAGCCCTGCTGAGCGCAGAGCTGCCCGATTCCAGAGCCCATAATCCCTGCACCGGCCACAAAAGGTTTTTTGACTTCCATTCTATTCCTCCATTAATCCATAACGCTTTCTGACTTTTTAAGACAGCCTCTCGACAATCATCGCCACACCCTGCCCTCCTCCGATGCACATGCTTGCCAGCCCAAGGGTCTTGTTGTAGGTCTTAAGGGCATAGAGCAATGTTGTCAGTATTTTTGCGCCAGTAGCGCCAACCGGATGGCCGAGGGCGATGGCTCCGCCATGCACGTTGACCTTTGAGCGATCCCACTTAAGCTCCTTCTCCACAGCCAGAATCTGGGCAGCAAAAGCCTCGTTGAGCTCGATGAGGTCGATGTCTTCGAGCTTGAGCTTGGCCCGCTCCAAAGCCTTTGATACCGCAGGAACAGGGCCGATTCCCATGATTGCCGGGTCGACGCCAGCATGGGCATAGGAGATAATCCGCGCTAAAGGCTTGACGCCGAGCTCGCTTGCTTTTTCTTTCTTCATGACCAGGACTGCAGCCCCTGCATCACAGAGGGCGCAGCTGTTTCCTGCCGTGACTGTTCCGTCTTTCTTGAAGACAGGCGGAAGCTTGGCCAGGCCTTCAGCTGTCACTCCCTCCCTCGGAATCTCTTCGGTGGCAAAGGGTTCTGTCTTCCCCTTTCCCACGGGTATCTCGACAGCCAGGGTTTCTTCCTTGAACTTTCCCTCTTTTATGGCCTTGACTGCCTTGTTCTGGCTTTCAGCGGCAAAAGCATCCTGCTCAGCACGGCTTATCTTGTATTTTTCAACCAGTGTTTCTGCTGTCATTCCCATCAGATGACCGGCTAGAGGGCACATGAACCCATCTTTGTGCATGACATCGACCAACTTTCCGTCTCCCATTCGATTCCCCCACCTGGCTCCATCAGCGATGTAAGGGACCTGGGACGTATTCTCAGCTCCTGCGGCCAAGACCACCTCGGCGTCTCCAGCCTTGATCATCTGGGCTGCAAGAGAAGTCGCACGAAGCGAAGAGCCGCAGCGCTTGTTGATAGTAAAGGCAGGCACTTGATGGGGCAATCCTCCTTTAACAGTAGCCAGCCGTCCGATATTGGGACCGAGCCCAGCCTGCCAGCCTGTGCCAAAGACAACCTCCTCCACCTGGGCCGGCTCGATTCCTGCTCTGCGCACAGCCTCTTTGACGACAAGCGCTCCCAATTCCACCGCTGAAAAATCCTTGAAAGCGCCACCGAACTTGCCTCCGGCAGTTCTGACAGCGCTGGCGATGACGATGTCACTCATAGATGACCTCCTGCTTTATTATTGTTGGATATTTTGATTTTTTGTTGTATTGACTCAAAGT
>Ga0315306_10000961_pt1 | contig 13827 bp, 10 predicted proteins | sample TDP1_MG_FD_203803 | JGI IMG/M metagenome (GOLD analysis project Ga0315306, IMG submission 203803) | Freshwater sediment microbial communities from Lake Towuti, South Sulawesi, Indonesia - TDP1 | ecosystem: Environmental > Aquatic > Freshwater > Lake > Sediment | place: Indonesia: South Sulawesi... | reverse complement strand
CTCTATTTGCTCAAAGGAGACCAGTCCATGATCGATGCGGTCTACGGCAAGGAATTCATCGAGAACCAAGTGGCGAACTGGGGATATGCCTTGATGGATTACGCCAGGTTCTGGATGGAGAAGAAAATGAATATGGACAGCGCCGAAAAAATGATGGAGAAAGCGGTCAGGCTGAATCCTGACAACGCCTATTTTCGTCAGACCGGAGCTGAAATCTGTTTGGAGAATGGCAAACCGGAAAAAGCTATGGAGATATTCGGCCCCGAGTTCATCAAAACCAATCAAGACAATGCCATGAACCTGATGACCTATGCCCGTTTCTGGACTGGAAAGAAGCAGAACACGGACAGCGCGCTAAGCGCCTTGGAGGCCGCTCTTAAACTGAAGCCAGATGATGTCTATATTGTTCAGTCCGCCGCTAGTGTTCTCATCCGTGGCGAAAAACCGGAAAGAGCACTTGAGCTCTTCGGCCCTGAGCTTATCAAAAAGCACCAAGATGATGCTTACACCCTGTCCAGTTACGCCAGGTTTTGGGCAACTCACAAGAAGAATCTGGACAGCGCCCTTGAAATGGCCAAGAAAGCCGTTGAGATGAACAGCGTGTCCATCATCTGGGACTCCCTGGCCTTCGTCTATCTCAACATGGACAGGCTCGAAGAGGCCCTGAAGGCCCAGCAGAAAGCCCTTGAAATTGACGAGGGATATAATACAGCTCACTATCAAGCGCAGCTGAAGAAAATCAAGGATGAGATGGAGAAAAAGAAGGAGAAGAAATCGAAGTAAGCCCTTTTTAATTTCATTCTTGCCTCAAAAACAATTTTCTACTTTTTCTTAAATTCTGCGTGCTGAAAGCCCACTAATGCAACTCTCTATATAAATCAGATTGATGAAAGAGCAACAAGATTTTTCGGCAGAAATTGCTCATTCGTGGGATGAAGATGAGTCAGCCTTTTTAGTTTCCTTCTCTGGCCGGTCACCTGCTGAGCGGAGGTTAACAAATTTGTTCAGGACATCAAACCAGAAGGGGGGCGCCCAGGGAGACAGCGATTGTCGTAAATAAAATTCCAAAGATTTTTGCCAGCCATGATGGAAAGGTTCTAGGACCTCCACGGGGATCACCCGACATTTTTGTCCATCCAATCGGGAGCTGGAGCTTCTGGATTTGGTCCCGGACCTGATTAATCCTTGCTAAAAGGATTTTTTCTTCAGCTGAAGGAGGTTCTTCGCCGGGCTTCTCATCAGGCCTGGCTTTCTCGTACTCGTAGGCTTTCTCGATTCTTGTTAAAAGGTCATCGACCTCTGCTTCGTGCCTTGAAAAATCTTCTATAGCTTTAGCCATTAATTTTAATGAGTCGACTTTTAAGCTTGTCGCCTGGGTATAGGCATAATGGTCAAACAATGAGATCGAATAACATGCCATTAAACCGACAATGGCCAGTATGGTAATGAGCCTTATTGATGAAGAGAAAATTTTTTTGAGCATTTTTTGAATCGCTTCTGGATTTCGATAAAAATAGCTTTTCAGACATCGATCCCTCCCACTCTCAGAGATATTCTCACCTTAAGATATGGACGATGTGCTCGGATAGCTTCTCCAACTCTGGAAAGACTGCAAAGTGGTGGACACCGCAGAGGAGAAGGTCTCGCCAGACCTTGCCAACGGCTTGGGGGGAGATGATAATCTTTGCCAGTCGTTCGTTTTCTCCAGAACCGTAATAAGACTCGAGTGGCTCTAGGCCGGTGCCATGGATGGTGAAGACTCCTTGCTGGGCGATGATGCGGTTTGTGGTGCGGGGAGGCAAAAGGGCGATTGGCTTCTCGTTGGTTATAGTAACATCTTCTTCATCAACTTGATGGGGTTTACCTTTTTCGATGTTTTCAGGAAGCCACTCAGCAGTGAAGTCGCCTTCGGGAATGAAAGAACTTGCATCCCCGGCTGTCACACGGTTGAGGTCGTCTGCATCCAAAATCCAAATAACAGGTCCATCTGGAGTTCCGGAGGATTCCGGGAGCGAGGTTGCCTGACTGGAGGTAACCTCTGCGAATGATTTGTTGCGAACGATGTCATAAAGGGCAAAGTAGATGCCCACAAACAGGTTTTCTGTCCAGTCGAGCAGACGAGTCGGCAGGCCATAGTGCTGAGCGATGAAGTACCATTCCCATTCGCTCGAGGGCCGCTGGGAGAGGTGGCTCAATGCCTGAACCTGGAAGCGATAGAGCAGGTTTCTTTCATCCAGATTCAAATTCTCTGAACGGTAGAGGCGGGGAAGAAGGGTGTAGCTTGCCTTGTTGATGCCCCGGAAGTACAAGTCCGTATCCGCTTCGGATATTCCCCATATCTGAAGGATCTCATGAACATTGAGCAGGATTTCAGAGACGCTCGATGCTGTTCGCTCTAACATTTTAGCCCTCCTCGTTATTTGCAAAAAAAATTCAATTTCTAATATCTACTTCAATAATGGATTTCACAATTTTTTACAAGCTAAATGTTAAATAGAAAAGCATATTCTTCCGCAATCAAAAATCACACTAAGTATTTTTGGATAAAGATAGAACACTTGGTGGCAGGTGGACCACTCCCCTCAGCCCTATCTATTGCGACCTTAATCTCTTCGTTTTCTTCTTCTACCCTTGCCCAGGATTCCGCCGCTGAGGAAAAGGCCGGCGCCGAGGACAAAGCCGAAGTTATACCAGAAGCCGCTGTTATGAACCTCATAGAAACGGACACTCTTGCTGAAGATGGAAATGATGAATGTTATCGGTGAAATAAGACCGTGCCATAATCCCTTCCAAAATCCTGCGATTTTTCCTTCTTTATTCGGAGTCTTCTCCAGCTCATTTGGCCCTGCTGCGCAGCTTGAGAAAATAAGGATTAAAATGAGAAAAAACCCAAGGTAACAAGCAATTTTCATTCTGTCCTCCACGCGGAGTATAAGATGTTAGAATTAAATTGTCCACTGGTTCTTGGATTTTTTACTGTTTCAAAATCCAATAAGCGATGTCATTGATTACGGCTTCTGAGACATGCCCTGGACTGAGATACTCAGCCGGAGTAATCTTGCCTTCGCCCTCAGCGAAGAGATGGTTGAGCTTTTCGTAAAATTTGAATGTTACGTTTTTCCGGGAAGATAAGGCTTTCTTCCAGTTGTCAAAATCTACTGCGGTTACTTGGTAGTCTCTTCCCCCTTGAAGAATCAATATCTGCTGCTTGAGCTCCCTGGCAGCTTCGGCCGGATTATAGTTCCTCAGGTCGAGCCAGTAGGAAGCTGGCAAGCCCAACGGAAGAGTTTCGGAAGAAAATGACTTTGATAGATTCGGGTCTTTGACCCTTGCCATCTGCGCCTTTAACTCTTCGAGCTGGCTTTTCTCATCGTCAGAGATTTGGCCGTCGAGCGAGAATATGTAGTCGAACTGCTCTAAAGTGACATCTTCCAACGGCCTTGTAGTTCCAGCCATGATGATGAAGCCTGCAATTTTGGAATCCAGCTTTCCGATTCTCGGGATGAGCATGCCGCCGAGACTGTGGCCTAATAAGAATATTTTTTTGGGATTGATTTCTGGAAAGTTTCGTAAGAAAGAGACTGCAGCCAGCGCGTCTTCGATCACCTCTTCTTTAACCGTGACGCTGTCTTTCATGGCTAAAAGCTTCTGGCGGTGAACCACGGTTCTTTTATCGAAGCGAAGAACAGCCACCCCGCAAGAAGCCAGCCCCCAGGCGAGGTCGCGGAAAGGCTTGTTGGGCCCTATGGTTTCATCGCGGTCCTGAGGTCCGGAGCCATGGATAAGCACAACAGCCGGAAAGGAGCCATTGCCCTTTGGCAGAGCTAATGTCCCGGGCAGTGCCCATTCTGTGCTTCCAACAGTAACTTCTTTCTCCCCGAAAGAATCGAGGTTGATATAAGAGGGAGCTTTGTATTCGGTTGCCTGCCGCTTGCTCGGCAGGAAAAAGAGACCGCTGACCTGTCTATCCTTGTTGAAAGCAATCCGGATATCGAGCATCGCCTTTTCAAATTCACAGCTGACAGTAGCCACATCGTAATCTCGGACTTTTTCTGTTCTGATATCGACCTGTTTTTTAAAAGCTCCGACCTGCCCTATGAGGGATTTCCAGGTATCTTGGAGCTTATCCTGGGGTAAAGCATTTTTCATCGTGCTGTCGAAGGAAATGAACAAGCCTGAAAAATCCTCATTCTTCAGAAGCTCCACGGCTTGTTTGGCAAGAGTGACTATTTCATTGGCCTCAGCCTTCTCCTTTTGATTGGAAAAGACGAATGTCACAAACCAGAAAATGACCAGGATGACCGGTAACAAGAGGAATATATATTTCTTCACGGTCTTTACCTCCGGCTTAGAGTTCAGGAGCTTTTATCCTTTCTTCCTTCTGCAGCCTTTTGTAGAGCAGAAGAGGATAGATGAAGCCCGAAAATAAGAATAAAGGAACCAGAGTCACCAGAAAGGAAAGTGCCAGATTGATTTTTAAGAGCGAGAAAATTGTGACCAGTATTCCTCCTATGACAAAAGCCCAGCCAGAAAGGATATGGGTTTTTCTCCAGACGATCTCTGAAGCTAGCGTCCACGGCACACGTATGCCAAAAAAGAAGTTTCTGGGAAGCTTGGGGAGATAGTTGCCGATGAGGATAAATAAAAGCCCAAACCCTACTCCGAGGGCGTTTTTTGGCAGCTTCCCTTCTTTGGCTGAGAGGAGGATTAATAGATAAAAAAACAGGAAGAAGAGCAGAATAAAATCCCTGAAAAGCAGGAAAAGGTTGTATTTCTTCTGGATTTTCTTCCAGAAGGGGTCGATGAAAGGGATAAAGGTCAAGATGAGATAAAGCACCAAAGCCAGACCGAGGTAGGCGAGGATGATGAGCAATTTAGATGAATATCTATCGGCGAGGCCATCCTTGTTGAAATGAGAAGGGACATTTTCTGGCAGGGTGGGATAGAAACAGATGGTTAAAATTCCATAGATGGCGATGATGACAAAGGGGAATATTTCACGCTTGAGATTCCATTTCATGGGCTTACCCCTTTTTGATGAGTTTCATCATATACTTTATGGCCATTTCAAAGATGCTCATATTCAAGGAATAGCGGATAAACTGGCCTTCTCTTTCCCCATCGACGAGATTGGCTCTTTTGAGAATGTCGAGATGGTGGGAGAGAGTGGGCTGGGATATTTTTATAACTTCCAGGATTTCAGAAGGAGTCTTATCGCCGTTCCTCAACAGGTCGAGAATCTGCCGCCTCGTCGGGTCGGAAAGCGCTTTGAAAAAATGATTTAATTCTTTCATATATTTACATATTTACATATATTTAAAATTCTCTTGTTTGTCAAGAGCCATTTTTTGGGATAGTGCAATTTTTTTCCGTGATGAAAAGTTCATTATGGATCAGGCTGGGCAATCTCTCATATTATGAAATCGCCACCTCGCTCCGTTCCTGGCAACGACTCTCTCGAATTTATGCGCCCATTGGGCTCATATAGAAAGTTTAAAAGTGCTTTGTGCACCTGTATCAGCAAAAAAATCTATTTTTTTTCACATTTAACAAAAGGGATGCCGTAGGGGCCGTCGGGAAGGAAGGCGATTTGAGGCTCTCTGCCCGAGCGGCTGCGAAAAGCATTTACCGCCCAGTCCAGGGATTTTTCCACAAGCTCCTTGAGGCTCTTTGTGCCCGGAACAATCTTCCTTGCATCTGTTCCAGGAATCCAGCTAAAGAACCCTTCAGGAATTTCCCGGGAGCAGTAGATGAGGTTCTCGGGCGGAATTTTGCCGAAAAGCCGCGCCCACATCTGGGCCTCCCACTGCTCAGGGACAAAAGTCCATTTTGGGTCGAGAATTGCCTTCATGAATTTTCCTGCGCCCATTTCTGCTAAGAGCTTTATCATTCTCTTGTAGTTGGAGCCTCCGACAGGGTCAGAGTCGCTGTGAAAGGCCGCCAGAAGGCAGATGCCGTTCTTCTTGACAAGCGGCAGGCAGGTCAGTGCGCCCTTGGCAGCCTGGTAATGGTTGACGCCGACAAAGCCAGTATGGCCGACGACGATGTCATATTCTTTATCGACTTGGATTGCCGCATAGCTGCGCAGCTTCTCGACAGCTGCCAGATGCGCGGATTCGAGCTGTCCGGCAAAGACTCCGGTCAATCTGTAGCTTGAGTCGAGGGTGACGTTGACAATAAAGTCGCATCCAGCCATTTTTGCTACTCTCAGCGCTTCCTCATGAACTGGATTTTTTTCCAGGACCAGGTCTGCTGCATAAGGTGAGGCGAGGACAGGGCCGCCGTGAAGGACATAGGTTGAGCTCTCGGAAAGAAGTCCAGGGCATATGGATTTTCGGCCGCCCGAAGCGCCGGCCATGAAGTGGCTTTCGACAAGGCCGGTGAGAATCTTCAAATCGCACTCCAGATAATGGCGATTAAGGAGGATTTCACCGCCAAGCTCAGTCCTGCCGATAGAAGCGAGGTCATGCAAATTTCTTGAATCATGATTGATGACCTGCAGCTTGAGGCTGAAGATTCTTGGGTCAAGCATCTTCCTCAGCTCTTCATTGCTCATCGACCTGTGCGTTCCTGTGGCCACAAGAAGACGAATCCGGGAAGAGCAAAGCCCGGCTTTTATCATCTCATCGATTAGAGGAAAGAGGATTCCGGATTTCCCTGAGTAGGGGACAGGCCGGGTGCTGTCTGAAATAACCACAACAGCCTTGGTCTCAGGCTTTTCCTTGAGTTTCTGGCGCACCAAGTTTTGCAATGGAGGGCGGTCAATCGGATTTTTGAGAGCCTCCTGGATTTTTTCTTGAGCATTGGAAAGGGGAAGGGCTTTTCCCATGGGAAAAACGTCGGTAAGGTCAGGCAATTTTAGGGGAAAGCTGACTCGGCCTAAATTCAGTACCGCTTCCTTCATTTTATTTTTCTTTCTGTTTTATATTTCTGCCTTCCTTTTCAATTTTGTTCAAAATCTCGGCTCAATAATATATCATAAATAAAATTGAAAGAGCACAAGGCTCAGGCAGAGTGGTTCGAAAGCACGCAGCTTTTGCCCCAGCGAGGCAAAAGCTGCTCGGTTCCAGGCTTCGCTCTCCTCTCTCTTCGAGAGAGGAACCATGCCCGCTCAGCCTTTCACGCGGCTTTCTCACCACTCTGCCTTCGCCAAGTAATATAAAACAGCATGTCTTCGAGACACCTAGCATGATCCGTAACGAGGCTTTTCACCACGGAAAAGAGATGATTCCTAAATAAAGGAAGAGAGTTGCGATTTTTCTTGAAGGCGGCTATAAAGAAAACTAAGGATGAGCACAAAGTTCGGCCTGATTGGAACCATAACACATGATTTTATCACATACGACTCAGGCCAATCTTTCAAGGGCCTGGGAGGAGTGCTCTACCAGGCTGCGGTGCTCTGCGGTTTAAGAAAAGAAGTCTTCCTCTACACCAACCTTGGAGAGGAGCTCGTCCTGGAGGTGGAAAAAATTACAAGAGATTGGAAGACACTGCACAAAGAAGGAATTCGCAATGTTCCTGGCCCTGGAAACCTGGTTTATCTCCATTATCCAGCCAAAGGAGAAAGGATTGAGGTCTTAAGGTCTGTTGTTCCTGCGCTTGACCCAAGCTCGGTGATTGAAGACATCGCTCAGCTTGGAATGCTGATTATGATTGTCAATTCCGGCTTTGACCTTAAACTTTCAAACTGGCGAAAAGTCGTTCAGGCTTCTTCCTGCCCGATCTGGCTCGATATTCATTCCCTCCTTCTTTCACGCGAACTTAACGTCCAGCGGAAATATCTCCCTTTGGCCGAGAGGGAAGGTTGGATTAAAGATGTTAGTTTTGTCCAGGCAAACGACAAAGAGGTGGCGACGATGCTCGGCCAGCCGGATAAGATACCTTCTGAAGCAGATATTTTTCGCTTTGCCAGGATGGCATTCAAGTCAGGCGCAAAGGCAGTGTTTGTCACTCTGGGAAAGGAGGGAGTCTTAGTCCTAACGTCAGAAAATTCAAAAAAAATTTCTGCCCCAAGTGCAGAGAAGGTTGTTGATACCACAGGCTGCGGCGATGTCTTTTGTGCAGCTGCGGCAGCGAAGCTCGCCGAGGGCGAAGACCCCTTTGCTTCAGCATCGTTCGGGCTTGAGCTAGCCACAAAGGCTGTTTCCGTCAAAGGGATTGAAGAGACTTATCTATTGGCCTGCAGCTTCGGGAGATGAAAGAAAAGCGCAGAGTTGGTTGTGATAAAAGAAAAAATAGGCTGGCCGAGTTTTCATGAAAAAAGTTCATATCTTGCGTTACTCTTAGAAGCATCGGCAAATATGTGGTATGAAGAGGATCAAGCTGGGTGTCGAGAAGACCGCATGGAAGGCTGAGCGGGCATGGTTCCTCGACCGAAGAGAGAGGAGAGCGAAGCCTGGAATCGATCCGCTTTTGACTCGCTGGGGCAAAAGCGGCGTGTCTTCGAGACACCCAGCCTGATCCATAACGAGGCTTTTCATCATGGAAAAAGATGCTTGCGTTGCTCTTCAAAAGACATAATTTTTATGCTAAGATATTAAAACACTGAGATGGGTCATCATCTTAAAAGCTCTCATTTATCCGATTTTCTCAAGCCTTCCCAGGTCATCTTCGAGCTTAAAGCCAAGAACAAAATCCAGGCCTTGGATGAGCTCCTTGATGCTTTAATCAAGGATAAGCTGCTCACCAACAAAAAGCTCATTTTGACCAGGATCATCGACAGAGAGCGCCTGGAACCAACCGCAATCGGCCACGGAGTGGCGCTGCCCCATGCCCGTGTGGACACGGATGGGCAGATTGCCATTGCTGTCGGAAAATCCGAGAAGGGGATTGACTTTGATGCTATCGATCATAAAAAAGTGCATCTCGTCATCCTCGTTGTCTGGAATCCATCCCTGCCCGGCCTTTTCAACCATCTCTTTGCCGGTCTGGCTCAGTTCCTGAGGCAACCTGGGTTCAGACAGAGGATTTTCGAGGCCAAGGATAAGGCCGAGTTGTATAAAGCCCTTTCAGAGGTGGAGCTTCGTCTGCCTCAGGAGGATCGCATCATCAGCCAAGCCAGTCTCCTCCATAAGCTTCAAGCCATAGAAATCAAGAAGAGGAAGGCCGATAAGAAACAGTTGAAAGAGCTGGAAAAGCAAGCCGGCATGATTCGGCAGGAACTCGATGAAGCGCTCATGGATAGATTTGACAGGCTGATGGAAAGATACGGGTTTGCTGTGGCCGAGGTGGAGGATGGCGTTTGCCAGGGTTGTAATATCAATGTCGCCACAAGAATGGGCTCTGCCATAGAGGGCAGCAACGATATTTATGTCTGCGAGAACTGCGGAAAATTCCTGGTTGCCTCGAAAAAGAGAAAGAAATAAATTATTTTCTTTTATGTTCGGAAGGAAAAGTCTTTAAGGGGATAGGGTCTGCCGCAAAATAGATGGATTGAGAAAAAATCTTAAAGGAGGCAGGCCCGATGAAATCTTAAAGTATAAAGAGGGTGCGCCCCCAAGGCGCAACTCCAAGGCCACTAACCCTAGATTCGTAAAATCTGAAGACTTGATTCGTTTTTTCTTTATGGTTATTGGCTATTCGTTCCTTGATAAAGAGTGCCGCTAAATATAACGTTCTTAAAGTATAAAAATTTTTACAATTTTTGATTGACAAAGTATTTTTTTATCTAAAGAATATATCCTTTATTATGTTCAGGTTTGGAAAAAAATTGCAAACAAAAATTAAAACAATGTTTCTCTCTGAAAAAATTGATAGAGCAAATGAGATAGGCGAGCTTGGGCTGTTTTGAAAGATAGGATTCCCGGGCAGGAGAGGAATAGCATGTATTTTAAATATTTAATGAGGAGATGAAATGAAAAAAAGCATCTGCGGATTAATACTATTATTTTTAATATCTCTTATGAATCTCAATGCCCAATGGGCAAGAACCTATGGTGGTGGAGGTTCTAGGGATTGCGCTCACTCCATAAAACAGACAAGGGATGGGGGGTATATTGTTGCTGGCGTCACTGGCAGAGAGAGTTGGTTTCTAAAACTTTTTTCAACCGGAGCGATAGAATGGCAACGTTCATTTGGAGGGAGTGGTTATGAATACATTAAAGACATCCAGCAGACTAGTGACGATGGGTATATCGTAGTAGGTTACACTAACTCATTTCCGGCTGGTTCTGATCACTCTAATGTTTGGATATTAAAGCTAACAACGACAGGAGATATCGAGTGGCAAAAGACATACAGCGGGGACAACCCGGCAGAGGCTTATTCCATAAAGGAGACGAGCGATGGTGGGTATGTCGTTGCGGGTTACATTGTGTCCTATGGTAGCAAGAATGATGCTTGGATATTAAAGCTAACAACGACAGGAGATATCGACTGGCAAAAGAGATACGGGACGGCCGATTGGGGGGAAGAAGCATATTCCATACAGCAGACGAGCGATGGCGGGTATGTGGTTGCGGGACAAAGCTATAATTGGACTTGGATATTGAAACTCACATCCACAGGAGCTATTACATGGCAGAAAACATATGCAGGGACCGAGCATGGTGCGGCGTATTCCGTACAGCAAACGAGCGACGGCGGCTATATCATTGCAGGTTACACAGACTCATTTGGCGCTGGATGCAAGGATGTTTGGGTATTAAAGCTGGCATCGACCGGTTCTGCTGAATGGCAGAAGACATACGGAGGGAGCGGATATGATCATGCTTATTCCATACAGCAGACGAGCGATGGCGGATATATCGTTGCAGGCTACACCCAATCATTCGGTGCTGGAGAGGAGGATGTTTGGGTATTAAAGCTCACATCAACTGGGACAATTGATTGGGAGAAGACATACGGAGGGAGTGAATCTGATATAGCTTATTCCATACAGCAGACGAGCGACGGCGGATATATCGTTGCAGGCTACACCCAATCTTTTGGTGATATATATGAAGATTTCTTTGTTTTAAAACTTGATTCAAGCGGAGATATTGCGCCATCTTGTGGACTCATAGCCACCTCAGCAGCCGTGATTAAAGAGACTTCTGCTTCTTTGTGGAATTTTAATATAAAAGCTTATGATACAAATAGTACTCCTCAAGATACGATCGCTTCTGTTGCAGACACTGATGTCACAGCAAATCTTCTCTGCGGCTCCCCAAAATATATGATTACAATTTCATCTGGTCATGGAGGGACAACAGACCCTTCACCAGGAAGTTACCCCTATGACCCTAGCACAGAGGTTATGGTTAATGCCCTGTCTGGCTTTGGTTATGTGTTTAAGGAGTGGACAGGAAATGTCCCCGAGGGGCATGAATACGATAATCCACTTACGGTGCTCATGGATTCGGATAAATCCATAACAGCCAACTTTACTGTGATTGCGGGCTATTATGAAATGACCCTCAACACGACTCCAGGAGGGACAACTAGCCCAGCTCCGGGAAAATATAGCTATTCAGCTGGAACAGAAGTGTGCATTACTGCTGTGCCTGATTCTGGGAATTCATTCTTGTATTGGAGCGGAAATGTCCCTACGGGTCATGAAAATGATAATCCGCTGTATATTACAATGGATTCAAACAAATCTCTAATCCCTCATTTCCGCTTCCCGGCAAAACTATGGACAGTCATGGTTTTTCTGGACGGAGACAACAATTTAGAAGAAGCCAGTATTAATGATTTTCTTGAGATAGCGATGGCGGGGTCTAATGCCAATGTCAATATCGTAGTCCAGTTTGACCGAATAGAAAATAATGATAATCGATACTGGGATTGGACTTCGACAAAAAGATTCTTTGTAACCTATGCTTTAGCTCCCTCCCCTGAAAATGCATTTGAGGATTTGGGCGAGCTGAATCAGGGTGACGCCCAGACTCTGACAAACTTTATCAATTGGGCTAAAGCGGCTTTTCCTGCGGATAATTACGCCCTTATTCTCTGGAATAAAGGCGGGGGTTGGTACGGATCGTGTGAGGACAGTACAAGTTCGGGAGATGACTTATCTATTGACGAACTCCAGATAGCTCTGAGTTCAAGCGGAGGTGCTCATCTTATTGGCTTTGATGCCGCCTTTATGGGAATGGTGGAAGTAGCCTATGAGATCAAGAACAGCTGCCAGGTTATGGTTGGTTCAGAACATTTGGTGTCCGAAGAAGGTTGGCCCTATACTGCGATACTTCAAGATTTAACGGCTAACCCTGTCTGGTCAGCCTCAGAGCTCGGGACAGCCATTGTCAATCGGTATAACGAACAATTTGAACCAAACAGCAATTTCCCAACTCTATCAGCTATCAACTTAAGCAAAATGAATACGCTGGCTAGCACCATTAGCTCATTTGCTCAGACAATGATTGACTCCTGGAATACAAGCCCAACCGCAATCAAGAACGCAGCTCAGTCTGTGATGACAGAGATAGAGAATACTGTTATTCACGAAAAGCATGGTTCATGGTGGCCGGGTGCCCATGGCTTGGCCATCTATTTTCCAGAGATTTCAGATGAGTTTGACCCAGATTACAGCGGAACTAACCTGGATTTTCTAGCTAATACTCAATGGGAGGAGTTTTTACAGGAATTCTACGGCTCAATGGCAGGAGCCTGGATCGCCCAGAGAAGAGCTGGCTCACAGCAATTTTTCCTGCCGCAGAACATCGACCTCTACGATTTCTGCAGAATGCTAAACATCGTGCAGCAAGATTTTTATGCCCAATCTCTGATCCCACATACGTATGTTGGAGGAGGTACAGCGCAGCATTTCTGGGGAGATGATGAAACTATAGAGTGCAAACTTCCCTTTGATTTTCCATACTTTGGTGAAGTCATTCCTGCCGGAACATACCTTCGCATTTGTTGCAACGGATTTGTCGATTTAGCTTTTTACTATCCCGATGGTGATTATACGAACACCGGCTATGAACTGATAAATAAGAAGAGGATTGCTCCTTGCTGGACAGATTTGGAGACCAGCTACAAGCAAGCGGGAGAAGATATCTATATCACAAGCAGCTCTAACAGTTTAATCATTCGCTGGGTAGTTAACACGGTAATAACCGATAACGCGGTTAATGTAGAACTTATTCTTTACAGTGATGGACGGATTCAATTTAACTACGATGGAGAAAATACAGATTTATCCCATTGGGAGAATGGGCAGGGGCCTACTATTGGCATTTCTAAGGGAGACGGGACTAATTTTTACTTCTCGGCTCATAACGTAAAGAAAATCTTGACCAATGCCGAGTCGGTCATTTTTACCTCTTTGATAAGCTATTTAAACCTCACCATAGCTGCATCTGTCGGAGGGACGACCGATCCTTCACCAGGGACTCACACTTATACCCAGGGAACAGAGCTTACTGTGAAAGCCATCCCTAACACAGGCTATCGATTCAAAAACTGGACAGGGAATGTGCCCAGCGGACATGAGACAGATAATCCGCTGACCATAACCATAGATTCAAATAAGTCGATAACGGCCAATTTTATTGCTCAATACACGTTGGCCATTTCTGCAGGCACTGGCGGAACAACTAACCCTTCGCCAGGCACTTATACTCATGATTCTGGGGCTCAGGTCTCTATAAAAGCCACTGCCAACAGCGGGTATGAATTTACGGGATGGAGTGGCAGCGCAACAGGGACGACGAACCCGCTGGTGATAACTATGGATTCAAATAAGTCGATCACAGCCAATTTTAAAGCCACAGGAGGTAGCGGAGGAGGTGGCGGAGGCGGAGGCGGCGGTTCGAAAGGAGGCGGCTGCTTCATTGCCACAGCGGCCTACGGCTCCCCGCTCCATCCTCATGTGGAGATTCTTCGGGCATTCAGGGACAA
>Ga0315306_10000958_pt1 | contig 13848 bp, 11 predicted proteins | sample TDP1_MG_FD_203803 | JGI IMG/M metagenome (GOLD analysis project Ga0315306, IMG submission 203803) | Freshwater sediment microbial communities from Lake Towuti, South Sulawesi, Indonesia - TDP1 | ecosystem: Environmental > Aquatic > Freshwater > Lake > Sediment | place: Indonesia: South Sulawesi... | reverse complement strand
TGAACAATCTCCAGCTTGGGCAAAATGTCGAGGAGTGGCTCTCCGATGTCAAGGATGGTCACTTCACATCCTGCACAGATGGTGAACCACTCTTCTGCTAATCTGACCGCCATCTCTTTCCTCCTTAATAAATTTTAAGATCAAAGTTCAAATGAAGATTCGCTAATCGTAAAAATGTTAAATAACAATCTGAATAAAGAACATCCGGGATTTCAATCTCGTTATCCATTTCTTGCATATTCTTTTAATCGGAAAGAATAATTTATCATTTTATGTTATTATTTATTGTTCCAAAAAATTATTTTTAGTAGGTTAGCTTATAAAAAAAGAATAGACTTGTCAATTCCACGAATCAAAGCAAAAAAATATGCTTGTTCATTTATGTTGCCCGTTAGAAGAAACTGCTATATAATATCACGCTATTTTTATAAACAAGAAAAGAAATGAAAAAATACTGGGCATGAGGTGATCTCATCAATTTTATTTGTCCTTTAAGATTAGAGAAGCCCAGCAATTTTATTAAAAAGAGAAGCTAAAAATGAGGCTAGATACTATCGTGCCATCGCCACAGAGCGAATTACGCACTTTTGTGGAGAAACAAAGCGGACAAAATGTCCTTGACTGCTACCAGTGTGGTAAATGCAGTGCCGGTTGCCCAGCTGATTACGCGATGGACTTAGGCCCCCGCCAAATTATGCGCGCTATCCAGCTTGGGCTAAAGAAGGAAGTCCTGGGGAGCTCCACTATCTGGCTTTGCATTTCCTGTGAGACTTGCTCTGCCCGCTGCCCGGCCAAGATCGAGATTGCCCGCGTCATGGAATCACTAAGGTGGCTAGCCGCGGCCGAGAAAAGCAAGCCAGCTGAAAAAAATATTGAAACCTTTCATCGTGTATTTCTGAGTGTTGTTGAGCGCTTCGGCCGTGTCCACGAGCTGAGCCTTGCTGCTTTGTATAACCTGTTCAGTAAACATCTGTTTGCCAATATAAGGCTTATGCCTGGGATGGTCAGGAGAGGGAAAATAGCCATTTTGCCACCTATTGTTAAAGGAGCATCTGAACTCAAGAATATTTTTCACAGAGTGAAGGCTTTTGAAGAGAAGTAAAATGAAATCTCAGACCTATGCCTACTATCCAGGATGTACACTCCATTCTTCAGCCAAGGAGTATGACATTTCTGCCCGGATGGTCTGTGAGAAACTGGGCATAAGACTCCAGGAATTAGAAAGTTGGGCCTGCTGTGGAGCATCATCAGCCCACAACGCAAGCCAACTATTGAGCGTCGCTTTGCCTGCCCGGGAACTCCAGGCAGCAGAGCAAGCAGGGCTGCCCTTGGCAGTTGCTTGTGCTATGTGCTTCTCAAGACTTAAGTATGCCGCCCACGAGCTAACTGACAAAACAAGGCTGGCCCAGATGAGTCAGATTCTTGGAAAAGAATTCCACAATACCACTGAAGTCATCCATCTGCTCCAGGTGATAAAGAACGTAAGTGACAAAATACCGTTGAAGAGGCCGCTCAAAGGGTTGAAAGTCGCTTGCTACTATGGCTGCTTGTTGGTTCGCCCCAGAGAAATTGTCAATTTTGACGATGATGAGAACCCACAAATTATGGACAGGCTCATCGACGCCTTAGGCGCAGAAGCTATAGAGTGGGACTTCAAGGTGTCTTGCTGCGGCGCAAGCCTGCCCCTTAGTCGACATGACATCGTGCTGAAGCTGTCAAATCGAATCCTGTCCCAGGCCAAGCAGCTGGGTGCCGATTGCGTTGCAGTAGCCTGCCCTATGTGTCATAGCAACCTGGATGCTTACCAAAAGGAAATTGAAGCAGAATATAAAAATAGACTTGATCTGCCAATTCTCTATTTCACCCAGCTTATAGGGCTTGCCCTGGATTTCTCACCGAAGCAGCTCCATCTAGGCAAGCATTTCACCGATCCACTCCCAATGTTAAGAGGTAAGGGACTGATTTAAAGGAAAAGGATCATGGCCAGAGTTGGAGTTTTCATTTGTCACTGCGGCACTAATATCGGGGGTGTAGTGGATGTCCCAAAAGTGCTTGAGGCAGCAAGCAAGATGCCCATGGTAGTCTTCGTTGATGACAACAAATATACATGCAGCGAACCAGGCCAGGCTTCTGTCCGCGATGCTATTATCAAAAACAAACTTAATCGAGTAATAATAGGTAGCTGTTCTCCGCGGATGCACGAAAACACCTTTCGAAAAACTGTCGCTTCAGCTAAACTAAATCCCTATTTTCTGGAGGTAGCAAATTTACGGGAGCATTGCAGTTGGGTCCATGGCGATGATAAAGAGGCGGCTACTGAAAAGGCCATTGAGCTGATCAGGATGGCTGTGGCTAAGGTTTCCCGTAACGAAGCACTCTTTCCCAAGCAATTTGGGCTTACGAAGAGAGCCTTGGTGATTGGCGGCGGCATTGCCGGAATACAGGCAGCTCTGGATATCGCCAATTCAGGCCATGAGGTAGTGCTGGTAGAGCGCGAGCCCACTATCGGGGGGCGCATGGCTCAGCTGGATAAAACCTTTCCTACGCTGGATTGTGCCGCTTGCATTCTTACTCCAAAGATGGTGGATGTAGCCCAGCACCCCAAAATCACCTTACTCTCCTACTCTGAACTGGAAGAGGTCAAGGGCTTCGTGGGAAATTTCGAGGTTAAAATCAGGAAGAAAGCGCGCTATGTGGATGAGACCAAATGCACAGCCTGCGGTGATTGTTCCAAGGAGTGTCCTATAGAAGTTGATAGTGAATTCAACATGGGTTTAGGAAAGCGCAAAGCCATCTATATCCCCTTCCCTCAAGCCGTGCCCAATAAATATGTTGTAGATAAAAAAGGAACACCTCCCTGCAAGACAACTTGTCCTATTCAAATGGACGTTCAAGGTTACGTGGCCTTGATAGCCAAGGGTAAATTTAAAGAAGCATATGAGTTGATCAGGCGAACCAACCCGCTTCCATCTGTCTGCGGCCGAGTCTGTTACCACCCCTGCGAACTGGCCTGCAAGCGGGCTTACCTTGATGAGCCGCTGGCGATCGCTTCACTGAAGAGATTTGCTGCAGACCAGTATGATATTGAACAGCTCAAAGTTCCAAAGATAGAAAAGACTGGCAAGAAAGTAGCAATTGTTGGCTCCGGCCCTGCTGGATTGACAGCGGCTCATGATTTGGCTTTGGCCGGTCATGAGGTAACTATATTTGAAGCTCTAGCTGAGCCAGGGGGTATGGTTAGAGTTGGCATACCCGAATTTCGTATGCCAAAGGATATTCTGAGCAGAGATATTGAGTATATTAAAAAGCTCGGAGTAAAAATAAAGAATAACACCAGGATTGGAGACCGAATTAAGCTTGAGGACCTTCGAAAATCCTATGATGCTGTCTTCATCGCCACCGGAGCCCATAAGAGTTTGAAACTGGGAGTACCCGGAGAGGAGGGCGAGGGAGTTATTCATGGTGTTGATTTTCTGCGCGCTCTGAATACCGGGAAGAGAGTCGATATCGGGGCTCGAGTGGTTATCGTCGGTGGTGGAAACACAGCTATCGACGCAGCCAGATCAGCTCGACGCCTGGGAAGTCATGTAACTATCCTTTATAGGCGAAGCCGGGGGGAGATGCCTGCCACTGCGGCTGAGGTTGCAGCTGCTGAAGAAGAAGGTGTGGATATTATATTCCTGGGTGCTCCCACAAAAGTGATTTCTGAAGGCGGGAAGGTCAAAAAAATAGAATGCATAAGGATGACCCTGGGCGAACCGGATGCCAGTGGAAGGCCTCGGCCTGTTCCCCTCAAAGGTTCGGAGTTCATCATCGATGTTGATACTGTTATCCCTGCACTGGGTCAAGCAACAGACCTTACCTTCGCCAAAGAACTTGGCCTAAAGGCTTCATCGAAGGGCACTCTGGAAATTAACAAAGCAACAATGGCCACCAGCGTTGAGGGTATTTTCGCGGGAGGTGATGTGGTAACTGGGCCGCAGATAATCATTGACGCAATGGCTGGAGGCAGGAAAGCGGCAATCTCGATAGACAAATATCTGAAGGGAGAGCCTTTGCCTACAGAAGTTAAGGAAAAGGTTATTCCTCAGGAGCCAAGCGAAGAAGAAATTGCTTCACTCAAGCGGCAACATGCCAAGCAAAAACGGGCGAGAATGGCTGAGCTGCTTCCAGAGCAACGCATCAAGAGCTTCAATGAGGTAGAGTTGGGTTATAGTACAGCCCTGGCTCAAGAGGAGGCTAAGCGCTGTTTATCCTGTGGAGGCTGTTCCGAATGCCAGGAATGCATAAAGATCTGTCAGGCAGGGGCAATCAACCAAGAGATGAAGGATGAGATAATCACTACAAGTGTGGGCACTATCGTCGTTGCCACCGGTTATAAGACCTTCGACCCTATAGTCTATGGTGAGTACGGATTGGGCCGGCATCCCAATGTCATCACAGGATTACAGTTAGAAAGGCTGCTCAGTGCTTCAGGTCCCACCGGAGGAGAGGTTATTTGTCCCTCAGATGGGTCGCATCCCAAGACGGTTGTCTTTATAAGCTGTGTAGGATCAAGGGATGAACAGAAGGGTCGAAGCTACTGTAGCAAGTTCTGCTGCATGTACATGGCAAAGCATGCAATTATGCTTAAGGAGCATGACCCCGAAGTTCAATGCTATATTTTCTACATAGATGTCCGGGCTGGGGGTAAGGATTTCGATGAGTTTGCCCGGCGAGCCCAGCGAGAATATGGCACATTATACCTGCGAGGCCGAGTTTCAAATATATTCCAAGATGGTAAGAAGCTTATTGTCTGCGGGGAGGATTCGCTCATGGGTCGGCCGGTTGAGATTCCCTCAGACCTGGTGGTGCTGGCCACAGGGGCAGAGCCTAGTGTCGGGGCAGCAGAGCTGGCTAAAATCCTCAAGATTAGCTACGATACCAATCACTTCTTCATCGAAGCACACCCTAAGCTTCGGCCAGTAGAAACCCACACAGATGGTATTTATCTTGCGGGGACTTGTGTTGGCCCTCGGGACATCCCAGAATCTGTTGCGCAAGGTAGCGCTGCTGCGGCAAAAGTAACTGCACTCTTCAGTCAAGATTTCCTGACCACTGACCCCATGGTATCTACGGTTGACGCCATGAAATGCAGTGGATGCCTCGTCTGCAAGACAGTCTGCCCCTTCAGCGCTATTGACAGTCAGGTCCTTAAAGACGGTCGGACAGTATCAGTGGTCAATGAAAGCCTGTGCAAGGGTTGCGGAGTGTGTGCCGCCGCTTGCCTTTGTGGGGCCGCCAACCTGCGCGGCTTTTCCCAAGAACAATTGTTAGCTGAGGTGACTTCATTATGGCAGTAGATCATCAACCTAGGATTGTCGGATTTTTGTGCAACTGGTGCAGCTATGCTGGTGCCGATGTAGCTGGAACCAGCCGCATCACCTATCCTGCCAATATCCGTATTATCCGTGTGCCTTGCTCAGGCAGGGTCGACCCCCTCCTTATAGTCAAAAGCTTTCAATCCGGAGCTGACGGCGTCCTGGTTGCAGGATGCCACCCCGGTGACTGTCATTATACCGAAGGCAACTACTATGCCCGGCGTCGATTCGCCTTGCTACGCCTTTTTCTTGATTACCTGGGTATCGAAAACGATAGATTCCGTGTGGAGTGGGTCTCTGCCTCAGAAGGCAAAAGGTTCTCCCAGGTAGTCTCCTCTTTTACAGATTCACTCGTCAAGCTCGGCCCGAGGAAAGCGCTTAGAAAGGAAGAAACTTTACTATGAACCCCAGTGAAGAAATCGCTAAAAAAGCCAAAGAGCTTCTCCAGAGCAAAGCTGTAGAGTGCTTCATCGGCTATCAACGCGCCACTGACGGAATGACTGCCCGACCCCTATTTGCGCACGCGCCAGAAGAGGCAGATAGGCTTATTTTTGACCAGACCTGCACCCATAACCTGGTCAAGTACCTCCTGAACCACAAAGGTAAGGCTACTGGCATTGCAGTTAAGCCCTGCGATTCTCGTGCGATCAACTTGCTCCTGATTGAACATCAGATTGAGCGGAAAAATGTTTTCATCATCGGAGTGGTATGTCCTGGCATGGTCGAAACTAGCTGGAACAAGACCAGTGAAAAAGTGAAGGACATTTGTAAGCTTTGTCAACAACACACGCCTGTAATCTACGATTTCCTGGTAGGTGAACCAGGTCCAGAACCCCAGGCTGAGGCCTATCCGGATGTGGCCAAGTTAGAAGCTTTATCACCAGCAGAAAGGAGAGAGTTTTGGGAAAAGCATTTCAGCCGTTGCATACGTTGCTACGCCTGCCGCCAGGTCTGTCCCGGCTGTTACTGTGGTGAGTGCTTCGTAGAACGGTTGGACCCTTTGTGGGTTGGTATCAGGATTGCTCCTAGCGAAAATGAAATGTGGAATTCCATGCGCGCTTTCCACCTCTCAGGCCGCTGCATTGGCTGCAACCAGTGCGAACGGGTTTGCCCAGTGAACATCCCCCTCAGTCTGCTTAATCGCAAACTGGAGAAGGAGGCGCTGGAGCTTTTCAAATTCCGGGCTGGCATCGATGCAGAAACTCCTGCTCCGTTTGCTACTTTCAAAAAAGATGAAAAGATAGGAATCGGCGAATGAGTCAATTCATATCTAAAAAAGGCCTGCTCTCTTGGTTAGATAAACTGGCGGAAAATCACAGCCTTGTAGCGCCCACCAGAGTTGAGGGCTCGATACTTTTCCGAAAAATCGATAGCACAGAAGATATCGTTTTCAATTTCTCAAACACAAACTTGTCCCCTAAAGAATTCTTCCTCCCTCCCTCAGAAACAATCTTTTCTGTCGAGAAGAAAGACGGGCAGATGAATCTCATACCCGAGGTGATCGAAGGGCAAACGGTGATCTTTGGCCTACGGCCTTGTGACGCTAAAGGCCTCGCCACATTGGACTTGCCCTACCTTGAAGAGCCGGGCGATGCCCTCTACAGCCAGCACCGTAACAAAACTACTCTTGTCGGCCTTTCCTGCCTCTCTGCCTGTCCTGAATGCTTCTGCACTAGCATGGGAACCGGCCCAGATGACCCCTCCAACCTTGATATTATTCTCACTGAAGTCGAAGACGGATACATCGTCCAGATCCTTAATGAAAAAGGCAAAGCTTTACTACCTGAGGAATTGTTGGTGATGAAGGATGTGGCTACTCCACCGGCTCCCTTCGTCTCACCTGTACCTAGCAGAGGTATTACAGATAAAATGCGCCAAGCTTTCGATAACCCCTACTGGAGCCGGTTAGCCGATAGGTGTATACACTGCAATATTTGCTCTTATATTTGCCCCACCTGCTACTGCTTTGATGTGCGTGATTACACTAATAAAGGTAGAATTGATCGGGTTCGAAGTTGGGAAAGCTGCCAATCCCCAGGCTTCACCAAGATCGCCGGCGGCTACGATCCTCGCCCTGATAAAGGCCCGCGGCTCAGACAGAGGTTTGCCCATAAACTGATCTACTTCCCTGAGATTTTCGGAACTATGCATTGTACAGGTTGCGGCAGGTGCGTGAAGACCTGTCCGGTAAACATAGATATTCGTGAGATAATTCAAGACATTCAGAAGCTGAGGTCAGGAAAAAATGCTTGAAAATCCTCTGTTACCCCATTTGGCTACGTTGCAAGATGTGGTCGACTTGACCCCTGATGTCAAGCTCTTTAAGATCGAGCTGAATGACCCTGGTATCAGAAAAAGCTTCGAGTATAAACCAGGGCAGTTTGTCTTTCTTTCCGCCTTTGGCACAGGTGAAGCTCCCTTCGGCTTGACTTCAGTCTATTACCGTCATGGTCCCCTAGAGGCTGCCGTAAGACGCATCGGCACCGTTACTAGGTCTCTCCACGAACTTGAGCCGGGAGAAACTGTAGGCGTGAGAGGCCCCTTTGGAAATCAGTTCCCGCTTGACGAATACAGAGGAAAAAATATCTTCATTATTGGAGGTGGCATCGGCTTTGCCCCGCTGCGTCCCATAATTACTACCATCCTCGACCATAGAAATGAATATGCTGATCTGCTTATCCTCAACGGAGCGCGCACTCCTCAGGACTTGGTTTTCGCTACTGAGTTTGATACCTGGGCAGCGTCGCCCAGAACATGGCTGGAACTTACAGTTGATGCTGGAGACAAAAGTTGGACTGGTCGGGTAGCCCTTATCCCTGCAGTAGTTAAAGAATTGAATCTTTCACCAGATAATGCCATAGCCATTATTTGTGGCCCACCGATCATGATTCATTTTACCCTTATTGAATTGAAAAAGCTCGGTTTCGCTGACAACCAGATCGTCACTACCCTTGAAAGCAAGATGAAGTGTGGCCTAGGCAAGTGCGCCCGCTGCAATATAGGCGAGAAGTATATTTGCCAAGATGGACCTGTCTTCACTATGGAGCAAATATCCCAGCTCATCGAAAAATTCTAATAAGTATTCTTGACCATTATCCTCTCTCAATTACACTTTTTGGCAGAGAAATTGATTCTTCTAAAATAGAATTAAAATTTTCTAAAATTGATTTTTGAGCTGATATTACATATAATCCCTGAAAAGTTGAAGATGAAATTTTCTAAAATTGATTTTTGGGATGATATTCCATATAATCCCTGAAAAATGAAGCAGAAGATCGATATCGACCATATCTGCGCTTTAGCCAATCTGAAATTGTCGGATGAGGAAAAGGCTCGTCTCGAGCCTCAGCTGGCTAAGATCGTCGAATGGGTCAACAAGCTGGAAGAGCTTGAGCTCGAGCTGACAAAAGGCGAGGTCTATTCTCCTGTTCCATTCCCAATCCCATTGCGGGAGGATAAAATTCAGCCCTCGCTCTCAAGCGAGGAGGCTTTGGCCAATTCCCCGGAGATTGACGGCAAATTCATAAAAGTCCCGAAGGTTATCGAGGAGAAATGAGCCTGACATCCTTGAGTGTCTCTGAGCTTTGCACTCTATCAAGAAAAAAAGAGGTCAAGGCTGAGGAAATCGTCCTCTCCTTTTTGAATAAAATCCAGGAGCAGGAAAAAAAGGTCTCTGCTTTTCTTCTCGTTTTGCAAGAGCAGGCCTTGGCCAGGGCCAGAGAAATTGACCAGAAGAGGGAAAAGGGGAAGCTAGCCGGTATTCCTGTGGCCATAAAGGATAACATTCTCACCCGAGGCATCCGGACGACCTGTGCCTCCAGGATTCTGGAGAATTTTATTCCTCCTTACAGTGCCACTGTCGTCGAAAAGCTGGAGGAGGAGGATGCCATCCTCATCGGCAAGACCAACATGGATGAGTTTGCTATGGGCTCATCCACTGAGAATTCAGCCTTCTTGGTAACGAAGAATCCCTGGGACTTGAGAAGAGTCCCTGGGGGCTCGAGCGGCGGCTCAGCGGCAGCCGTCGCTGCTGAGGAAGTTCCTGCTTCTCTTGGCTCGGATACAGGAGGGTCGGTCAGGCAGCCTGCTGCCTTCTGCGGTGTTGTTGGCCTCAAGCCTACCTACAGCCGGGTCTCTCGCTATGGACTCGTGGCTTTTGCCTCCTCCCTGGACCAGATCGGGCCCTTAGCCCGGACTGTCGAGGACTGTGCTCTGCTCACTCAGGTTATCGCTGGTCAGGATGGAAAAGATTCCACTCTTTCTTCTCTGCCTGTGCCTGATTACTTGAAAGAGATGAAGGAGGGTCTAAAGCCGATAAAGGCTGCCTATCTCAAGGGAGAATTCATCGAGGACATAGACCCCGAAGTCCGACAGATTTACTTGAATGTCCTGGGATTGCTGGAAGAGATGGGCGCCGAACTCCTTCAGATTGATTTTCCTTCTTGGGAATACGCTCTGGCCTGCTATTACCTCATTGCTCCTTCTGAAGCAAGCTCTAACCTGGCCCGTTACGACGGGGTTCGTTATGGCTTTCGTCATCCCTCTTCAGATAGCCTGAAGGAGATGTATCTGAGCACAAGAACAAAAGGCTTCGGCCAAGAAGTCAAGAGGCGGATTCTCCTCGGGACATTTGCCTTGAGTTCAGGTTATTACGACGCTTACTACCTGAAGGCAGCAAAGACAAGACGCCTCATATGCCAGGAATTCGAACAGGCATTGCAGAAAGTTGATTTTGTTCTGACTCCAACCACTCCTGAACCAGCTTTTCTAATAGGAGCCAAAGAAGACCCGATCGCCATGTATCTTTCTGATGTCTTCACGGTAACAGCCAATCTTGCCGGAATTCCCTCTATCTCCATTCCTGTCGGATTAACCAAGCAGAATTTGCCGGTTGGGCTTCAGGTCATGGCCAATTATTTTCAAGAATCGCTATTATTCAAGCTTGCTTTTTTACTCGAAAAAAAAGTAAAATTTAGAAAAAACTAAATTGGAAGGAGGAACAATGGCAAGGAAGAGTCTCATTGTTATCGGAGTCCTTTTCATTTTATTTGTCTTGCAGAGTTGTCAGTCTAAGCCTGAAGCATCAATTTTGAAGAATTATATCCAGGCGATAATCCTCAATGATAAGACAACGATGGCCTCCATGGCCATGGACCCGATTTCGTTCGAGGTGGAGCGCTGGGAAATAGTTAACATCAGCCCGGAGAATGTCGAGCCTGCTCCTCTGCCCAAGTTGAACGATGAAGAGAAGAATCTACAGAAGCAGATGCAGGATTCTGTCGGGATAACCATGGATGCCAAAGATGCTGTGGACGAAGCTGCTTATGAACTGAAGAATGCCCGGACACCGGCAGCCAAGAAAGCTGCCCAGAAGAAAAAGGATGAGCTGCAAGCCAAATATGAAGAGATAAGAGCCAGACACGACCAGCTCATGAAGGATTTCAATCTAGCCAAGCAGGCATCGATAAGGGAGGAAGAGACAACGAACTTTTCCCTTAGAGCCGGCGATCTGGCCAATATCAGAGATTTAAAGGGGAATGTTCATTCCAAAGACGTTGAAATCAAGGCGATATCTAGGTCGGGTACGAGGAACATCAAATTTTATATGAAGAGATACGAACTCAGAGACGAAACATTGAATTTACCTTTCCGCGGGAGATGGATCATCATCAAGATTGAGCCTCTTAGCTGATATTGACTCTCTTGCTTCTTTCCATTATAAATACGCTTTTATTCTGACCGGGCCGTTAGCTCAGAGGGAGAGCACCGGCCTTTTAAGCCGGGAGTCGCTGGTTCGAGTCCAGCACGGCTCACCATTCCTTCAGCGCCCCTGTCGTCTAGCCAGGACTAGGACATCGCCCTTTCAAGGCGGCAACACGGGTTCAAATCCCGTCGGGGGCGCGCTTCCTTTGAAAGACCATTCAATCTGATTTTCCTTGAGGCCGTTCAATAAACCTTGTAAAAATTGTAGAAGGCTGAGACTTCTTGCTCCAAGTTCGAGAATTCTATGAGATGCTTCTTGCAGCCTCTTCGTGAACAGATCTGAACTTCTCCTCCATTCATCAGTTCAAAAGAAGTCATCGGCGCCTGGCATTTGTCACAGAGGGTTTTGACCATAAGAGAAGAACGGCAGTGGGGGCAGAAGAAAAGGACAATTTCGTCCAAAGGGACATGGATTTCAGAATTGATTGTGTAGCTTCCATAGATAGAGCTCAAGCGCAAGATTCCCTGTTTGTCGCGGTGGTGAATGACGACTTTGATGCTCGGATAGTCATCGATCAGCGCTTCCTCATCCATTAAACTTCTTTGGCAATAAGGGCATTTCACATTGACTTGGAGTTTATCCATTTTTCACCTCCTTTGCCCATTTTTTTCTTAGTAGGCTGCAATTTTTTTCGATAAGACTTTTAGCTCAATGGCTTCGATTTTTCGGTAAACCTCGATGAACGACAAGAGTCTGTTGTGGACAGTAAGAAGGCGCTTTAGCGGGATGTTGAAGAGTCTTTCATTTTCCTCTAGATAGGGTAGAACGAGCTTCCAATCCTTTTCGCTTGTCTTTGAAAACCTTCCTCCGTTGAGCTGACAGCGTTCAACTTTGAAGAATGGGTCTCTGATGTAGATGGCTCCTCCTGTGGCGAGCGAAAAAAGGTTTCCTCCAGGGTAGGGAGTCTCTGATTCAACAACCTCCCCTTTTTCGTTGAATCTGATTCCATTGAGGATGACAAATCCTCCGCCTTCCAGTGGATTCCCAGCCATAAAAGATTCAGCCAAGTAGTCAAGACATGTTCCGTTGATGACCACCCGCGGTGAGCCAACAGCGTTGATCAAGGGTCGTCCAGCAGCGTTGCCCAGAAGATAGACTTCGCCGCCTTTCGCTCCGTACATGAAGGTCTGGCCGACATCACCGTAGACGACAAGCTTTCCGCTTTTCATGATCTGGGCCGTCTGGTCCTGGGCGCTCTCGTGGACGAAAATTTCTGCTCCGTCAAGACCCGAGCCCAGATAATCGCCTGAGCTTCCGTAAACATCGATCCGGACTCCACAAGACTCTGGCCCCAGACCGCAGCCGCAGAACCTCTGCCCTCTCCAGTTGAAGGTGATGAGATTCCTCCAGCCAATCTCAACAGCCTTGGCCATAAACCTGGAGATGGAATCGCACCCTTCAGAAGGGAATCTTAGGCAGTTGATAACCAGGACTTCCTGCCTGCTCCTGGGAGGAAGCAATTTGTCTTTTCTCTCCCATTCTATGAGATGGAGGAGCTTCCCTGCCTCTTGGCGCTCAGGCAAGGAAAGGAACAGCTCATAGAGAAATCTCTCAGCCGAGGAACGGATGTAAGCTCTCTCTCTTGCCGGAATTCTCCATCTTTGGTCGATGATTTTGGTATATTCTTTGATTTTTTCTGAAAAGCATCTCTCATCAGTTTCTCCGGCTTCGACCCGCAGAGAAGGGCAATCCTTCTCTTTGTAGGCTGAGATTATCCTTCCAAATTTATCGCTCACAGTTAAATGGTTGTCTTTGACGGTAAAAATGAACGCTCCTCCATCGGTGTGGCTGCCGCCTCTTGCATTCCAATAAAGGTCGGCATAGGGCAAGAATCTGGAGTCTTCTTGATGCAGGCTGCGCAAGACAGCGTCGATGGCTTGTTTCTCGCTGGCCACAAGGGCGATGGCTGCGCTGTTTTCCTGGAGAGCAAAGACCTGCGGCCTGAGCATCGACGTGTCTGTGATTCCAAGAAGCTCGAAGCTGCGCTGGCCGACATTCGTTCTTCCGATGATAAAAAACCAAGGCCCGTCAGGAGAGCTGTGGATATGGGAAGCCTGTATGGCCCTGTAGAGCTTCTTTTTTGCTTCGGGAAGAAGGTCGAAGTCTCTTTCTGTAGTCGGCGCCAAAGCTTCGATGATGGACTCCAGAGGATAGTCATAGACTCTGTTCAGCAGGTCAAAGAGGAGAGCCGAGACTTCAGTGTCGGTCAGGAAAAGGGGATAGATATTTCTCTGCTTGAGGTATTCAGTCATGGAATAATAGTTGGCAAAATCGCCGTTGTGGACAAGAGCTTCGTCCATGCCCACAAAAGGATGAGCTCCTCCTGGGTGCCAGACTTTTCCTTTTGTCGGATATCTTTGATGGCCGATCCAGATATGGGCCTTTAAGTTTTCCAGTTGATAATATTTCATCGCCTGTTCACCATAGCCCACGATTTTGACAATGATCATGTTTCGGCCGTGGGAGAGGACAAATGCCCTTTTCTCGCCAAGAGAGGTGTAGAACTTCTTGTTCAGGCGATAAGTGTTCTGGTAGATGAATTCATCCTCAACCTTGCTCGGATTGAGATTCTGCAGGCTGTTGCCCTCGATAAACTGCTCAAGGCTCTTGTCTTTGACTCGGCAGAAATAACGGTGAACCTCTGGAGGCTGGATTTCAAGGCCGGCGATGCTCCTGAAGTCTCCGACAGTCGGAAGCTGGTGGGCGTGGTGAACATTAAGAGGC
>Ga0315306_10000954_pt1 | contig 13882 bp, 20 predicted proteins | sample TDP1_MG_FD_203803 | JGI IMG/M metagenome (GOLD analysis project Ga0315306, IMG submission 203803) | Freshwater sediment microbial communities from Lake Towuti, South Sulawesi, Indonesia - TDP1 | ecosystem: Environmental > Aquatic > Freshwater > Lake > Sediment | place: Indonesia: South Sulawesi... | reverse complement strand
GCAAGTGTCACAAAGCACGTGCCCGCCAGCACGTTCAATGATGTCAACATAGTTTTTCGCTCTTTCTTTCACATGCCTCGACGTGCAAACCCACAATTCCCTGTCTTTACGCACTTTTTTGCCTTCGAGAAGACCAGCGACATTTTTAACTTCTTTTAAGGAGCAGTGGGGGCACCCGATGAAGACAAGGTCTGGCGCTTCATTGGTGGTGCAGAGACCAGCCGCTACCTCCTTTATGTCTTTGGTTTCAATTGATATGGTTTCCAGTTTTTCTTTTTCACTCCGTGTTTTATGGTGGAAGAGGGCTGTCATGCCGCTTGAAGCCATTCCTGCGCCTAACTGTTTCAAGTTATCAGTAGAAGGACTATGCAATCCTTTAATCACGGGAACCCTGTCCTTCAAAATCTTTCCAAGATGAATGCCTAATGCCCCATATTCTGCCTCGTTTTGGAGGCTTGTCTCGACCTTGACTAATACATTAGGTTGACGGTTAGCGGCTTGATGCATGCCGTAGTTAGGGGTTTTGCCTATCAAGGCGGCTGCTAAGGCGCTTGGGCTTCCTTCACGGTTTGTCCAAGCACCCAGAATCGAGTTGGCGTAAATTACCGCCGAGGATTCCGCCCAAGCCAAGTGCTGATCATGCCCTGGCTTCCGCAAGTAATATGGGGTACACGATAGTGTAGAGTTGATGCCCATACGCGTGTAGAGGTCAATGATGCGTGACTGCTTCTCTAGGCGTTCACGATGGTAACGTTTAGGCAAGTATGTTGGGTCAAAGCTCGAAGGATTGAGCGTGGACAGTGTCTGCGCCTTTCCGCCTCCCTCTGCCAAGGCTGTGAGAAAGTCTATTGAGGCGTCGCCCATGTGCTTGTACGAAACCCCAGACAAGTGCGCAGACTGAACAGGAATAAGGTGGGTGGCGCCGAACAACTCGCCTAAGCGAACAAGAATCTTCATTGAAACTTGATTAGCCCATCCGTACTCACCGTCGAGCATCTTTTCTTCTTGCCTGGTGAGATGCATGAGTTATCTTTGCCCTCCAACTTTCACTGTTCCTCGGGTGCCGTCAACCTCAACTTCATCGCCAGTCTTAATTTGCCTTATGTCAATTTGGTCAATCATGGGAATTTCTGCGATTATAGCGCCAACTACAACCACTAAGTCCGCAACTTGATTCACTATGGCTATTGGACCAACTCCCTTCTTAACTAAAGAATACAATACGTAACTGCCAACGGTTGACCCATGACCGTAAGGAAAACAGAGAACCTTGCCCTTCACCGACTCGCCCTTCAAATCATGCCCCTTTTCAATTATCACTCCAGAGTTGTGGTCGACACCGCCGAGAAAGCTCAAAGGCTTAGTAGAGACGAGGGCTGGTCCCGTGCATTTTCCTGGAACGATGCTTCGTCCCTTCAATGTTTTGATATAGCAATTCTCCTTTTTGTTTTTATTATTTAGTTAAGTTTTGGCAATTAATTCTTTGAGGTATGTGATGTGCCTAGGAATCTCTTTGGTGTCGCATAATCTCCCATGCCCTGGAATAATACATCTTATGTTAAGTTTTCTGAGTTTTTCCAGTGAATTAATCCATTGTTGCCAAAGGTCTTTGTCTCCGAACCTTGTTGTTGGTTCAAACCTGAAAAGATGGTGTCTCCTGCGAACAAAACTTTCGATGAGGGTAGGTAAACTGAGAGGCAAGCCTTCCAGTGCCCAGGAGTGTATAGAACATGAATTTCTTCGTCGTCAACTCTGATTATTGTGTCCTTGTCTATGGTTTGGTCTAGCAGTGAAAGTTCAACATCACCAAAAAGGAGTTCTCTTAAAGATTCGTCCTTAGAATAGAGTTCTGAAAACCACCTGTCGTATAAGCTAGTGACGAATTCTCTCCAGTTTTGCATCACATGCTCCCGCAGGTAATGGGCAAGGTTTACATGCCCTATTGTCTTAACTCCTGCCTCTTTAAACGGTTTCATGCCAGAGATGTGGTCTGGGTGATGGTCTGTGAAAATCAGATACTTGGGCTTGTTATTCGGAGCGACTGCCAAAGAGTAGCCTAAAATGGTTTGAGCGCTAGGAATGGTCCATCCAGCGTCAACATAGACTATATGCTTCTCAGTTACAATGAAACCAGCGTTCACACCACAAATCGGATGAAACATGTCCAAGACAGCGTAAACATTCTGGGCAACTCGCACTTGCCTTTTCCATCTCCTTGATTAAAATGATATTTTTGCTGAAGACGGGACCTCGCCCAGCAGTTTGGTTGCGGCTGCACCTACTTTTTCCCTGTTTTCCTCGTCTGTGTAGACACGCAAGATGTTTATGAAGCCTTTCAAAACGTCGAATATGCCTGATATGTCGCTGAGCCTCCGTGGAATCTTCTCACCCTCTCGTGTTCGCTGAAAAACGGGTATCTCCATGGGTTCAAGCAGAACTGAGTGACTGTACGGCACGGATGGCAGCGTCGGCACGTCAATCACGACAGCTTTCGGCTCGACTCCAGCCTCGGAAGCAATCTCATCGCGCAATTTGTTTCGTATCTCCTCGACGCTGAAGATGCTGGATATTGTTTTGTCTCGAACGTAGAAAGTTTGATCGTAGGCACACTTTAGCAGCTTGCGTCTCTCTAAGTTTTCAACTATTTTCTTCGACTTCTTACATGCCTTCAACATAGTCCAAACCGTGTAGTCGTCGAGCATCAAATATTCTTCTGGCGTCTTGAAATCGATTAAGCCCAGTTCGTCTCTGGCCTCTTCCATAGCCATAGCCAGCATGAGCTGAGCCGCTCTGCCAACTCGGTGGAAGTATATGCTCTTGAAAGACTCTATCCGAGCCAGTATGAACGATTCTAGGGCGGATAACGCGCCTAAATCAACAGCCAAGTTCTGGTCGAGCACATCTAGAGTGTGGATGAGGCGGAAAACGTCAACGTACCCATACTGAGCGCCTGTGTGATAAGTGTCACGAACCACAAAATCGAGCTTGTCAACGTCAACCGCGCTTCTGATTATCTGGTCCATGAAGGCTCTGCCGGGTTTGTGCAGCCACCCAACAGAAAGCTTAGCAACCAAGTCTGGGTCAAAGCCCAACTTGCCAACAACGTCTTTGAGCTCTGACTTTTGAACCACCCACACGTTGATGTCCTCGTGCGTCTTGTGAAGAAACTTGACGAGCAAGTGCTCAAAAATGTGCGAGAAAGGCCCGTGACCAACGTCGTGGAGGAGGGCAGCCATCCGAATCGTCTGGTAGTCTTCTTCGCTGAAGTGCTGCGACAGGTAAGGGTTTTCAGCCATTAGCCCAGCTAGGTGCATGACGCCTATGCTGTGCTCGAAACGTGTGTGGTTGGCGCCCGGATAAACATACTCAGCACCAGCTAATTGGCGCAGTCGCCTTAAGCGCTGCACGGGAAAGGAGTCGATGATTTCTTTTTCAGCCTCTGCGATATAGATGTAGCCTAAAATGGGGTCCTTGATTTCGCCCCAATACTGTCTCATGAATTTGCGCCTCTTCTTTAAGTTTCATTTTGAACAACATTATTAAAGCAATCGATTCAGTAAGATGAAGAATGGGGAAGACACACGTTATGACGAAGCGTGGAGCATTCATTTGCATAGAAGGCATAGACGCCAGTGGAAAAACCACGCAGGCTCGTCGACTCGTCAGAAACCTGCGCCGAAAAGGTTTCGATGCTGTATACACTATTGAGCCCAGTTCTGGCAACGCTGGTAGGCTCATCAGGCGCTACGTGCTTGACAGAAAGAGGCGTGTTCCAATAGCTGTGGAAGCATTGCTCTTCGCAGCCGACCGAGTTGAACACGTGGAAACCGAGATCAAGCCAGCTTTGGAGAAGGGTAAGATCGTGGTCTGTGACCGTTACATCTACTCAACTCTAGCGTATCAGGGCGCGGCTGGACTCGACCTCGAATGGATTGAACAAATCAACAAGCTTGCTCTAAAACCAAACCTAGCCCTTCTGATAGATGTTCCAATCGATGTTGTGGTTAAACGGCTTAGGAGAAAAAGAACCGTGATGGAGACCACGCAGAATCTGCAGAAGGTGAGAGAAGTTTACATGAAGATGGTGCAAGAGCAACGTTTAACACTGATAGACGGCGACAAGCCTATTCGTGAAATTGAAAAAAACATCTTAGACGCTGTCTTAAAGTTGTTGAAAACTACTTAGATTTCCTAATTTCAGCCTTTCTTTTTTGAAAACACTCTTCACAAAAGGCAGTTTTTTCGATTTCTTTGACTGGACCACCTGCCGTCAAACGAATCCATGTTTCTGGAGGATAAATCTTGACCGATATGTAGATGTAACCCAACGTTTTTCCACAGTTGTTGCACTTCAACAGTTCATACTGTAAAGCACTCATACTTTCACCTGCTTCATCTAAAGGATTTTAAGTATTTAAGAAAAATTCCACCTAACAGATGATGTGAAAACTAAGTCATAATCAACCTTGGTAACGTCAGTATTAATTATCAGTGTGCGTTCTCAAAGTGTGTGGAGGTGCTTAAGGGTTAATGCTTTATGTTGTTTTTCCATGAGCCCTTTGTTGATTTGGTTTTTGAGGAACAGAACGAGGTCTTCTAAAGGGATACGTTGGATTCCTCGTTCGTGATACACGAAAAGTTCCATGTTTTTTCTGTGAAATGTAAATCTGAGCATGTTGTAGTCAAACTTGAGTGACTTGCTTTTTCCACCTTCTTCGATGACGTGGTAGCGTGCGGCGCAGTAAATGTCAAGAATGGGGAGAGCCCGCTCTTTTAGGATAATTTCTAGTCTTTGGAGTTCTTCTTCGTCGAGAAAGTTGAACGCGTCTACGTTGGCTATGCCGAACTCGAAGTTGACAACACCTTTGGTTGGTGCCGCTTTAGTCAATGTTTTCATGTCAATGGTTTGTTTGTTGAGTGTGTGCAAAACTTGGACTATTGTCTGCTGCAGTGTTTGGGTTGAGGAAATATAGGTGAATCGGGCGACGCCGTGGATGCTGGTTGGGAAGTTGTTGTAGTAGCCCAGCAGTTTGATGTCTTTCTCCTTTATCTTTTCATTTTTCTTATTCTTTCGAGGTTCTCCAGCAACGAGGACAATGTGGCGGTTAATTTTTCAAGTTGAGCTGGGTCGGTTTCCTCTTTGAGTCTTTTCTCTAGGTCTTGGATTTTTGTGAGCACCGTTGTTTCTAATGAGCTAAGCAGGACTGGTCTTGTCGCCTCTTCTGTGGTTTGGCCTTCCTTTACCATGATTACGCGTTTTTGGCATTTGGCGCACCACAGTTCGCCTGTTTTGAGTTTGAACAGTGGTGAGGCGCACGCTGGGCATGAGAATTCTGTTAGTGTGGCGCCTTGTTTGAGGAGGTCAGCCATCGTTTGTAGGTCTTTCGCATCTTTTTTTGACAACTGGGGTGCCTCGATAAAAAAGCCTATATCACTAGTTGTGTATTTGAATATCGCTTTGAGGTTGGGGTTTTGGAGGCTCTGTCCTTTGGTTGGGAAGAAGAAGTTGAGGGAGTACGAGGACAGAATTGCGCAGGCTGTGGCTGTTTTGGGACAGGTGTCTGAGGACACGACTACGCCTCGTAATATTAGGCGAACCGCTAAGGAGTCTATTGACGCGTTGCAGGTGACGGCTGATTCTCCTGCTGTTAGGGCTTCTAACGCCATATCGAGGTTGGATGAGATTCTGCAGGATCCGAATATGCCGCCTTATACGCGTGTTAAATTGTGGAATGTTATGAGTCTGTTAGAAGCGATTAAAGATTAGAGAAACAAATTTTGTACTTATGTGTGCGCAAGGCTAGCCTAGCCCCTCTATTAGAAAGTGATACTGAGTGAGAGACAGAGAGACAGACGGGTAGAGGGGGTTGGAAAACTATTTTTTATCTTCTGTATTTCATGTTGTCCTAGATGGTTCTGAGGAACGGCCTAAGTAGGCATTTTAGGAATTTTGTTATTCCATTTTCTGTCATCTTTTTTAAACCATTCAACTAGTGTTTGTGTGGTGTGGTTTTTTAGGTTGATAATTTGACGTATGGATTAAGAGGAGGCTTGATTAGAACAATTATATATTTTGTAGTAGCATTAATTCAATAAAAGGAATGAGGGGTTTTCATGCCTGAGAAAATTAAGATGAAAATCGGTATGGCAAGTTATATTCAGCGTGTAGGCGAGAAAGATTATTTGAAGCGTAGAAGCCGAATTGAAAGCGTGCCATTGCGCAAGCTTGTGAAACTTAACCGTATGAGTGGGCGCACTTGGCGTCTGCTCCAAGAGGGAAAAGACTTCTTCCTTATACTAGAAGCGTTGACTTGGGAAGAGGAAGAGGAGGCTGCTAGAAAGGCAAAATATCCTTAGTCTTGTTTGCTCCTAGGAGCCATTTTTGTGTAGTAGCAGATGTCGAGTGTATCTTTCTATGTTTTCCCAATATTCAACCAGATTGATCATAGAACTCTCACCTTTAATTATGGTTCATTGAAAAGTTTAAGGGATTTCTGGCATCACAAAAGAACACTGTTCCCTCGCGAAGCCTCGTAGGAATAGTGTTCCCTCGTGAGCCCTTGAAGGAACAGTATCCAAAAACGGACATATCACAATTCGTCTGTTTATTCAAAAACGCGTGCGCTAAAAAAATATTAAATGGGTCTTCAGCTGAGCTATAATTCTGGTGTTGGAAATGTCAAGAAAAGGTGTTAGATTTGGCGCGGTCTTAGATATCACGTTGACTTCTGTAAATGAAATCCTAGATGCTGCTAAGGCTAGTGAGGAAGCAGGGTTCAACTCTCTATGGGCTGGAGATCACTTACTGCATTTCCCGGGTCGCACTGTTCCTGAGACATGGACCATTCTAACCGCAACAGCAATGGTTACAAAAAACGTGCTTCTTGGAACTTGCGTTTCCGATCCACATAGATATCATCCGGCGGTTCTGGCTCAGAGGTTAGCAACTATAGATCAATTCTCTACTGGACGTGTCATACTAGGGTTAGGAGCTGGTGTGGCTATGAACTTGGAACCGTTTGGAATAGAGTGGAATAAGCCAGTTTCAAAGCTTGTGGAGGCTGTTAGGCTCATGAGAAGGTTGTGGTCTGGAGAGACATTTAGCTATGAGGGAGAGTTTTGGAAGTTCAAAGATGCATTCCTACAGATTAAACCAACCAAATCAAAAGTGCCCATATATTTTGCAGCCAATAGCCCTCTCACGCTGAGGTTGACTGGCGAAATGACTGAAGGTTGGTTGCCAATAGCTTTGACCCCCGAAATGTACAAAAAGCGTTTGAAGCTTGTTGAGGAAGCTGCTAAAAGGGTCGGGAGAGCGCCCGACGATATTGATGCAGGACTATACGTCCTTACATCAATTGCTGATAGAGCCGAAGATGCATACAAGCCGCTTGACAGAGTTAAGTCTGTGATAGCCCCAGAACTTTTGAAGGAGGCTGGTTATGATGTTGAGTTTCCGAAAGAGCTCAGTTCCTATTCATATCTAGATTGGATGCCGACAAGCGAGTGTGTCGAACTAGTTACTAGATACGGAAAGTTTATTCCGAGGGAGGCAGTGATAAAGTTCTCCATAGGCGGAACTACTCAGGATTGCATAGATAAAATAGAAGAGTTCGTGAAGGCTGGAGTTAAGCACTTCATCCTCCATAACGTAGGACCAAACCAGCCTAAAGTGAGGGAAATATACAGCAAAGAAATCATGCCTCGATTCGCCTAATGCTAGGATAATTTTAGCGATGTCTCCAGTAAATAGGCTATAAAGTATCTAAGATTGTTGCCAAGATTGTTTGCGCCTTAGCGTCATTAATTCGCGTCAGCAATTCGTCTAGTTTATGGAATTGAGTAATATGGCTAGGTAGCTTTAGTTGTGAGCTCGTATATGGAAGCTTGAAAACCTGCTTTAGTCTTCTTGATGCCTGTTTTTTTGATGTCGCCTGATTCCTCTAGGGCTCTCACTCGTTTGTTCACGTTTGCGTAGCGGGTGTGTCTGAGCCTTCTCTGAGCCTTTACTTCTTTGTATATGTCGTAGATTGTTTGCGGGCCTTTGAGGGCAAGGATGTGGAATATGGCTCTGTTGAGCCTTGCTTCGTGTCCCTTGAAAACTGAGAGTCTTTCACTCTTGTCCTTCTCCTTCGCCACATGCGATTAGTACTCTAACCCGCTAGGAAGGAACAAATGAAAAAGTAGCCTATCATGTTAATCGATTAACGATTAATACCCTTAGTTATTTGCTATAGGTTTTTTGGCACTATTGCTCCACTTTCGCCAGAGTCAACATTTTTTATATCCAAGCTCCATAAGTTACTTAGAAGGGGCGTACTATGGAAAAAACAGAGCTGATGCGCAATATAGAGGTCGACTACGACCCTAAAGGAGACGTACTCTATATAAGCTTCGGAAAGCCCCAAGAAGCCGACGACTCAGACGTAACAGAAGAAGGTGTAATAATCCGCCTCAAAGAAGGAAAAATAGTCGGATTAACCATACTAAACGCCAGTAAAAGAATGCCGCAAAAACAGAGCTAAAACTCCAGAGGTCACATGCTTAAACACCTAAACATCGTTCTTCTGACACCACTGTTCCACATCGTTTAGAGTCATTTGTCGTATTTGTTTGATTCCTTCCATCAAGGCTATGATGTAGAGAAGCGAGAGCGACGCTCGAAACCCTTTCTGAGACTTAACTCTCTGCTGGTCTAGTCGGTGGAGTTCGCGTTCGAATTCCCACTTCCAGTCGGATGGTAAATGAAAACTCACATGAGTCTTATGCCTCTTAGTCGGCATTTTTCTAAGCCTTCATCTTCCAAGTTTACCGTAAGCCGTGCCCCTCATCAACACGCCGACTTCTCTGCGGGTTTCAGACAGAATCTCAGCTATGCGAGGAGGCTCAGCTATGAGTGTGAGCGATGTTTCAAACTCGCCTTCATCGTCTAGGAAGTGGTCAACCGCTTGAATGCGATAGTCAGCATCAATGTTCTCATTTAGACTCGTCACACGTATGGTTTCGCCCGCAACTATGCGTGGGTCGCCTAGCACGGTGACTCGCAATGATTCGGCTGGGTCTTTTCGATATTTCAGTTCTGCGTTGGCTACTTTACTGCAGGCGTCGTCTGAAACCAGTGTCTCGTCGACAACGGCTAACTCACGCACTCCATATTTTGACTGGCTGAGAGAGTCCTGGGCAGTAGCGCTCCATCGGCAATTGCTGAAATATAAGTTGTCAATCCAGAAGGCGCCTGTTCCTGTTCCAGAAAAATGAGCGTCGAAGAGGAGTTTTTTGATTTTTTCCCAGTTGAAATTTGCTATGTTGCTGCCAGACCATTCATCTGCGTGTTTTTGTCCACACATGAAGCTTTCAAACTGCCATTTCTTGTTGTTGCCTATGTGGTATTCTTTCGCCGCCCAGTTGCCGTTTATGTCCTCGAGAATGAGTGTTACCTCACCGCTGAAGGCTGACTCCTCCTTAATCTGAAAGTTGACGCTTGGGTAAATGTTAGCGTTGATTTCCTCTCCAGCGTTTAGGGTGAATATGGCACGTCCGTAATAGTCAGGTGTGGTCGTGGCGTGCTTGATGCAGTAGTTGCCCACAATTTTTTCTGTGCCGTCCAATGAAACGTTTCCTGTGCCTGTTCCGCTGCTCCATGCGCCATCGGTGGGCGTGAGGCTCTCGGTCCAAGAGTCCTTGTCTAAAGGGTAGGACTTAGACGCTTCACCATAAACGTATATTTTGTTGCGCACCCGTTCAATGGCAGATTCATGCTCACACAGAGTAATTATTCCATCCAAGGAGACATCGCTAGCGTATTTGCCTTTATAGAAAAATTTGAGGTCGCCTTCCTCACACTTGAAATCGTAACCGATCACGTTGCTGACGTTTTTGGCGGTCTCAGCCACGTACTTGACTATTTCCCAAGCTGGCTTGTTCTCGTACTCTTCCTCTGCATACGTGCTGTTGGTGGTTTCCACGCCTACGCTGGCTAAGGGCGTGTAGTTAAGGAGCACATCCTTGACGATTTCCGAACCTTCTTTGCTCAGGTACTTCTTCGTCACGAGACGATTGAAGAGTTCGGCGCCCAAGTCTCGTCCCCGAAGGCGCAGATAATGCTGTGGACCCCGAAGCGACGCCTCTGCCCGTTTGGCCACGGCGTCTAATCTACCCTTGAACACCGTAGTCCATGATTCGCCTGTTCTCGACACGGCTACTTCAATCAAATCGCCTGCTGTGATTTGGTCCGTGTACTTGGCGTCGTAGTTTTGGATTAGGCAGTTGACTGAGCCCACTTCCTCCGTGACCGCCAAGTGAACGTTCAACTCAACCACATCGAGGTCATCAGAAGGTGTCAACACAGTTTTCTCGCAAATCTTAACGTAGTCAAACTGGACCGTGTTGCCAGCGGTTCCATTCAAGGTCAAGACAATCTCGTCGATGTCGCCCAGGTATGGTGGAGTTTCTACACCGTCGTTCTGTAAATCAACCGTTTTGATGCCCGTGTCTGAGAAGGTCTTTGAAGACTTGGTAACACCAGCCAGTTTAGCCTCGAACTTCCAGGAAGCGCCAGTCAACTCTGTGCATTTTATTATGGCGTAACGATGCGTGGTTGTGGTGAAACTCCAACTTTTCTTCATGGAAGCTGAGGGATAAGATGCGCCAATGGTTAGGGTACCGATTTTTCCATCAGTTGCCAATGTTCCTTGACCCACAGTCCAACCGCTTGAGAACACGTCGTCAAAGTGTTTTACCCCTCGGAAAATGTCGACTCGGCACTGGGGATAACCAAGACTCACGACATAGAACCTCCTAAGCGGAAGAAGCATGAACACAGCGGCTTTGTGGAACATCATGAGCCATCGCCGTTCACACAACCGCAACTAATAGTAGGCGCCCCGCCGCGTGATGCGCTCATACTCCACCTCTTCTCCACGGCGTCCTCCAACTCTCTCTTGCCTAGCCAAAGCAGTGTTATACTCTTCCTGCGCTGAAGCAGCGTCTCTTGTCGCCGAAGCCAACCAAGCCATGTAGGCGGCGGCTGCCACAACCAAGCCCACACCCAGGGTTAACAAAGCAATCTTCATGGCTAGTGCGGCGTTGAAAGCCCACGTCACCTGAGCTGCGATGGTGGTTGCAACCGTATACACCTTCTGCGCCACTGCGACACCCCAACTGGACCGCAAGAAAACGCCTAGGGCAGTAACCACGTAACTCATGCTAGCCAACCAACGCTCCTGCTCAGCCGTCAAAAAACCGAACTGCTGTCCCAAGACTGCTACTGCTCGGCTGGCTGCGCCCAAACCAGCAATGATTGTACCAGCGGTTCTAACCCTTTCAGCCATGCTTTCAGCGTCGGCGCTCACGCGTCCAAACTCGCTGCTGGCTCGGTTCACTGCGCGAATGACAACGCTTATCTCGTGAAAGCTCATCGGTTAGCCTCCAAAACGCTCTCGTTGACCGCTTCATCGACCATGTTAACTAATTGAAGACGATGCATCTCCAATGCTTGTGAGAGAAAACGGCGACCTTGCATGAGTCGGGTTCCATACTCCACGTAGGCGGCATAAGGCGCTGATGCTCCAACCCTCACTGTCCATTCGGCTGCTTCTGTAAAAATTGTGGAGCGCAGATAGCCTGTGCGAACCGGCGCCATGCGTTGAGCCGTCTCTTTTATGGATTCAGCCAATTCTTCGAGTCGCTGCTGGACGCACGCCTTCATGGAGGCATCTATGCGTTCCATTTTCAACCGAAACTCGTCGCGACCCTCAAACTGAACTTCCATTTCAACCGACATGTCGTGCGCCTCGCTTCGCTTTTTCAATTTCCTCTTCTGTCTGGCGGTCCATCTCGTTTAGGATGACGACAAACTCTTCGATGGTTCTGGCTCCTTGCCTATTCAGCTGTTCAGGGGTCCAGCCGAACTCTTTGCAAAGGCGAAACCGTGTAAGGCTCGGATGCGCTCTGCCGCGTCTCATCGCCCTCACGAGTTTTTTGCCTCCTCCGCAGACAAGCTGCAGAGCCTATTGACAACCATGCTAAAGAGTTCGCCGAGTTCGATTGGGATGCCGTTTTCTTCGTCGAGCAGCCGCTCCAACGTGATTGGCTTGTTGGCTGGCTGTTCATTCAAGCTTGCCCAGATGGTCTCAGCTTGGATGGTTGGCAGGTCGCTGCTCACGATTTGACCAGTCACGGGGTGATACTTGGTATACTTGGTGATGATTCTGCTCCGTTTCATCCATGTGATTTCCTTGAAAACGTAGCGACCAGCGTATTCCTCGCCATAGCGATTGTCAAGTTCAACTGTTTCTTTTCGCATAACTGATTCTCTCCATAACTGTCAAGCGGCTCTTAATCGCGGTGTGGAAATCTTCCAGTAGAATGTCTTGTTCTCTCTTTGGCAACAGCTGAACCCTCTCGCCTATCTCAGCCCACAACCGATTCCATTTTCGTCTCAGCCGAGCCTCGCGACCAAAGCCTTTCAAAATTTGCACTTCGACGGAACTCAATTTAACCACTTTAACTTGGTGTTTCAGGTGATGATTCTGCTCCCTTTGACTAAGAGATTGCTAGACCCTTGGCTTCCCACTCCAGCGTCTGGGCTACCGTGTCCTCAATCTTGGTGGGCAATCGACTTGACCTCCACCTGCAACCCGTGAACGAGAAGTTGGCTCCGCCGATGTTGAAGAGCAGAGTAAACTCTGTGTCCCCGAGTATGTCGTCAAGCTCTGCCTTAGACTCAAAGTCAGCTCGAATCGACCCTTGCAAAACCTCGTGGCGCTCAGGCAAACTCTTGATTAAATACGGGGTAGTTGCCCTTATCACTGGCTGCCGCTTGAGATTGTTGCCTATTTCAAAGCTGAAGTCGCTGAAACGCGTGATTTCCGCTCCAGCCTTGCTTACAGAACAGTCACTGCCTGTCAAGGGATTGGTTGATGGCTCGGTTTCGTAACTGGCTCCGATCTTGGCTGTTCCAACCGCTACGTCTTGCCCGATTAGGTCCATTGTTATTTTAACTGGGTCTTCGATGGAAACGTCCACCTTTGCTTTGTCAATCTTGCATCCCTTGTGGTTTAGGCTGATGATTCCGCTGGTTTTTTCATAATAGACCTCGATGCTTGTTGATTTCAGCGACCTAGTGTAGTTGAAGAAGTTCCAGTTTTGCGGCGTGTAAACAACTTTGAGGTCGATGTTGCGTAGTCCTCGCCTTATGGCTTTGACGCTTCTTGAGCCTATTCCACGCAATACAATGTTTTTGGGGTCAACTGCTGGCTCTATCTCTTGTATGACGCCGATGCATAGCATGGCTGGGTTTGCTGGTGTCGTGCCGTATGTTGCCTCTTCCACGTAGTATGCCCTAGCTTCCTCGCCCGTATAGACTGTTGAAGACATTTTTCATTCATTCCTCCTTTTTTTCTAACTGGTCTTGACGTAACGATGCGTTGCAATCGTGACTTCCACCTTCCAAAAAGGCGGCTTGGAATTGGCTTCCTCGCTCTCAGAAACTCCTCTGATTTCGACAAAACTTAGGCTGCCGCCTGGATTCTTTCTATTAGCCCTGACGATGCGCTCAATTTCACGTCTTATCTTCCAGCGCATGTCTTTGGCTGTTACGCCTGTTTTGTCTGTGCTCCAGCCGATTAGGCGGTAGCGGTCGCTGTAGCGAACCCACGAGCCTCCCACGTTCAGTTTTTCCATGGAGCCGTCTGCTAAACCGATTGTAACTTGCGCATCGAAGTCTTTGAAGAGTTGACTGTTAAACCACTCTTGACTCACATGGACTGCTGCAGGCGTGAGGTTGTCGTCCTTTGTCAACGCAATGTTGTTTTTAATTAAGTTCATGAGAGTTGTCTTAGGGTCTTCTAGGCTCATGTTTGAGTCACGCTCCAGCTAAGAT